>Ga0315336_1001938_pt1 | contig 35126 bp, 45 predicted proteins | sample ASW5metaG_FD_204512 | JGI IMG/M metagenome (GOLD analysis project Ga0315336, IMG submission 204512) | Ammonia-oxidizing marine archaeal communities from Monterey Bay, California, United States - ASW #5 | ecosystem: Environmental > Aquatic > Marine > Intertidal zone | place: USA: California... | reverse complement strand
ACCCCTCTTCCTCTGACAAACCAACACCGCCAACACCAACCCAAACCGGCGCGGGGTGGAGCAGTCCGGTAGCTCGTCAGGCTCATAACCTGAAGGTCGTAGGTTCAAATCCTACCCCCGCAACCAAATTTACCAAACCAAAACAATAGCTTAGCTCCGCACCACCGGGGCTTCTGCTGTTGAACCCACTCCCAAAAAACGCCGAACAATATCAACCACTTACACCAAACCCCATCAAACGCCGGGGATTCCATGCAACACGGATGCAACACGTACTACTGTTTTGTTCATGAAATGTTCGATCCAAATGTTCTCATCGCAGAACCATGTGTCGAACCCACGGCGGCTGTCTCCTGACACCAAAAATGAGCGGAAATATCAGGCGTTCCTTGCCGGTCGCTCACCGAAGATACAGACCAAACACCTAGGCAAAAGTACTGTACCTTCGCTCAGGCCACATTGCGGTTTGAATTAATCGGGAGACCGAGCTGATCGTCGTCAGGTGCGCAGTCCGACGCAACCCAGCCAGCAGTTCCGATCCAAAGCGGCCACCGATTCCGATGCACCGTGGCCACCTATGCGACGGCAGATCTACCCCCGACAACAGACCAATTAGTATGAAAACATAATAACGGCTTTTGACCCAGGCTGTGTCGAAACGTTTTCGTTCTCTCAATATCTCGGGCAATTGTGCGCCGGTGACTTTTTGAGATGGATATTTCGGTATTTTGGACTTTTGCGCCTGTCGAAGTGTTATTGGCCGAATTTTGCCACACTGGGTGACGACTAGGCTGGAAAGGCGCAAACAGGAAGCGGCAGACCACTACGCCGCCTTCATAGCAGCGATCAGTGGGGCGACGCCCATGATCGCCATGACGCGTTTGAGATTGTAGGCAAGTACATGCAACGCCATCTCGGTGCCGACATGCTTCAGGGTCTTCATCTGGAAATGGGTGTAGCCCATCCAGCACTTGAGAGTGCCAAAGGGATGTTCGGCGGTTTCTCGCCGCAGGCGCATCTTCTCGGGATGTTCGTCCAGCTGGCGCTGCACCTCTTCAAGAACGTCTTCGCGTTCCCAGGGGGTGATGCGGCGCTCATTGCCAGTGGTGCATTGACCCTTGATGGCGCAGCTCTGGCAGGCGTTGGTCCAGTAGCGGTGCAGGATTAGCCCTCGTTCTTCATTGGTGTAGTGATGAATCAAATACTCCCCGGCTGGACAGCGATAGACATCCTCATCGGCCAGATACACAAAATCGGGTTTCACAAATAGACCCTTGAGCCTGTTGTTCGAAGTCTGCGGCTTGGGAAGCGTGACGGTGATCCGTTATCGCAGTTTAGAATCTCCGCGCTCTTATAGTAGCCTCGGTCGGCAACCACCGCCATCTTATCGACACCCAACGCAGCCTTTGTCCGCGCGCCCATATGGAACAATAACGAATTGTCGATGCCCTCATTGCGAACTTCATGGCTGACAACCAAATGATTGGCCGTATCCACGGCGATCTGCACGTTATATCCCACCATGCCTGAGCCCCGGCCGCTGGTCGCCATCGACCGGGCATCGGGATCGGTCTCGGAGATCTGCTGTTCCGGTCGCGACAGCATCTCCTTCTCAAGTTCGGCCAGACGCTCCATCTCCTGCCTCAGCTTGTCGATCTTATCATTCAGATGATCGATCTTGGTGGTGCGCGCCAAAGACGGGTCCTGTCGATCGGCACTATCCAACTGATGCAGATAGCGGGCGACACTGTCCTCGATCTGCGCCATGCGACGCTTCATCTTGCCCTTGGTGAAGTTCTTATCGCGAGTGTTCACCGCCTTGAACTTGGCGCCGTCGATTGCCACGATGGCAGCCGCCAACAAACCGAACTGACGACACAGGGTGACAAACTGAACGCAGGCCTTGCGGATGCCGCGGCCATTGTCTTTGCGAAAGTTTGCGATGGTCTTGTGGTCCGGCACCAGTCGACCAATCAGCCACATCACTTCCACATTGCGCGCCGCTTCCCGTTCAAGACGCCGGCTCGATTGTACTCGGTTGAGATACCCATAGATGTGCAGCTTCAATAGATCTGCGCAACGATAGCTTGGATGACCTGTTCGGTGCGGAACAACCCGGCTAAATCCGAGGCCAATCAGATCAAGCTGATCAACAAAGGCATCAACAACACGCACCGGATTGTCTTCGGCGACGTAATCTTCCAAGCGATCGGGGAAAAGCGTGATCTGGCTGCGGTCTTCGCCTTCGATAAAACGCTTCATCGCAAAACCCTCGCCAACAACAGGACAGGATTCTACCATAGACCTCGTTTTGACACAGCCTGGACCCACAACGGAAGTCAGACGCCTTCCCCCGTACTTCTGAATTGAGCAGATGTTGTTGATAAAGTCGAAAATCCAGCAGACCAAAATATTCGCGAAATCCCGATTACGCTTGGAATCGCAACCAGGTGCTCCATAGGAGTTACTTACAGCGCCGTACAGGGTATTGTCAGAAATTCGGCTGGGGGAATAGCCAAAATTTTGAATCGCACGCCTATGAAGCTAGAATTTCTCAACCCGCCGACAAAAAGTACTTTATCAACCGCGGAGAGAACAATGAAACCGGCAGGAACATCCACCGGAGAGCTTGACAATCATTCCCCGAGTTAGAGAACCAAATCAGCACAAAGCAGACCGATAGGCAGCGCGCAGTGAGCTTCTTCTTTTTGGGCCGTCACGCAACACTCGTCACGAAATGAGTGCATTGAATGTTGAATTTGACAAAGTAAGTATGGGATCCTCAAACAAGATCTAGATTGTTCAAAGGTCCCCAAACGTTGCAAGGCGACGCAGTCATGTTGATCGAGTTCATGTTAGAGCAAGGATTGGTGGATGGGTGAGTTAAGCCCGCTTATTTTTTATATGGATGAGTCTGAAGCAATCGACAAAAGAGGCAAATTCATGTCTATTACAGTGGCTGCGATCCCTGCGGACTCTGTAATTGATTTCCAAAGACGCTACGGTGCACGTACGCTTTGGCTCGCGAAGAAAAAAGGCCGACCGAGCATAAAAGGTTATTTTCCTGTTTTGCACGGAAGTAAACTTCCAGAAGACTTCAGCGACGACGAAAAGATCACATCAATAGAGAACCTCTTGAGAAGTTTCATCGAGGCCGGAGGTTATTTCGCCAGATTGGGATTTTATCATGAAGGGATGTATTTACCGGATATTCAAGTCAAAGAGACTCGCGTTCGAACCTGTTTAAACCTTCTATTGTCCGGAGATATTCACGATTATCGGGAGTTTTTTGTAGTACATGAGATGGACTTAAGGTCGCTCGCCAGAGGCTTAGATACCTACTCAGATATGGTATTACTGCAAGGTCAAATTTTAAGTGAGGGTAGGGAAGAAGAATACTGCCCTCCGTTTGGATTGTTTGCTGGTTACTTCGTGGCAAGTAGCGCGGACATTGGTTGTCAAACTGCCGACATTGCTTCGTACGTAGCTCTCAAGAATCAAACGGCTAAAACGGAATTTTCCAAAAGAATCAAAGCGGTCTATATGAAATTTGAAGATCATTTCCGAATCAATAAGGTCTTACGCATGACATGGGATAGTTGATGCGATTTGTACATATTTAGTTGTGCTGTCATGTCGCAGCGCCGCTCCAAGGCGTATAGCAGAACTAGTTTGAGGGGTTGACGTGCCTCAGCCACTCCGCTTAAGACCAACGAGCGGTGAGCCAGTCACCTCGCTAGCCAATACAATCGGTTGTTCAAAAACTGTGAGGACGGAAAAATCAACCAAACTCGGCTAATTGTAACGTTGCAGTAATTTCAGCAGCGATGCTTGATAACAGACGTCCAGCGATCCAGTTCCGACATCTGCAATGTCCGCTTACCTGTCAAACCTGCGTCAAGCGGCGGCGGAAGAAAATGGCACTTCGCGTCGGTTCCGGCCGATCGGCTGACTGTCGGCGATACCCCCGAGAACTGCCGTGCCTGCAGCCGGCGGCCAGAATCGGTAGATTTCACCACCAAATCGCTCGCAGTGACATTGTTTATATTGGTTATCTGGGTTTTCTCATTGACGTCACAGATTGCGTGAAATAGCCGAAAACAGGTGCGGTCCCGCGGGCTATGTGCTGCCCGGAACCTGCCGGTCAATGAAGGATGAAAGAGCGGCCTTCAGATTTACCCGATCCGATGCGCAGGGTGCTTCTGCCAGCACGGCGACTTGCTCCATCGCCCAATCCTGTTCGCCGAGTTCCCGGGCGGCGGCGAGAAAATGGTCGCATGCAGTTAGCATATCCTCGGGTCCGGGATCATAACCGCTGCCGTTAAGAAGACCACGCATGGCAAGAAGAGAAACTTGGGTGGCGAACCGGGGTTCCGTAGCGGCAAAATCGCGGGCAGCACGGATCAATGTCGCCGGTTCCGCATCCCGTGAAGCAGCGCACTCCAGAGCGATGTCGAGAAAACCGCCATTCTTGGCGGCGGCGAACCATTTACCGCTTTGGCCGCGTGCCGCGATCAAGTCCAGCAATACCTTCCTTTTGTCGCGTGACGGATATCGGCGAAGCGTTGCGTTGTAAATGGAGAGATAAGTTGCGCCGGAGCCGGTCTTTAGGCCGAAACGCTGGTAGGCGTCCTCTTCCCGTCCAATATTGATTAGTAGGTCTTCGCAGAAACGGTCTATCAACGGATCATCGTAGCGCGCGAGGCTCGGATCGCGGCTATCCTCGGCATAGGCTAGGGCGGCGTCGTGCAGTCCTTGGCGCAGTAAAGCTTCTGCGCCAAAACGCCGGTAACTCCAAAATGTCGGTCTCGCGTGGCCTAGCAGTTCCAAAAGGTCCGAATACCGACCCACCTCAAGCAAGCAGGACAGGCAAATCGTGGTTCCCCGGACATAGCCGCCTGGGGTTTCATCGGACCAGTTCCGCCGGACCATGAATCTCAAACGGTCGGCATACTCGTTCATGAGCTCGGGATAGACAGCGACTTCTCCCCACCGCTCCTCCAGCGGATGGAGGTATTCGACACCGTCCTCCTGGACCGCCTCACACAGTCGTTGGAGCCACTTGGAACGTGTCTTGGGATCAGCCGGTGCGGCGATCGGCAGAGGTATCAATGTATAGAGCGTCTTGTTGACAGCATTACCGAGCGCGCCGGTAGAGGTGTCGATATCCTGGAACGCCGGCCACAACCGCTCCATCAGGACAACAACGCCTTCGCCCGCCGCCAGTGGATCCGAACGAGAAACTTTCCTAATTTCCGAGACCGAGGTTTTAAGATGCGAAATAGCCGTCTTTGAGCCGCGCCAGCCCAATGCCCGTGCCCGAAACTTGGTCCTGAAAGTCCATTTGTACTTAAGTGCCATGCTGATACTCAGTCGCCGCTTCTGCCGACATCAGAAAAGCCGTTATCCACATTATGCCGTCAGACAAGGACCCGCTGTTTGTTGTCTCCATTATCCAAAATCAATCGGCAAGCGCCTAAGGCAACGGTATCGTACTGCGCGTTTGCTGACAGTTGATATTAAGGCGTAAATCCGAAATCGCATCATGAAACCAAATACCTATGACCAAACCAGCCTGAAAGATTTTATCGAAAAATACGAAGCGTTTGAAAACCAGACGATCGATGAACTGGTCCAGACACATAGAGCCTCCAAGCCGGAGCTCAAGGATCTGATTGACGGCTTGATCCTAAATCGGGAGCTGCTCAAAGACTGCGAAATCGAGTGCCTGCAACACCAGGCCGACAAACTACTGGAAAAGCTAAAACAAAACGAACTGGCCCAACTCAAAGAAACCATCGAATGCTTCAAAGACGTTTTGGCCCTGCACAAGCGCCTCGTTGAAAATGAACGATCACAAAATTGAAGAGGGCCTGCGAAAACTAGCATCGATCGACCGGTCGGCAGCACGCTCCGCGTGGGCGCTCTTTCTTGGCTCTGAACAATCCGAAAAAGACGAAGTCGAAGGCCTCGTTGACATCCTGCTTGATCGAAAAATCGCCAAAAACTACGAAAAACAAATACGCCTCGAACCGCCACCACCAGAAACCTGCAAAGGCCGCTACCAAATCGGCAAGGTCTGCTACCCACACAAAACAATGTTCTGCGAATTTGGCCTGCGCGAAAACGAATGGATCAAACACCTGCTTATCGTCGGCATGACAGGTGCTGGCAAAACAACGCTCATGTTTTGCGTTCTAAGCGAACTGGCAAAATCCCAAAAACCCTTTCTCGTCTTTGACTGGAAACAAAACTACCGCGACCTCATCCAACGCCCCGAATTCGGCCAACTAAGAATTTACACGATCGCACGCCCAACCCGCCCATTCAACTTCAACCCACTGCTGCCACCAAACGGCACGCACCCTGGCGAGTGGCTGATGAAACTCGTCGACGTAATCAAACACGCCTATTTCGTCGGGGAGGGCGTTGAGTATCTGCTTAGGAACGCCATTGACCAAGTCTACCGACGCTGCGGCGTATTGGACGGCGAAACCAAACTCACGCCAAACTTTGAAATGGTCAAAACGCATATTCTGGCCCTACGGCTTCAAGGCCGAATGTCGCTGTGGAAAGCATCGACCATGCGTGTCCTGGACGCACTCTGCTTCTCCCACGGACTAGGCTCGGTCATCAACTGCAAATCAAACAACGACCTTGAAACAGCCCTACAACAAATGGCCGTGCTTGAACTTGACGCCCTTGCCGACTCAGACAAAATCTTTCTCACCGAAGCCATCATCCTCTGGATCTACGAACACAGAAAAAAACAAGCCGACAGAGAACACTTCAAACACGCGCTAATCATCGAAGAAGGCCACCACATCCTATCCCAGGCAAAAGAAAAAACCGAAGGCGCTGAAACCATAATGGAAACATGCCTGCGACAAATCAGGGAATTTGGCGAAGCCGTCCTGGTTATCGATCAAGAACCCACCAAACTCAGCAACTCAATCAAAGCCAACACCTACACCAAAATCTGCTTTGCCCTTGGCAACGGCAAAGACGCCCTAGAAATGTCAAACTGCATGGGACTGGACAAAGAAGAAGCAGATTATCTGAACCTGCTTGAAGTCGGCTACGCCATCGTCTCTCTAAAAGGCCGCATTCACCAGCCGCTTCATATCCGCTTCTCTAAAATCGACATCAACAAAGGCGAAATCACCGATCACAAACTCACGCAACACCAGCGATAGACTGGGAAAACTTTTCGTCTCGCCCACCTTTTTGCCTTTCTTCTTATATTGAGTTTGGGATCATCCGACCAATTCTCAAACCTCTGAAGATAACAAATCCACCCAAAAATTGATCGAGCAGTATGGTACCCCTGGGCCAGCCCGCCCACCCCTTGGGTCAGGAATCCGAACAAATAAAGTATGTGACGCCGCTGTCGTGACGTGAGCATCAAGAAACAATCCATGCTGGTAACACTATCAACACGATCAGAATGAAAACGAGCAGTCAGACGATTGTGACACTGAACTCAAGACAATCAGAAACTAAAAATATTTCTTGGGAGCGCATAGCCGAACGCCCCAACATTCGAGTATCTTCCCGCCATCGATTCGCACAAACGCCAGGAGAACCATTGATGAGCGTCCTTGAACAATACCAAATCACCAGCAAGCCACCAAAGATCACCAAGGTGCGAGAAAAACGAGACGTCATGGAGAAAGTGAACAAGAACTTTCTCACCGGCCTAGATAAGCAAATCGCACAGGCCAAGGCATACAAACCTGGTGCAAAGGACGCAAAGAGCTGGGTGACCCGAGACGCTGACGCAGGCCAAGCCTGGATCACTCTGCGCTACGGCGCGCGACCCTTGGTCATAAAAGGAACAACGAAAACAACACTTGGACCAATCCCAATCGAAGCCATTCAAAAGGCGCTTCAGGACATTAAGAAAGCTCACGCCAATGGCGAATTTGAAACAGCGCTTCAAAAAGCGTCGGTTCTTGGGCCAAGAAAGAAAAAGAAAATCTGAGTGAAAAGGCGAATGGCCGCCTGCGCTTAAAGCGGCGGCCTATTCGTCTTAACGATGCCTTCAAGAAACTCCACAGCGTTACTAGCTTGTCGAGCCGCTTTGAAAACAGCGCGCTTGTCGTTCTTTAGTACCGTTAGCCAACCTGCAACGTAAGACGCGTGATCTGAACGCGGCTCATTTGCCACGTGATGATCCGCGCACAAAAAAGCGCCACCAAGCTCAGCAACAAGTTCCTCAAGCGCGTAATCCTGCTTATCACGAGGCGCCTTTGATCGTCGATCAAGACGCGTTTCATGACCGGTCCAATGGGTCAACTCATGAAACAAAACAGCGTAATAGCTTTGTGTCGCATTGCTTGTGGTCGTTCCGGTGAACAGATCCTTGTTTGGCATCAGAATGCGATCGGCGCTGTGATCGTAATAAGCACGATCACCACCATGTAGAATTCGAGCGTTTGTCGCAGAAACGAATTCATCAGCCGATTGCACGATTTCAACCAGCGACATTCTCGGTTCGGCAACCGGCACATACCCAGAAACTTGATCCGCATTGAACAGCCAGGACGTTTTGGCAAACGAAAGGTGTCTTTCCTCCTGCTTGCCTGACGACTTGTCCTCAACAAAACGAGAAAGCTTCTTGTAAAAAACAGCCGGGGTTCCCTTTTCATGCTTTCTCACATGAGCGCCTAGTTCGCCCCACTGCCTAAACGTTGCCCAGTAGTTGGAGCCATAGCGTTTTTCATACGCTGCTGCCCACAACGCAACGACATTGACCCCGGAATACGGCCGCTCGGTCAAAGCGTTCTTTGGCCGATCAAAATGATCGCCTCTATGCCAAGGCATCTCAAACTTGCCAGAGGCCGACTCAATACCTTGGACAATCTGATCCGTGATCTTGGCATAGGTATCTGATTTGCCCCTGCCAGCCTTCGTTGAATTATTGCCTGTAGCCATACCATGCACCTACACAGGCGCGACAGCGCGGGATATTTCAGCATTGTCAGGGAGACGTCAGGACAAAAGCGAAGTCGGGCTTCTCAGGCTGAATCTTGCCATAAGAATCAAGCTTCTGCTGGATAATCGGCTCACCATATATGTAGGAGAATGAGAAAGAATTTGGGTGATTTGAGATGTGCTGTTGGACTTTTGAGTGGTCGGGTTTTGAGTTTGGGTTTTGGTCTGTTGGTTGGGATTATTGATTTTCCGATTTGGTTTATTGGTGTTTGTTGGTGGTGTGTAAATTTTCGGGTTGATTGTTTTCTGAGTTGGTGAATTGAGAGGTGGGTATCAAGTTGGTTCCGAATGGCGGGTAAGGCTTATGTGCGGAACCGTCTTTATTCTGTTTTGGATGGTGCGGAATAGGATGTTGCAGGTGCGTGCAACGAAGGAACAGTATGAGCGTATTCGGGTGCTTTCGCGTGAGCGTGGGTTTGCGACGATTTCTGATTATGTCCGTTATGTTTGTTTGAGTCATGATTTTGCATTGTTTGATAAGGTGCATGAGATTCATGCCGCGCTGGTTCAAATGCGTGGTGAAAAAAGGATGGTGGACGATGATGTGGGAACGAGGGTTTTGACTTAGAGAACAAGGTTTATGGTTTGTTTGAATCGCTCGCGCGGTATAGGGCGCGACTAGATGAGCCGGGGCCGGCGGTTGAAATCGCTTCGGAGAGGAACGGGGACACGATCGGGAGTTTCTTGCTTGGCAAGCTTGGTTGCCTTGATGATTTGATTGCTGACATTGATGCTGATGTCGTAACACGTGATGTATTGTTTGCGAATGTTACGTGTCGGATCTATCAGCATTACTGTTATCTAAAATCCAAGCTTTATGAGATGCATGATTTTCCTGTTTCAAGCAATCGCGCGCTTGAGATGAGACGAACTGGCCTGGAAAAGCAGCTTGATGGGCTTTTGCAAGAACACCGCGCTGAGCAAATCGAGCGCTTCAAGGATGTCGCTAAACTCAAGACCGAGCGTCGGGATTGGAAAAAGCAGAGGGCGGATCTAGCGCAAAGGGTTAGGCTCGTTTTAGGTGAGAGCGCGGCGATGCAGTAAGTTTGCTAATCTCACGTTGCGCAAGTCTGTGTTGCTCATAAGCAATTGGCACGATGCTCAATATGAGGTCTACTTCGTCTTATCAACCTTCTCGCATGCTATTGGGTATACAATACCTTGACCTACAAATTCTTCCCCTAAGGAATATTTCCCTGGATTGTTTGGATCCGCAGTGAAATACGGTATTTGTTTGGAATCTGGTGTGTCTTTAAGGCCAAATTTCCAACGATTATGAGGGTTCGTCTTTTCACCACGAGGAAACCATGCGTAAGTACCGCCTCTTCTCATTTCAATTTCATCAGTGTCACTGTAAATAATTGCGAGGTGTAAATGAGCGGTTTTTGACTTACCGGTTTGTCCGGATTTTGCAATTACATCTCCTGCTTTAACAGTGTCGCCTTCATTAAACATTGCAGAACCTTGACTTAAGTGAGCATATATTGAGAAAAGTTGGAAAGCAGTATAATCATGTTGTACAATTACGTGGTAACCTCCTGTATCGCCATTAAAAATCTTTGCAATTACCCCATTATCTGTAGCTAATACATTCGTTCCTACTGGTACAATTATATCTATACCTGTATGCTTGTTTCCTTCTCGAGAAGTTGTACCATCCGGCTCTAAATGTGAACCAAAATCAGAAGCAATAATCGGACAATTTGCATCAGGGGAATAGACGACCGTTCTTCCTCTGGTTGTTTCATGAGCTAGACTGCTGCTTTGTGAATAACCACCACCACCAGCCGAAACGCACGCAGAAGCCAAGGTGGATAATGCAATAATTGTAATTGTTCTCAGCATGTCGGTAGACGCTGACATTGCCTTTTGCATAGATAGGCGCGCCCGGGCTGTGTCTTTCGTCAGACTATTCGAAAGAAAATTGGGCATTGAGAATACGGCTGGTAGTCGCAACGATTCATAGCAACGTGCGACGGCGCTAAATCGCGTTACCATTCTTTTTCCTCACCAAACACAGGCCCTGTTTGAATTTGCGAAGCCGGCTCGTTGGGCTATTGCAAACGGCTCATTCGTTCTCGCCAAGGACCTGCCTATGCCTAATCTTTGTTGACATAATGGCAGATCCGAAGGATTTGTCGACCAAACAGCTAATGGCGCATCAGTTAGGCCACGCAAATGCGCGGAGGCATGCCACATCACGATGGTCTGGCATGGCTGATGAACCAGGAATGCCGACAACCAAGTATGATCTAGGTGCAGGCGATTTTAAGAGGCTCACCTTGCAGTCAAAAAGCGCCTTAGCGGGCCTTATCAATCGAGGTTGGTGTGCTTCGTTGTTTGAGATGATCGTTACGCTGCTCATTGCGTTGTCACGGCAGGCAGGCGGCACAAAGAAATTGGCAAGCGTCACTCCCGCGTTTTACGCATTTTCGCTATTAGCCATTTGGTTGCGCGGGTTTTGACTTCGCTGAGGAATTCTTGCTGGGCGACGCGCATGAGCGTTGCTTGGCTTTGCTTGTTGGTTTTGGTGAAGAGTTCGGGGCAGATTTCTCGGATTTGGTCGAGTGCTTCTTCCATGAGTTTGTTGTGCGGATCTTTTTTCATGTGAAGGTTTGGGGGTGGGTTGGGGTGTAAAAGGTTTTCTTACGCCTTGGAGGTGACGATTTTTGGGATACCTGTTTCTTAAACACGCGCGCCGATCTGATTTTGCATGGACTTGTTTGTGGATTTTGAGACGCTTCGTTGGGTGCGGTGCGGCCGGCGCCGTCGCATAATCTTGGCGTATCTTTGCCGCGTTCAGGCTCCGATGACCGCCACTCAGCTCGCTGGGGATCTTAAGATGCCTCTGAACAAGGCTGCAGTGCATCTCAGAGCTTTTTTTGATCGGGAACTGGTAAGTCTGATGAACCCGAAGGCCCCGTATAGCCGTGCGTATCTTGTCACGAAAAAAGCCCTTCAGGCCAGAGACTGGCTTGTTGCCAAGGGACATGGCTGCGACTAATCGTCCTTGTGGCCAATGAGCGAAAAGTCGTCGATCGTACCAGCAGCGATATCGCTATTCGGTGTCGCAGTGGTTTTGCGCGTGCACGCTGTTGCAGTTTGAGCAAGGAGAGAACTGCCTTGGCGTCTGCCCCGTTTTAGCGAGATCTGAGGCAAATTCCTCCACGCGTTCTTGCCCGCGGTATTGTGTGTCCCAAGCCTGAGCAGCGATGAAGGACTTGTAAAACGCGTTCTCATCAGCTGCAGCCGGCAAGGCAGATTGATAGTTCTCTGCTGGCAGATAGGTGCGAGCGCAACGCTCAAAGTACCGTTTGCCCAAATACATTTTGTTTGTCATGACAATTTGAAAGGCGGCGCAATTGAAAAACCCCACGTCGAGTAATGTGCCTGGATCGGAGTTTTGGAAGCTTTTATGGACGTGGCGTTATTAAGCCGCAGCCCATTCATTCGTGACTATGGGTGGGTGGTAACACATGAATGACGAAACGGACGACATAGCAACGAAACTGGATCAGATCAACGAAGCTGTTGTGAGCGGATTTGCGGGCGTTTTAAGAAACCTTGACTGGATTACCAACCAACTAAACGGCGACGCGAATTGCCAAGAGAAGTCGACTGACACCGCGTCGGTTTCGGACTTTTCAACGCGTACGGCAACAGGTCTGACACAGGTTCGCGACGATCCAGGCCTGGGGTTTCCTCACTTCAAGATCATGGACGTGCTCCTAAAGCTGTTTGATCCGAGCAGCGGCGAATTTTGTGAATTGCACTTTAGCGCGCTTGTCAAACAAAGCCGTATTAGCAAGGGGCGCGCGTCAGGATATCTTTCCATATTGAAAGAAAAGGGGTTCATCCAAGAACGCCGCACCAACTACAAGACCTTCTACCGAGCCATAGGATAAGCCCGGCAATATCTGCGATACAGAATTCCCAATTCTTATCCGGGTCGCGTAGGTAACTTTATAAAGCACAGGTACCATAAAGTTCAGATGATAACGCAAATTCGGTGGTGACTATTCGCGTCCTAAAATTCGAATCAAACGACCCCAGCAAATTCGTAGAAATCCGCGCCTACCTAGAACCCCACGAATTCAAACTCCTACACGGCAACTACGACCACCTAGGCATCTTCACCAACGAACTCATCACAGAATACGCAAGCATAATCAAAACCGGCGCCAATCACTCATGCGCCAAATATTTTCTATACCCAAGCACCTTGCGAAAACAATTCCAAACAGGCACGTATGACTTCTCACGCCTACGCTGCGGCACATTCGAATACCCAAACAGCATCTACATAATCTACCACGTACCCCAAAAAGGTATAGGAAGATAAACCATCAACGGTTTGGCAAAACCGTTGTTGCGGGAAAACACCCCTTTGAACCGGTCACGCCAAGATACTTCTTACAATCGGTGAAACCGTCCTTGAGAAACTACGATAGGACCCGGTGCTGCCATATGCGTGACGCCAAACAAAAATCGTCGGCCGATAAGTTGGCATATGACAGATGAAAACCGCGAAACAAACCAGCAAGAACCCACTGAAACAGACGGGCCACTGTGGTTGCGACGCCTAAAACATGCCTAGGCGCAGCGTAGTGAAAAATCGGAAGGTTTGTAAACTGCCGACCCTATTAGGATCCTATTAGATCCACCAACAATTCTTAAGAAAAGGGCAGTGGACATCGTTGTTCAGAGGCCCTCCAGGAGCATCTCAACAATTTGAGATGTTCAGCCCGTATTTTTAGATGCTTGGCACATGCGCCGCTTTGGCGAGCTGCTTTATGAGATCCGGCCGGTTTTTCGTCGCGCGATTCATAAACGCGTTGATCTCGCTGAATTGTTTTTTTAGAGCGTCTAGTTCTGCTCTAAGAACCGCGCTTTCAGTGGGCGTGTCTTTATCGGGTGCCTCGGGTTGTTTTATCAGCTGCTTTATTCTTTCGCGATCAAGGGGGCGATTGCATCTTTTGCATGTGTCCCTTGTGAGGTCGTTTGTGTGGTGACAAAGCAGACAGGTTTTGGAGAGGCGCTCGCCTTTTGTTGGTGTTTGGGGTTTTGTGAGGCCGCGGTCGGCGAGGTGTCTGTTAAGTATGTCGTTTGGTGTTGTCATGTCGTAGTGGCGCAGGTGGTTGATGCTACGCATGCCGGCGATGTGCCGGATTTCCTCATAGGTTTCGCCGCGTTGAAGTCTGAGTGTTACGCCGTTGCGTTTGAGCGAGTAGCAGGTGACGGGTTTGTTGATGCCAAGTTGTTTGAGTTTTTGGCGGAGATGTATGTTGACATTGTGGGGCCTGAGTTGACGGTAGCGGCCCTTGGTGCCCAGGTTCAAGAACAAGTACGCTTCTGGATCGTGCCTCAGTGGATGTGCGTTAAGCCACCTTGTCAGGTAGGGGTAGCTGTCAATAACAGATAAAAACTTGGGTCCTTCTTTTCCGTGATCGGTCACCCAGATCTTGGCGTGGCTATCATGCAATTCCACGTTGCCGATTTTTCGGTAGAGGATTTCTTGAGGCCGTCCTAGTGTGTCAAGCGCGACAGCGACATAGGCGAGCATGCGAGGGTCTTGGGAAAAAGATTTGAAGAGCGCATGGATCTCAGAAACTGTAAGGCGGTCGCCACGAAGGGTCTCTTTGCTAACGTCCGTTGCGGCTGAGAGGTGCCGTACAGCGTACGGGGTAATGGTTTCGTCGGGGCGGCCTTTGATGTCGGTTTCAGGAAAGAGCCGTCGCCACATGAATTTGGTGTCTCGCACAAAGTCTTCTTTTGATCTGGGCGATTTGAACCGGGTGTGTGCAAATGCCAGGATCTTGTTCATGTCGCGTTGATCGCAGTCGGCAAGATCTTTGAGCGTTGCGTGGCAGATGAGTTTGAGCGTTCTAGTCACGCGTAGCCTACGGATGTATGACGTGTCCCTTGATGCAAAGAAGTCTACGAGGTCATAAAAGTACTTTCGGTTGTCAGGATTCTTACAAACATAGAAGGCGCTACCTTGACTTTGCGCAATGGATTGCTGGTTAACTGGCAGATGAAATTCCTCTATCCTTGATACGTAACGTTCGTACTTTCCCTTGCTGTTATAAATATCGTTTTCAGGCATTCTCTCAAGTGGTTTGGCCGATCGCTTTTCTAAAGTAATCTGTCATGAAGTCGGCTTGACAACCCGGCTCTCGCCCAAAAATCGTGCACGCATCCTCAATGCAAGGGGGTATGCGGGGAGCAGGCAGATGGGGCTACAATTCGGGTTTCATGAATTTCTCACACACCTAACTGTGGCGTAGGATGCGGAGGCCAAGCAGATCCAGTCAGGGTTAGCGCTTGCTGTTCAGCAGCAGCGATTGGGCGACATCAGCGCCGGCGGCTGTCGTTATGAATGCAGGTAAGTCGGCACTAGTATATATATTTTCTGATTTGTCTGCACACGTGAATGACACGAATTAAGTAACACCATCCAACCGTAGGCGCATGGACCAAAACAGCAACCCGAAAAACGATGATGATCCTTGCAGCACCAAGTGGTTTGCTAAAGTGCAGAAAGAAGCAGCAAGGATTTTGACCAGACGAAAGCCGAGTAACCATTCGGAAGAAACGAAGAAACAGCTTAAAGCCAAGAGCCAAATATCATCTAGGCCGGATACAGACACAGCTACGCAACATGGCTCGCAGCCGAACGCATCGGCAGATACCAAATGTGCAAAATGATGGGATGGACACTAAGCAGCATCATGCCAGACCAATAGGTCTCCAGAACCGGAGTAATCGAAGAAGACGCCATCAAGGCTACACGCCAAGACAAATTGGGCAAGGCGCAATCTGAGAACCATGAGCTGCGAGCTGCCCTGAAACGCGTTGAAACCCAACAAGCACGAATCCGAGAAGACACCGAAAAACGAAGAAGGATCGATGCATTTCTCAACAGACTCATGGACAACGAAAAACTCAGAGAAACACTGGCTCAACACATCAAGAAAGATTGATTAGGGAAGGAGCTTGAGACGCTGTGACATGCGTAACACAGCTACAGAATAGCAAGAATTAACTGGCAGAACAGGCTCCAGCTCAAAATTTGTAAGACACGCACACACTATTGTGGCCTGTAAGGCAGGACCATGCAGCTCCCGCGACGAAAAAATTCTCTATTAGGTAAACAGGCCGAAATTGAAGTCCATCCGCTTGACCGTGCCCGCGCCTCACTGGAACGACAATCGCCCTACACAAAGAAGAGGAGAATGTCTATGGTGGTGCTCACGCACAACCAAAGGGCCAATTGTAACTGCGATCCGGACAGGCGCTATGAGACGAGGATATCGGTCTAAGAGAAATAAGTTCGTTTGTACTGTAGCCAACTGCGAACTCGACGACGCCGTTAACACAACGCGCCAATTCGCTCATGACATTGGATGGTCAATTACCGACACAATTGAAAAATCCCGTCGTTTTGGAATGACTTTCGAGAACCCAGAAAACGGCTTTGTTAAACTTCTTGTTTCGAAAGATCCACAAGTTTGCAAGATTGGTATCGAACGAGGTGCAAACGACTTAGAAATCGTGATCGGATTCACGCATAAAGAAAAGTTCTCTTTCAATATTGCGCTTGTTACGGTGGTAGCGATGTTTTCAGCTCTATTTGGCGCTATTCTCGTACAGCTGCCGCTACTGGGGCCGGGTCGTGAAGTAATCTTTTTTGTGCCAATCGCAGTCAGCACCTTTGCTAACCTTTGGAAGGTGAAGGCGACGGAATATGAGCTATTTGTTTCCAGGCTTCGCAGGACGTTTTTGGAGCGAGGATACACCGCCACTATAGACTCCAGAAAATTTGCGCCTCCGGGCCGGTTCCCTCTCGCCTTTCATTTATTCTCTCTCGCATCAATATTTGCGGGTATCGCGTACAATACTGACTTTCCCAAAGCGGGAGAAGTGTCGCTACTTGCCCAAATCGAACTAGGCGCAATCTACGTCTACCTAGCAGGTTGTGCGATAGCAATCGTATTTGGTTTCGCGCTCATTTTTCGACGAGAAGAAACGTCCGCAAAGTTTATGGCAGTTCCGCAATTCCTGGTGGGATTGGCCTTTGCGGCCTACATGGCGGTACCCCTTGGTTTAGTCTATTATGGATTAGACGCGGTCGACGAAAAGCTAACTTCGCCGAGCGTTCTTTCGCCAATTTTTTCGATCGGATTTTTCACACTTGGCGGCCTTAGTGTGGCCCTTATCCTTTACATACCGGTTGCTCATTCTAGGGAAGCGAACGCCCGGCGACAGCTAGGAACCGAGAGCAGTTTCGTCTTCTCGCCTATGCTTGCGATGGCCTTTGTCCCGGCGTTGTGGTTGACCACCGGGTCAATAAATATTCTCGCCGTCTTTCACGTCTTGGGAGGCGCAGAGACCATTTTTTTTGGCCAAGCCTTCATATTCGACAGCGCCGTGATTAGGGGGATAGACAGATTTTACGGTTCGCCAGGAATCGCAGTTTATCTTTTTCCGATAATTTTCATCCTCACACTCACGTTCAGGGCAGCGAGACAGCAGCGACGAAAAATACGCCATTCCCTTCTGGTGCCGGAAAACGTAAGCGAAACGGTCAATGAAGTGTGCGAACGAACTAATATGAAGCCCCCAACGATAATATTGGTACAGAGCCAATATGCACATGCCGGTGCAGCACATAGTTTCAAATTAGGCCCCTTTATCTTCTTGACGGATAGGCTCCTAACGATCTTAGGGAATGACGAACTGGCGGGCGTGTTAGCCCATGAGCTCTGGCATATAAAACGCCATACGTTCGTGTTCTGGCTAGGAGACACAATCTCTCAATTCACGTTATTTGGGCGGGGATTTCATACGGTGATGTTCAATACCGCAGAAATGGAGCTTAAGGCAGATGACTTTGCAACCGACTATTTGATGTGCTCTGGTTCAAAAAAATCGGCTTTGGCGCAGGCTCTCAGAAAGATCGCAATGGATACTAAGATACTGCAACTTCTTGCTCCCTCTGAATCACTGGTTTCGCTCTTACCGATATCTGATTTGGAAACTTGGGCCGACATGGATCGCGTGAGCATGAAAGAGAGATTGTCTTGGCTTCACCGCGCGATATTTGGCGACCTCGCGGTGTCATACTATCATCCGAGCTCAGAATACAGGATTAACCGCATAGAGAGCCAATGTGATGCAGCCTAAGGATATTGCAAAAGTGCTTGCTGTCGATCGCTTTGGCATTGACGCTGGAAACTTCGAAACAGCTTGGACACTATTCGGCAGTGCAAGCTACCCTATGCCTACGGGCGATAATGAGCATAGAGGCCTTGGTGCAGCTTTAGGAATCACACGTGACGACGAAGGTGACGATGTCGACAACGATGTTGGTGACGAAAACGACGAAGTTGACGGGATTATGACAATTTACTTGCTGGCAACGGCGAACATGAATCTGAAAGCTGATCCAAGCAATGACGAGTTACTTGAAGCGCTCAAGCCAATAGCGAGGAAAATCAAGAACAGCGAAAAAGCGCTTCAAGAAATCCTGCAGTTCATTCGCTCGACAAAGTCGGGTGGGGTGGGACAAGATGTAAAAGTGTGGTTCAGAAAAGCCGGTGTGCTTTCAGGGCCAACATCGATACGAAGTGAGCACATTGAACAATACCGAAGGCGTATGGGCGATTTTGAGATCTTCATTCTTGATGAGGACAAGTACCTCTCAAGAAAGATAGGCGAGGTCTATGTCCGTGGTGAACTAGTGGCGTTTGACGATAAGAACCGATCGGATGGACTTTCGAGCGGCGCGTACAGGCTATTGGTTCACTTGTTGAAACATGAAGGTGAAGGCGGCACATCATTGGACGTCGCGGCAGCGGTTTGGTGGTATGATGGAGTATATATTACAGAAATGAAGAATGCGGCGAAGGATCATAGTGAAAGGCTAACAAAAAGCCGAAATCCGTTCAAGAACCTGGACGGAAGAGTAAAAAGGGAAAAATCCGCACTCGGTGAAGTGCTGCGTTTATGGCTTCCAAGTGTTGAATTAAGTGTGAGAGCCGATGACGGCGTGTCGCATCACGTGCTGCTCAGAGTTCCGGATTTTTGCCTCGTTGAGCGTAGAACTATTTCGATGTGACGTTGGCTCGTACTAATCCGTACTTGGCCAGTTCGGTACTTGACCCGTAGCCAACAGCCATTGGTTCAATGCCAAATTCCTCAAAATAATTGTTTAGTCGGGCGATCCCATTGAAACTGAGATGGGGCACTTTGCCGCGTTGCAATTCGTTCCCAAGGTCGCGAATTGTTTTGGCCTCGTTGGTCGTATGATACAATACCCAAAACGCCTTTGCGATGTACGCTTCTACCCATCTGTCCGCACGGGAGAGCGAACTGGTTCTATCAAGACGTTTTTGCTCTTGCTCCAGATAAGCCCTAGCACCCGGTGGATCTCCATACCGGCCTTGCCGAAATGGCTCCCAGTACCGATAACTTATTCCCGCGATCGCCAGAAATTCAATCAGATCGGTATCAAGATTGGGTTTCACGTTCAGACGAGCTTCAAGGTCTGCTCCTATTTTCTGATCCTCGGATGCATCGCTCTTGGCGGCGTATTTGACTAGACCATGTTTGGCTAACTCGTTTTTCGAACCATAGCCAACGCTCATCGGTTCCATGCCAAACTCACTGAGAGAGGCATTTAGTCGCGCTATCCCTCTAAAACTAAGGTGAGGGACGGCAAAACTGCGCTGAACAACTCGCTCCAAATCACCAATTGTTTTCACGCTGTTACCAGACAGATATTCGTCCCAAATCGCCTTTGTTAGATGGCTCTCCACCATCCTTTCTCCGAGGGGCAGGGACCGTGCTCTATTCAGCCGTGCCTGCTGCAGTTCAGAGAGCATCTGACCGTAGTTCGGCGTTTTATCCGCACCAAATCGAAACGGCTCCCAGTGATCATAACTTATGCCAGCGATTGCCAAGAACTCCATGAGGTCCGTTTTGGGAGTTGGCGTGACGTTCAACCTGGCTTCTAAGTCGATCCTTGAGCTCTGCTCCTCCGCCGTGTTTTCAGGTCCCCCTTCATTAAGATCTTTTGCCATTCTGAAGAGACAAATATCGGTCCATTTAAAAAGTTTGTCGGGATCTGAGTTACCAGCCGTAACCAACAAGGCACTTCAAACGCCCAAGCCCGTATGCCAATTGATCGCTAACGGACAACGCTTTCTGTCCCGCAACACTGGAGCGCCATAATGTTTCGCCTAATCGGTCCAATTAGAGGGTTTGTTATCTTCGCAATCCCTCGCGATGCCGGATACACCGACATCCAAAGCCTAGCGCGAGCGCTCTTGCGGGACAGATATGATCTTCGCGCGGCAGAAGTCGACGTTCTGTCACTGTTGGGGCAGGGCTGCGGCAATCGCGAAATCATGAACAAACTCGAACTTTCCAGTGAGCGGGCCGCTGGCAACCTGGTCCAGTCGATGCTGGACAGTTTAAACGTTGGCACACGCGCGAGTGCGTGTGCCAAGGCATCCCGGTTCGGCCTTTTTGGTGGGCATACGCAAATACTCATCAACCCCGACGAAAATACCGATTAGAAGTAACGAGAATCCGTAATGAGAAGTGCAACGTGTTATTGCATTCGTATTTATCGTCAATATCTTTCAACGGAGGAGATGATGCCGGTCATATCCACTCATGGCCAATTTGTAGAGAGGCGGTTTTTCGCTGCCCACAACGCGATCCAAAATGGGATCGCCAGTGCGCGGGGACCCATAATCAGCAAGTTTCTGGAGTGTCGATATACGAGGTAGATATTGATGCGAGTCGTTTAAACGCATTGAGATTTCGGACAGTGAGATAGCCTCCTCAAGATCACGATATAGGGGAGCGATAAAACGAGCCGGATCATAGCGAAAGCGATCATAGAGTAGGTGACGATGACTGTAATTCGGATGATCTTTCTGATCAACATACTTGCTAGAGGTCGGATTTTTTTGCGACCCACCATAGGTGAGGTACGCGTAAACAGTACTCGTAGAAGTTTTATATGCATCAGCAATGCGACGAATGGAATTCGATCGACTAAGACCAAATTCGTCAACAAACTGTTTTTCCATTTTTGTCCATCGATCAAGAACGCTTGGATCGTCAGCTGGTGTCAGGCGTCTCGTACGACCGTCATAATTGTCAGACATAAAGCGCCGCTAGGCAAGCGAACTATAAAAACCTTTTGGTTGCCGAGTGAGGGAGTCGACCAGCACCGCTTTGCGCTATAGGGGAGATTAGATCCATGTCTGAAAACAAAACGAGGGAAGGCTATCTTAACTCAGCAGCCTTGTGGATGGCACCGGAGTTTGAGGCACTTGGCGCTGCGCTGCCTCGGTTTCGTGTTTCCATCGGTTTCACATCCATGGGAGCCAGCAAGCGCGTCCTCGCGGAATGTTGGACAGATACCGCGAGCGCAGATCGCCACCATGAAATCTTCATCTCGCCATCCCAAGCGGAAAGCGAGCGGGTCTTAGATATTCTCACCCACGAGCTCGTCCACGCTGCTGTTGGCATCGACAAAGGCCACGGCCCGGTTTTTGGACAGGTTGCACGCGCACTCGGCTTAGAAGGACCGCTTCCCGCGACGTTTGGCGGTGAGCGCTTCCGGCAATGGATCAAACCACTGTTAGACGAGCTTGGACCTATTCCACACGGCAAACTCAATGAAAGCCTAGCACGCCGAACTGATAGCCAAATGGATCCCAGACTAACGACGAGACCAAAGAAACAATCAACGCGTCTCGTGAAGGTCGCGTGCCGACAATGCGGATACGTCTGCCGGGTCACACGCAAGTGGATCCGAGACGCGGGCCCGCCGATCTGCCCGACCCATAACCAAGCAATGCACACGAGCGAATAAATAGGGAGACACCGTCATGAACGAGTTTGTGTCGAAATCAAACAGCCAACTGATCGGAGATTTTATCTCATCCCGAGGGGTTGAGTGGACGCTGCGCGGTAACTCATACGCCGGGATCCTCCTATCACCGCTGGGCGAATACATTGGGGTGTTCACATGGGATGGCGCGGCTTGGAAGTTTCACATTCTCAATCCGCCGGAATGCCTGAGCCGTTCGTGGCTGAGCCAATACCGAAAAGTCATCGATGAGCATTGCCACGAATTCAACCTCGCCGAGCTCCTTCCAAACAGCTCGATCCGCGAAGCCATCGAATTTGCCGAAGCCATCCTTCAAGAGTCCTATGAAGACAACCGCGCACTTTGTCAGGTTGCCCGCGGTGAACATCGTGCCGGCGCTGACATTTGAGCAGAAGAAGGAACAAGACGGATGAATGAGACACAAAACAAATTGGTCAATGAGCCGGCTTCGACGAAGCAACGACGCGGCAACAACAGGACGGACAAAATCCGGCTAATTCGCGCTCAGGAAGCCGTGGAAAAAGCCATCCCCAATCTGGATGGCGAACCGGAGCTGAAATCCAAGGCCGAGGAACTTTGCCAAGCCATCGTCGATGCCCTGGTCGAAAAACTGCGCACACACCAATCCAACTGATGAGGAAGGCATACGAACCATGAACCAATTCTTACAAGACACGAACCCGATGGTTCCCTTCCTGGACCCGCAAACGGGTGCAGGAAAGCGCATAACGATCAAATACACCGCCGGTGCAAAGGCGCCGGTTCAACTCCTCGTTGGCGCAGGCACCATGGTGCAAGACGCGTTGAACGAACTGGGGCTAGGAGCCGGCTACTTTCTGACCAAGAGCGGCCTAGATCACACCTTGGCACCGCAGGAGAACCTCTATCAAAACGTCGATGACGGCGAACTCCTATATGTCAGCGCCGATATGACCTTTGGCAAGGAGACTTGATCCATGCGCGGACTAGCCGAATTCGCACAGAAGCTGTTTTACGGCGCTGGAGCGCACCGCCAAGAAACTGGCACGAAGCAACTTACGGCAACGCGACAGGGTGCTGTGCGCCAACAAACACGGCAACAGACCGTTCGACTGGACCAGACACCGCACGACGTTGCCCGCGGTTGGAAACGCGGAAAGAAAGGGCACACCGGCTTCTTTCGGACCAAATACGGGGCCTATGCCGGAATGGTCACAAAGTCGGGTGATCGTCTCCGCGTCTATATTTACGACCCGCCTATGGATCAGATCGAAACGGATCCTTACAGCGCCTGTTTTTACCACAAGAAGGACGATCTGTGGGAGATCAACCTGAAAACGCAGCCAGAAGACGGGAAAGTCGCGTCTGTCGTAATGAAGGTCGAAACCTACATAACGCAATGCTGTGAACAATGGCGACGAGGAGAAACCCGTGACACACGCATCCTCTAAAGCAAGCAATCTGACAGGTTTCAACGGTGCACAGCCAGATCTACGAGGCGCCGTTGATATCCTGGCAAGCTGCCGGCACAAGCTCACAACAACAGCCGAACAACAACTAGAACAAGCGCATCAGGCCTTGTCCGGCGCGGATCCTGATTGGGAAGAACGTTTTCAATCAAACGCCGAAACAGCGTTTGTGCTCGGCAAAGCTAACGCCGCGCTTAGGGCGATAATTGGCCAGCCAAAGGATACGGAAAAGCCAGAACAGTTCAGCATATCCGAGCTGTCACTCTTGGATTGGTCCAAAAGGTTCTCTTACCCGAAAGCCGGCAAGGAAGAAGCAGGCATAATCACCGGCCTCACCTTAAAAGACGGAACAAACGTGCTCACCCGCCTTGAAACGCTCACCTACGCCAAACAAACAGCGGCGAGGGTGTCCGCACACGCGCTCGCCACACAAAAAATGCTGATTATCCTTAAAGAGCGCCACGACACCGAACTCCTCGCAACGATTCACTCCCACCCGGGTTCGGGCAAGGATGCAACAACGCCCTCGCAGCTGGACATCGATACACAGGAGCGCCTTGAAACACTTGGGCACCGCTCGCTTTCAATCATCCTCGCAGGAGCAAGCTATGTGCGCTTTTTCACAACAGGCTTTGAATTCAAAATCGCCGTGCACGGAAAAGGCTACGAGATCCTCGAAGAGGAAGCACGCACGCTGATCCTTCGCCTCAAAGAAGGCGTCGCACAATGATCAGGGCTCAGACATTCAAAGCGACGAACCCTGCACGAAAAAATCTGACGTCTTACGATCACAGCCAAGGCGGCGTTGCGGGATCCGATATCAATAAACGAAAGGCCGGCAATTTTGCATTGATCGGCGCCGGCGGCCTTGGATCATGGGTGTTTGAAGGACTGCTGCGCCTTGGCGCTGGCCACGTCAGCGTGTTTGATGATGACACAATAGACTACTCAAACCTAAGTCGGCAAAACTTTGACTGGCGCGACATTGGCAAAAACAAAGCCGTTTACGCCTGCAAGCGCCTGCGCAAAATTGGCCTATTTGGCACAACGCTTCACGCCTATCCGCATCGGTTAGAAGATGCCGCCAAGGAAGGCCACGACTTCACCCAGTACGATGTGCTGGCCGTCCTCGTTGATAATAGCCCGGCACGACGACTGGGGTGCGAACTCGGGCTTCAACACGATATTCCTGTCGTCCAAGCCGGCATCTCAGGATCTGCCAACAACTTCTACGTCGCCACACAAAAAACCGGCGAGGCGTGTTGGGCATGCATGTTCCCAAACGCCGTGGACGACAAAACCTACCCATGCGCACCCGGCATCGCCGATGTCTGTTTCGTTGCAGCAGGCACCATCCTCTTTGCAATTGATAGCTTGATCTGCGGCCGACACCGCGAATGGAACCTGCGCGCAATCTCAATGGACGGCACCATGCCAGACACCCAAGCCATGATGGCCCGCAAAGCCGACTGTGCGCTTTGCGGCAAACAAGCCGAAACGAAATAGGGAAGAGAAGGCACCATGATGAAACCGGAAGTCAGCTTTCTTGATCGGTTCAGAAAAGAACGAAAAAAACTCTTTGACCCCGACTACGCGCAAAAAGCCAGGGCGCTTGAAACTCCCGTTGTTCAACCCGAACCATCATCGGTCAGCCTGGTCGAGAACTCGCAATCGGCTCTTCGCATAAACGACCCCTACCTGAATCTTGCAAGGGCCGAAGAGAACTATGTAAGCGACTTGGCAGCCTACGGACGCGAACTAATTGATGCGGGCAGGGGCATTGATAACGCGCTTGACCAAGCGGCGATAAATCTTGCTCAAGAACACAAAACTCTGCAGCCGGAAATAGCCACGCCGGCGCCTCAGGCCTTAGAACCAGCGCCCATGCCGCTGGAGCCGTTTCACAACCCCTTTAGCACCATACCTGGAAGGTAGAAGCTCATGTTTGATCTGGACGACATATTGTCTGGCAAAAGGCGCATGCCAATCAAGCGCGACCACCAAGGCTACGTGCTCCGCGATATCACTGATGACGCCGCGCTCTTCCAACAATCCGTCACAACAATCCTTGATGCGGACGAAGGTACCGAAGTCATAAGAGAACAAACAGCGTACAAACTTGATTGCGGCCACATCGTCGGCATGAACGAAGAAGGCTCAAGCGCGCTATCCGCCCAATGCACCTGCAAAGCACGCATGTGCCGAGTTTGCACCGTGCGCTGCAGCAGCTGTCTTGCCATACGCTGCCCTGCCTGCATCAAAAACGTCGAAGGCACCGGCTTGCTCTGCAAGAAATGCCGCTACAAGCGCATCCTCAAAAACACCGTCGTGGCACTACACCAACGACTGGGTCAGGAAATCTGATGGCCTTCAACGATCACAAAAAGCTGACGGTTCTTGGCCACGTCTGGGATCTTGCAAAAGCCGCAAAGCTTGAAGAACACCCGATGATCCAGCAAGCCGTGCTCGCCGACGCGATTACGGACGGACAGGAACTCGTCGACGGTCTCGCTGAATGGCTGAAAATCCAAGCAGCCATTGAACAGATGCGCGACGTGCCATTTAAGAATACCCGTCCCGAACGCCTCGCAGCACTAGCCAGCGAAGGCCAAGGGATCTTGATCGGCAGGACCCACCATAAGCAATTGCCGGTGGTCCTGCCGGTCAACCACCTCGGACAACACGCCGTTATCCTCGGCGCAACAGGCGTTGGCAAATCAACAGACCTGGTCGCTATCGGCGTTCAGGCTGTCGCGCTTGGCGTTCGGATCATGTTCGTTGATCGCTACAAGCAAGAATTTAGGCAACTCACACGACACCTGCCCAACCTGCTCGTGTTTGATCACAAGAGCCTTGCCTGGAACCCGCTTCAAGTCCACGCGCCACTCACGCCCTTTGACACGATAGACAAATTTGTAGGCACGTTTGTTAAGAGCAATAGCTTGCTTGATGGCGGAGAAAACATGCTGCGCAAAGCCGTACACGAGCTTTATCGCATTCTTGGCATATTTGATGGCAGTCAGAACTACCCAACGCTCTACGACGTCCTCGAATACATCCAAGCCCTCAGGTTCAGGCCCGGCGCAAGGCGTCTTGGTTTTCAAGAAAGCCTAATCAACCGGCTTGAAGCCTACCTGGCTGAATGCCCCGAGCTATACAGCTACAGGCAAGGCCTGCCAATCGAGCAAATCGGTGCCCTCAGTTTTGTGCTTGAAACCGGCGCCATGGCAGAGCGCCACGCGCGCTTTCTCACATCAGACATCCTTTTCACCTTGCACAGGCACCGCATGGCTAAAGGCGAACACGCAAACACGCTTCGAAACCTCGTCATCATCGACGAGGCCAAAGCCTTTGCACCACGGCTCAACAAAGACCTGATTGGCTACTACCCAATAGCCCAACTGCTCGCAGAAGCACGAGCAAGCGGTATTGGCTTTGTACTAGCCGATCAAACATCCGAACTGGACAGCGCGGTCTTTGCCAACACCGCAACGAAGATCGCGTTTCGCCTGGGCGATGGCAACTGTCAAAAAAACATGGCAACCGCCATGGCGCTCACCCCTGAACAACAAGCGTACTTTCCGCGGCTCAAAGTTGGCGAGGCGATTTTGACCAACTCCGCAATTCCGCATCCGGTCCTGATTGAGACACCCAAAATGAACGAAGGAAAAACGCTATGAGCACATACCGCATCGCAACCTGGTTCATCGTCTTTGCAGCAGGCATCGTGATGCTTGGCATCGCAGAACCAATCCGCATCCTCGTCTTTGCACTCGCGAGCATTCCAAGCCTGGGTGGCGTCTCGGACCTACTGAGCTTTGCCGTGCGCCTCGCCTACCTGATTTTCATCATCGGCGTGCTGCGCTTGATCCTTCGCAAACGAGGCGATGGCGAATGAGACAGACCAAACACGTAAGCAACGAAGAAATCGCCGCCAAAATGAAAGAACCCTTGCGCTTGCTGCTGCGGCAAACCGTGAAGCGCGAACCCACCAAGCCTGCCAACCAAAAACACGAGCCACAAAAAAAGAAAAAACAGAAGAAACAAGGGCAAAGCCAGAAGCCCGAAAAAACCAACGCGGCCGACGAGAAACAAACGCTCAGTGAAGACGAACACGCCTACCTGAATTCTGTGTTTGAAAACGTGTTGCTCACGACAACAATGCGCCGCAACGCGCTTGGCCTGAGTTCTGATAAAGCCAACACCGTCAAAAAAAGGCTGATTGAAAACGAACTTGTCGAACAAATAGCGCCAAACCTTGGCCCCCGCGTTGGCGGAACAGTCAAACTCATCATGCTTACGGCACACGGCTATGAAGCCATTGGCAAAGAACCAAGAAACATACGCCCCAAAATCGTCGGGCCAGAACACTGGTTCTGGCAATTACAAATCGCGAAATTCTACCGCGAAAAAGGTCACCCAGCCAAAATTGAAAAATGGCTGAACGGCAAACACGCTGATATCGGCGTGATCATAAAAAAGAGGGAAATCGCGATCGAAGTCGCCATGCGCCCTTACAACGAAATTCGCAACATCAAAGCAGCCCTAAATTCAGGCTTTGATCGGGTCGTTGTTGCCTGTCGAGACAGCAGGGTGAAACACGCAATAGAAGAACGCATGGGCGCAGCGCTTACCGGCGAAGAAACCCGGCGCTGCAAAATCATGCTTCTAACAGACTTCAGCTTTGTTGAAACCCTCATACACAAGCCAACAAAGAGGCGTAACGACAAACGCGTGACAACGCCTAAAAAGAACTAAGCCGAGCTTTGATCTGATGAACAATCGAAAACTCAACCTGGAAGACATCTGCACCACCTACGCGTTGCTAGGCCATCACCGCGAAAGCGAGGTTGTCGCCTTGCACCCAGATTACAAACGACGCGGCCGAAAAGCGTTCACAGCGAAGGGAGACAACACGTTTCCAATCACCCGCTACATCAGATCAGAATTTGAACTCGCACGCTTTTGCAAAATGCACCACGACGACCGCATGATCGCAATCGGCCTTAACGAGCGGCCACTCATTCATCGAAACGAAAAAGGCTACATGCGCGCAGCAAAAGAAGAAGAAATCAAAATCTGCTCCAACATGCTCATCGACATCGACGCTGAGCCCTCAGAACTCAGCCCAAGCTACCTTGCAAAAACGACATCGCTACTTGAAAAACTATGTGCCTACTATCAAGATTTGGGCTTAAAAAAGCCGATAATCGCATTTTCTGGCGGCGGGTTTCACGGCATGACCGCGCTGCCACGCACACCAACAGATGTGTACTCGGATATGGCACCCCGCATCAAACGCTTCACAACAGACCTTCGAGAAGACTTTAGGCACGACCTGAGCCGACACGAAATGCGCATCGATACGGTCTCTGACCTTCGGCGCATGGTCAAAGTCTACGGCACCGCCAAAGTCGGCAACAACCAACTATCACGCCTGCTCAGCCCCGGCGTGAGAAACGAGGACGTTGGCATGCGCAACTACCTGCTCTCAATGACCCTAAAACCATCAGAGCTTGAAAAGAAAACCATGCACAAAGACGTCGTCATCGATGTGCAAAAAAAACTGCCGAGATGGTTTGAAATGCTGATTGCTGACGACAAACGCATCCATGACCTTTGGTGGGGGCGAGGCAAAGCAAAAGGCGATATCAGCGCCTCAGGCTACGACCACACACTCACACGAACGCTCATGGGCCGCGGTCACAAAAACCTTGATGACCTCGCAACAATCCTTGCCAAACGACCACTAGGCAGCGTTCAAAAAAGCGGCAAGGACCAACAATACATCCAACGCACAATTGCCAACGTTCTAGACAGCCAGTCATTTGAGATAGAGCGATGAACACGTACGAACATGACCTGGAAAACACCGACATTGGTCAAGACCTGCTTGAAGGCGCAGACGCTATTGCTCGCGAACTGGGGTGGATCAAACAAGACGGCAGGCCAAATCGCCGACGCGTCTATCACCTCATGGAAAAAGGCACACTACCAATCCACAAAATCAACGGCATTGGACTAGTTGCTCGCAAATCAGCGCTCAAAGCATTCTTTGACAAACTTGATAATGGCTCTGAAAACGGTGCGCGCTGAGCGACCTCGCAAACACGATGGCAACAATTAGAAAACGCACCATGCCAAGCGGCAAAACCATGTGGCAATGCGACTACCGCGACCAACAAGGCAAACGACGATCACGCCAATTTGTGCGAAAAAGGGAAGCTGAAGCCCACCTCTCTGAAGCACTCGGCGATATCAAAAAAGGCAACTACGTCCACGAGGCAGGATCACCAACGCTCGAAGACAACATACGAGAGTGGCTTCGTTCATGCGAACAAAGGGTCGGCGTTGGCGGCGACACGCACCTGGAACGAGCAACATACGAGGATTACCGCGGCAAAGTACACAACCACCTTCTCAACCCCGACTACGGCATAGCACGCAATAAAGTACATTTGCTTGGCACTGGCGTTGTTGATGATTTTCGCATGCGCATGATCGACCCAAATGTGAAAGGGCGAAGCGCTGCTAATGCCACCAAAACAATAGCCGTTCTGCGTAATTATCTAAGCTGGGCACAAGACCGCGGCCTAATCGTGAGCAATCCATTGGCTGGTCGAAAAATGCGCTACAGCTCCAGAGAAGATCGACGCATCACGCCACCAACACATGAAGTGATCGACGATCTGCTAGCGGCTTGCCCGACAGAAAAGGAACTATACCTACGCCTTGCGATCCTGACCGGTTTGCGCGCATCAGAACAACGCGCACTCAAATGGCAACACACAGACCTAAAAAACCAAGCAATTGACGTGATTGAGCGCGTTGATAAATACCAAAACGTCGCGCCACCAAAATCAGCAGCCGGCTATCGCACAATCCCACTTGGCCCACGCCTTAGGCAAGATCTGTACGAACACAAAACGGCTCAAGGCAGCACCATTGACGACCTCGTCTTCCCCGGACGCAACGGCACCTACCTACGCCACGACACCGAAATGAAATCCTGGTTTGAACCACTAAGGGAGAAGATAGGAACGCCACGACTCAGATGGCACGACCTACGCCACTACGCAATCTCAACCTGGATAGAAACCGGACTAAACCCAAAAACCATCCAAACACGAGCCGGACACAGCTCAATACAAATCACCTACGACCGCTACGGATACCTACTAGAAAAAGACAGCGGCGGAACGGAAATAACAACGTTAGAAAACAGACTGTACGCGCGCAGAACGTAGGCAGATAACAACAAAAAATCAATTATCGAAATATGGTCGGGAAGGCTGTGCCATGACGGACGAGACAGGCGAGAAACAAGCCTAATATGTAGCAGTCCCTCACAATATTAACCCCGGATTGGCAGATTTGTATCGATCTACTACATATGGACTGATAAAAGGCAATGTAACAAGTATTTCTTGATCTTTATTTTCTCTTACGAATTGTAGTGCAAGACCATACATAAAGGTCCCAGGAACATATTTATAATTGTCGCCATTTGGTCCTTCATGTTTTTTCATAACTTCATGCGAAAGGAAATTTTGTAAACTAGAAAGATCTTCTTCGTTCGCAAATTGTTTAAGTTTCCTTTTTGTGTTTTTGTCAATCCCCAATTCTTTTTCATCAACCGCAAGATTATCACGCAAGTTGTAAAAAGCATACGGAGCATTGTATTTGTCCAATTTGTCAAAGAAATTGGCTTCACCGTCATGGTAAATTGGTCGCCTGCCATGACCGCAAAGGAAAGGATCTATGCCTGGTGATACCGACTCCCAATGTTTCGTGTCGGGAGTAGACCTCTCTTTGTTAAGTTCGACCGCAGCCACGCCAAAGTGCAAATGAGCCCATGGCGTGCCGGTTATACCCGAGTACGCGACTACGGCATCGCGTTCTAATCTGCTAGTATTTATCTTCTGCTCAAATGTTTTGGCCTTCACATCGACATTCGGTGAGTAACCACTCAGGTGCGCGTACCAGGTATTATATCCCGATGGATTATCTGGATCCAAATGACCAAACCGCAAAACAAGAGAACCGCGTAGCTGGCCGACCGAACCTGATGCGATGCCCGGCTTCGGCATCGCCAGTGGCATACCAATGGGCGCAACGTAGTCAACGGCACCAAAAGGCGGCCGCAAACTGGTAAGCATCAGATGATTTTCGAAGTCGTTAGGTTGATTGTTTTCAGGAGTAATGAACACTCCTGGCCCGTAAACATGGTCCCATCCCAATAATTCTTCTTTCCATTTCAAATTTAGGAGTTCGTTGGCGTTATCGACATTTCTGTTTCGCAAGTAGTCCGACTCACATGCGGCAGCAAAGCCGCCAAGAAAAGCCGCCAAACATCCTTTGCCGAGCATGCCAAGCAATTCACGTCTACCCAACTCAGCGTCGGCATAAATTTGCGCGCCAAGCGCAAAGAAGCGGTCAGCGCTTGGTTGGGTGAGCGGTGCATTCAACGCCAGACATTTAAGATTTGCCAATGGTTGATCCACAAATCGTGCGTCGCAGACACGTTCCTCAATAATACCCGCGTATGAATCTTCGCGCACCGTAGCCATCGCCCTCACTCCAATCGCGTATTTCGATGAAGGAAGGGTATGATGCCAGCTTTGACAGGGCCCGTCGAGAACCACGCGATGCCGACACGCGACTGATCAACGGCGTCCAGTTTTGTTCGTTTTCATTCATGGATCTGCGTCGCTGTTCGTAAATCTTTTCCCTTCGCTAAACGCTTCGCTGCTTTCGGGCCAGACGCGCTTATAGGGATGCCCTAAGCACGTCCTAAAGATTTATCGACAGACGCCGCCAGCCATATGGCCGTCCATGAAACGAACAAAACTAGGCACCGGCAATTCAAAGCGAAAAGCCAAACAGCCAACGCGCCTCACAACAACACAGATGGCAGACGAACAAGATCAATGCCAACGACCCTGGGATTGTCCGGCAAAATGCGCACGAGCCCGCCGCGGATGCCGACTCAAACGGCTCTTAAACGAAGAAACCTGACCGCGCCGCACCAAACCCATCAGCGCCTCAGCCAACGGATACAAATTAATCGTGTCCTGCCGGTTATAAGCAACCAACAAGTCGAGCGCGCCCGGATCTCTGAATTTGACCCAACGACGCCACAACCGCGTTGCAATGTGATGTCGAGCGGTTCTCGGATCTGGCCGACTAATCCCAAACATCGCCTCAAGCGTCGTCAAACGCGCCTTTAACCCAAGCCTCTTTGCTATCAAATAGAGATCCAGCACAGGAATGCTTGCCAAATTCAACTCAGGAAACGCAGCCCTAAGCCTTGGGAGGTCATGCTTCACGCCGTTGAACGTGATGAGCAAGCCGGCACCCCTCAAAGCAGTCGCTACAGTCTCAAGACCCAAATCACGATCAAGCACCAAACCGGTATAATCAATCTCACCCTCTCCACACCGCGAGAACCCAACAACGGTAATTCGCCCGCAAATACCATCGGTCTCAATATCCAGGCAAACAGCCTTGTCCTTATGAGCCTCATATAGGCCGGCCCAATCAAGCAGGGAAATCGTCATTGAGAAACCAGAGAAACAGAAGATTTATCAATCTTGTGGTTAGGTCCGCGATACATTCAACCCGAAATGATCAAATGGGTAATAACTAATAGGGTCCGCCACTGCTTCCGCCTGACCCACTTCCAGAACCGGACCCTGAGCCCGACCCAGAACCCGAACCTGAGCCGCTACCAGTATCGGATCCTTGGCTTCCCGTATCGCTGTCAGGATCAGAATCAGAACACTGATTATGAACGAGAAAGCCATCGGCAAAGTACGTGCCAAGCCTCTCGACCTTCTTCAAGTGATAAGTCTGTATCGGCCCAGAAACATGGGTAATCGCGGGCACCCTAATCCACTGTTTCGTGACAGCCAGCATGCCACCGTGATCGTGAACGTTGACCGACAATACCTGGTCACCAACACGCAACTGCTGCACGACAAGATCATGGGTCGCGTTAGATCTCGCAGAATTGATCGCGGCCCAACCCTCGCTCCCATTGGGCCGGCGCGCATACACTGGATGATCATCGGTCAGCCTGAGCAAACCGTCTCCAAGCAAGAAATAGGCGGAGCGAATTGGATTATAAAGTGACATTACGCGGGCGGATTGGACGCTGCCTGATGCCTGGTCATAAGAAAGGACCTCATCTCCGAGGCCAACGTCTTCAATGTTTTTGAATGTGCCGTTTGCCATGGTAATCTTGGTACCGGCGGGAAAACAACAGCCATCGCCGCCACCGCCGCTTGGGCCAGGATCCGGCGTGCTAGGGCAGGAATGAGAGGCGCAAGTTGGATCGGCAGCAATACTCGCGGTGGCCAAGACGGCAACCACCGCACCGATTTTGATTGCATTGTCTGGTGTGACGCCGGTTTCTTCAGAACGAATGAACTCTTTGATGTTTTCAACCAGACGCTTTTTGATTGTCATGCAACGATTAAGCGCGGCTCAGCTATTTAAAGATTCCGATTTGGCACCGAACTGATCAGAGCTGGATCTTTGGGTTTGCGGCCTGATAGATGCCAGCAACATGCGGGCTTGGAAACGGCAACATTGAAAAGAAATCTTTGTTCTCCGGCCTAATCACCCGGTTTGTGAGGCCGTACATGAAGCTGCCAGGAAGATGCCGATAATTCTCCCGCCCATCCTTGTCCGCGTGCTTTGATAGCACCTCATGTCGTAGGAAATCCGTTAGTGGACCAGCCTCGCTTTCGCTTATTCGTTGCCGAAGATCCTGATGAAGTTGCGTGGAAATGCCGAGTTCATCAGCGCTCTTTGAATCGAGCTCATAATCAAGGATCCGCATTTCAATTGCCGACTTGCTTTCAAAGCTTAAGGGCTCGTTTTCCAACTCGGTGGTGCCATCATAGTAGATTTGCCGGCCGCCATTGCCCAGGCCACTTTTCTGCGGATCAAGACCTGGGCGCTCCCATGGACCCCAAGTCTTCACTTTGCCATTGGCAAAATACTCAGTTGGATGATGCTCTTGGAGCGCCTGATGCAAGTGCGCTCCGGGGGTGCCATGGCTACCCGAGTATCCCATGATGTTTAGCATTCCCACCTGGTTGGTCTGCTTGTTCTCCTCCCACGTACTGTTGCGGGTCAGCGATCCAGAATAGGCATCAAGATGCGCAAGCACCGTCCGATACCAATGGGTCTCGCTTGCCTGGTGATAAACATTGATGCTTCGGGCACCAAAGAGGCCACCGTAATACAAGCTGGCAACGCCCTTTCTTGATGGAACAATTGGAATGCCCACGGGGCTTACAAAGTCATGTGCTCCAAGCGGTGTTCCCTGCAAGCTATGGATGATGTGCTGCTCATAATCGTTTGGAATGCCAGTTAGCGGATTGGTGTATGTCCTTGGCCCATAGATGTGATCCTCGCCAAGGAGGAAGGATTTCCAAGCAGGATTTGGTTGAGGTTCAGATCCATTTGATCCTGTGGTCTGACAACCTGTTGCAAGGAAGGTTGCTGTTGCCGCACTGGCAAGGGCAGCTGTTCTTAGGAACCGCCTTCTCTCAGGATCATAAGTGGGTTGGTTCTTGCCCAATCCGTCATAAATTGAAATAGCAAGATCACGAAACGAACTCTTAGTTCGTTCCTCCAAAGTCCCAAGATTAGGATCATCCGCCATAGCAGGTGTGGAAACGCAAACCGGTTTAAAAAGGTATCGGGTACCACACTAAATATAGCGGGGGGGGGGGGGGGGGGGGTGAAACCCGTAA
>Ga0315336_1001937_pt1 | contig 35133 bp, 31 predicted proteins | sample ASW5metaG_FD_204512 | JGI IMG/M metagenome (GOLD analysis project Ga0315336, IMG submission 204512) | Ammonia-oxidizing marine archaeal communities from Monterey Bay, California, United States - ASW #5 | ecosystem: Environmental > Aquatic > Marine > Intertidal zone | place: USA: California... | reverse complement strand
GGTTGAGACAGTGCTCCAGTCGTTACACCATTCATGCAGGTCGGAACTTACCCGACAAGGAACTTCGCTACCTTAGGACCGTCATAGTTACGGCCGCCGTTTACCGGAGCTTCGGTTGCGAGCTTCGAACCCGAAAGTCCTAACCCTCTTCCTTAACTTACCGGCACCGAGCAGGTGTCAGACTCTATACATCCTCTTACGAGTTCGCAGAGTCCTGTGTTTTTAATAAACAGTCGCCAGAGCCGATTTGCTGTGACCTCCCAGAGCTTGCACCCTAGAAGGCACCCCTTATCGCGAACTTACGGGGTCATTTTGCAGAGTTCCTTAACCAGCGTTTTCCCGAGCGCCTGAGGCTACTCGCCCCGCCTACCTGTGTCAGTTTTAGTACGGTCGCTCGTGCTTCAACCCTTAGAGGCTTTTCTTGATTACGCTTCGAATGACTTCGTCATCAAACGGACTCGAGTGAACTCCTTGGATTAGTGTGGCGGATTTTCCTACCACATCCTCAGAATCCCCTACGGGCACTTCTAACCGCCCGATCACCATTCACGCAACGTCCCCCCATCGGTCCACACGAGCGGCGCAGGAATATTAACCTGCTATCCATCGTCTACGCCTTTCGGCCTCGACTAAGGTACCGGCTAACCCTGGGCGGAATTGCCTTCCCCAGGAAACCTTAGGCTTACGGCGAACAGGATTCTCACCTGTTTTATCGTTACTCATCCCGGCATAATCACTTCCAGTCCCCGTCACCACTCCTTTCGGTATGGCTTGTATCTGAACTGGAACGCTCTCCTACCGCTCAGCTTGCGCTGAACCCGCTGCTTCGGTGTTCTGCTTACTCCCGTTCATTATCGGTACTAAAATACTCGACCAGTAAGCTATTACGCACTTTTTAAATGGTGGCTGCTTCTAAGCCAACATCCTGGCTGTCATAGTATTCTAATATCCTTAGTGACTGAGCAGAACTTCGGGACCTTAGCAGGCGATCTGGGTTGTTTCCCTCTCGACCGCGAAGCTTCTCCCTCGCGGACTGACTCCCGAGATAATCGTAATGGTATTCGGAGTTTGGCTACGATGGGTACCCGGGTAGGGCCCCATTCGAAATCAGTCGCTCTACCCCCATTACGTAGTGGCTCGAGGCTAACCCTAAAGTTATTTCGGAGAGAACGAGCTATCTCCTGGTTTGATTAGACTTTTACTCCTCCCCACAGGTCATCCCCTAATTTTTCAACATTAGTGAGTTCGGTCCTCCACGCAGTCTTACCCGCGCTTCAACCTGCCCATGGGTAGATCACCAGGTTTCGCGTCTACCGCTGCCGACCAATTGTCGCCCTATTCAGACTCGGTTTCCCTATGGCTCCAGCCCGGAAGGCCTTAACCAAGCCGACAACGGTAACTCGCCGGGTCATTATGCTAAAGGCACGCCGTCACCCCGTCCGAAGACATGGGGCTCCGACAGCTTGTAGGCATGTGGTTTCAGGTTCTTTTAGCTCCCCTTGAAGGGGTTCTTTTCATCTTTCGGTCGCCCTACTTAGTTTACTATCGGTCACCAGAGAGTACTTAGCCTTAGGAGATGGTCCTCCTGGATTCAGACCGGGTTTCACGTGACCGGCCCTACTCGGGTACTCATCGGGAGTCTGCACCACTTTCGAATACGGGACTGTCACCCTCTATGGTTTCGCTTTCCTGCGAGATTCTTCTAGCGGACAGATTTGTAACTCCACAGTGATAAGCCCCACAACCCCGCCTTGCCGAAGCAAGACGGTTTAGGCTATTTCCTTTTCGCTCGCCGCTACTAGGGAAGTCGCTTTTGCTTTCTCTTCCTACGGTTACTGAGATGTTTCAGTTCACCGCGTTAGCGTTACATGCCTATAGATTCAACATGCAACAGTTCAGGGATCCCGGGATCAACGCTCGTTTGACAACTCCCCCAGGCTTTTCGCAGCCTTCCACGCCCTTCATCGCCTTCTGGTGCCAAGACATCCTCCACACGCCCTTAATTGCTTGACCACTATGATTCCTGTCTCTCAAACGCAACTCGCCTCACAATTCACTCGCCGCAAAATGCACTTTGCAAAATACGACTCGCCAGTTGCTTGACGGCTACGCCAAAAGACAACAATCGCAAACAAAATTCGTAACATGATATTGCGTGCCGCCCAACGTTTGAACGGACACGCAAGTCGCCTTGCGCTATTGTCGTCGCTTTCTAATTCGCCCAGGACGATGCCGAAGCACCTTCCCAAGCAGCATCAGATTGCATACGCCACTCGTACCGCTACCAAATTGTCAAAGATCATGCATTTTCATCGACGCGACAACACTGCAGACAAATGCTACAAACGGAGTCGCATGGAGAAAATCCCCGCCCAGTGGGCTGGAGCTGGCTCGGTCAATCAACTGAGTCGGCTTCAAACCACCAACAAGGAACAACTTACAACTTAGTCACCACTTACTTCAGAGACGAACATGTTATGGTCGTCCACGAGATTCGTCAAGCAACTCTGTGGAAAAAATTTGACGCGTTCAGATCAACGGTTTCGAAACCCAGTTGTCGGATCATTCGCCTGACGATCGTCAACATGTTGTAACCAATTGGAGACGACCGGGCTCGAACCGGCAACCTCCGCCGTGCAAGGGCGGCGCTCTCCCAATTGAGCTACGTCCCCTCGGAAAGAGGCCCCCAGCGGCCAACTGTCGACATCCAAACCGTTGATATCGGTTGGCGTGCGGTGCCGCTAATCGACCGCTGACGGCTCTTTCCTGGAGTGGGCGTACGTGGACTCGAACCACGGACCTCAGCTTTATCAGAGCTGCGCTCTAACCAGACTGAGCTATACGCCCTGTGACGGCCGATTCTGTCGACTCTCCCCGGCCCTGTCCAGTCTCAGCTTGTTCTGTTTCCGGAAATCGTGGCATCGCACGTTCAAGATCTGCGAAAACAACACGCGTCACACTAGAGCCCGTCCCAAAACCCGGTCGTGGTGGGATTTGCCCCTGCGAATCGAGATCGAACGTTGCCCACCGGATGGTTTTGCGACCACTTCCGCCGAAGGACAGCCGCCCACCGCGCCAAAGCCCAATCTCGCTTCGATCTGGCTGAGAAAACCCACTCCACCAACCAGCGCGATTCCTCACGACTCGCTCGGTTGTCGGTACCCTGAAGACGTACACCGATGTCACGGCCGCTGCAGCGGCCCGCGCCAAAAACCCTCGACGAGCGTTCCACCGGGCTGTGAGCGGACTCGATCGTCGACCCACAGCGTTCTTGCCGGCTACCTTCGGAACAGGCCACGCCTTTCAGACTTCTCTTTCTTCGGAGCGATTGGCTTGGCAATCGGTCGCTTCAATGGAGCCTTAGAGGCGGCAGGCCGGCGACGGTTACCAGGGGACAGGCCACGACGCCCACCGTCACGGGCACCTTTTTTCCGTCCGCGGCGGTCGTCATCTTCATCGTCACCTCGGGCGCGATTCCTGGGTCTCCGATTGCCGACAGGACCATCATCCGCGTCAAAACCACCATTCATGCCGAGGCCCATCGCGCCGATTCCCTCGAATCCCACACGATCCTGGATTCGCTTGGCGATGATGCCGGTAAAGATGGCGATCGCCAGTCGCGGGTCGTTGACGGTGACCTTGAGGTCGAGTGGCTCGGTCGCGGCGACTTCGTCAACGCCTTCTCCATCGGTCCCGTTCTTGTCGGGGGAGGCCGAATTCTCGGCCTCTGACTCAGCGGAACGTTTCGATTTCGACGCTGATTTCGCCTTCTCTTGTTCCTCTTCTTCCCTCTCTTTGCTTCCTCGACTGCGGCCCCTCTTTTTCTTCTTACCTTTTTTCTTGAGGATGTCCTTGCCCAGGTCGGCGGCCGGCTTTCCGGGTGCGTTGGCGGCAACTTGCTCATCCGCTTCTTCGGGTTCAGCCTGTTCCGGCTTTGCCTCCTCCTCGGCTGACTCGGCAGCGGCCTTTTCTTCAACCACATCCTTTTTCGCCACTGCCGGGACAACCTGTTTCGCAATGGCCTGCTGAGGTGCGTCTGCTTGATCAACGGCAGCCGGTGTCGACGTTGCCTCGGCTTCCGTCTCGCTTCCGCCGCAACCGACAACCGCGACAAGCAAGGCCAACGTGCCTATCAGCACCATAGAATTCTTCATCGATCTGCTCCCCCAGACTGCCAGATGTACTGAAAAGTGGTCCCAAATCCCTCTGTTGGATTTCGCATGGCTCTTTTTTGTAGTTTCGAACTTCACCACAACCGGGATTTGGGACAGAATCTGCTCCGTCGTGACGACATGGCCCGCAGGCCTGATCACCGCAGGTTCATCATACGCGACGAAGCCCGATTACTCAAGATTTCGACCGAGTGACAACAGTACCGCGCGATCGTTAGATTGGTTTCCAATCCCGCTGGCAAAACACGACTTTGACCAGATGGCCAAGCTCGAAACACCGCGCAAACCCCGCTACGAGCCATCATTTACGAAGGGCCGGCCCGGCATTCTCCGACCGTGGTCGAACCGGAATCATCACGAGCATCCCAGTGTCACCCTGAAAAACAACGTTTCGCTGAGAAATGCGCGGACGTCAAGGCAACTCTCCCCTGCTAGACGCACGAGTGCCCTGTAAAGTTCCGCAGAACGCTGAATGCGGGCTGACCAAGTACGAGGACTCAAATGCCATGAGTGGTCAACGGCACGTCGAATGAATCGGTTCCACGCTTGGGCGAACCGCTTCTCCAGCCGTTGAATGATTCGTCCATCTGCAGAGTCTTGAGTTGCGGCTTCACGGCTCGGTATCGGCGACCTGTCCGGTGCCGTCGTTTGCCTGCAGAACGACGGCGGGCTCACGTGGGCGAAGTGCCACTTCCGCCCCCACTTCGAATCGAGACGCTCCACTCACCTGTACGACGAGCACCGTTTCGCCGGCTTGAACGCGATAGGTGGTTGAGGCGCCTTGGAATTCGCGACCGACGATCTGATGTCCCGGCACGCCGTCGGTTGTCGGTAAAATGTCGATTTGCTCGGGGCGGAGTCCGATGAGCGTCTCGCCGTGTGCATCGCGATCGAGGGGCACATTGCCAATGATGCCGCTGGCGGATCGGCCCGCGGCATTGACGCGGAACACATTGGCATTACCGAGAAATCGGGCTACAAACTCCGTACGAGGCGTGCGATAGACTTCCTCGGCATCTCCGACCTGTTCCAACTGGGCGTTTCGCATCACGCCGATCCGGTCGGCAAACGCCAGGGCTTCTTCCTGGTCGTGCGTGACCAAGATGGCCGACAGTCTGTTGTCCTTGAGGATCGTGCGAACCTCCGTCCGAGCCGATTTTCGCAGCTGTGCATCGAGATTGCTGAAAGGCTCATCCAACAAGACAAGCTTCGGCGCGGGGGCGATCGACCGCGCGAGCGCCGCACGCTGCTGTTGGCCACCGGAAAGCTCGCCCGGCTTTCGGCTCGCGAATTCGGTGAGACCCAAGGATTCCACCAGGCGTTCGCTGCGGGCGCGGCGTTCATTTCGCCGCAGGTGCTTTAGGCCGAACGATACGTTCTTCCGAACGCTCAAATGTGGGAAGAGGGCGTAGTCCTGAAAGACGAAACCGATACCCCTTTTCTCGGGCGGCACGTGAACTCGCGTGCCGGTCAGATGCCGCGTGCCAAATCGGACCTCTCCTGCGTCGGCTTTTTCAAAGCCGGCAATGATCCGTAGCGTGGTTGTCTTGCCACAGCCGGACGGCCCCAGAAGCGCGAAAACCTCCCCCGGCGCCACTTCGAACGAGACGTTCGAAACCGCCAGCGGGTCCGCGGGCCGATACCGTTTGGATATCCCCTCGACATGTAGCACGGCGCCTGTCACACATCACTCCGCTGATACAACAACAGCCCTACAAAAATGCTGGAAAACAACACGATCGTCAGAGCATACGGGGCCGCGGCGGCGAAATCGCTTTCGTTGGTGGCGTCCCAAACATTGTACGCCAACGTCGAGAATTCAAACGGCTGGAGCAGGGCCGTCATCGGCAGTTCCTTCATCGCCGAAAGGAACACAAACACCATTCCCACCACAACGCCGGTGCGTATCATGGGAACGGTGATGTGGCAAAATGTCGAGACCGAACCGTGGCCCAACGAATGCGACGCCTCTTCCAGACGCACGCGGGCCGAAAGAATCGCCCCTCGCACCGGCCCCAGCGATTCGGCCAAAAAGTGCAGCCCGTACGCATAAACCAACAATCCCGCCGTCGGGTAGATCGACGGCAAGTTAGTCCACTCCTTGAGTCGCAGAGAAAAGAAAATCAGGCCCAGCGCAAAAGCCAGCGGCGGAGTGGCGTACCCCACATATACCGATCGCTCGAACAGCCAGGTCAAACGAGATCGATATCGGACGGCCAAAAAACCGATCGGCACCGCCAGCAACGTCGCCAGCACAGCCGCCGGCAGGCTCACGCGGAACGAGCCCCACAGGGCTGGCGTGACGTCGACCGTTAAACCGCTCAGCGGTGGTTGGGTCATCCAGTAGCCGATCGTCGAGAGCGGTATCACCAGGCCTACCAGCAGCAGGCAGAACAACACGATCCCCGTCGGAATTCCCCACCAGCCAACGCCGCGCCGATTCGGCTTGCGCACCGTCACCGCTTCGACCTGCCCCGGTGCAAATCGGTGTACAAGCCAACGTTCGCCGAGAATGGCGAAGCCGGCGATCGCCATCAGCATTAGTGCGATGCAGGCGGCATACGTCAGATCGAAGCTCGAATACTGCTGGAACAAGCGATAGCTGAACGTCTCGTACGTCATGAAATAGACAACACCCAGGTCGCCGATGACGTGTAGCACCACGAGTAGCGCTCCCGCCAGATAACCCGGCAGTAGTTGTGGCAGCACGACCCGAAAAAACACCCTCAGCCGACCCGCTCCCAACGAGCAAGCCGCCTCTTCCAGGCCGGGGTCGACCCGCAACACCGACGCCCGCACATTCAAATACATGTAGGGAAACAGATACGCGCTCAGCGAGAGCAGGGCGCCCCAAAACCCCGTGATAATCGGAACCTCGATACCGGTCAGCCGGAAGGCCGAGCCGTAGCTTCCCCCGACCGACCGCAGGCTATAGGCGATCAGGTATCCCGGCACCGCCAGCGGCATCACCAGTAGAACGGTCAGCAGCCGACGTCCGCGAAACGCGCAACGACCCGTGAGCCAAGCCGCCGGGAACGCCAACACGCTGACCGTCGCGCACACACCGGCTGCCAACAACAGCGTATTTTTCAGCAGCTCAAGATTGCGGCTCAGGGCGTTTTCGCCCCGCCACAACAGGTCGGCCAACTCGCTAAATTCGGCGCTTCCGGCACGCAGCATGAGATAGGCCAGCGGCATCAGCACGCCGGCTGAGCAAAAAACAGCCACGAGCAGTAGCGTTCGTGGCATGCGTCTCGTGGGACGATGGGCGGCTATTGCAGTCCCACCTCTCGCAGAAGTTTCAGCGTGCCTTTCAGGTCATCGAGTTCATCAAACCTGACCTTCGGCGCCCGGGCTTCGAGTTCGCTCAGGCTGACCAGTTTGCCGTTGGGCTTGATGGACGGTGACATCGGGTATTCGAAGACGTCACCGGTAAAGTAGCTTTGCGCCTTCGAGGAAAGCACATAATCGACAAATTTTCTCGCTTCCTCTGTATTTTGGCTGCCCTTGAGCTGGCCGATGCCGGCGACCATGACCAGGTTTCCTGGGTCGGACGATTTGAAAAACGTCTGTTCGACTGGGAATCCGGGGTCAGCCTTTTTGAACCGCATTAGGTAGTAGTGGTTCGGCAGGCCGAGATCGACTTCGCCGTTGGCGATCGCGTGCAGAATGGGTCGATTCTTGGCGTAGGGCTTTGCGCCATTGGCCTTCATTTCGCGCAGCCATTGTTCGGTCTTTTGCTCGCCGTGGGATTTTCGCATCGCCGTGACAAACAACTGAAACGAGCCGTTGCCCGGTGCCCAGCCGACGCGACCCTTGTATTTGGGGTCGGTCAAGTCGAACACGCTCTCGGGCATTTCGCTCTTATTGACTCGGGTCGGCGAATAGGCGAGCACGCGTGCCCGCGCACTGGTGGCCACCCACAGCCCCGAGCCGTTGCGGAACTTCTCGGGAACGTGCGAGGAAATCGTCTCCGGCAGTTTCTGGAACAGCCCCGCAGAGGCGGCAGCCCCCAAGGCACCGGCATCCTGAGCCCAGAACAAGTCCGCCGGACTTTGGTCACCCTCCTCCTGCAAGGCAGCCGCCATTTGTGCCGTCGAGCCGTAACGCACCTTTACGCGGATTCCGGTCTCGCTCTGGAACTTGTCAATGACCGGCTTAACGAGACTCTTACTGCGACCAGAGTAAATCACTAGCTCGTCCGCTCGTGCCGCGTCCGGTGTCATCAAGGTCAGGCAAGCCAATACGGCGAGGGCACACAAACATCGTTTCATCTGTCGTACTCCAGAAATGTTGGAAAGGTCGTCAAGCGGGGCTGGGAGTTGCCTCAAATGAGGGCGGGAATTCAAGGGTAGGGAGGGGTTCTCTCTCGGATAGCGACGGCTGTTTCTGCGATCGTATCACGGAAACTCACACCTGTCAGGCGCGCGCCAGAACCTTCAACGCTGCGACGTTGACGATCGACCGGACGATCGTCTCCAGTACCGTTTATACTGAGATTGAGACTCAGTCGCAACTCTGGCGCGATCAAAAACAAGCGGTGGGAAATTCTGTGGGAAATAACGCTGAGCAACGCCTGTGACCTGTGGAAATATCGCGTGTCTTTGGCCATGCACCCCACCCGCGCGATATCGATCAATCTGCGAGGCTTTTCCGTCCGGTCGCCAGACGGTATCAAGGGAGCCTGTGGCTGCCTATCTTTACGTTTGAGCGAGCCGATTCTGTCGAAAAATGGCTCGTACAAGGCGACCAGGAAACAAAGGGATTGTGATCATGACTTCCGAACTTATTTCAACGCGAACCGAAGGCCAGGTGCTGCACGTTGTTCTGAATCGCCCCGAGAAGCGGAATGCGATGTCACCGGACATGCTGTGTTCGCTTGGGGAAGCCGTTCAGAGCGTCGACGAACAACCTGATGTTCGAGCGGTGATCGTTTCCGGAGCAGGCCCGATGTTTTGCTCGGGGATCGACGTGATGTCGTTGGCAGCGGCGAAACAAGCATCCGGCGGCCAGAACGCGGGTCGATGGTTGCGCAGGCTGGCAGACCGGATGCAGTACGCTCTCAACATGATCGAAGCAACAGAGGTGCCCGTCATCGGCGCGCTACAAGGGCAAGTGCTGGGAATGGGGCTCGAGTTGGCCCTCTCGTTTGACTTGCGGATCGCCACCGACGACTGCCTATTGAGCATTCCCGAAAGCCGGCTCGGTTTAGTTGCAGACGTGGGAGGCACGACACGCTTGTCGCGAACGATCGGCCCCAGCAGAGCCAAAGACCTGCTAATGACGGCCCGCGCCATTGATGCCGCCGAGGCACTCGACTGGGGACTGGTCAACCGCGTCGTGCCGGCGGCCAAACTGATGACCGCCGCGAACGAACTCGCCGAGCAGATCGCCCAAAACGCGCCACTCGCGGTCGGCATGGCCAAGTTGATCGTCGACCAGGGAGACGGCACCGCCAAGCATACGCAAATGGCGATCGAACGCTGGGCGCAAAGCCAACTCATCACCACCGACGACGTCGGCGAAGCCGGCCGCGCCTTCGCCGAGAAACGCCCGCCGACGTTCAAGGGTCGGTAATGATACGATTCTTGAATCGATGGGTGTAACCGACTCTGCTATCCGAACGGCCTCTCAACGCGCCATCATGAATATAGGAACGAGCCGATGCGAAAGATTCTCCCAGCCTTCGTGTTTCTCAGCGTGGTTTGTTCGTTTCAACGCGCATCGGCGCATTATTTGTGGGTGACGGTCGACGGCCGAAGCGGTGTACCGGGGGCGGCGAACATCTACTTCGAGGAGTCTCCGTCAGCCGGTGACGGCAGTTATCTCGATCACTTCACGAAAACGAGCACGACGTGGTTTCGTACCGTGGAGGAGATTGAGCCGCAGATCATCAAGACGTCCGACACCCGCGAGGACCAGAAGCGATGGCTGCGTGCCCATTTGCCGACGTCTGCGCCTCGGAGCATCGATTGTTACGGGAAGTTCGGCGTCTACCGTTACGGTAAAACAAACGTGCTATTGCACTACTACGCCCGCAACCTGGATGTCGGCACCCACGAAGAATTGCATGAGTTGGGACGAGCCGAGCACATGGACCTGGACATCGTTCCGCACGACGATCAGGACCACGTCGAACTCACCGTGTTGTGGAAAGGTAAGCCGGCCGCCGAGCGGATCGTCTACATTCGAGGACCCAAGAAGTTCAAGAAGAACATCAAGACAGACAACAAGGGCCGCGTACGATTCGCACCGGCTCATGCCGGGCGGTACACGTTCCGCACCAGCGTGGAACAACCCACGCCCGGCCGAGAGGGCGACAAAGAATACTCGCTTATCCGCCATAACGGCACGTTGATCATGACGCTTCCGCTGCGAAAATAGGCGAACGCGTTCCGTTCACCACTGCTCTCCTGGTGTCTAAGCGAGGCCGCCAGCGCAGTCGGCCGGACTTCAAATAGTGTTGCCGGTCTTGAACCGGACCTGCCCCGATCATGAACGCCCGATCAAATTCGGCAACACCGATGACGCGGTCGGAGAATGAATCTGAAATCATCCTCCGTCCGGCACAGCCGGTCCTCCCCTCACTGGGCTCTGGAACTTTCTCGAAAAGGGTCCGAATCAGGAAAGTTCGCGATACGTTTTTTGGCGTCGCCATGCAACGAGTGCTGCCATGCCGATCCCGAAAAGTGCGAGCGTGGACGGCTCGGGGACCAGACTCGTTTCCTCGAACGCGACCGCAGTAAAGTCTTCATCCTGAATCGCAGGCGTTCCACCCAGCAGATTATTAATCGCGGCGACTTCAAAGCTCGCTACGCCGGACGTCAGTGGCACGTTCAAAATGGTGTCGGCAAGCTGGCTTCCAAGCGCAGCACGATCAGGCCCTTCGTAGGAAATGGAGCTGCCAATTTCGGCAAGCAGGGTATTGAATGAGTCGATGATTGACTGATTGATGGACTCCGCAATCAAGGCCACATCGCCACCCCCGGCTAAAAATGCCGCGATCGCGGACCGTTCACTCGCATCGTAGGGACTCAGGGTATCAAACGCGATGTCGAGCACTAGCAGATCGAGGCCCGCCAACAGTCCGCCGGTAAGTGCGGCCCCCGAGCGGCTGAAGGCCACGCCACCCTGGGCAGCGTATAGAGCGGCAAGGGCGTCGGCGTCATTGACTGGACCTGTCTGGGAGGACATGAGCACGTTTGTGCTGCTGCCTAGCATGTTCAGACCGAGCTGTGCGTTGCCGGCTAGTAAGGGGGAGTCGCGCCAAATATTGATATCGGAAAACACAGTGATGGTTGCCGCTTGCGCGGTTGCCGCAAAAAACGTCAATGTCATCACGAATGTACATGCTGTGAGGCGCATTGGTAAATCTCCAACAGGCATTTTTCAGGCGAACAGACTCGGCGGTTGTCGGACTAACCGTGCGACTTCGCCCAACGGAGTGACAGAGCAGGTGGCATCGCGCCTCTAAATGACGAAACGGGCCGCGATTCCTGAGCAGTAACTGCAAGCCATTGTGGGGAAGTGACCATCACGAAGTCAAGGATGTTTGCGGAGTTTGGGAAAACAACTTCCGCTTGCCACTTCCTGCGGGTGGACGTATCAGTTCGCTTAGCGTGAAAAACCGCACCACATCTTCAGAGCAACGCATCGATCTTTTCGATCGCATCCAGTGATCCCAAAGGCAACGAGATTGCGCGTGACGGAGCATGGTAATCGCGAGGGTTCACTCGGATTAGTTTTCCAGGACGTCGCTCGCACTCATGTCGCACGGTCGGAACCGACTGACCGGCACCAAACTCGATGATGGCCAGATGCCGGTTTTGAATGCTACGCAGCCACTCGGCATATCGCTGTGCTTGTTCGTCACAGCGCATCGAGTGCCACTCGGAATCTCCGAACATCAGAATGTTGGGACGCGCGACGGCTTGACACTTAGTGCATTTGGGCAACTCAGAGGTGGCACGTATCGTGTCGTGATCGACGGAAACGGAAAGACCGGTCGCGGGCCAGACATCTCCTGAACAAGCCGCCGAACACTGCAAGTAATGGATGGAGCCGTGACATTCCATGACGCGCTGGGGCGCGAAACCCGCCGTTTGAAAATGGCCATCGACATTGCTCGTGAAAACGAAGTAACCAAACGGCCGTTCCTCCGCCCATCGTCGAAGAATGCCGAATCCTGGGTGAGGTGGTGTTTGACGGTAGAGCCCGAGTCGATGCCCAAAGAATCCCCAAGCCTGCTCAGGGTCGGAATGAAACCAAATCGGATTCGAGACGTCGGCAAATTTCTTACCGTGAAACGGTGGATAGGCATTCCAAAAGCCCTGATCGCCGCGAAAGTCGGGCAGTCCGGAGTCCACGCCCATTCCCGCGCCAGCGCCAACGAGAATGGCGTCGGCGGACGCAATCGTCGCCGCTGCCCGTTCTATCGCGGCTTGAATTTGATCGGAAGAGGACATTGTCGTCCAACGGAATTTTAGCTGCCATTGTGTCGCAAAGCGCGGCTCCAGCGACCTGCATTGACGACACGCAACTGGGAATTGTCCACTTCCCACGTGGTGCATTCAAGTAATCATTCGAAAATCGTTCGCCCAGGCGGAGTCGCTTCGCTAATAAGCGGGTTCGAAGACCGTGTGATCGTTTAAGGGAAGGTAAGCTTCGGCACCATGCGACTTCGCCAGGGCCACGAGTTGCTCGTCGACCATTTGGCCGTGACCGGGTATGGCGTCTGGCGAATGCTCGGTGATCAGCGTGCGCGCATCGTCGGGCGGTAGGCCGCAAGCGACGAAGTAGAGCCACAAGATAGTCGGCGATCGGTTTTGACCGGCGACACAATGAATAAAGACGCGGGAGCCCGCAACCGCCAGCATCGAATGCAAGGCGTCCATTGCACCGAGCGCGACGTCGTCGGGAATGCGCTTGAGATCGACGATGGGGTAATCGCGGACTTCGCGGAATCCGAACGCTTCGGCGGAGATGATGCTGCCGCCCTCGCCGACGTTCAGCACGTGGCTGACGCCCTGATCGCGAAGCGCGGCGGCGCGTTCGGGCGTGGCGAACTGCCCTTGAGCGATGCGTTTGGTGATCCAGTAGACGCGATGACGCATGCCGGATCGAAGGCTCGGTGATTCGTTCACGTCATTTCTCAAACAGCGACGTAGGGCCGGCTGTGCCGGCCGGACGCCCGAATTCTTCTTTGACCCTGATTTGCACCGCACGGCGTGGTATATCATAACACCATGCCCAACTGGCGTCGCGCACATATACCCGGTGGCTCGTTTTTCTTCACCGTCGTCACAGATCGGCGGATGCCCTTCTTGTGCGGTGAGCTGGCTCGGCCGATCGTAGGGAGCATCATCCGCCGCTGCCAACGGCGCTGGCCGTTTACAATCGATGCGATTGTGCTGCTGCCCGATCACCTGCATGCGATCTGGACTCTTCCACCGAACGACGAGGCCTACTCGATGCGCTGGGGTTGGATCAAGAAAGAATTCACGAAGCACTGGCACGAGCTCGGAGGTCTCGAGCAGCCCGTATCACCGGGTCGGGCGCGCGAGGGGCGGCGTGGTGTCTGGCAGCCGAAGTTCTGGGAGCACACGCTCGAAACGGAAACGGACTTCGAACGCCACTTCGACTACGTGCATTACAATCCCGTCAAGCACGCTTTGGCGAAATGTCCTCGCGACTGGCGGTGGTCGAGTTTTCATCGATGGGTCCGTGCCGGCGTCTACGAGAAGAATTGGGCGTGCGGCGATCATGAACCGCCGATCGATTTCGGCGTCATCGATGACAGCGTGGGAGAATGAAGCCGAGATCAACCTGCGGCCGGTACGGCCGACTCTGCTTCGCCTTACCAGAGAGATTCTCGCGATGAACAGCGACTGGATTGTAGTAGTTGAGCCGATGCCGCCGTCAGAGGCGGAGCGTGCGCTCCGCGATTGGATGAAGGAACAGGCCGAGCAAGGGAAGTCGTACGGCGAAGACGAGATACGCCGGGATGTAATCCTGTCGAAGGACCGCCAGCAGCTGGTCCGTTTTGCGGTGCACTTCAAATGATGACCGCGCGGTGGGACGGCGTGTTGATTATCCTCGCGCCACGCTCCATAACCAATGCAATCGCTGCTGAGTGTTCCTCGCAATTGCACTACGAAGCGAAACTTCGGAACGAGCAATGACAGTCGCTACGATTAAATGGGTGTAACGGCATGACAGAACAGGTCTCAAAAGATGACATTCGCAAGCGAATCGATGAGATCGTACAAGATCAACGGGACAAAGGAGGCTCCGTCGATTTCGTATCCGGCCGAGTCATCCATTCGATCGCGGATGCGGAAATACCCGACCTAATTCTGTATTTGCTAAAAGTGGCAAACAAACTTTCCCACGAAAGCTCGGCAGTCTTGTTGCAGAGGCTGCAAGGACAAGTACAATTTCGCTTTTCCTGGAGGTCATATTGGGTGGAGGCCGCAGGAAAAGGTTGAGGCAGAGATACGGCGGCTTCAACCAGTTTATGCCGAGATGTATGATCTATTCTTCGCGGCATGGAAGCCGACGAGGACGAATAGAACTCATCCCGGAACCCGGTTGTGGGCGATATTGCCACTTCAAAATTCGAGCAAATTCGAGCTAACGAAGGGTTTCGGGACGACTTCTCGTGTCGATGTGTTCGTGGCGCGCGCTTGCATCACCGCAGCTTGACTAGTAAACCGCCCGCGAGAGGGCCTGGGTGATTTCTGTTTTGGGGCGGTTGCCGACCATGCGGCCGACGACGCGGCCTTGGTGGATCACGAGCAGCGTGGGCAGGTTTTGCACGTCGTAGTGATCCAGAATGGGAGCCGACGCGTCGGCATCGATGTGCACGACTTTGTAACGGCCTTGGCTTTCGCGACAAACGGCTTCGATTGTCGGAGCCAGTTGCCGGCACGGCCCGCACCAGGATGCGCCCACGGTCACCAGAACAGGGACCTTCGAGTTGAGAACCTCTGTCTGGAAGTTGCCTGTGTCGACTTCTCGTACGTGGTCGACATGCGCTGTCGCGGCGTGCGGAGCTCCGGTATCTTCGGCCCCGCAGGAAGCCAAGATGAAGGCGAGTCCGACGACGAGCAAAACTCCGCGTGAGTGAAGCCGCGTTAACGTTGCGTCGAGGCCATGAAGGTTTTTCGATGGATTCATGAGTCGATCCCCTGAAGAACGAAGAACATTGCGCCGGCGTGCTTCACGTCGATGCAGCCTCGGTCACATCACCTGTTATCGGAAAACCGCCGGGCACCGTTGCTGCCGAATTCGAAAACCGTTGACATCACGTTCGAAACACGGCGTGATCACGCTGGATCTGGCATGTTCCCGGCAATAGTTCTGATGGCAGCTCGGAAACTGGCGAAGTGACAAAAGATGAGCCGTTCAGGGCAGCGTTTGCGGTTGCAACGGTCGTGAGAGAATCGACTCGCCTTTTCGGACCCGCTGGACGATCCGGCAACTCGACGAAGACAGTCGGCCCCAAACCCGCTTGCGGCTGTTTCTGACTCCACGATCGCATCGACCGCGTTTCCCGTCAGTGGTTTTGGCGGGGCATTTTTCATGCGTGATGGAACATACAATGAGTCGGCCAAATTCTTCGTAGATGCTTTCGAGCGAAACCTTGCCTCGTGGATGGTGTTTCATAGAATGAGGCAGAATTTGCGCCGAAAGGTCATATCAGGAGACGAGCGATGACACGGTGGAAGCTCACTCTGACGGGAATGGTGTTGATGGCGGCGACGGCCCTTGCCGCTCATCAAGTTGTGGCACAGCGCTCGAATCGGCCACGGCGGCGGCCGGGGTCCGAGCGAAGGCGTGTGCCCGACAAGCTCAAAGAAGGCGACATGGCTCCCGACTTCGCGCTGAAGTCGGTCGACGGCAAGAAGACGGTGAAGCTTTCGAGCTTTCGCAATAAGCGGCCTGTCGTGCTCATTTTTGGCAGCTACACCTGACCTCCCTTTCGGCGCCAGGTTGGTGCCTTGGAAGCGATGTCGAAGCGCTACGGCAAGCAGGCCGCCTTTTACGTTGTTTACATTCGCGAAGCGCATCCCACCGACGGCCGGCAGGTGAGAAGCAATCTCCGCGACCAGATTTTCTTTGAGCAACCCACAACGTTCGACTCGCGAACTGAGGTTGCCAAAATGATGTGTACGAAACTCAAGATCTCGATTCCCTGCATCATCGATGGAATCGACAACAAGGTGGGAAAGGCATACGCCGCAGCGCCCGACCGACTGTACGTCGTCGGCGTCGATGGGAAGATCGTGTTCAAAGGTGGCCGCGGGCCGCGGGGCTTTAAGCCGAAGGAAGTGGCGACGGCCCTCGATGAGTATCTACCATCGCTTAAGTCAGCAACATCAGAATGACGCGTTCAGCGGAAACCCAGCGCGCGACTTGCTATGAAGCCACGTCAAAACCCGGTTGTGGACAAATCTCGGCCTGGAAAACAAGGGGGCTGATTTGGCAACAGAGGGTTTTGACGCTACTTCATGAAACTCACCGCTCGCCACGGCTTCACTCAACCGGTCGTTGAGCAGAGGGCTTGGGAAATTCGCGAAGCCGCGTGCCGACTTGTGCGGAATTTGGTTTGAGAGTGCCGATGACCGACGCGACGGCGGTCGCGAGTTCCGGCTCGGCGGCGGCGATCCAGAAGCGCTTGATCTCCGCCACTTGTTTGCGCGAAAGCAGTAACCCAAATTTCTGGATGTGAAAGGCGAGCTGTCGCGCGGCGGCATCACGATGTTCAAGCGGCACGCCGCCGTTTAAGGTGATCTGTTGATAGACCTCTTGGACCTTGGCGGAGGGGATGCCTCCCAGGGCGAAGATGGCGTTGGCCATCGATTCTTCTCGGCCAACGGCGCTGATGAGTGCCGGTTCGGCGGGCGCGATGTCGAAGACGTCGGTGCGCTTTCCACCGGCGATGTGTGCGAGCCAGTCACCCGCAGCCTGGGCCATGCCCTCTCGCTCTTTGTGGCTCAACGGTTGCGTTTTGAGGCGAGAAAGAAACGGCTTAAGTCGCAGGCGCAGGTGATCTGAGGAATTCGGCTCGCCGATGAAGTCGATCATGGGGTACCGGTCGACGAGCGATTGCACGCGCGGCCTGACCGAATCAGGTCCGTAAAGTGCGATGGGAATCCCGGCAGTCCGGGCATCGGCCCGCAAGTTCGCAACGGTCTGAGAGAGCCCCCATCGAACCGTGTTCACGTTGAGTATGATCAGTTGCACGTCGCCATGATTGACGGCAACCTTGAATCCGTCGCGACCCGTGTTTGCGATCTCGGCCGAGTAACCGAGTTCGGCAAACAGGCCTCCCACGACATTCGCACCCGCGGCGTTGGGATCGACGACCAAGGCACTCAAGCTGCCTTCACCGGCGAGGGCACGGCTGAGGATGGCAACGACGCGATCGGCGCCGGGGAATTTCGTTCGAGGGTCGAGCTGCAAAATGGTGGTCGCCGCCGCAAACTGGACGCGCACATCCGGGTAGTTCAAAGCCGAGATCAGAGGAGCCGACCGGCTTAGGTTTTTCGAGAGTTGGTGATGCGTGCCGATCTGCCCCAGGGCCTGCATCGCCGCCACTGCGGTTAGCGTGTTGTTGTTATCCAGAGCCAGCCGAATCGTGTCCGAAACAACTTCGGGACCGGAACTCATCGCCAGGTCCAGGGCCGTTCCCGGGCCACCCGGCAGCCGTGTATAGGGGCCGTTGCGATAGGCATCCAAGGCGAGTGTGAGGCCCAAGGCCACCGTCTGTGCTTCGCGATCATTCTCGGCAAACTCCAGCGCCTGCCGGGCAAAGCGCGCTCCCGCAAACAGTGACGCTTCTCGCTGGGGCAAATTGTTCACCGCGACGGTTCCGGATTGTGCATCCCAGAACCATACGGGAACCTGGCCCTCCGGGTCGGCATTGAGGCGTACATCGCCGCGCAGATGTTTCAAAGCGGCCTGCCTAAGCCGATCGGAAACTCCAAATTCGTCGGTGGAAGGAGACCGGCGTCCAGCGGCTCGATGGAGTGTATTCAACGTCTGCCTGGCAGACTCTCGAATTCCAACCGGCTGGCCTTTGTCGAATGCGTAAAATGACACGAAGGGCGCCGCTTGGAGTTTGCCGACGCGTCCGAGCACAACCAGCGCTGATAACCGAACCGTTTCATCGGGGGAATCGAGCGCGCCCAGCAGCGCGGGCTCGATCTGCCCACCCATGCGCGACAACGTCTCGACAAGCACGGCGTGCCGGTCTGACAGATCTGGGTCGGCAAGTTGGCCAAGCAGATAAGGTACGGCGACGGTGCCGGCGTTTCGAAGCGTCGCCGTCGCCGCCGCCTTTTTTGTCGCTGAGGCGAACAGGTCGTCGATCAACGCCAAAATGCGCGTCGGGTCGCGTCGCCGTTCGCCGAGCAATTCGTTAAGTTTCGAAAGCAGTTGTCGAGAGACAGGGTGGAGTTCGCGGCTATTGGCGAGCTTCAAAACGATTGCCGGCCCATGCCGATCCTGGAGGGAGAGGAAGGCCTCGTCATCGGCGCCCGACTCCATCAGTTTTTCGAGATACCGCTTCGTCCACTCGGGCCGCGCCAATTTGTCCATCAACACGGCGGCTTCGAATAACTCCGCGGCGGTCGTCGGTTCGCGAAGCAATGGCGAATCGAGTTCCGAGTCGAGGTAGCTGCCGCTGTCGCGAGCGATATTCGGGGCAAGCACTTCAGCCGGCGATACTTCATCATCCTCGGCGTCTTGGGCCATGACGACCGGCGCGACAACGCCCACGCCGACGCAAACCGCCACAGCCAAAATGAGTGACTTCCAATTGTCCTGAGTCATTCAGCCGACTCCAAGGATATCCAACGACCGTGCCGGCTTCTGATTCAGCAGCAAAGCATTCGGTTCGACGGGCATCATTCGCGGTAGAATTTCATCCGAAGTATTTAGCGGTCTCGTACGGATCTCCGTACCTGTTTGCTCACCGTGACGTCACCACTTCCCGTTCGGAGGCAGCGCACGTTTCGATGCACGGCGCAACACGACCGCTTTAGCCCGCTCTTACCCATGTTAGAGTCGGAACTTCGGTGAATTCAATGCAATTATCACATTTTACCGCAACTTCCCCATTCTCCATGCCCGCACATCGGCTTGTACTGACCAACGCGCTGCGTGAAACGGCCCAAAAAGCGATCGTCTCCCCGGGCGTATCGGTTTCATCGATCACATCGTCCAAGAGCCTTGAACCCCAGGACGTCTCCAGGCGCGCCGCGAGCAGGCGGGGACCGCGAAATCGTTGCAACCGCGAGAAATGGTACATCGAACGACCGTCGGCGTGCCCAGGGATCGTTGTCCAGTTGCGATGGTTTTGTTCACTCAATGCGACGCGACGTCTTTGCGGATCGTGACGCACCTCTCGTGGCGCGGTCGGATTCGTCGTTTCCACACAAGTCCTTCGACGGCAACCGGCGGTGTAGAAACGGCGATGCCGTTCATGGAATGCCCCCCGCCTTTGGGCGAGTGAAGAAATAAACTCGTTGCCCATCATGAGCGAGCATCGGTAGACGCACGCCGATCCACGGTCAATTCCGACCAGCGTCGACGCGCGTGCCATCGCAGTCGCCAGTGGGCGAACTTGATCGCCAACTTAGCAAGAACGGAAACGCCCAACAGTGCCACGCGGAACGGAAATACATGCGGCGAGGATGGCGAGCCGCCCCGGTCGGCATACCGGATCGCCGCGTCGGACGTCAGCGCCAAAGCCTTTGGTGGCGACGCGTGGGCTGTCAGAAAACTCGGCAGTCCGCCCGCTGTGTCTGTTGCAAGGTCGAAGACGTCGTCGATGATCTGGCAGAGCATCACGATTCGGTACAGCGTTTCGAGGTCTTCATCGCAGTGTGTCGCCCGGATGCCGTCCTCGATCGTCAAGCTGTCCAGAGCCGTCGCAGCGATCATTCCCAGCGACAGTCGAATGACCGATTCCCGATAGGCTTGAACCTTCCTATGCTGCCGCACGTCGCCACCGGGCGACGGGCGTTGATTCTCAAGGTCGCGCAACCGGCTCATGTATTCCTCGACCGCCACACGAGAAGTTGTTGTGAAACCCTCTATTGGCTCCAAAACACACTTTTTTTCAGGTGTCATTTTCGCCCACAACCGCGCGTCAGGATGGGTTCTCATTCGGGCCCTATCCAGCGCCTGCCGGGTTGCCCTGTATTCCTGACGCGAGAAATCGTTGCCGTCGAAGAAGTCATTCACGCAGGCGCCGAAATCGAGCAGAGACGCGAGCGTCTGCAACGTGTGTGATGACAGTCGCCGCGAATTCCGGAGTACGTGGACGGTATCGAATGCCATCAGGCAGAGCACGCGCAGCGGAGTTCTCGGTCGACCGGAAACGAACAACGGCAGCCCGCGCAAGAAACTGATCATCGCAGCCAGACTCGCCGTGAGGCGCCCGGTTCGCGGCTCGGTCCTTTCGATGTCGCATTTGATCGGAGAAATCATCGGCCTGTCTTTTCCAAGTGGTCCCAGTGGCCCACGCCGCTTGATTTTGGCAGTTGCGACTTCATGGTACGTCAGAAAGAGCAGGCACTTTCTGACTCAATTTCCGGTCACTCGACGCACATTTTCAAATGACCTGAGGTACTAGAAACCCCTGATAGGTGAAATCAATCCTTCGTCTGTCGAGTGCAGCACGACTACAACCAGATTTTAGGACGGACTTTCGTCTCAATGCGTGTCAGACGTAGCACAGAACAACTTCGCGAGGACACCGCCAGCGAATCGGCACACGATCGCTGACGCCACGGCTTACGACCAGACGCGTTGGGCCGAATTGATGGCTCAGGTAGTTGTACGGGTAGAAAACGGCACCCGGAAACAGGCGGTCGCGGAACTCGAACGCGACGAACTGGCATCCGTGTAGGTGGCCGGCGAGAACGAGGTCGTAGCCGACGCGTCGCGACGTCTTCCAGATCCGCGGATTGTGCGCGCAGAGCACTCGAACGTCACCGGTTGGCTGCGCAGCGAAGTCGGGACCGAACACGGAAATCACACGAGAACGGTGCTGGACGTCGACGCTGCCAGCATGAATCCATACACCGCCACCGTCTATCACCGCCTCTCGTACTCGGCTGGTGCCGACGCGCCTGTCGTGGTTTCCACCAACCGCGAGCACCGGCCCAGTTTTCGCAAGCTGTTCGACCATCGCTCGAAGGTGAACCAGTTCGGATGAGCTATCAACCAAATCGCCTCCAAGGAGCACCGCGTGCGCGTCGCAGCGGTACACAGCGTCGACCACTTGCGTCGCGAGGTGGCCGGATCTGCCGCCGCGGAGGTGGATATCGCTGACGTACATCAATCGACACGCATTGGGACACGATGAAAGCCGCTCTTCACGAACATGCAACGGCGCGTTGAGTCCAATTTCCAGCGGGCCGGCAAGCAAATCCTCTTCTCCCAGCAGACACGATGCGATACCGTTGCCTCACAACAGAACTACGTTTTGTCTGCAACCACCTGACGGATCGTTTTCCGAAGAATCCGCAATCGCGGCGAAATTCCACAATAAAGACGGCAGTCCGTTCGTGTATAACACAGAATCTTCACCAGACCGCGCGGCAGCCAGTTGCCTGGCCAGCTCATTCAGCAGATGCGCCTCGCCGTACTCGTTGTGAATCGGTGTGGCCAGCGGACGCGACGCGTCACCCGGTGCCGCGATCAGTTCCGGCAGGAGTACCTTCAGGTCATCGGCCTGTCGCGAATGAGAACATGATTGTTACTTCGCGACAGCTTGTCAGCCAGAACCCCGTTCGACCAACCCGCCATGTATCGTCTGAGACCAGCAACGCCGGATGACTACGATTCCTTGTATACGTTGTTTGTGCGTTCGATGAAGGAACATGTTGCGGCGACTTGGGGCTGGGATGAAGCGCTTCAGCGTGAGCATTTCAAATCACATTTCGATCCTGACAAGATTCAAATCATCGTGGTCGACAAACGTGACGTGGGAATGCTGTCCACAGTGAGCCGACCACATGAGATTTTCCTCGCGTCGATACAGATTCTCCCGGAATTTCAACGTCGCGGCTTCGGGACGCGGATTATCCAGAAATTGCTCGAACAAGGCAGGCGCCACAATCTTCCGGTCACTCTCCAAGTGCTGAAAGTGAATCGAGCTCGCGAATTGTACGAGCGCCTCGGTTTTATCTCGACGGGCCAAACGGAAACACACGTGCTGATGAAAAGCGCCGACTGAGCCTGGCGGCAACGTCGCCGCACGATCGCCGCTATGGCCGTGCCAAGGTCAAGGAAATTGGTATTGCGCCCCGTGACGCAGACTGCTACCTTCGATCGGCGCAGCGACCACCATGTCTTGCAGTGCTCTAGTGCGCGGGAAGCTCGTTCCGACGGCGATAGTCGTCGTAGGTGTATGAGCGATTCATTTGCTTTTACGCGCCAACGTGCTACGAATGTGGCTGGCCTTCATTCGTGCCGATTTTGCCGCTTCCTGATCGCCGAGCCGTGCATTCACCTTGGCGAGCTTCATGTAGCTATATGCCAAGCCTTCTTTTAGGGGGCGGCCGTCGGGGTCAAGATCGATTGCCTTCTCATTGAATTCCAACATCTTCAGATACATCTCGCGAGACTTTTGCGCATCCCCCACCTGTAGCCAATGGTTTCCCAATCGCTCGTACGAATAGCTCAATGATTGTAAGAAAAACGATGAGTCGGGATCTTCTCGGCACAACATTTCACCAATTTCGAGTGAGTTTTGAAAACGGACGAATGCCTGATCGTTTTCGCGGAGGTCGTGGTGCGCGTCCCCCGCCTTCTCAACGCATTCGGCCAAGCGCTTTTGATATTGCAAGTTCGTCGGCTCTGCCACAATCAACCGACGTATGGCCTGTTCCGCTTCCGCAAAGTACGGCAGCGCGTCGCGAAACTCGGCTCGCATCGCGTGCCAGTCACCGCAATTTGAGAGAATCCATGAGTATCGAAACCAATAGGGCGCGTCCGAGGGCAGTTGTTTCTCGAGTTCCCGGCCCATCTCCAACGCCTCGAATAGTGGATCCTTCGCCTGCGGCCGCTTGCGTATCGAAAGGTATAGATTGCCCAACGCATCCAGCGCGCCGGAAAACTCTTTGCTCAGCTCTGCGTCGTTCGGCTGTTCTTCGCTGAGTTGGCGGTAGATGTCGACGGCAGACCGCAGATTTGTTTCAACGGTATCGGTCGCGTTGAGTCCGTCGTCGTCGCCAACCTCGTTGAAGAGTTCGGCGAGATCGATCAGTGCTCGTGCCGTATTGCGATCGACGCGCCTTTGAGACCGGATCTCCCCGGAGACACGCTGCAAGTCGGCCAGCGAACTTCGCAACAGTTTCCTGCGAATTTCCCGGGCGGCGGGAATCAACCGCAATTCCACCTGAACGTCGGTGATCATCGTTTCCAGAGTGGACAGCGCGACCGCGGTGCCTTCTTCCGCCTGCTTCGCTCGTCGTTCGGCTTTGACGGCGAAGTACGTGGAGAAACCAAGTCCAGCCAGCACGCTGACTGCAACCGCACAAGTCAGACCGGCGATCAACGGCTTGCGCCGGCACCAACGCCAAATTTTGGCAGCACGGCCAATGCGACGGGCTCGAATCGGCTCGTGATTGAGAAACCGATCGAGGTCCGCCCTGAGTTCCGGCGCATCGGCGTACCGTCGCTCGGGTGCCTTCTGCAGGCACTTCATGCAGATCGTCTCCAGATCTTTGTCGACGTCGGGGTTGAGCTGACCGGGCGAGACCGGCTCCTGTCCGATCACCTGAAGAATCGTGTCCAGCGGACGAGCCGCCTGAAAGGGAGGTCGGGCCGTCAATAGACAATACAAAATTGCGCCCAAGGCATAGATGTCCGAGGCTGGCCCAATCTTTTCCAGTTCGCCCGCTGCCTGTTCAGGCGGCATATAACTGGGCGTTCCTAGAATGTCGCCCGTTCCCGTCAAATGATGATCGGCATCCACCCGCTTCGCCAAGCCGAAATCGGTGACTTTGGGCGTGCCATGTCGATCGATCAGTACGTTGCCCGGTTTCAGGTCGCGATGAATCACGCCATGATCGTGGGCGTACGCGACGGCTGAGGTGATCGAGGCGACGAATTTCGCCGCGTCTCGCGGCGCGAGCGGTCCTTCGGCAATGCGGGCGGCCAGGCTCTCTCCTTCCACCAATCCCATCGAGAAATAAGGCTGTCCGCTGTGTTCACCGACTTCAAATATCGGCACGATGCCCGGATGGTCGAGTTGCCCCGCCGACCCCGCTTCCATACGAAAACGCTCAAGATCGTCGGGTGAGGCGAGCTGGCCTGCCAAAATCATCTTAAGCGCGACCATCCGATTCAGGCTCAATTGGCGTGCCTTATAGACGACCCCCATGCCGCCCCGGGCGATCTCATGCAGGATTTCGTAGTCGCCGACGCGATCTGGAGCCGATGATTGCGATTGATGTCGTTCCCGCGGCGCACGCCGTGCATTGTCATCAGCCGGTGAAACGGCCGTCTCCAATGAATCGAATCCGGCGTCGACCGTGTCAGCATGCGGCGCGAAAACCTCGCCAACGATGTCCGCAACAATGGGAAATCGCTCTATGTATTCGCCGGGTGTCGGCTGCTCCCCTCGTTCACGACGCCAATGCAGTTCCACGTCCAACAGCTCGCGAAACAGCCGGGCTCTCTCGAAGTCAACGGTCTCGGCCAGAAACTCCTCGAGACTCGGTGCCGGACCGGCTTGCCATTGCCGTGCGAATGAGTCGCGCACGGAATTTGGGTTCCGCGAAGATACTTGCGATGCGCGACGCGTGGAATCGGCCATGCGGACCCTTATGCGATTTCGTGTTAGACTCACATTATGCTAACCCGACATCGTGGCGAAACAAAGCGTTATCGGCGTGTGCGAGGGCGTAGACGTAGGAACGACCCCGAAGGCAGAATTGATCGCCTGTACCTGCGATTGGATTGCTGATCTCGCGCTAGGTTGCCGGATAAACACCGCGCGTCAGTCGAACTTCCACGAAACGAGCCACGTTTGATTTTCACAGAGCAGTGGCTTCGGGCCGCTGTCCCGAACCGCGATACATGTTCCGTACCCGAAACGATTTGAATGGGAATGAAATGACCCGCCGAGAGTCTTTGTTGACACGAGCTGTGACCTTTTGGATCTGGTCAACACTTTTTTGTATCACGGCTGCCTTATGCGTCACTGCTGGATATGCGGATGATCCAAAACCCACATCCGCGCGGACTGCCGCCGGAACCAGCGGTACGCTGTATAACGGAATTCGTCTTACAGCCCCGTGGCCGCCGGAATTTCGTGATCTCACTCGCGATGAACCGATGAGGGTGCCCTATCTGGAGTCTCCTCCAGACGAGATTCCCATTCATCTGGGACGGCAGTTGTTCGTCGATGATTTTCTGATCGAGACAACGACGTTGACGAGAACGTATCACAAAGCAAAGTATCACCCCGACAGTCCGGTGCTCGTACCGGATCGGCCTTGGGAGCAGGGATCGGCTCCGGGTACGAGCGAAGGCGGGCCGACGGCAATGCCTTTCAGTGATGGAGTCTGGTACGACCCGCAGGACAAGCTTTTCAAAATGTGGTACATGGGCGGGTACCTTCTCAACCGGTGTTACGCCACCTCCCACGATGGGATTCACTGGCGAAAACCGAATTTAGACGTTGTGCCGGGGACGAATATCGTTTCTCCAGGTGTTGGTGATACCACGACTGTTTGGCTGGACCTCGACGAAAAAAATGCGAAAAAGCGATTCAAAATGTGGCGAGAAGAAAGGCGCAAGTCAGGATGGGGCATCTTCTATTCGGAAGACGGAATTCACTGGGGCGCTGAAATGGCGCGGACTGGATCTGCTGCCAGCCCCACCACAGTCTTCTACAATCCCTTCCGGAACGTCTGGGTACATAGTGTGCGATCCAGTCACCCTTCGATTGGACGTTATCGCCGCTACTGGGAGACTCGGGATCCCACTATCGATATTGATTGGAAGCACTTCACTCGGCCGAACGTCGGTCCAATCGTGGGAAAAGACCCGATGAGGTTGCCTCTTTGGATCTGTGCTGACAAGTACGACACGAGCTATCCAGGGCTAAACTTTCGGCCGGAGCTCTACAATTTAGACGCAGTGGCCTACGAAAGCGTGATGCTTGGCTTGTTTAGCATGTTGCGAGGGCCGAGAAACGGGCCGGGACACAACGGTCGTCCAAAGATCAAAGAGCTTGTGGTTGGCTTCAGCCGGGACGGATTTCACTGGCACCGCCCCGACCGCGAGCCGATCGTGGGGATTTCCAAGGATGTCAATGCCTGGAATGCCGGCAATATCCAATCCGCGGGTGGCTGTTGCCTTGTCGTCGGGGACAAACTTTTTATCTATGCGAGCGGTCGCAGGCTTTTCGCCGGGAACCATCAATTCTGCAGCACGGGGCTGGCCATTATCCGCCGCGACGGTTTTACCTCGATGGACGCCGGGGTGGCGGGAGGCATGCTGACCACTCGGCCCGTTCGATTCAAAGGCAATTATTTGTTTGTCAATGTGGCCGCCGACGTCGGCGAGATGCGAGTCGAAGTTCTCGATCGATCGGGAAAGGTCATTCCATCATTCTCCAAAAATCGTTGTCGACCCATCGTTGTGAATAAAACACAGCAGGCAGTTCGTTGGCAAGGCGTGGACGATCTATCGGAGTTGGCTGACAAAAATGAGCCGGTGAGGTTTCGATTTCATTTGAGAAACGGGCAGTTGTATTCGTTCTGGGTTTCACCCGATCGATCCGGTGCAAGTTATGGCTACGTTGCCGCCGGCGGTCCGGGGTTTACGAGTTCTGTTGATACGGTTGGACGCGCGGAGAAGTGATTGTTGCCCGAATGCTGATCCCAGTCTCATGAAACCCGCTCCCAGCAGTGGTCAATGCCCGAGAAGCTAAGCTCCGCTCGATGACTGCATGACGCCGTAATCTGCCCCCACAGAGGTATTCGTCTCGTAAAACGCATGAGACGTGACACATCTAATCGCATTGCCGTTCCGGTGGCGTTTGTGAAGGAATGCGATATCATTGGCAAACAATTTCCATTAACCATCAGTTTTTACCGAGGGCGATTGAACTATGATAACTGTGGGCATGAACTATCACGTGATCGAGGGCAAGCAACAAGATTTTGAAGACAAGTTCGCGGCCGTGATCGATGCGTTGCAGGCGGCCGAAGGTCACGTCAGTTCGACCTTGTGGAAGGACGTCGGTGACGGCGCCTCGTATTTGATCACGAGCGAATGGTCTGAAGAACAGGCGTTTACCGACTTCATCCATAGCGATGCCTTTCGCGCGGTGACCAACTGGGGGAAGGAGCAGATTCTCTCCGGCCGCCCGCAGCACAAGATTTACCGGCAATAGAGCCGATTGCTCCCTCATGTGGCGGCAAGAAAGTGATTTCGCATGACCGCGTCATCAGACAATTCGACGAATGCCCCCGGCATCACGCTGGAACTTCCGATTCGCTGGGGCGACATGGACGCGCTCGGCCACGTGAATAACACCATCTACTTCCAGTTCTGCGAATCAGCGAGAATGGCGTATTTTGACGCGATCGACCTGACGCGGTTTCAATCGAAGCCGACCGACGGACCCGCCATTGTGACCGCGAACCTCAGCTTTCGGCGTCAATTGCACTATCCCGGAACGGTTTTGGCTTCGGCAAACGTCACCAAGGTGTCCGGGCGTTCGTTCGTGCTGTCTTATCGAATTCGAAATGCCGCCGATGGAGAGACGGCCGCCGATGGCGATTCGGTCTGTGTCTGGGTCGACTACGATGCGGGCAAAGCGATGCCGCTTCCCGACGAGATGGTCAAGGCGTTCGCAGAGCGAGAACAGAATGAAGAACTGCTCAAGCGAGCTCAGGACTGAACTGAATCGAAGTGGTTTTAGACTCCTTTGACCCCGGATTTGGGCCGTCGTCGGAGAAGACCTTAAGGCGTCGCGATGCGTTAGACGCGTTGGCGGGACGCGGCTTGTTATGATGGTGACACCGCGCGTCCCAAGCCGTTTCGGAATCCACCCCAACTGAAAAACACCGAAGAAAGGATTTGCACAATGTCCAATCTCACGCGACGCCAATTGATTCGTCAGAGTCTGAGTGGGCTGGCAGCCGGAGGGATCGCTTCGCTGACCTTGCGAGCCGATGCGGGGCCAACCGATGCGACGCCGGACGTGCACGAGTATCGGGCGTTTCTCGATGACAGCGGCATTCCGCAGGTTCAACCTGCGGGCAAGTGGGAAGCGTCGCACGAGGACATTCTGGGGCCCTATTTTCTGAAGGGGGCGCCGTTTCGAGGCAAGGTCACTCCGCCACTGGAGCCGGGCGACCTGCTGGTGGTCCGCGGCCGCGTCTGGGGTTACGACACGAAGAAGCCGATCGCCAGCGCACTGCTCGACGTCTGGCAAGCCGATGCACGTGGCAACTACGACTTGATCGATCCCAACAAACCACCGCCGCGCCGCAAGTTTCGCAATCGCATTCGGCTGTTGACCGATGAAACGGGTTACTACGAATACGAAACGATCCGGCCGGGAGCGTATCGCATCGGAGCGGGGCCGCAGGGCTTTCGCCCCGCACACATTCATTACATGGTCCAGGTAGGCGGCTACAAGAAGCTGATTACGCAACTCTATTTCGCGGGCGACAGGCACTTAAAGACCGACCGCTGGGCAAGCCAGTCCAACCTCGTCATCGAGCCGCAAGAGGTCAAAGTCGCCGGTGGTACGTATGAGTTAGGAACGTTCGACCTCGTGCTCGATCGCGGATAGGTGACGGCCCCAGGCGTTTCCATTGTGTTGGCGAATGTCACCTGGCAGCCTTCCGACGAACGAATTCCACGCGCCGCGGCGCCGCAATTCTCGTCACGTCGTAGGTTTTTTTAATCGCATCGGAAAGGCGAACATTTCTTCTGACGGCTTATCCAAGACAAAGTCCAGCGTAAAGCAATTGGTCAGCACGAATCGTCGTTTAACAAGGACATGCTATGTCTCTTTCGTCGCGCGACGAAGTCCGAACGTTCTATGACGACACGGCGGACGGCTACAGCGACATGATGGACGAAGAAATCGAACTTCCTCTGTACGACGAGATCCTGAGTGGCCTTGCCGCACGCATTTCTTCCATCGATGGCCCGGTCCTAGACACTTCATGCGGTTCTGGGCATATGCTTGAGAGACTTCGAAATGAATATACGCACCGCCGTCCGCTTCTCGGATTCGACCTTTCACCGAAAATGGTCGCCATCGCGAGAAAACGATTGCGCGACGCCGCTAAAGTGTCGCAAGGCGACATGCGGGATCTGGCCGAGATTTCCGACGGCGCTTGTGCGGCCGCCATTAGCTTCTTTAGCCTTCACCACATCGGTGCCGCTGAATTGGTGACCTGTTTTGCGGAATGGCACCGCGTGCTGTCGCCAATGGGGCAGCTCGTTGTCGCGGCATGGGAGGGCGAAGGAGCCATTGATTACGGAGAACAATCCGAAATCGTGGCGCGGAGATACAAGGAATCCGAACTCGTCGAAGCCATCCAGGCTGCAGGATACCGGCTTGACGGCCACACCGTCCGGCCCACTGAGGCGTTTGCAATGGACGCCGTTCACATCGTCGCAACGAAGCTGACATCGTAAATGGACCGATATGCGTCCGGCAGCGCCGGCGCGTACAGTTTTCGACACAAAAACTCGCTCTGAAACCCCGTCGCGGCCGAAAACGACTCTTGAAAACAAGTGGGGGCTTAAGCCAGCAGAGGGTTTCACGACGACTTCCAAAACTGCTGCAGCGTGCATCCATGACTTCCACCGCCATTGAGTACAGCGAATCACGCCAACCGTCGCTCGAGTGCGTCTTGGCTCTCTACCGCGCCAACGATTGGTCGGCGGCCGATAAGTCGGAAGCGTTGCACAAGGCGCTCGCGGCCTCTCATTCGTTAGTAACGGCTTGGGACGCGACTCGGCTCATCGGCCTCGGCAACGCGATTTCAGACGGCCACTTGGTCGTTTACTACCCGCACCTGCTCGTCGATCCCGAGTATCACGGACGTGGAATCGGGACGCGTTTGATGAACATGCTCATGGTGCGCTACGACGGCTTTCATCAGCACATGATTGTCGCCGACGGCGAGGCGATCGAGTTTTATCGCAAATGCGGATTCAAGCGCGCAGGCAAGACAGAGGCGATGTGGATCTACGGAGGTCATGATCACTGACAGATTCCACCCACCTCAATCCGTCGTCGTCCCGCGGAACGGTCGTCCGCTGATGAGTCCACGAACCTCGCTTACAACAAGTATCGCGAAATTGACGTACAATCGAAATTGATCTCCAGATGGATCAGGCTGTACAGTTGATGGCAGCTAGGCGCAACATGCTTCTTCAGTACGAAGGCGTTCGGCGATCCATTGCCTCGCTGGAAGGCTCCACATGATGGAGACAAGAGATGCCCAATTCTCAAAACTGGATCACTCGACGGCGAGTCGTACTTTTCACGTGTCTCGCACTGCTTATTGGTCTGATGGGTTGGCTTTGGATTCGCCCATCGAGCTCTCTGCAAAGAGAAGTCGAGGCGGTCGGTGGAGATTATTCCGAAAGGAACATGGATATTCCGTCGCGCATGTCGATGCGGAGTTTGCTAAGGCTCGTCGATGCCGTGGCCAATAAGGCATTGGGAAAAGATCGTCGATCGATTTCCATCGTCTTCTACAAGGCTGACGTGACAGACGATTGGGTGCGGCGAAATGCGGAGGAATTGAAGAAACTTCCCATACGCTACCTCAATTTTCGCAGAACCGGGATCACGGATCGCGCCATCACGGATCTCGCGGGAATGAAGAGCGTGACGCAGCTGGATCTTGCCGGGACGTCCATTACCGATCAATCAATGTCAGCGATTCGTAGAATGCGCAACCTGCAATATGTTGACTTGACCGACACGCACGTGACCGGAGACGGAATCTCGCAATTGGGTGCCCATCAATTGCTAAAACATATCGATATTTCCGGAGACGTCTTGACAGATGAGGCTGTCATTCAAATCAACGCGATGGCGAGACTTCGATCGTTGGGGCTCAAAGACTTCGATAATAACCAACTCAGTCGTCTTAGCGGCCTGAAGAAAGTCAACGTTCTTTCGCTGACGGCAGCCACGGACGAGTCGCTTCCGTTGATCCCTCAATTGAACCAACTCGACTACCTGATTCTGTACGACAGTGAACTTTCCCCCGATTCGGTCGAGACGATTCGGAGGACGCTTCCGAACTTAAACGTTCACCAAGGGATGTCGTTTGAAGCGGGCGAGGCGTCGGGAGTCTTCGAAAATCTGGCGATTCAACAGCGCGTCATGCGAATCGCGTTCTTTGTCATCATCTTGAGTGTGGCATCTCTCGTGCTGTTCGTCGGTTTGATCTGGCGACGTCGAAGCGCAAGACGTCTTCGGGACGCGATGCAGGAAGAAAGCGTCCAATGAATCTGACTGGTCTGGAAAATCGCGAAGACACCGCCCATGACAACCCGACGGCCTCTCCTCACCGAAGAAGAAATCTGGCGAACGTATGACGGCGTCGAACAGCGTCTGACCGCTCCCGTGAGCGAGCGAATGATCGATCTCGCCGAGCTTCGGCCTGGTCGGCGTGTGCTCGACCTGGCGACGGGACGAGGTGAGCCCGCCGTTCGTGCCGCTCACCGCGTGGGGCCGACTGGAGAGGTCCTCGGAGTGGACCTGTCCGAAGAGATGCTCCAAATGGCTGGCGAACGAGCCGCCCGCGAAGGACTTTCGAATCTCGATCTCCGCGCGATGAACGCCGAATTGCTCGCCGGAGTTCCGACGGGGCATTTTCACGCGACCCTTTCGCGCTGGGGCCTCATGTATTTCGATTCGCCGGTTGCCGCCCTCTCGGCCGCGCGCCGCGCCATGGTGTCCGGAGGCATCTTCGTGGCTGCCGTCTGGGCGGAGACGGAACGGGTTCCGTACTTCACACTTCCGAGGCGTGTGCTTGAAAAATTCGTATCGTTGCCGCCGATCGATTTCGAGGCTCCGGGAACGTTTCACTACGCCGATACAGGTCGGCTTCATCGAGACTTTGCCGCCGCTGGATTCACCATCGAGCACGTCGAGGAGCGGGAGGTCGCCGTCATGGAGGCACAGACCGGCGCCGCACTCGTCGCGTGGACCCGTGCTTTCGGACTGACGCGGCTTCTCAATGATCTCCCCGAGCAGATTCAACAAGCGTGGGAAGCAGAGCTTGTGAATGAAACCGAACCACTTCGAAAGGACGGTCCCGTTCGCTTGGGCGGCGTGACTCGTATCGTGGTGGCCTCATCGGTCTCCAAATGATTTGTCGCCGCGACAAGCGGACAATGGGCGAAAGCATGCGACGACGACGATCACAGAACGACGCCTTTTGGCGGGCCAACGGACCTATCTTCGATGAACCAGGCTGGTCCGATACGTGTCATTGGCAGAAATGGCGTTGGGCGAACGTTGACCGCGTTTTTCACGTAATACGAATTTCACGTCACTGGCGTTCTCGGCGTACTGGTCTTCAAGATAGCGATTCGTCACGGCTTGGCGACAACAATTGTCGCTGAGGGGCGTTACTCTAGGTGAACCGGTCATCGAGTGTACCTTGTCACTGCGGTCGAGCTGATGCCGATCCGTCGGTCGAATTCCCGCCCAGGTTGAAACGATCCTCACATTCGACCAAGGATGAAACCAGCACCTTGCTTTGTTGTGGAGTTGTGCGTCATTATGGAGCTGGTTCAGAATCTCTGCCTGAGGAGCCGGCTAGCGGGCAGTTTCATCAGAATACAACGTGCGGGACAGGGACACGTCGCCGGTTAACACTTGAAGTGGTCCCAAAACCCTCTGATGGGTAACGTGTGCCCTTGATTTGTAGGGTCAAACGCCACCACAACCGGGTTTTGGGGCGGCTTCTTAGCTAAGGGTGGAATTCAAGAATGGTGAAGACCCAAAACAATCTGCCGTGGGCTCCGACGCGCCGTGATTTTCTGGCGGCAGCCGGTCTCTCTGCCCTCCAACTTGACCGCATGTGGTCATCGGCGACCGCGGCGGCTCCCTCGGCAGCGACAAAGGCCGGCGACAAGCGTCCGCTCAACATCCTCCTGATCGTCAACGATCAGGAACGCTATTTTGACAAGCTGCCGTCGGGATACTCGCTGCCGGGGCGCGAGCGACTTGAGGAACTCGGCACCAGCTTCACGAACCATCAGGTTGCGTCTTGCGTCTGCACTTCTTCGCGATCGAACATCTACACGGGCCAGCATATTCCCCAAACCCGTATGTTCGACAACCTGGAGTTTCCGTGGGTCAACAGCCTTTCGACCGACATTCCATCGCTCGGCCACATGATGCGCGAGATGGGATATTACGCCGCATACCAAGGAAAATTTCACTTAAACCGGGACCTGGAGGAGACTCAACCTAAGGGCGCGCCACCGAAGTTGATCGGACGCAAGACCATGGAGTCCTACGGCTTTGCGGACTACACGGGCATCGGCGACATCATTGGCAGCACGCTCGGTGGCTACTTGAACGACGCCTGGATCGCCGCGTTCAGCAACCGTTGGCTGAGGGAACGGGGCCAATCGCTCAACTCCGGCGGAACGCCCTGGTTCCTCGCCGTGAATTTCGTCAACCCGCACGACGTGATGTTCTTCAACACTGATAAGCCGGGTGAGCCGGTGCAGGAACAGCCCTACCTTCCGTTTGCGATTAACCGCGAACCGAATTACGGACTCTACCAACAGGAGTGGGATCTGCCGCTGCCGGCATCGCGCAGACAGGCGTGGGACAAGTCGAACCGCCCGAAGGCACACTTTAATTACCAGGAGGCCCGCAGTGGACTCGTCGGCCAATTCCCCAATGAGGACGATCGATGGCGGCGTCTCCAAAACTACTATTTGAATTGTATTCAGGACGTCGACCGGCATATCCGCAGCGTCGTCGACGAGATCGAGGCGCTGGGGATGCTGGAAAACACGATCATCATGCGGACCTCCGACCACGGAGAACTTGCCGGTGCCCACGGCATGCACGGCAAAGGTGCGACGGCTTACCAAGAGCAGAATCAAGTGCCGATGCACGTCATCCATCCCGACGTCAAGGGCGGGCGCGAATGCAAGGCTTTGACCAGTCACCTCGACATCACGCCGAGCCTCGTTTCGATGGCGCAAGCTGATGAATCAAAGAAGTCGGAGATTCTCGACAAGCTCAAGGGAAGAGACTTTTCGCGCGTCTTGAATGACCCCGCGGGAGCAAGCACGCACGATGTCCGCCAGGCCGCGCTTTACTGTTTCAACATGCTGGTCTACCAGGACCCCAAGTTCGTACTTGAGGCGGCGAAGATGCTTCACGAGAAAGGCATGGAAGACGGCAAAGCCGAGATGCGCCGTCGTGGATTGAAGCCGGATCTGAAGTCTCATCGTGGCGCGATCCGCTCTGTCTTCGACGGTCGCTACAAGTTCTCGCGATACTTCTCCTCGCTCGAATTCAACAAGCCGCAGACGATCGAGCAACTCACAAAGGTCAACGATCTGGAACTGTTTGATCACGAGACCGATCCGAACGAAGCCGTCAACCTTGCAGCGGATGCTGCCGGAAACCGGGATCTGATTCTTGCCATGAATGCGAAGCTCAACGCGATCATCTCCAGCGAAATCGGTACCGAAGACGGCAGCTTCCTGGGCCTAAAAGTTGACACGGACTACGCCTTCGACAAGATCGACATCTAGCTTCACGAGATCGTCGTGCGTTCGCAAATTTGCCAGACTTCTCTCCACCAGGAGCCACGCCATGTTGAAAACCGTGCTGGGCCTGACATCTTGTTTCCTGCTGTTGGTGAGCGGCGGCGTTGCGTCGGCTCAAGAGAAGCCAAACATC
>Ga0315336_1001936_pt1 | contig 35147 bp, 29 predicted proteins | sample ASW5metaG_FD_204512 | JGI IMG/M metagenome (GOLD analysis project Ga0315336, IMG submission 204512) | Ammonia-oxidizing marine archaeal communities from Monterey Bay, California, United States - ASW #5 | ecosystem: Environmental > Aquatic > Marine > Intertidal zone | place: USA: California... | reverse complement strand
AGCGGTAGAGTCGGGTAACAAAAAGAGATTCAATATGTGTCATAAGCCCATCATAGCACCGGAACAGCTTCCCTTGTATAAATAAGAGGTCCGAGTTGGGTCATAAGCGGAAGTAAATTGCCTACCCATATCGCGTCCGCTTAGCCCCTGATACCGGACATTAATGTTACTCGCCACCTCGTAACGGCATTTATTCTCCGTCAGCGCCTATGGGCCTACATAAGAGAATTGCATGAGAGAAGGTTCCTGGCTCATCGGAGATGCTTATTCTTCTGGGCCGGCGAAAGCGCGAACGTCTTTCAAATAGTGTTTCGCACTTCATTCGGTGTTTTCCCTGTCCAGCGTTTGACAGCATTGTTCAAGGCACTGGTTTCCGAATACCCGAGCAGATGAGTTATATGGCGGAGTGTTAGTTCTTGTTGTTTGATGTATTTAAGAAATAGTTGATGGCGCACTTTTGCCAGAATCTCGGAAAATGACGTATCTGCATCTCCAAGACGACGGGAAAGTGTACGCTCCGTTACACCTAGTTTGTCAGCGATCACCTTTGCTTTAGCTTGGCCTTTCGATAACAAATTGACAATCAGTCCTATAACTTCTTGTTCTGAAGATGATGTGTCGGGCTCCAGCTCATTCAGCAAATCATCTCCGAGCTTCCTCATCAATCTCAGCAGTCGACTATCCGATGACGTTATTGGCAGTTTAATTTGATCAGCGTCAAAACGCATTGACAATTGGTCAACGCCATATTCAACCCTGCATCCCAGGATTTTCCTGATTTCTTTAAGATGTGAGGCCCGGTGGTGTTTGAACGTTACCTCAATCGGACTTAATACCGTATTCGTCCACTGTCTAAATGCTTTCAGATATATACTAATAGCTGCTTCTTCTGCCTGACTGACATTTTGGCCAGGAAACGGGAGGGTTACTAAATTCAGCAAATATGTATTTGGATGCGTGTTGGAATGAATGTCATTCTGCAGTTCGAACTTCGCATAATTGGTTTTGGTCCGAGAGTAACGCTCTACGTTATTGATCGCCTCTTCTAACGTTGATGATGAAACTCCTAGATACCAAATAATACCCATATTGCGAAGATCTGCCTTTTCTCCGAGATGCATGCCGTACAGACCATTATCCGTTGCTATTGCTGCCAGTTCAAAAAATTTGGCAAAACCGGAAAAAAGCACATGGCCATCTGGTTTACCTAATGCAGTCCGCGTTAAACCGGCTTTGCGAAGCAAAGCGTCAGCATCCTGCCCGGTATTTTTAAGATCACTGTATACCTCTCCAACCCACGCTGCAGGGCCATAAATAACTGACGCACTATTTTTCACAATTCTACTCCACCAACAACATCAATTCTTGAACCAAGTGCTTTGACTGCTAATCGTAACAAATTGTCTGATTTGAGCAATGATTTGTTCCAACGAATGGACTAACTGTTCGATTAAGTACGCAAATGTTCAAAATTTAATAACAACTGCAAAGGAAAGGGCATGGGATTGATCAGAAGACTTCATAGCACCTATCGGAAAAGTGAAGCGGCAGTTGTGGTTCGGAGCCTGCTGGACATTCAACGAAATGCCAGCTTGTTAGAAGAAGATCCAGCAAAACTAGCAAATTTACTAGTGGCCCGAGCGTGGGAGGAAATGCCAGATATTTTAAATGGTAAATTTGGACGACGTCCCTACAAAATAACTGTCGCAGCTTTAGCCCTTGCCAACGGGCTTTCATTTTTCCGATCGAATAACCCATTGACGCTTAGCCTGATGATTTCTCTTGCCACACTGCTTGCAAAGATTGAGAAAAATGGAGCGTTTTATCCGCTGAATAATGCAGATTTTAAATTGGTGGATATGGCGATTGCGCTGTTCGAAGAAAAATCCGATGAGCTAAAAGAAATGTTTCCAACCCTGCGGATTGAAACGGGCATTTTTACAACGGATGAGGCGCTGCGAGCGTTAGAAAGTTCGAGTTTACGGCTGGCAAATTTTGCATGGCCGTCTCATAACAAACCTTAACAAAATTCAAACCTGATTATCTGGATATGAACTTAACTGCTTGGAAAATCAGAATGTCACCATTTATCAACACAATGTCCTGAAACATTAATGCAATATTTATCTAATTTACCATTTCCCTACTGAAGCCTGATTTGCCTGGAAGGTCTAGTATGAAACGGATGAAATTTACGACGCATTTCGGTTTTGTGCTTACGAATATTTAGACGTTTCATAGGAGAAGAGAAAATGGAGAATGAATATTGGTCAGGTGAACAAATCGTAATGGAACATCACATCGGGCTCATATATTTAGCCGTAGAAGTAATCGCAGTTATTGTAGGAATTTGGGTCACATATAAATTTTTACGAGTGATCTATAAAGGTCTTAAAAGAAGAGCAGTGGAAGAAAAATGAAGTATCTGGTCCAATGGTCAATAGCGCTCCGAATGAAAAATATTATTTGTACACTCGCATGCTTGGTTCTTCTCTCTTCTCCCGCCAGTGCAGACCAGCTTGACAAGCAAATTGTTTGCGCGGCAGAGGGAACTTCCAAAGTTGAAAGGATTTGGATATTAACTCAATTTATCGGCAATGATGAGGCAACTGACGAAGACCGAAAAGCACTTTTAGAGATTGCAAACTCGAACTTCGGGGGATGCGGATTGACTAAAGAAGAATTTTCTGCGTTTCCGGAGTGGAAGAAGGAAGGTGTTTTGATATCTTATACTTTGGAACTATTGTCACCTGATGCTTCGTTGCCAAATTCGTCGACGCCAGCAACCGATGCTTCGCTGCCGATGACGTTGGGTGAACAGGATGCCTTGAGACAACAGGTGCTAAAATGCTGGAGCCCTCCGATTGGGGCCGCAGAGGCGGAAAATCTACTTGTGACGCTGAAGATAAACCTAAATCAGGATGGCACGTTGATTGGCTATCCAAAAATTGTGGATAGTTCATCCATGAAAAGCGGTGTACGTCGTGTCGCAGAGGAAAGTGCCGTGCGGGCGGTTATACAATGCCAACCGTATATATTGCCTCTTGAGAAATATCAAAGCTGGCGTGTAGTAACAATGAATTTTGACCCGAAGGATATGTTCAGGTAACTGTAATAATGGTGATTAGACCTCTACGTAACCCTCTCTTAGGCAATTCCCTTATCAAGGCCCATAGGCGCTGACGGGGGTCACTGGGTTAAAGTTTGGCATCATTCACAGCCGCACCTTTATAAAGAACTTCATTGACCGCCTTTGATGCCTTTCTGTGGAAGGCCACGGCTTTCGGATCGAAATCGCAATCGGGAACAGGTGTGCGCTCAAAATTACCGTAAATATCTTGCCCTCGCACTAGCATTGCACAATCCCAATTACCAACTATTTGGCGAGTATCCGGCGGCATAAAATGCATGGAAATACCGATCCGCCGGTCAGCGGACTTGTTCGGGCCTGAGGCATGTGCCAACCTATAGTTATGGATCGACATCTCACCAGCCTTTAACGGCATATAAACAGCTTCGGTTTCTTTTGCCTCAAGGTTTATTTCCTGACCCCGGGTCAGCATATTATCGTCGTGATAATTGTCTTCATGCGAAAGTACTTCTCCGCGATGCGTTCCCGGCATAACCCGCATGCAACCTTCTTCGATACCGGCATCAGATAAAGCAATCCAGGCGGTAATCACCTGGTCACTTGATAAGCCCCAGTATTTCGTATCCTGATGCCAAGAGACAAAACTGTTGCTACCGGCCTCTTTTATCCAAAAAAGTGTGTTCCATAGCAAGATATCAGGACCGATAAGTTGTGCTACGGGATCTACTATACGGGGGTCCTGTACTAGATCATGCAGCCACTTAAACAACAAATAGGATTTGCTGCGCTGCTCTGGATACAACGCGCCGTCTTGCCGGGCTTCGACAGCTTCAAGCTGTTTTCTTAAGCCTGCTACTTCACCATTGCTCAACACAGAAATCGGCGAAACAAAACCATCTTGTCCAAATTGCTCAATTTCGGAGGCGTTTAGTACCATCAAAAATCTCCCCGTTTGCGTCAAAGAAGCCAATAATCTGCGAAAAGAATGCTTGCTGAATGATAACAAAAACTACTTAACTTCTAAACAAATTTTCAAGGCAAAAACATTCACTTTTTGGCGTCACTTCAGTGTAGTAGAAACTAACGTTCTATGACCAAGCCGTTTGAAAAACTATTCCGTCATCATCGCTCCACTACCGCCAATTTCTTCGGGCATATCCTTAAATTTTGGAAGGCCGTCTTTTATCGGTAAAATGGAATTTTCATAATTAATATGAAGCGTCGGTGTAAAAGTCAGATCACGTACCAGACCACCAAAGATGTCGAATAGATCTGCATCGAAAATATAAACGCCAACAATACCGTAACAGATACCGCAGGAATAGCGCCCAGCTTCGGCATGTCCGGATTTAGAGTAGTGAAGCAGTTTGTCCTCGCCCTTGACGAACCGAACTTTGTCGCGCGGCCATAACACCGGGGCATTGACTGGAGATCCCGTGAAACTCCGACAGCTGTTGCAATGACAATAGCATTGCACGACGGGTTCTCCATCTGCCTCCAATTCGACAGCACCGCAGGAACAGCTTGCGTGATATGTGGTCATTGTTGGTCCTTGCACCCCCAAATGGCATACTTTGTCCAGCATATTGCCGAAGCTTTATTACTCGGTCAAGCCGCCTGCGAGCTTCGGTCATGGCTTGAACTTCGTCGTGTGAACTGGGGGCGATTTGTTGTCCCGGCGTCCGCGTCGGGTTAGGTTTAGAAAAAAGGACAAAATAGTAACGTCAGGCCTTTTTCTCTTTTGTGCCACTAGCAGACACATTGCCAAGTTGGGAAAATTTTTAGAAGGTTTATTCATTCTCATCCGTCAGCGCTTTGACTCAGGCAAGCACTGCCGAAACCATGGTATAAATTTCAGGATCGCTAACGTCCGCATTTGTTTTCTTAAAGCTCGTGTTGTCAGGAATTTCGGCATTTCTCACGTTAAATGTTGGTCTCCATTGCTCATTCGATTAATATATATCTCAAGCTCTAGGTATCAGCTACAAATTGTTATTGAGAGGATTGTCATGTTTTATCCTTTCCGCATTATTGCCCTGCTACTCATTCTGTATGGAATTTCCAGCACTGCAATAGCAGAGGATTTCTGTACCGGTTTTGGACCACAGAGCCCGCGCGATATTTCCAGCAAGGTGGGGACAAACCCCTTGTTATGGACAAAAGCACCTGCTGTATCGATAATGAATCTGTGTGATATTCACACTCATACCAATGCCGAACACAAGGGGCCAGGCTTTTCGGTTTCTGCCGGCAGTGGCGAGCATGGTGGCTTCAAATGTAATAATTCGGATAGCCTGAGCGCGGCTGAACTGGAAGATCCGGCCGGTGGTCACGGGGCTTTTAACGGCATCAAACCGGGTGACACAATTGAAGTTCACTGGGTGCATACAACATGTAATGTGGTGCCATGGCCGACCCTCAATTCATGCTTCAGCGAGTCTTGTGGCAACCCTCAACTGCGGGTCGATACCCAAGTATTTCTAGTTGTGAATGACAAGAGTGCGCTTGATTTTGCTGATTTCTCCTATGCAGGCAATATTGTGAACGGGCGACATCAGGTAAAATCTCTGCCGGCGGGTACTGGTGACGCTGTTACATTTGCCGGATCTACAACCGGCCCCAGCTTTACACAATCTGTGTGCTCGCCATTTCAGGTAACTTGGAGCGTGCGGCCGCAATGCGCCAAAATTGACATAAGTTCACTCAACAAATGGGTGGCAGATGGCAATGTTTTCAACGAGGACCATAGCCACGGTGTTCGTCAGTTGGTCACCGCGCCGGAACTATTGTCGAAAATAGAGTAGGAGTTGTGACACGCTACTTTTAAGAAGACAAATGTCCGCTCAGGGTCATAAACCGACCTTTTCTGACACTGAAAATCACTTCCGCTTAGCCCTGCTCAACGGACATAATCGACAATAAGGTCAGCTCATTGCCCGAAAACGGAAGAAATTGAACGATCCTGAGCAGGCCTCAAAAGTGCCAGAATGAGACTAGTCAAGAGCAATGGTATCAGAACCATCGTGGTGTCCGTTGTCACCAATGCTGTGAGAACACCTGAACCGACAAACTATATCATATTCTCAATGGGACATCAGCACGGGAACAGTCATATGATTTAGAATTTCCTTCGTAGCGCCGCCAAATATCAGCTCTCTGGTTCGGGATCGCCCATACCCTCCCATAACCAGGAGATCTGCACCACGTTGCGCGACATATGACAGGAGCTCATCGCCAGCAGATAGGTCAGCATTAACATTAGTTTCTACGGACACAACTACGTCATGGCGAGCGAGAGTGATGGCCAGCTCCGCTCCTGGAAATTCAATGTCGTTGGTATTGGGCTTTGCGGGAATGGCACTATGGACATGAACCTGACTTGCGGATTGAAGAATAGGCAGGGCATCAAAAGTTGCTCTTGCTGCTTCTTTCGTTCCGTTCCAACCAATCAGAACATGATCGCCAATATTCTTGTATGTGCCGGAATGAGGGACGATTAAAATCGGGCGACCACTTTCTAGCAGTACGTCTCCGGGCAACTCGCGTATATTTGCTTCATCTTTTTCTTCGACGGACTGGCCGAGAATGACTAAATCTACAGTATGGCTATTGTCGACAATGGCTTGCGAGATATTGTCTGGAATAATTGGATCTATCTGTCGCCACTCCGATGAAATTCCTTCACTTTTTGTTACCTTGCTAAACAGGGCCTGGATTTCGCTGGCCTTTTCGAGATGGTGTTTTTTGTGAGGTAACAATGCTTCAGCAGATAAATACATACTAATCGCGGGGTAATTTGGAATTTCCGGAACGATGAATAAACCGATCAGATGGGCGTCATATCGCTTTGCCATCATCACAGCAACATTTAAAATTTCTTTTGATTGGTCAAGATCGCGAATATGAACAAGGATCGTTTTGTAGCCCATTTCTCTTCTCCTGTTTTGGATGCGTCGTGTTTATTATAGGGAAATCGCGTTGCGGTGCTTTGATTTGGGTCAAATACAAAATATCCCCATATTACTTGGAACTTAAGGTCTGCTAAGCCTCAATAAGGAGACATTTCTAAGGGGAAAGTATTTGTTCTGCTTTGTGCCAGAAGCGGACCTTTTTGTTGGATTGAATCCGATCAAAGAATGTCGTTCATGATTGACGTTGCGAAAGTTCGCAATCCGATGACAAAGCCGATATTGGCATAGTTAAGCCTCATTGTGTGCCTCGGTATACATCTCACAAGCCGCTTCATAACCGGGATCGAACCAATCATTAGCACGGCCCGGAAGGCACCCCATAAAACCGCGGGTGACACCTATTCACCCCTGTAATAAGATCGGGGGCAAAGGAGTACCTAAATGACGAAACGGCCTACGGGCTTGATCTACGCGGTCGACGAACGGCCGCCGCTGCCTACATTGCTTTTGCTTGGCTTACAGCATGCGGGCCTCATGTCCGTCTATCTTGTCATGATCGTTATTATTTTTAAAGCCGCCGGGGCATCGCGCTCGGAAACCATTAGTGCTGTTAGCTTTGGCATGATTGCGTTGGCCATTTCGACAATTCTACAGGCCCTTCGAAAGGGGCCCATCGGTTCGGGTTTTCTGGCGGCACCGGTGTTCTCGGCGATCTATCTGGGGCCTTCCATCTTGGCTGCTAAGTCAGGCGGCCTGCCCGTTGTCTTTGGCATGACAATAATGGCCGCCGCCTTGGAGGTCCTGCTTGCCAGCCAATTGCACCGATTGCGAGGTCTGTTCCCGCCCGCTTTAAGCGGTTTCATCATCACGATCGTTGGCATTGAACTTGGCCTGGTAGCGATCGAGCATGTTCTGGATATCGAAAATTTTCAAAGGCCTGACTACAGCCGACATGTGATTGTTTCCGGGCTCACACTCACCACCATGATCGGTTTGAGTGTTTGGTCCTCTGGCGGCGCGCGGCTCATGTGCTCGGCCATAGGCATCGCCTTTGGTGTCGTCATCGCAGCCATCCTTGGAATCATATCGCAGGCGCACTGGAACCTCATATTCGAAGTCCCCTTGGTGTCCCTCCCCGATCCAGGTTATATTTCTTACGATTTCGATCCATCCTTTATTCCGGCATTCCTTGTTGCCGGCGTTGCTGCCGCACTGCGGACCGTGGGTGTGATCACCACCTGTCAGAAGATCAATGACGAGGAAATGAGACAGCCCGACTATGCGAAGATAAAAGGCGGGATGGTCGCTGACGGTCTTGGATGCATGATCGCTGGTGCCTTGGGCACCATGGGCATGAATTCTGCGCCCAGTCTGGTGGGTGCGACACAGGCCACCGGCGCAACCAGTCGTTTTATTGCCTTTTCCGCAGGCGGCATTCTTCTCTTGATTTCGTTCAGCCCGGCCGTCGCATCGCTGTTGCTCATTATCCCGAATTCCGTCATTGGGGCCGCCTTGCTGTTCACGTCATCTTTCATGATCACGGGAGGCATCCAGATCATGTTGTCACGAAACATTGATGCCCGTATGACCTATGTCATCGGTATTTCCATGCTTTTGGGGTTGAGCAAGAGGGTCTTTCAAGATTTCTTCGCAAACCTGCCGGTTATTCTCCAGCCGATCAGCAACTCGATGCTTTCCCTGGCAGTTGTTTCGGCGCTTACCTTGCACTTGATTTTTCGGATCGGTAGCAAAAAAACAGCGACGATTGATTTCGAAGATCTGGAACATTCGCCCACCGAACTGGTTGCGTCGCTTGAGCGACAGGCGACGACTTGGAAAGTTGACCGCGAGATCGTAGATCGAGCGATTTCTTCGACCCAAAGTATACTCGTACATATCGAGCGTGCCCATCTGGCCAAGGGAAAACTAACCATGAACCTCAGCTTCAACGATCTCAATTTTGTCGTAAATCTGCAGTACAAGGGCACCATGCTTTCCTTGCCCCATGTTGGCATTCGCAATAGGATTTTTGTCGAGGAGGAGTCTTTCTCCTATGGTTTGGCGGATTTTCTGACAGGTGCTTATCCGGACCGAATGGAATCCTCCGCCAATGGCGATGATATTAGTATTCGGTTTCATTTCTCCACGTAATTTCAGAGCCGCCGCAATATCGCAATGCGGACAGATACCATATTTGCATTGTTTGGCATCAACGCCTGTGGAACAGATTAACGGGATTACATAAAAGAGAGTTTTTTGGTTCACCGTAATGTCTGCTTTGGGTCAAAATGAGAAGTTTTGACAGCCAATGATTTGAGTCCGCTTTACCTCTCATAACGGACATTAAAAAACGAATTTTCAGTTTTCTCAGAAATAACTTCTGCTTTCCGTACAGTTACGGACATAAACTCGTCGACCTTAAAAGGTCTGAAAAGTGCCAAACGCGGACCTTTTACCCATACAATCAAATCGTTAGTTTTTTGCACGATAGCCAGCTCTTTGCATGACAAGTTCAAGACGCTATGCCTTGACCCGGCCGACGATTTTGGTGTGTTTGGAAGTTGACTGCGTCAATTGACCGATTTGCTAACTGCTTCAATATTTGATCGAACAACGTGATCAAGATTCTGACTTTCAATACGAATAATCTTTGTTGGAGAAACTCGCTTTGGAGAATGGACGACTCCAATATTATAAAATTCCGTATCACCCGGATGCATCACATAGGTTTTCTCAGGGCGGACCAGTTTTTTTGGCGATATTAAGTTTTCGGAATTAACAATCTCCCATTCGGTCATCTCGGTATTGCCGACGGCTTGTCCGTATAGTGCCCAGCCCGTTCCATGATCATGAGGTTCACCAATTGCAGCGCTGTCATAAACATGCCCGCAAACACAAAAGCCTATCGCCGGATCTTCATACAAAATCTTCCTTGGATGTTCTCCTACTTTTCTATCAGGCAAATGGGTATCAATAAAATCCTTGTCAGTTAGCGCTTTACTAACAAGGTCACACAACTCATTGGCACCGTCCGTCGCCGAATGATTGCTCAGAATGGCGCGAATACCGCCACATAGTTCTAAAAGCGTGAACTGCATCGTCAAATCTCCGTCCAAAAAGCTGGTGAAACCTATAAATATGTAGTTTTTTTATTCTATAAAAACGCCTTCAATGCATGAGAATATTTTTCCCATCAACGCAATGTCAATTGATACGGTGTTAACGGACTGCTGTAAGCCCTACACGCATTAGCTGGGTGCGGTGTGGGAGTCGATTTTCATGCTGCATATGAGTATATCAGAAAACCGCTCTATAGTCAGGAGCCCCAAGTATAGTTGCACAGCCTGACGAGTGCTAAAGCAACAATATTTGTTATTAAGTGAAGACTAGAATTTACATTATCAAATTCTAATTTATAATGAGCTTCTCGTCATCGGGAGTTGTAAGAATGGCTGCATCAGAATTATATACTTTGGATTGCTATATCGAGGATCTGAGGAAAATCTCGCGAGAAACAGAGGATGAAAGTGAAATTATCCGCAGGGTCTCACCATTGGCTCAACGTATGGCTTTGGAAAAGAACTGGCTCAGGCCGGAACATTATGAAGCGGATTTTGAACAGGGATTTGGCGTGCATGTTCTCAATGAAGAACCTGACCACAGTTTGGCTGTATTTGTCGTGTCATGGCTTCCAAGCAGTGGAACCGAGCCCCATGATCATGGAACTTGGGCGGTTGTCGCCGGAGTTGAGGGAGCAGAGCATAATATTCGTTACCAGCGCTTAGATGACAGGAGCCGGCCGAATTATGCGGAAATTAAGGTCAAGCATGAATTCGATGCCGAAGATGGTGACTTGGTTTGTATGAAGACCGGCGGCATTCACTCAGTTCACAACAACACCGATAAGGTGACACTTTCACTTCACACATACGGCATGCACTTCAATTTTACGACGCGATCACAATTCAACCTTGAGACACACGAAGCAAAGGATTTGATCGTCAAACTTGAATAGTAATTTATCAGGGATTGCTCTCACTTTTCCGCATGTTTCCAGTGTGATTGTCCGCAAGAAACCATTAAGCAAAATGTCTCCTTAGGGTCATAAGCCGTCCTTTTCTGGCACTGAAAATGATGTCCGCTTGTCTTATAAAGATACCGCCTTTGCGGTGTTATCCTGAAAGTGTCAGCCGAGCCTGGCCAGGCCCGGCTTACGGAATGGGTCGGATCGTATGTCCGCTGGCTTTTTTGAAGCCGAGGTATAGTTTGATCGCCCATTTCTTTTCCATCGGCCTGAACGGATACCTGGGGGCAAGCCCCGTATGACAAGCAAAGGACAACGGTCAAGATGAAACAGTATACACCAAAGTTTGCAGGAATCGATGTGTCGAAGGCACATCTCGATGTCTATCTTCACCCAGACGGATTATGCCATCGCTTTAATAATACGAAATCAGGTTGGTGCGCATTGTAAAAATGGCTACCCGCTTGTGATCTGCAAGGCGTGGTCTACGAAGCCACGGGCAGTTACCACAAAGGGATTGAGCGTTATCTTGGCGAGCACGGCTTTCCCATTGCGCGCCTTGATGCGCGGCGCGGCCGGCGCTTTGCCGAAGCGCTAGGAGAGGACAAGGAAGTCGGGTTCGCATTAAATGGAGCGTTTAAAGACAACGATGTATTTCAACGCATTGTTGAGTCCTTTGGATTGAGTTCGCCGGTGCTGATAAGTTTTGGCTTAATGAAGGGGGCTGTCGTTGAAACAGGATTGTTGGAGCGCGACCTACCTGTTCTGATCAATTTAGCCTATGATCGTAGCGGAGAGCCTTAGACCAAGTTAGCTGTCGAACGACGTATAAGTTAATAGAGTTAGCTAATGCAAACAATATACGGTGCCATACTTTACCGGACGCGTAGGTTCGCTATAGGCTAGCACTCAAACAAACTGGCACCCTGTGAGATCGAAGGAGAGAAGCTTTATGTCAAATAATCCAACGCAATCCAAGTCCGGGATCATGTCTGAGGCAGAATGGCATACGCGGGTTGATCTGGCTTGCGCCTATCGATTATTCGACCATCTCGGATGGCACTTCATGATATATAATCATATCAGTGCGCGGGTGCCGGGCGAAGAAAACCAATTTCTTATCAATCCTTTCGGCTTGCTTTATCGAGAAGTCACTGCCTCAAACTTGGTGAAAATTGATTTGGATGGAAATATCCTTGATGGCTCGCCACACCCGGTAAATCCGGCAGGGTTTATTGTACATTCCGCCGTTCATGGCGCGCGCGAGGACGCGCATTGGGTGATGCACACGCATACTAATGAAGGGATGGCTGTAGCTTGCCAAAAGGAGGGGCTACTGCCCATTAGTTTCACTTCTTTCTTTTATGAAGGGCACATATCTTACCATGATTTTGAAGGCATCACCCTAGACCAAGAAGAGTGTGTTCGATTGGGGGCGTCACTGGGCAGCAACAATGTTATGATCCTTCGTAATCACGGCTTACTCAGTTGCGGCGATACAGTAGGCCAGGCTTACGCCGAAATGTTTAATTTACAACGTGCTTGCGAAGTCCAGGTATTGGCCCAGGCTGGCGGTTCAGAATTAATATACCCCGCTAAAGATGTAGCCGCACGATCTGCCACGCAGTACCAAGCTTCCGCGCGAGATGGCGGTGAGCAGAAACTAATGTGGGGTGCCATGCGCCGCTGGATGGAAGAAATAAGTCCGGGATTTGAGAACTAAAATCAAATCCTTACTGAAACTTGGAATTGCAGCAGAAATCAGACAAACTCATAAACCCACCGTTAGCACGCATTATGTGAGTATCGGCTTCCCTGTGCACCTCGTCAATAATGACAGCAATCCCGTTGCCTTTTATAGGTATTGCGGTGATTACATCACATTGAATATTCCTTACACATTGCATCTTTGATCTCCGTGACTACTTCGTGACGGGAGGAAGTGGTGGATGGTAGACAATGTCTGCTGTGGGTCAAGAGCAGCTGTTTTCTATACCCTAATAATGACTTCCGCTTAGCTCCCTCATAACGGACATCAAGCTTCTGAAATCGGATTTCTCGATTTTAACTTCCCCTTTTTGCTCAGTTGCGGACATAAACTCGACGATCTTAAATGGTCCGCTTTGTGCCAGGAACCAACATTGTAAGCGCTATTGCCGAGACAGTCTTCCGCAGCTTTATCGGAATTATCTTTAGGCTTCTGCTATTTCCATATTATTGATAATACTATTTAATACTGCTTTTACTAATCAACCAGAAAAGCCCAACACAATAAACGAGGAGATGCTGTGCGTGAAATGCCGGAAATTCGCTACGTACGCAATAATGACGTTTCAATCGCTTACTCTCGTTGGGGACAAGGCGAGCAAGTCATTTTGTTTACCCCGCCACTAGTAAGTAACATCGAACTAATGTGGGATCTAGCAGAGTGGGACCGAGCGTTTGAATGGGTTGGCCAACACTGTCAAATGATATTGATCGACAAACGGGGCGTTGGTCTTTCTGACCGGATTCTAGAGCCGCCAACGCTTGATGAAAATGTCAGCGATGTGCTCGCCGTTATGGACGCCGAAAACCTGCAATCTGTGAATATAGTTGGACAAAGTGAAGGCGCTGTGATCGGTGTGGCCCTGGCCGCTAACCATCCGGACCGAGTAGAAAAACTTTGCCTTGTCGGTACTCTGAATATTGGCTTTGAACGTGAAATTCTCTCCAGTTTTCTAAAGGAAGGAGAGCGACTTAATACTGCTGTTGAAAATAGAAAGTTCTGGATTGAATTGATTAGAACATGGGGGCAATCCAATACACTACGGTTGGAAAAATTCGCCCCGTCAGCGACATTGGATTCACGTGTAGCGCGCTGGTGGTCCAAGTTTGAACGCCAATCCAGCAGCCCAGGTTCCTTGGCTGCAATGCTGAGAGGATTTGATAGTCTAAACATTGTTCATTTAGCGAAAAAGATCAGAGCACCAACTCTGGTCTGTCATTCAGCCGGCGACCTGGTCGCACACGTTGCTTGCGGTCGCGCCATTGCGTCTATTATAGCGGGCGCGAAGTTTATCGAATGGCAAAGTCCTGACCATTTGTGGAGTTTTACTTCTAATTGGCGAGAGTCTGCAAACGACTTTCTTGAATTTATCGCTGGCTCACGCCCAGGGGCCGGTGCCCGCAAACAAATGGCTACTGTCTTGTTCACGGATATTGTCGATTCAACAAAACACGCCAGTGAACTTGGCAATAGTGGATGGCGCAAGATAATGGAATTACACAATTCCATAACAGCCGCGCGGGTGGCAGACCACGAAGGAGATGTTATCAAAAGCACTGGCGATGGGACATTGGCAATTTTCCCCGATCCCATTTCTGCCGTATCCGCTGGCCTAGAACTGTCACAAGACATTGAATCTACAGGAATTTCCATCCGCGCTGGCTTACATACCGGGCAGATAGAAGTCCACGACGATGGTGATATTTCTGGTATCGCAGTTAATATAGCGGCGCGCGTTCAGGCGCTGGCAATAGGCCGAGAAGTTCTCGTATCCCAGACCGTTAGAGACATGCTTATGGGTTCTTCGGTAATCATGAGCAATCGCGGAGAGCACCAGCTAAAGGGTGTGGACGGCATGTGGCGCGTCTATGCGGCGAGTTTATAACCGGCGTTTCCAAGCGTTATAGAACTTCCGCTTAGGGTCAAACTGAGAAGTATTGACGGCCAATGGTTTGAGTTCGCTTTGCCCCCTCATAGCGGACATTGAAAATGGATTTTCAGATTTCCCAGAAATAACTTCCGCTTTCCGTGCAGTTACGGACATAAACTCGTCGACCTTAAAAGGTCTGAAAAGTGCCAAAAACAGACGTAGCGTCAAATAAATTTTATTTATCAATCTGCACTGCTATGCTTAAGTCCAGGTAGCCCAACACATATCAAGTAGGATCTTAATAATGCAAGATAATAGTGAGTATGCATGATTGGATATGTGACACCTGAATTATTAACTTTTTTGGGCATTGCCACAATTGCCGCTATATTAATTTGGAAACGAGCGACACATGGCAAAAGCCGTGCCGGATTTAACTTCATGGTTTTTGGGGTTACTTATATTGCTGTCGCGGCATTTCTTGAATACATCATCGACACACCTGCCAGTAAACTGTTTTTGCAGATTTTTAGCCGCGACACTTGGCATTTTTTGTTGCAGTTGGGGGTTTATTTTCCGGGTAGTATTTGTGTTGGTGTCGGGATATTTCGGTGGCTTCCATCAATATTGCAGCTTGAAGATGAGGTTGCTCAACGCAAGCAGATGGAAACAGCACTTGAACTTACACAGTTTAGTGTTGACCACGCGGGCGATGCTATTTATTGGATTGGCGTCGATGGAAATTTCGAATATGCCAACCAAAGTGCGAAGGAATTGCTCGGTTTTGAATGGGAAGAACTTGGAAAAATCCACATTTGGGATCTGGACCATAGTGTAAATCCAGATAGGTGGAGTATCATTTGGGATCGATTGCAAAGCACTGAACGACAACTCTTTGAAACTACATTGTCATCTAAATCTAGAGGTGAAGTACAGGTTGAGGTTACGACTGTTCCTGTCGTCTATGGCGATCGGCAATTAGTCTGCAGTTATACCCGTGATATCACCAAGCGCAAAAAGGCTGAGGTCGCTCTCCAAAAAAGCGAAACGAAATTTCAAAAACTGTATGAAGGATCATTGCAAGGCATTTGCATTCACCGTAAATGGGAAATTGTGTTCGCTAATACTGCCTATGCAAAAATTCTCGGTTTCGACTCTCCTGATAAAATTATCGGTTTGAACATCCTGAACGACCTCTCTTCTGAGGAAGCACGGGCTGACTTAAAGGACCGCGCCGAAAGGCGCGCACGCGGTGAATATGTTGCGGACAAGTATGAATTTTGTGCGGCCCGTCTCGACGGGTCGCCACTTTGGATCGATTGCCTCGTCAATGAAGTCGAATGGGACGACTTGCCCGCAACACAGATTACCGTCATCGATATCACTGAACGCAAACAGGCTGAAGAAGCGCGCAAGCAGAGTGAATTGCAGTTCTCCCAGCATATTCAAAACACGCCTCTGGGTATCCTTGGTTGGGATACTCAAAATATCTGCACCCAGTGGAACCCTGCGGCCGAGAAAATATTCGAGTACACAGCAGAAGAAGCTGTTGGAAAGAACATCCTCAATCTAATAGTCCCAGAAACGCTACATGGTGATGTAGCAGCGATATTCGACAATCTGAAAGATCAGCCCGGAAACTTTGAAAGTACCAACGAGAACATAACGAAATCGGGGCAAACAATTCTGTGCCATTGGATAAACACTTTAATATTTGATGAAACAAACACCCCATTCGGGACTGCAGCGATGGTCCAGGATGTCACGAATGTCAAAAATGTCGAAAATCAACTCCGTCATGCCCAGAAAATGGAAGCTGTTGGACAATTGACTGGTGGCATCGCCCATGACTTCAATAATATTCTAGGGATTGTTATGGGCAATATAGAGATATTGAAGCAACAGTTAAAAGACGATCCGGGCAAATTGAGATTCACGGAAAATGCTCTTCAGGGCGTCAAACGCGGCGCAGATATAACCAAAAAATTACTGAGGTTTTCCAAGCAATTACCAGGCCCGACAAAAGTTCTGAGTGCGAATGAACCCATAAGGCAAATCGTGGATCTGGTCCGAAAAACCCTGACAGCGACAATTGATGTTCAAATAGAGCTAGCAGACGACCTATGGGAAATTGAGATAGATGCTGGTGACCTCGAAGATGTTATTTTGAATTTGTCCCTGAATGCGCGCGACGCCATGCCGGAGGGTGGGACTTTGACAATTAAAACCTCCAATGAAACGCTGGATAATCGAAAAACATCTTATGGGCTTTCTCTAAACGAAGGTGATTATGTCATGATCTCGATCAGCGATAATGGCTCTGGAATGACTCCGGAAACCCGGGATCGGCTTTTCGAGCCTTTTTATACGACCAAGGACAATAGCAAGGGTAGTGGACTGGGATTGAGTATGGTCTATGGGTTTATCAAACGCTCGCGTGGCGAAATCAGTGTCGAAACAGAAATTGGAAAAGGATCGGCTTTCAGAATATATCTGCCACGATCAGAAAAAATATTGACACCAACACAACTAGACAACAGCCCGCAAGTCGACCTTCCTTTTGGCAACGAGACGATACTCGTCGTTGATGACGAAGAATTTTTGCTAGAAATTGCGGTCAATTTTTTGGAAGATCTTGGATACAAAACAAGAACCGCGGCCAGTGGTCGCGAAGCATTGGATATCATTGAGAATAGCCCAGAGATCAACCTGCTCTTTTGCGATGTCATCATGCCGGGCGAATTGGACGGCTATCAAACTGCCGCAGCCGTTCGCAAAATTAGTCCTAATCTTAAAATCTTGCTGACAAGTGGTTTTACACGGAAACCTGATACGAGCATCAAATATGACAGCGCCTACTTTCAACTGCTCACCCGGAATTTACTCCGTAAACCCTATAGTTTTGAGGAACTCTCTGCGGCTGTACGTCATACGCTTAGACGCGACCAGAACGAGAACTAGTTTTTATGCAATAATATTGGTAGTTTACTAATATTTTAGACCCAATTTTGCCAATTAAATCGCAGGCGGCTACAAACTGGCTCAAAAGGCGCATAAAATCCGCCCACAGCTAAAGATGCTATTGACCAGAGGTTAGATAGAAAGCTGGGTGAAACCATAAACAGTGATGCCTCGCACTTATCAAACTGAATAGGACACAACTGAAAAAATCTTACACCACATCTGAATTGTCAATCGCTATTCGCAAGGTGTTGGATGAGAAGCTCTGATGTCGGCTTTGGGTCATAAGCGGCCCTTTTCGTTGAACCAGATTTTGGTCCGCTCAGCGCTACTAAGCAGACTTTTTCCGGAATAATGTCGGTTTAACCCCTTAGAGCGGAAGTTTTTAGCAAGTCTAGAATTAGTCTGTTGAGTGCCATAAGCAGACATTGAGAAAAGATGTCTAATGTCGGCTCTGTGACGTGCCTTGGAAGAAGTGTAGCCTTATGGACGGTACTCAGATTTGGCAGAAGCGTCGTCGATATTCAGCGGGCGTCACACTTGTATTTTGTTTGAACACCCGTCTGAAAAAACTGATATTTTCGTAGCCCGTATTCGTCGAAATTTCCTCAAAAGACAAGTTGCTGTTCACAAGGTCAACTTTTGCAGCCTCAACCCTAATGAGTTGGAGATAGTTATTGACAGTTTCCGCGGTGGCAGTCTTGAACCGTCTGTTGAATTGGCGAACGCTCATATCTGCCTGTTTTGCCAGCATCTGCACATTGATATCGGTCCGAAAATTATTTTCCATCCATTCCTGCGCATTCAGAATCTTGAGGTCGCTATGATTTTTTTCCGGGCTGAATACTGAAAAAGGAGATTGATATACGCTCTCCAGATCCACCAATGTACATCGCGAACTCTGTAACGCCACTTCACGGCCACAATATTTTCTGATCAAATACAGAGACAAATTAAGGTCCGCAGAAATCCCCCCGCTGCAAAATAGGCGCCCTTCGTCGGTGACTAGAAGGTCGGTCCGCAGATTGACATTCGGAAAATTCCTTTTGAATGTTTTCGCTAGTCCCCAATGCGTTGTTGCTGTTTTTCCATCCAATAGCCCCGTGGAAGCGAGTGTAAATGCTCCGCCGCATACACTCGCGAGATCAGACCCCTTTTCATAACAATGTCTCAACCAGTTTATTCTGTCGATATGGCTCTTGTCCCGCGGGTCAAAAAAGAAGCCTTGAGAGGGAATGACAATCAGGTCTGCGTCTTCCATGTCATACATGGCACAGGCCGGTATGATCGGGACGTTACTTGCGGCATTCACCGGTTTACCGTCTGAGGTGACAATTTTCACGTTGAACAGAGGGGACGGCTTTTTTCCCATCGTTATATTCCACAATACACCCGCCTGCAAAAACATATCCATTGGAGAGGCGATAGTGGAGAGCAAACTGTTCTCGGCAGCAAGTATGGCAACATTTTTCATAAATTAATGTCCCGATCAGACCTTTTTCGTCTTTTATAGCGCTTATATCCACCATTGTCACGGCATATGTTTGGGTCAGCAAGCTTCACGAGCCTTCAACAAACCCCTAACTGGAAGTAAGTGAAAATCTAGCAATCTTTTGAATTAATCCAAGTTGGTAAAGGTTTCCTAATGAAGATTTCACGAATTTATATGGATAATTTTCTGGACAATTACTGCCACCTGATTGCCTGCGAAGAAACCAGTGAAGCGATTATTCTCGATCCATTGATTGTGAAAAAATGTCTTGCTGAAGCAGATCGGATGGGCCTTCGAATAACCAAAATTGTGAATACACATGAGCATTTTGATCATATCGAGGGTAATCCCGGAGTTGTAGAAGCGACAGGCGCAAAGATTCACGCGCATGTAAATGCTGTCGACAGTGTTCCCAATGTTGATGTCGCCTTAAAAGCAGGCGACAAGGTTGAAGTCGGCAATACCGTGAGATTGCGCGTTCTCGATACGCCCGGGCATACAATGGCGCATCTTTGTCTCGTGTCTGAAATAGGCGAACCGTCCTTATTTTGCGGAGATACGATTTTCAATGCAAGCGCCGGAAACTGCAAATATGGCGGCGATGTGCATATGATGTATCGGACATTCGTCGATCAATTGGCTGAGTTGCCGAACAATACCTCTATTTATCCCGGGCACGACTACATCATTAACAATTTGAACTTTGCGCTGTCGCTGGAGCCCGACAACGAATTTGCCGCGAAGCTGTTGGCAGAAGTGGTGGATCAAAGCCCTGAAGATCGATCGGTAACGACGATGGCTGTTGAAAAGCAAATGAACCCCTTCTTCAGGTTGGATAATCAGGAAATTATGGGCAGCCTCAAAGATAAAATTGCGGATCAGGCAGAAGACCCTGAATCCGTTTTTGTCAGCCTTAGAAGCATCCGAGATGACTGGTAGTCAAACCCATCTTCACCCTCAAGTTTGCTGCTGATGTGCCCTCATCCCCATGCCTGAAAAATTGAGCAAAACAGTCAAGAAAATATCTGGTGAATTTGCGCGTAAATCACAAGGAAACGTTGATTAGCAGTCCGAAATTAACCCTCTAACCCCGAAACCCCTCGCAATAGGAGTATTTAAAATGAAAGTTTATGGAGTAAATATCTCACCTAACGTTCGCAAGGTTCTCGCCGCTTTGGAAATTAAAGGCCTGGAATATGAGCAAATCTCGGTCCTGCCTGCTACCAAAACGCCGGAATTTCTGGCCATTAGTCCTCGTGGCTTCATACCGGCTTTTGGAGATGGAGATTTTCACATTTCTGATTCCAGTATTATTATTGAATATATTGAAGTGATGCATCCTGACACGCCGCTTATTCCGTCAAACCCTCAAGATCGTGCAAAAAGCCGTTGGCTTGAGGAATATGCCGGTTCTGTTTTATTCCCGGGTTGCGCTGCCGTTTTTGAGGAAACTGTCATAAAACCAAATTTCTTCAAGCAAAAAACGGATGACGCGCGCGTAGCTACTGCCTTAAACGAAACTTTACCTGCCGCTCTTGATTATCTGGAAGGTCAAGCACCGGAAAATGGTTTCTTCTTTGGAAATAATATTGGACTTGCAGACATTAGTGTTGTGTCGCCAATCATAAATGCAGAATTCGCGAAGTTCCGTATTGATGAAGCCCGCTGGCCAAAGATGGCGGCTCTGGTAAAGCGTATTAAAGCCCATCCAGCATTTGCAAAGCTCTTAAAGGAAGAAGAGAAAACGATTATGGGCATCATAAGCGGTGAGCTTGTCGCCAGCTAAACATCACCACGAAGGAGCATCGCAAGTCCAGTCGATGCGCGATGCTCCACCGTAAAGCCCCGACGTTATTTACCGTTATTCGACTGAGTTTCAGGGGCCGGTGGTTGGCAAAGCGGAACTTGCAGCCGTTCCACTCGAGAGTGAGAATATCCACAAAGTAAAGGAACAAACAAATGTCCACAAAACCCAAAATCCTCGTTACATCTGCCACCGGAAAAACCGGAACTCCGACCGTTCTGCAATTGCTTGAGAAGGGGTTTCCCGTCCGCGCCTTCGTGCGAAAGCTGGACCACAGAAGCGAAGCTCTTGAAAACGCCGGGGCCGAGATCTTCGTCGGCAACCAGTATTCGATCACCGATTTGCGGGCGGCGATGGCCGGCGTTAAGCGCGCCTACCAATGCGCTCCCGCGGCGCCCAATCCCTTAATTTTTTACGCGGCTTTCGCAGCCGCTGCTTATGAGGCCGATCTCGAACATGTCGTTACCCTTGGTCAATGGCTCTCAGCCGCGGACCACCACTCGCCGATGACACGCGCGGTCTATATGGGAGAAATTTTGATAAAGATGCGGCCTGAAACGACTGTTACCACTATCAATGTTGGGTGGTTTGCCGAAAACTATATGGTTGGGTTGGAGACCGCAGCGCAACTCGGTGTGTTTTCCATGCCGCTTGGAGACGGGAACGTTAAAAAGAACGCAGCCCCCTCCAACGAGGATATTGCAAGTGTTGCTGTCGGCGCGCTGGTTGATCCCGCCGTCCATGCGGGAAAAACATACCGGCCCACTGGTCCTGAACTGCTATCGCCCAACGATATTGCCGCCGCGATGGGGAGAGCGCTCGGCCGAGAAGTGAAATATCGAGACATCCCGGAAAAGATGATGCTTAAGGCGTTCAAGGCACTCGGAGCGCTGGGCGCAACATCCACTTATTCCGGGGCGGGTGCCTACCAGTTAAGGCTCTACGCCGACGAATACCGACGTGGTGCGTTTGCGGTGAATGCCCCAACCCGGGATGTTGAGACCGTCGGTGGAAGGACACCTGAGAGCATGGAGAGTATCGTCCGCCGTTACATCGCCGACCGCCCGAACCTCAAGCCGAGTTCCACGGGCAAGCTTAAATCCATTGGCAGCTTTCTAAAAATCCTCGTCACCCGGGCACCTGACATGAATGCTGTAGCTGCTGATAGGGATTTCGTCATGGTCAAGGACTCGACATTTTGTCAGGACGATGCTGAGTGGCGCGAGACCCACGAGCCGAAAAACTTGAAATTGGTCGCTGGGCAGGTTGCCTGACGTCGGTTCCTGCCGTTGGAAAAAAGCCTTTAACGCCACAGCTGCAAGCCCGGCGGTCGAATGTAAAGTACGCGCTTGGAGTCTTGTCCGAACGCGTACTTTAGGCTCCGAGCGGACCTGCGAAGACCCCAAAAGTCGACATAGTCGTCGTTCTACGAATGAACAGTGAGGGCCGCTTGGGGTCAAAAACAGACATTGATCGGGCATCCGGACAGAGGTGTATAACTTGATCCAAATCAAAGGCCGAACCGGCCGATTATGGTATAAACTAGCCGGATTCAATTGTTTGCATGCCGACGCTGCGGATAATTGCCAAGAATATTGGAGGCCGACATGACAACTTCGCGCGCTTGGGTCGATAGCGCAGTACGCAAGATCAACGCTGATTTTAGTCGCTCTTCGGACACCCATCTTTTCCGCCTCGACATTCCAGGCGTGCCCGGAGTTCCCCTCTATTTGAAGGACGAATCCACGCATCCAACCGGTAGCCTCAAGCACCGCCTGGCGCGGTCCTTATTCCTGTTTTCAATTTGCAACGGCTGGGTTGGCTCGGAGTCCACCATTGTCGAAGCGTCCTCCGGCAGCACCGCCGTTTCCGAAGCTTACTTTGCCCGGTTGTTGGACTTGCCCTTCGTGGCCGTTATTCCCGCGACCACCTCGGCCGAGAAAATTTCTCAGATTGAGTTTTATGGCGGCAGAGTCCATTTGGTAGACGATCCCACCCGTCTGCACGAGGAAGCCCACCGGTTGGCTCGGAAAGTCGGTGGTCATTTCATGGATCAGTTTACATACGCGGAACGGGTCACGGATTGGCGTGGCAACAACAACATTGCTGACACTATCTTCGAGCAGATGGTCCAAGAGGAACATCCCGTTCCCACCTGGGTCGTTTGCGGCGCAGGCACCGGCGGCACATCGGCGACCATCGGCCGCTATTGTCGATATAAGGGCTTCAACACGAAAATATGTGTCGTCGATCCGGAAAATTCCGTCTTTTTCGACTACTACCACTCCGGTGACTGCCTGTTGAGAAGCGATAAGGGGTCTCGGGTCGAAGGTATCGGACGGCCGCGGGTCGAGGCCTCCTTCGTTGCCACCGTGATTGATGAGATGATCAAAGTCCCCGATGCGGCTTCCTATGCCGCCCTTCGCTATCTGGAGCACGCCTTCGGCCGCAAGTTCGGCGGATCCACTGGTGCCAATATGATCGGTGCTGCCCAGATTATGGCCCGAATGGCGGCGAGTGGAGAAAAAGGATCGGTGGTGACCTTAATTTGCGATCCCGGCGACCGGTACCTAGACACCTATTATAATGACGCATGGCTTGCGGAACACGGCTACGACATCGCGCCTTATAAAACGCAGCTCGAATATTTTCATAAAAGTGGCAAATGGGCAGAGGCATGATCTAAGGGCGACAACGACACCGTTGCCGCCATTTGGATGAGCATCTTAACGATGGCATCGAACCCTGATTGAGCCACATGTTTTGACGAAAATTGTGAACCGCTCAAATGACCGCTCAGAGTCAAAAACAGACATTGAACGATCCTGATTTGGTCTCCTCGGTGCCAAAAGAAGAAAACCTGATACCAGCATTTGCTTGGCAAATGCTCTTAACTTTAGAGAACGAGTTATTAAGAAAATCATGTTATACTGGATGCAAGTACAATGTTCCGGTAGGGAGGGCTAGATGAACGATGTAACCGTTCAGCCCGGTAAGACACCACATTTTTTGAAATTGGCTGCCGAAACATCAGGCATCGCGTTAGTGTACGCTTTACTTGGTTGGCTGGGGCAATCATTGGCGATTCCACCGGGCAATGTGACGGTGGTATGGCCGCCCTCCGGATTCGCCCTTGCGATTGCACTGCTTTTGGGCAAACGGGCTTGGGTCGGTATCTGGCTTGGTGCCTTTATCATTAATACCCAGGCCTTCTTTGACAGCGCTTCCATAGCCGGCATCGCTGTTTCCCTGGCCGTTGGCACGAGCATTGGTTTTGGCTCTCTGATCCAGCCTGTCGTCGGAGCCATTCTGATCAACCGGTTTGCCCAGAGCAGCAATATTTTGCGGACAGTGAAAAGCTGCCTGGTGTTTGTCGGGATTACACCTTTTATATGCTTGGTCAGTTCAACTGTCGGTGCGGTGGGTTTGTATTTTGGCGGATTTGTTCCGGCCTCGAGTTTTGGAGAGTTGTGGCTAACCTGGTGGCTGGGGGATAGCGTTGGTGTTCTTGTCCTGGCGCCCTTTATAATTGCCTGGTACCGATACAAGAGTATCGACCTGAGTAATTTGGGCCGTCTGGAGCTGGCGGTTGTTTTCTCCCTGCTTGTGCTGTTTGCTTTTATAGGGCTTGGCAATGTGTTTGGTGATGGCGAGACCCATTACCCCATTGAATTTGCGGTCTGGCCTTTTCTGCTTTGGCTGGCCCTCCGGTTCAATAGCAGTCTCGCCATCACCGGTATGCTGGCGCTGTGTGTGATCGCTATTTGGTATACGATGCAGGGAAGTGGCCCGTTTCAACTCGGCACGACCAATCAATCTTTGTTGGTGTTGCAGCTGTTCATTTTTGTTACGGCAGTCAGCGTGATGATCGTCGCGTCGCTTAGAAACGAGCGGGCAGAAGTGGAACAAAGTTTGCGGACAGCCCGCTACAATCTGGAAGCGGAAGTCAAGAAACAGACTGCCGAACTATCGGCAGAGATTGTTGAACGCAAGCAAGCCGAAAGGGAGCATCGTAAAAGTGAGGAAAGGCTGTCTATTCACATCCAGAATACACCGCTTGGCTGCATATCTTGGGACTTGGACTTCAAATGCACTGAGTGGAATAAATCAGCCCAGAAGATATTTGGATACACGGCTGACGAAGCGATTGGGAAGCATCCCTCAGAAACAATTGTACCCGCAGAAATAAAAGATGAAATTGACAGTGTTTATAAGTTGCTTCTGGCGCAAAAAGGCGGAAGCCAGAATACCAATGAAAATACGACCAAGGATGGCGGAATCATATCTTGCGAATGGTACAACACTCCAATCATTGACCAGAATGGTGCTGTGACGGGTGTCGCGTCGCTAATACTTGACATCACCGAGAGAAAAAATCTTGAGAGTCAACTTCGCCAGGCGCAGAAGATGGAAGCTGTTGGGCATTTGACGGGCGGCATTGCGCATGATTTCAACAATATCCTTGGCGTTATCATGGGGAACCTGGAGATAGCGAAGCAACGGGGAGAGAGTGGCGCTGACATTTCAAAATTTCTCGATACCGCTCTTGAGGGGACGTTGCGCGGTGCGAACATCACTAGGGGCCTGCTAGGTTTTTCCCGCCGGGAAGCCGGCAAAACTGAACAACATGTGGTGAATGAATCAATTATTAATTTGAAAGACCTGATTACCAAATCACTCACCGTGGTCGTCAATATGGAAACCCACCTCGCTGGTGATCTGTGGGGCGTCAAAATTAACGTCGGCGACTTTGAAGATGCACTGCTGAACCTGTCTCTTAACGCCAGAGACGCCATGCCCGAGGGCGGTCGCTTGATTATCAAGACTGAGAACAAAGTCCTTGCTGAGAAATATTTGTCGAGTAATTCATCTGCAACGGCAGGTGAATATGTTCTGATCACGTTCAGCGACACCGGAACCGGAATGACCAAGGAGGTTCAGGAAAAGCTGTTTGAGCCCTTCTTCACCACCAAGGAGTTTGGTATGGGGAGTGGTCTTGGGTTGAGCATGGTCTATGGCTTTGTTGAGCGCTCTGGCGGTCATATCGAGGTTACTTCGGAACAAGGATCTGGCAGCACCTTCCGAATTTTTCTCCCTCGGGCGATAGGGGCAGAAACTGATAAAGAGATCGCAGGCCATGCTATGGCACTCCCCACTGGCGCAGAAACAATTCTTGTTGTCGATGACGAGGAAGCCATCCGGGACATTGCCGTCAACCACTTGCAAGAACTTGGGTATAGTACCCATACCGCCGACAATGGAGATCATGCAATCGAAGCTTTGAAACAGCATCCAGAGGTCGATTTACTGTTTTGCGATGTGATAATGCCGGGAGATCAGACTGGTTTTCAAGTGGCGCATTCAGTGCACCAAACCAACCCAGCTCTCAAAATTCTTTTGACTAGTGGATATTCCAAGAAACATGGCAAAGACCAATATTCAGAAATCTTGGCAGACAATTTATTGAACAAACCATACAATTTTGAAGAACTTGCATTTGCGGTTCGTCGAGCTTTGGATGCTGAGACATAGTAACAGCACCATAGCTTTCTCAATACAATTGGAACCCATTCTAATCTGCAGAGTTTATAACAAGCCGCGCAATAGAAATATCGCAGGGATGGTGAAAATGGACACGGCGAGGGTCGACAGAACCAGTTTTGCGGCGAGACGGCCGTCGGCACCGTAAGCTTCGCACAATACAACGGGCACCATGATAGCCGGCATGGCACCCTCAAGTATTAGAACCTCGATTTCCCAATGCGCCAGATCCATTGAATGGGCGGGCAGTAAAATCAGCATCGGCATCACGATCAAATTGACAAACGCGACGCATGCGGCGAGCGCAATTATGCCCTTGAAATTATGCAACTGAAGAAGCAGGCCGACAGAAAGCAAAACCAATAATGTATTACCAGCACTGACGACGCGAAGGCCGTCCAGAATACTGTGAATGATTGAATTGTCGTGATTTGTCACATTTGCGAGCGCAAAACCCGCGACCAGCGCACAGAAGATAGGAGATCGAAAATAGTCCAGCGCGGCTTTGCGTCTCTCCTGTGGTGTCGACGCCGTTTCTCCATAATATTGGGCGATCATCGTGCCTAGGGTGAAAACCAATGGCGCCATTCCAAGCCCACTAATGACCACAGTATCGACAACCGCCTGTTTATTTCCCGGGAACAACTCGGAGATCAACGCAACACCCAAAACCGATGAGCTGCTAAAGCCGGTCGTCAAGATCACGGGGGCAACGGCAGGTCCATGTAATCTGAAAGCCCACGCGATTAGCCGTCCCAAGCCAAGGCACACTATACTAACGCCCATTAATAGAATGACCATCATACCGTGCCCCCACTTCAAATCAGCATGTATCAGGGAGAGGAATATGAGTGCCGGCAACGTCACTTTTGTCACTAATGTGGCGCACACTGGGCCGTGTTCTTCCTTAAGTAACCCGATATGTTTGAAGAACCAAACGCCAAGAATCAGAATCAGCAGGACACTAATCGATGAAAGAGCCCGGAGTTGAATGTCCATATTATGTTGCCTTCCTAAACGCCTGTCGAAAATCTGGAACTGGATTAGTCGCAATGCATCGGCGCTATAACGGAAAAATCAAATCTTGGGAATTTTCCCTTTATCAAAAAATTATTCTATCAGGAAGACAAAGCCAAAGAAATGACTGCCTTGATCCCGGCAAATCATCAGAGAATTGGTTGTGTTTGTGGAACCCTGGATCGAAAGGATCTGGCGACCAGGCGAGGGAGTGCTGGTGACGTAAAGATCAACGGGCGGATCCTGCCTCCAATTTGGCAGATTGACGCAAGAGTTCACGCTGGACTGAAACAACATTGACGCGGCCATTTGCTGACAGCTCGGCGGCGGCGACCCCGGCCGCTTGCCCGGTCGCGATGGCCGTTCCCATGACGCGTATGGCGGCGCCGGCTTTTCGATCTCCATCCGCCGTCCGGCCGGCAGAAAACAGATTGGGTGTATCGATGCTCATCAGAGAGCGCAGCGGAATTTCAAAAGCCGTGCCTTCCGCCGGTATATCCAAGCTGCTTAAATAGGTTTTACGGTCGTGCCATTCAGCGCCCCAGGCACCCAGTGCGATACAGTCATCAAAAGATCTGCGGGTTTCAATATCGTTCCAGGTCAGCTGATAGGTTGCGTTGATATGGCGGCTTTCACGGGTGCCAAATTCCGGTCCCGTGCTCACCAGATAAGCGCCCTCACATCCCTTTATTCGTTTGAGGGCTCGTAAATATGATTGCGCCTGTTGGCGTCCGTTCATTTCAGCTTTTGACATACTAAGCACGTCTCTGGGATCATAATCTGCGCTCGCCACATAAATACAAAGATCACCGCTTATGGGTAGACGGGCGACAACGCTCGACTTTTTAGTCAACAACAAGTCGCCGTCAGCCATTTCGGCTTCTACCGCGTCGGCAATCTCGGCCGCTGTTACCGTCACATCAGCTGCAATGCCACCAAACCGCGTCCCGAGGGAGGCTAAATTAACTCTGTCCTCATTGCCATAACGGGTTGAGGCACCTCCAAGATGTGCGAGATTGGCTTCGCCGCTTGCATCCACAAAAGCTGCGGCACTGAATTCATTTTTCCCGCCATGATCCTGCACGAGAATTTTGGAAATTTTGTCGCCCTCACGGGTGGCATTGATCAAGGTGCTGTGAAACCGCACATCGACGCCTGCTTCCTGACAAATCTCATCCAGTGCGATCTTGTTGTGTTCAGGATCGAAGACCATAAACACTCCGCGAAACCGAAGAGGATCCGTAATCGCGCCCCGCGCCCGCAGCTTTGCTAGCACCCGCTCCGCGACGCCAAACACGGCCTGTTGAGGCTCCTGCCCCAACGTATATATGCCGCAATAGGTGATAACATTCCGCAGTGCCGCCGCGCCGCCCAGCATCCCCGACTTTTCGACCAGCAAAACGCGTGCTCCGGCATCCGCAGCAGCGACTGCCGCCCCGACACCTGCAGACCCGCCACCGATTACAATTACGTCGTAGTTTAATGTCATTATCTTCCCGGATCATGGTTTTCAGTTTCGGATAGAACCGTAACCTCATTCGATTGTCCTCGAAACACAAAAATAAAATCAATGGTATGTGGGAATATGCTGTGGTCAGGCGAGGGTGCGCTGGTGACGTAAAGATCAATGGGCGGACGGGAAAAATGGGCTTTTCGGCGCAGGGTTAGTCAGGGTATGGTATCTCCATAGGGGCTGCCGGTGTAGCCTCTATCCATTGGCTGTTGCGATACGGACCCCCAAAATGAGCAAACCATCAGAAAATGCTGACCCGCCACCCCGCATAGGGCCGCGACCGCTGGCATTACATCTGGGATTGGCGACAACAAGCATTACAAGCCATCTGGCCGGGTTACCCTTGGCACAAGAGGGAAACCTGCCCTGGCCGCCAGAACTCCTGACCAAGGGTACCGACGCCGTTGGGCAAATCAGCCTGCCCGGCAGCGGACCGGAGTATCTGGATAATCTGGGCAAGCAAGGCTCGTCATTGGTTCAGGAGATGATTGACGGGATAAGTCAATATCATGCCCATCCATACCGTCGGCGGGCCCCCGATCATCCGGTTCTCTGGCAATCGGGAACGACAAAACTGCTTGATTGCCATCCGGATGCCGATGCAGCGGCCCCGACGCTGTTTCTGGTGCCGTCCCTCGTCAACCGCGCCTATATACTCGATTTGATGCCAGGCCGCAGTCTGGTCGCCTATTTGGCAGAACAAGGGATTCGTCCGCTGCTCCTCGATTGGGACGGCCCAGGAGAGGCGGAAAAGGACTTTACCCTTGCCGATTATATCTTGCGCCGGATCTGTCCGGCATTGGATGCGGTTCATGAGATGTTCCCGAAATGCGATCTGCATCTTGCCGGTTATTGTATGGGCGGGACGCTTGCGCTGGCGGCAGCGGAACAGCGCCAACATATCCTGAAAAGCTTTATCGCGCTGGCAGCACCCTGGGATTTTCATGCCGATCTTGATGAGCATGCCAAAACATTGCTCGGTCAGCAGGAACTGTGGTCCAACGTGCTCAACGGATTTGGCGAGCTGCCGGTGGATTTGTTGCAAACCCTGTTCACCAGTCTTGATCCGAATCTGGGGCTTCGCAAATTCAGCATGTTTTCCAAAATGGACATGACATCGGAGCGGGCGACAGAGTTTGTTGTGCTTGAGGACTGGCTGAACGATGGTATACCCTTGGTCAAGGCGGTAGCCGCGGAAGTATTTGATTCCTGGTACGGGGACAATGCCCCCAAGCAGTTGCAGTGGAAAATCGACGGGCAAGTAGTCACGCCAGCCAAGGTTATAATGCCGGCGCTGATTGCCGTCCCCAAGACAGATAAAATAGTGCCGCGATTATCGGCGCTAGGGATGGCAGATATGCTGCCCAACGCAAAAGTTGTCACGCCGCCATCGGGCCATATTGGCATGATTACCAGCCGTCAGGCGAGGGCTGGATTATGGCAGGATTTAAGTGACTGGATTTTGTCTTGCTAATGTATTATTACCGCAGTTGCAAAATAAATGTTGCGATTGCGAGAAACTAACGTTATTTCGTATGGGGAAGTTTTTTTGATGATTAATTTCTTTTACGAGGTAATTTTTGAACAAAAATTACGTTAATCGAAAAATATAGGAGAATTCAGTAATGGACGTTGTCATCACAAGTGCAGTGCGCACACCCGTTGGTTCCTTTAATGGAGCCCTGGCTCCGCTGACGGCACATGAGCTTGGCGAAGTGGTTATCAAGGAATCCCTGAACCGGTCCAACACTCAAGCTTCCGAAGTCTCCGAGGTTATTTTGGGACAGGTTCTCGCGGCGGGTGAAGGTCAGAACCCGGCACGGCAGGCCTCCATCAATGCCGGTGTTCCGGTAGAAGTCCCTGCCTGGGGTGTCAATCAGCTTTGCGGCTCAGGCCTGCGTGCGGTTGCTCTGGGCTATCAGGCAATTCTCAATGGCGATTCGGATATTGTCGTTGCTGGTGGTCAGGAAAGCATGAGCCGGGCCCCGCATTGTGCCCATTTGCGCGATGGTCAGAAAATGGGACCGCTCAAGTTCATCGATACCATGATCGAAGATGGATTGATGGATGCCTTTAACGGTTACCATATGGGCAACACCGCCGAGAATGTTGCGGCGAAATACCAGATCACCCGGGATGATCAGGATGCGTTTGCCGCCAATTCGCAACGTAAAGCGTCGGAAGCGCAGTCATCGGGCCGTTTTAAAGATGAAATTGCTGCCGTCACGATTAAAACCCGCAAAGGCGAAACGGTTGTCGATCAGGATGAATATATCCGCGGGGCGACAACGGTCGAGTCCCTGAAAGGCTTGCGGACAGCTTTCCAGAAAGAAGGCGGTACGGTAACTGCCGGGAATGCGTCGGGTATTAATGACGGCGCCGCAGCGGTTGTCCTGATGACGGCCGACGCGGCCAAGGCAAAAGGCTTGAAGCCGATGGCCCGGATTGTGTCCTGGGCGCAATCCGGTGTCGATCCTGCGATCATGGGAACCGGACCAATTCCGGCAAGCCGTGCGGCGCTGGAAAAAGCCGGCTGGTCAGCCGGTGATCTTGATCTTGTTGAAGCCAACGAAGCCTTCGCGGCCCAAGCCTGCGCCGTGAATAAGGATCTGGGCTGGGATACGGACAAAGTGAATGTCAACGGCGGCGCCATTGCCATCGGTCACCCGATAGGGGCTTCCGGGGCGCGGGTTCTGGTAACCCTGCTTCACGAAATGGAAAAGCGCGATGCGCAGAGAGGATTGGCAACCCTGTGTATTGGCGGCGGTATGGGTATTGCCATGTGTGTGGAAAGATAACTTAACTTAAACTCAAGGGGTGTAGAAAATGTCGAGAGTAGCAATTGTCACCGGTGGAACAAGAGGCATCGGTGCCGCAATTTCCGAAATGTTGCATGAAAAAGGGTATAAGGTTGCCGCCAATTATGGCGGGAATGATGCGCGGGCCAAGGAATTTACCGATCGCACCGGTATCAAGGCCTATAAATGGGACGTATCGGATTTTGACGCTTGTGCAGCAGGTGTGGCGCAGGTGAAAGCCGATCTCGGCAAGGTGGAAATCGTTGTCAATAATGCAGGCATCACCCGGGACGGCACCCTGCACCGGATGGACCCGTCCAGCTGGCAGCAGGTTATCGACACCAATCTCGGCTCCTGCTTCAACATGTGCCGGGTAACCATTGAAGACATGCGCGCCAATAAGTTTGGCCGCATTGTCAATATTGGCTCGATCAATGGCCAGGCTGGTCAATATGGCCAGGTTAATTATGCGGCAGCGAAATCCGGCATCCACGGCTTTACCAAAGCCATGGCGCAGGAAGGGGCAGCACAGGGGATCACAGTAAATGCCATTGCGCCCGGTTATATAGACACGGACATGGTGGCAGCGGTTCCGGAAAATGTTCTGGCTAAAATTGTCGCCGGTATTCCGGTGGGCCGTCTCGGTCAGGCGTCTGAAATTGCCCGCGGTGTATGCTTCCTGGCGGCAGATGACGCCGGGTTTGTGACCGGCTCTACCCTGTCCATCAATGGTGGCCAGCATATGTATTAATCGACCTAGCGGTTGACCTATTGCGAAATTAGAAGGCATGATGTCTGTGGTTCAGGCACATGCCTTTTTTTCGTTTTTTGAGGCTGAAGAGCATTTCCAAATCCGCACAAAAATCAACTCGGCTGATCGCCACCCTGTGTGGTCTGGGGGCCATCCTGCTATGGGCGCTGCTGGCGTTATTTACGGCGGCGACGGAGGCCATTCCGCCATTTCAGCTGACGGCCATGACCTTCGCTATCGCGTTTTTCTGCGCGCTGACCAAATGGCTGGTGACAAAGCAGAAACTGGGGGTGCTGTTCCGTCAGCCTCTGGCCTTGTGGGGGCTGGGCGTCGGCGGATTATTTGGGTACCACTTCTTCTATTTTCTGGCGCTGAAGAATGCCCCGGCGGCCGAGGCCAGCCTGATTGCCTATCTCTGGCCGTTGCTGATCATCCTGTTTTCCACCTTGTTACCAACCGAGAAATTCCATTGGTATCACCTGACAGGCGGATTGGTTAGTCTGCTTGGCGCCGGTATCCTGATTACCAAAGGAGCGAGCCTCGATCTGGAACCCCAATATATGGCCGGCTATGGTGCTGCGGTCCTGTGTGCCTTTATCTGGTCCGGCTATTCGGTTCTGAGCCGTAAATTTGCCGCCGTGTCGACGGATGTCATCGGCTTGTTTTGCGGGGCAACGGCCGTTTTGGCTGTGGTCGCCCATTTACTGTTTGAGCAGACCATCTGGCCGCAGGACTTGCTGCCCTGGCTGGCGGTTTTGGGGTTGGGTTTAGGGCCTGTGGGGGCGGCGTTTTTTCTCTGGGATCGGGGCATGAAGCGTGGCGATATCCAGACGCTGGGTGTTCTGTCCTACCTGTCGCCGTTGCTGTCGACGATAATTCTGGTTGTCATGGGTGTTGCCAGTCTTTCCTCGTCTCTGGTTCTGGGCTGCCTGATGATTACCCTTGGTGCCCTGATCGGTTCCTATGAAGCACTGATGGGATTATTTCGAAAGTCCCGGTGACCAGCCCGGTGGCGCCATCTCAAATTTTTCAAACTGAAAAGCCGGGGCGACGGTGCAGCCGACCAGTGTCCAGTCGCCCAGGGATTGTGCAGCCTGCCAGTGATCGGCAGGAACCACCAGCTGCGGTCGTTCGCCGTTGACAAGATCAGCCCCAAGGATAAGATCTTCATGGGTCATGCCGTCTGCTGAAAGTGACAGGCGTAAGGGCGCACCGGCGTAATGATGCCAGACTTCTGCGGCGTCAACCTTATGCCAGTGGGACATTTCCCCCGCTTGCAACAGGAAATAAATAGCCGTCGACGCGCCGCGATTGTCCGAGCCGCCAGCATCGCGGAAGGTTTCGACGAAATGCCCGCCTTCCGGATGCGGGGTCATTTCCAGATCGCGAATGATATCGGCAGCCTTCACGCTTGCTGTCTCCTTAAAAGGAATCTTTACGGGTCCGGGTTTCAGCGAAGACGGCGACGGGATCCGCACCGCTTAAGCCGAGCGCCGCCTGCAGCCCTGGATCGTCCGCCCGCATAAACGGGTTGGTGGCTTTCTCTTCACCGAGGGTCGACGGGACGGTGGGAATCAGATGTTTGCGCTTTTCCAGAATCTCGTCAAACCGCGACAGCAACGCGGTGTTTTTTGGATCGACCGTGACCGCGAAGCGGGCATTTGATTCCGTATATTCATGGGCGCAATAGACTTTTGTCTGGTCCGGCAAATTGCGGAACTTTCCGATGCTATGCCACATTTGGGCTGGTGTTCCTTCGAACAATCGACCGCAGCCGAGGGCAAATAGGGTATCGCCGCAGAACAGGGCATCGGAGCCTTCGAACCAATAGGCGATATGGCCACTGGTATGACCGGGTACCTCAAAAACCTGCGCTTTCTGTGCCCCAAATTCATAAATGTCACCATCTTTTACGCGGACGTCGATACCGGGGATGCGCGCCGCATCAATTTCTGCGCCGACAATGGTGCACCCGGTTTTCGCTTTAAGTTCCAGATTGGCACCCGTATGGTCCATATGATGGTGGGTATTGATAATATGGGTGAGGGTCCAGCCCAGCTCATCCAGTTTTTCAAGGACGGGATTGGCAACTGCCGGGTCGACAATCCCGACAAATCCGCTATCCGGGTCTTTAAAAAGATATAGATAATTATCATGTAAGACAGGAATTTGGTGGATTTCTAATGTGCTCATGACGGGCTCTTTCACAGGGCTGATTTTGTTGTGGGCCTTTTAACAGGTTTTAAGGCAGTATAACACCATGATCAGACCTGATGTTATAGATTTACGTAATTTCTATCACAGTCCGCTGGGACAGGTGGTGCGCAGTATCCTGCGCCGAAAAATCCGGCTGATGTGGCCGGATGTAACGAATTTCCGGGTATTGGGAATGGGCTACGCGACACCCTACTTGACGACCTTCCGATCCGAAGCCGAACGTGTCATCGCCTTTATGCCCTTGCAGCAAGGCGTTATCCAATGGCCGCGGGATGGCGCGGGGCTTTCCGGATTGGTCGATGAGAATATGCTGCCGCTGGAGGACGCTTCTGTGGACCGGCTGATTTGGGTACATGGCTTGGAGAACACCACGGATATTGACGATGTAT
>Ga0315336_1001935_pt1 | contig 35150 bp, 25 predicted proteins | sample ASW5metaG_FD_204512 | JGI IMG/M metagenome (GOLD analysis project Ga0315336, IMG submission 204512) | Ammonia-oxidizing marine archaeal communities from Monterey Bay, California, United States - ASW #5 | ecosystem: Environmental > Aquatic > Marine > Intertidal zone | place: USA: California... | reverse complement strand
TGACGGAAAACGGTTCGTCGTCGGTGGTCGGGGCGGATCAATCTATATCGTGACTCAGATTGCTCTCAAGCACAGCGGCATGTTTAAAAAAGTGAAGCGCGAGTTCTTCAGCAATCCCCAGAACGCCGCCGCAATCAAAGACGAGCGCGTTGACGCGGGCTTTTTCTTCCTGAACGGTGGCGTACCCGCTCCCGTTTACATGGAGCTAGCCCGCACGCTCTCCGGGAAGCTTCATTACTTCGGGCCTGACGAAGCCACTATCAAAAAACTTGCCGATGGAGAGGCTGGTCTTGTGCGTGACGTCGTCGCACCAGGATCGATTCCGGGCCATAACGAACCCGTCGTGACTTGGGGACAGATGTGGGCCCTGATGGTCAGCAGCAAGATGAGCAATGACACAGCTTATGGAATCGTCAAGGCCCTCTATGACAATGCCAGTAAAATTGCAAAGTACCACCCTGTCGGCAAACTAATAACCAAGAAAACCGGACTGCGAGGACTGAAAAAAGTTAAAGTTCACCCAGGGGCATCACGCTACTGGAAAGAAAACGGGGTAACACCTTAAATTTTCCCTCTCAGAACCTAAAAGTCCCTTCCTCTCAGTTGAGGGGAAGGGACTTTTTTCCCGGACCCGAGGTAAATCCTCATCCAAAAAATAAAACGACGGTTACCCGGCCATACTTAGGCCGCCTGGCTCCTTCGAATTGCAAGCGCGACTCGCTCTGGTGTTATGGGAAGCCGGCATATTCGAATCCCAATAGCATCTCGAACGGCATTCGAAATTGCAGCCAGCGTCGGAACCAGAGCACTTTCTCCCACTCCTTTTGCGCCGTAAGGGCCAGTGGCATTCCTGTCCTCTACAATCAAGGCTTGAATCTCCGGAGTATCCATTGATACCGGAATTTCGTAGCGAGCCAGATCGGGAGTTAAAACCACTCCCTCATGCACATCGATTTCCTCGATCAGGGCTTGGCCAAGTCCCATCTCAATCCCCCCTTCAATCTGTCCAGTGACTCCAGCCGGGTTAATCGCACGACCCACATCGTGGGCAGCCACCACACGCCTGACCCATACTTCACCCGTTTCGGGATCCACATCCACGTCCGCGACTTGAACCCCATAGCTATACACCATAAATGGGCGCCCCTCTCCAGTATCAGGATTAAATGTCAAGGGTCCAGTCGAATACCACCCTTGTCCAGTAATCGGACTGCCCAGCATGAGTGCTCGTTTGACTACGTCCTTAAAGGCGACGCTTCGTTCTGGTGCCCCTCGTATAAAAACGCTACCTCCATGAAAATCGACATCTTCCGTCCTTCCCTCTAGCATTTCGGCAGCAATTGGAGCCAACTGCTCGCGAATTTGAGCAATCGCCTGGCAAATGGCATTGCCTGGAATCGTGGTCGAGCGCGAACCCGCTGTAAAACCGCTCTCGGGAAGAGCATTCGTGTCAACAGGCATATAACGTACGTCTTCGAGCGTGACCCCCATTGCTTCCGCAGCGATCTGGGACAGAACCGTGTGAGAACCCTGCCCGAGTTCAATGATGCCGACTCCGACTTGAACCTTTCCGTCATCAGTCACATGCACCTGTGCGCCACATGAGTCAGAACTACCCGATTGGCCAGCTGCACCAGTCGAATACCAAAACGCCGCAACGCCTCTTCCCTTGAGGAGCCTATCTCCCCCAACTGTATTCCGACGTATCGGAGACAACGCTTTTTCTGCAGTGTCTAAGCAATCCATCAATCCCACGCTCTGATCAAGAACCTGACGCGTCGCCGTAACCGAGCCTATTCGAAATCCGTTAATCCGCCGAATTTCGAACGGGTCCATTTCAAGCCGAAGGGCCAGCTCGTCCATTTGACTCTCGGCTGCGTAATGAATTTGGGGAACGCCAAGCCCGCGCATCGCGCAAGTATTGATACTATTGGTCCGCACGATGTAGCCATCTACCCAGACATTTTCGCATTCATAAGGTCCGGTAGAATGCACGACAAGTTTTTTTAAAATTCCAGCTCCCACCGCGGCATAGGGACCCTTGTTTATATAAATGTGGATGCGAATTGCCCTGATCCGACCCTCTCGATCGGCTCCAATTTTGTGCTCAATCACAACAGGAACGCGTTTGGCTTTCGCACCGAGAGACTCTTCACGAGTATAACTATAGATCGCAGGGCGGCCTGTCCTGAGGGCAACCAGGCCCGCACGCATAGAGATTTCAATGGATGTTTCCTCTTTTCCACCAAAAGCACCACCAGGGGGGGTAGAAACGAAGCGGACATCCGTCTGTGCTAGGTCCAGTATCGGAGCAATAACACGCCGCACCATATGGGGACATTGGGTAGGACCTATACAATCAATCGTGCCGTCCGGATTGGGAACTACGTATCCCGTATCGGGTTCAAGATATGCGTGGTCGATCAGTTGAGTTTCATAGACGTTTTTGGTAATGACGCTGGCTTCGGAAAATCCTGATTGGGGATTTCCTTTTCGAATTTTGATGTGCGAAAGGATATTCGGGCCCGCTTCCCCTGGAAAACTCGGCTGAACAACGGGCGCACCCTCCTCAAGCGCCTCTCTAGGGTCAAAAACTGCAGAAAGATTTTTCGCTTTGACCTGAACAGTATGCGCCGCACTCTCGGCCTGTTCAGGCGAATCCGCCGCAACCAGCGCTACAATATCTTGCCTTGAATGTATACGATCTTCCACCAAAACGGGTTGGTCTTTCATCAGCATTCCATAACGTTTTTCACCGGGAATGTCCTGCGCTGTAATGACACACGCCACCCCCGGCATTTTCTTCGCCGAAGAAGTTTCTACATTCTTCAAAATTCCACTCGCTACAGGTGCCATGACCGGCACTACATATAGAGGATTTACCAGCTTGTGGTCCGCAGAAAAAACCGGGGAACCGTCCGACTTTGGAGGAGCGTCCACTCGGGCAACACTGTTGCCAATGATCTCACCCCCGTCATCAGGACCTCCGAACATTTCCTGATAAAAACGCTCAGCCATTTTTCATACCTCCAAAGAACAAATTCTTAGAAAGGCGCCGCCGAACAATTATAATTTTCCAAATGCCTCGCAAATTGCAGCCATGTATTTTGCCCCCATTATCAAATGATCAATTTTTAAATTTTCATTCGCACTGTGGGTCCGTGAAGTAATACAACCCACTCCTGTAGAGGACAGAGGCACATTTAGGTGTTTAATCACCATCCATGTAGGCGTGCTACCACATCCAAAGGGATTGATAACCGGATCTTCCCCATAAAGTAGGCGTGAAGATTCGGCGCATGCCTTAACAACATCACTGTCCGGGTCACTTTTTGCCGGAAGAGAGCCAAAGAGAAGCTCTGTTTCTATGTCGTCGAAACCATTTCGGTCGAGATGCTTTCGTATACAGTCGTGAATTTTTTCAGGTGTTTGGCCAACTACGAGGCGGCAATCAATCTTTGCACGCGCTCTTCCAGAAACAATCGTTTTAACTCCCTCGCCCGTATAGCCTGCGTCGAAGCCCGCAATATTGAAGGAAGGATGTACGAGATGGCGGCGGGCAAGTGCTTCGTCCGGCAAATTTAGGGCGAACTGGCGAAGCTCAAATTTTTCGCGCCGAGTTTGGCCGTCATAAGAAGGAATTTTATCAAGAAGCTCTTCTTCCTTTCCGGTAAGGGGCTGGATACCGTCGTAAAATCCTTCGACGAGCACATTTTCTTCCTGATCTTTCATTGAGGCCAGAGCCCAGGCAATTCGCCATGCGGCGTTTTCGTACATCTGCGCATTGCTGGAATGGAAATCTACATTTGCTGTCCGGCACCGAAGCTCCAAATAGCAAAGTCCTTTATTACCTAGCGCCAATACGGGGACATGTTCACGTACTGTGTTATCCTCCCAGATACAACCCTCCGCAGAAAGAAAATCCTGATTTTCAATGATAAAAGCCTCAAGGGAAGGGCTGCCAATTTCCTCCTCTCCCTCGATGAGATACTTAACCGAACAAGGAAGCTCCCCCCGCACAGCCAAAAACGCTTCAAAGGCCGCAATCCGGCTAATAATATTTCCCTTATTGTCAGTCGCCCCACGGGCGATGACGTGGCCATCCACTACTCTCGCTTCGAATGGTGGACTTGACCATTCCTTCAATGGTTCGGCAGGCTGCACGTCGTAGTGATTGTAAAAAAGAAGGGTCTTTGAAGCTGAACCACCAAGCTCTCCCGTTACGATAGGATGGCCCGCGGTTTCATGAAGAGCCGAATTCATCCCGGTACGACCAATACGGCAATGAACGAGATCGGCCATTTCTTTGATGCCAGTTCGTGTAGTCGATATGCTCGGCTGCCGGCAGAATTCCTGAAGGTCAGAAACGGTTTGTTCCGCGTGATCGTCGATGTATTGAAAAATAGAATCTAAAGAACTGATTGCATTCACAGTTACTTTCTCCCTACAATACAATGTTCAAATCCGCATCACAGCCACTACATCCTCGCCGGCCATCCCCAATTTTTATCCTATTAGGCCCGCAACTTTTCACGAAGCCAGTCGCCCATGAACTCCACAACAGGTGAAATGTAATCAATGTGACAATGCTGCGCACCCCCATCAGTACCCTTGAATATTTTGAATGTTTTATCCTTAGAACCCACCGCCCGGAACAATGCACGTGCATCCTTCATTGGAATTTGCTGGTCATCAATTCCATGGACGAGCAGGAAGGGGCATTTCATTTTCTGGACAACCCCGTTTAGACGGAAACCTTCGAGTTTCTCAAGAGCCTCATCTAAAGATTTGACGTTGAAACTCCATGTCAGATGGTGTCCTGGAACTGGAAGCTGGGAATGGAAGGCTGCCTTGATACGACGACTCCAGGTGGCGTGATAGTCCCAAATTGCCCCCCAAGCAACACATGCCTTAAAGCGTTGCTCCAAACTAGCGGTCCTAGGTGCGTAATATCCCCCCAAACTGGGTGCCACAATGCCAGCTCGCCCGGCATTCACATCTTTTCGTTTTTCGAGGTAATTGAGAACAGCCGCACCTGCAACCTCATAGTCATGGCGTAGATATATCTTTCGGAATCGAATGGACTCCCCAACACCCGGGCTGTCCACGATAAGACAACTGATCCCGCGTCTGGTAAAAGCATTTGCCGCCCAATTGAGACTCATCTCTTTCGTACCATCAAAACCGTTATAGAGAACAACTACAGGGGGCTTGGCCTTCCGTGTATTGACGGCAGGAACAAAATAGGCAGCGAGCTTTTTTTTCCCTTCAAAAGGGATATCCACTAGTTCAATTCTGGGGAAGTCGGTCAATCGAGCGAAACGCTTGAAGCAATCAATGGAGGTCCGATATGCGGCAAGGGCCACTTTGTCTTTAGGAAAACGGAAGCGATCGCCCATTTGATAATAGTTGGACGCTCGTTTGTGAAAGGCGGCTGCAGAAAGTTTGTTGCCCTTGCGCTCTTCGGCAAGCCCGCTTTTGCGCAGGCTCTCCGCCATCCGCACCCACTCCCTAAACCACAGACGGTCGTTCCCTACATCCTTAATAAGACGGCGACATATTTGGTCAATTTCACCGATATCCGATGCTCCTGCTGATGCCCCGGCCAAAGCAGCAATAACATTAAAAGACCACCTATAATCATCGGGGAAATATGCAAACCATGATTTTTTTCGAATCGCCTTAACAACCATCTATTTTACTCCTCTTATTCGACAGACATGTACCCCAAACGAGCTCACCAGATTCGGGCGTCGTATTTAAATTAAAATATAAGCCTGCATTATCAGTGCATATTCAGCAGCAAACCAGGGCATCTCATTTGACCGCTTACCATTCCTTGCCCCAGTTTCGCCTCCGTCAGTCATTGGAGGATTCCTGCATATTACACCCGCAGCAAAAATCAAAATCGAAATATTTGGGAAGAAAACCCAGTTCTTCCAAACGCCTTCAATAAGCTTAGCTCTTCAATCGTTTCGTTCCAGATTTAGAAAATGAACTTATCGCTCTGGTTTTAAGTGAGGTCCATTGGTCAATCTACAAGAGGTGTGGGCGCCGATTTTCACAACGAAAGGACGCCCTGCGATTAAGGAAGAGGCCTTAAGGGTTTCCCAGCGACCGATAGACGTTCCGAACATTCCAGGGCATCCATTCCGGGTATCTGGGAAGATCTTTATAATTCGAAAGACGCACGTACTTAACCGCCTCGTCCTCGGACATCCCACTCTTGAGCGCATCAGAAACGCCATCTCGAAGGGCAATAAGCATTTCTCGGAATTCGTTAAGCTCTTTTAGTGTTACCGGCTTTCCATGTCCAGGCACTACTTGAGCGAAATCCAACTTTGCAACACGATCCAGGGCCGAAATCCAACCCTCAATATCACCGTCTCCCAACCATGGGAACCGGCCGACAAAAAGCAAGTCTCCGACGAAGACAATTCCGTCCTCGGGAAGATGAAGGATGATATCCCCATCACAATGAGCGGGTCCCAGATACTCAAGCACGGCCGAACGGCACCCGAGGTGGAAGGTAAATCGGTCAGCGAAGGTATGAGTAGGCGGAGCGGCGATAAAGGTGGCATATTCAGGCAAACTGATACGGTCCCGGAACCAGTTCCAGGCGGGATCACCTGAGGGAATGAGTTCATCGATATTAGGTCCAAATAGAAGTCTTACTCTTTTTTCAAATTCACTGTACGAATCACCTCTGCTTACCTTCGCCCCGAAAATTTCTTGGAGTTTTTTCAGCGTAATTTGATGAGCCAGTATCGGCATGTCCGAAGAAAAAACTGAATTTCCAGCTGTGTGGTCAAGATGATAATGGCTGAGTACGAGCCAGAGAAACGACCGGGGACCCAAATCCTCCAAAGCTGCACGAAATTTCTTCGCCAAGAAAACATGTTGCTGCGCATCAAAAACGATCCAGCCCTCCGGCGCACGAATCGCCCCCGCGTTCGAGTCTCCTCCCGAACCGATGAACGCCTGGACACCGTCCGTGAGCTGAACGAGGCCTGCATCGAAATTATTCGCCATATCTATCCTTTATTTGAATTTGTTGAATAACAATCATTTTAAATTCTCGTTTATTGAAATGCCAACCTATATAGTTAGACTCCGCATATAACCCTATCGTCTCCTTCGACTAGGTCTTCACGAAATTCGCTTTTTTCTTCGGCAGCTCTGTCATAAATGAACGGCTTCTTCTCACAAATCTAGCCAGACGTTCACACTCTCCCAAGCCGTCAATTATCAACAAAATGAAGGGATCCAGACATCTTCAAAGCCACTTTCGAGTTTACTAACCAGGGGAAAACATGGGTTAATTTTGGGACAAAATAGGCTCGTAAAGAAAACATCTACGGAGAGCATCGAATGTAGGCTCTAATTGAAATTTAAACCGATATTTCTATAAGCCCATCAGGAACTGCGGGTAAGGTGGCCAAGTTCTTGGACATTTTTGATGGATTCAAGGCGATCGGCCGTCTCGATATTCTCTTCGGCTTTGGGAGGCGAAAGCGCTTTTGAGGTAACGCGGCGGAACTTCGCCTGAAGTTCTTCCTTCGTTGCCGGAAATCCAGGATCTCCTTTCCAGCGGGAAAGCTTTTTGAGATATTTTTCTCCGGTTTTGGTCTTCAACTCCACAATAACTGCAGTTACTGCCCGGGACTCCTTGAATTCCATGTCTAGTTCCGGGTCTGGGAGGACATCAACCTTCTCCATCACTTCACAAATTTTCGGATCCTTTAAATTTTCGTCCGTGTACATGTCATGATCCACTCCTCCTTTTAGCAAGACAAGCGCAAGGTGAAATGGAATATAGTAGAAAGCCTCACGAGCAAAATGATCCGCCGTCTGAATATTTCTTTGCGTAAAATTAAAAAGGGTATTGGTAAGTTTTACCGTGATCGATTTTATATCTCCTATGTCAATTCGATTGTCACGGACGATGGAGAGGTCGCATCGATGGGGGTTCGGGAGAAACTGGCTGCAAGGTAGAAGGCAAATCCGGTATCCTGAATTCCCAGCCGCTTTCCAAATCCTTCTTCAATCGGTTTCGCGTCGTATTCATCGGAGAACGCCTGGAGAAACCCTTTTTCGTGAACCGAACCTCCCTCCAAATTAATGTCACAGCCGACAACTCCCTCTCTGGCAAGCAGAGCAGCCAGAACTCCTTTTTTGGTGTTTGCACCCACCTGAATTGCGAAATATGGCTTTGCACCATGGGCTTCAATAAGTGAGGAGCCCACAAAGTTCGCTGCGTGCGAAATCGCGTTTTTCATCTCTTTTTGACCAAAGCGGTAAAGCACCCCGCAGGCCACGGCAGAACCGAAGGGAGCGGATAGCCCCAGTGGTCTGAATTCCTCTCCGCAGGAGCGATGGGTTCACCGCCACGGCAATTCGCAGGAATACCTCATAGCCCGCCACCATCGCCAACAAGAGGTCCTTACCTCTATAAGATTCTTCCTCTCCCACTGCGAGCGCCGTTGATAGGACAGGTGAATACGGATGCGCCAGTGTCGCCCGGTGGGTTTCTGAATATGCAGATGCGGTGTTAATAACGCTATTGAGAAAAGCAGCTTCTTGGCTGGGAAACCCGTCCGGCTCCCCAAAAACCGACGAAACGCCCTTGCCGCCCCACCCACGAAGAATTTTCATGAGGGGATCGAAAAGGGGCCGAAGAGTGGAGCCATGCAAGGCGACCCCTATGCCATCCAGTACATGAAGTTTTGTATTTTCAATCAATTCCGAAGAAAATTTTTCGTATTCGAACCCACAAGCGACTTTCGCAAAGATTTCGGCCAAGCCCATTAGCTTTCCTCTTTTCATTTGCGTGTACATTATTTGGTTGATGCACTTAGATAATTGGTTGATGCACTTAGATAATCTTCTTCGTTTTAGAGTGAGACCACCCTTTCAACAAAAAGACCACGGAACCGCCACAGTTCTGCGATTTCTTTTTGTGATAATGAATCAAATTGAATGGGTCGTTAGCTTAGAATTTCCAGGTATAGCGGTCTATTAGATCGGGGTTTAGGTCAGCCCGGGCTGAGGGGGAGGACATCGAATTGGGAGTCGAACCTCTCATGCCTTACAACTGACCGGTTTTCAATTCTTGCCTTGACCCCCGCGTTAGATTTGGGGTACATTGTCCAATATAATCAAATAGCATCCTACATCGCTATATGGCTTTGTGAACTCAATAGAGTCTTCTTTTTTGAAACCAGAGAAAAATTCGACGAAAATGATGGGTTATACAATGGGGGGTCATGCATTTGGAATTGAACTTTGTATAATCTAAGCGTTCGGGGGGTCTAGGAAACGGCATTAAACCCCACGAACTTACCATTCAACCTAACCTTAACTGATGAAAAGGAGGATGTGAAAATGCGCAGATTGTTAAAAGGCGCCGCTCTTAGCTCCGCCATTTTGTTCACCGCGTCATTGGCAATGCCAAATTTGGGAACGGCTGGCCTATTTGATAAAATTGGAGGCGCCATTGAAGGCACTGTTAATAAAGCTGCAGGCGCTATCAGTGGCGCTGCTAATGCCGCCAAAAAAGAGGCCGAAAAGCGGGCCAAAGACCTGAAGGCTGCTGCAGAGAAAGTCCGGCGCGAGGCGGCCAAGCGGGCTGCCCAAGCCAAGTCTGCCGCAGAAAAAGCGGCTAAAAAAGCGGCAAGTGCAATGAAAAAGGCTAATGAAACGGCCACAAAAATTGCACGCGAAACAGCAAAACGAGCTGCACAAGCCAGGGAAAAAGCCGAAAAAAAGGCCGCAAAGGCAATGAGCAATGCCTGGAAAGGCTTTCGAGGAAACGCCTTAAAATCGATTCGTAACGCTCAAAAAAAGGCTGCCGAGATAAGGCGCAAGGCTGCAAAAAGGGCTAGGCAGGCCGGGAAAGAAGCCGCGAAACGGGCAGCGCAGGTTAGGCGCGAGGTTGCCAAACGAGCTGCACAAGCGATACGGAGAGGTTTTAACGGGACAAAAGCCATTCAGAAGGCTGCCAAACGAGCCAAAAAGATTGCGGAAGCGGTCGCGAGGCGGACCAAAAAAATGAGAATTGAAGCCGCCAAACGGGCCGCAAAAGCGATACGCAAGGCCGAGAAAGCCCTTAAACTTAAGGGAAAAGCCTTAAAAGCTATTCGTAATGCTCAGAAGTTGGCAAAAAAGATGAGACGTGAGGCTCAACAAAAGATTGAAAAGGCAAGGCTTGAGGGCATTAAACGGGCCGCAAAAGCTAGAGCAATTGCCAAAAAAATTCGCCGGGCAATTGCAAAAAAACGCGAAAAAATAAGACGCGAGGCTGCGAAGCAGACCGCAATGGCTAGGCGTGCGATACAGGAAAAAGCCGAAAAGGTAAGGCGCGCTGCCCAGAAACTGGCTGAGAAGATGAAGCGTGCCGCTGCGGAACAGGCTAAGAAAGCAGCTAGAGACGCCGCAAAAGCGATGGCGAAGGCTCGTAAGCAGGCCAAAAAGGTAAAGCTTGCAGTCGCGAAGCGAGTCGAACAAGCCAGGAATTTGGCCGCAAAAAGGATCGCAAAGGCGATACGCAAGGCCGAGAAAGCCCTTAAACTTAAGGGAAAAGCCTTAAGTTCTATGCGTAAAGCTCAGAAGATTGCCGCCAAGGTAAGGAAAGAGGCCGCTAAACGAGCCAGGAAGGCTAGGCAAGAAGCTGCCAAACAGATTGCAAAGGCAAGGCGGGCGGCCGCCAAACAGGCTGCACAGGCAATACAGATGGGGCGTAGCTCAGTGGCCGGTAAAGCCATGGCCGCAGCTGCCGCCCAGGCCAACAAAATTAGGCGCGCGGTTGCGAAGAGGACCGCGAAAATGAGGCGTGAAGCAGTTAAACGGGCCAGGCAAGCCATGCTCAAGGCTGAAAGAGGCCTCAGTAAATCCGCCAAAAAAGCATTGCGTAAGGCTCAAAGACTAGTCAACGATGCAAGGCGCAAAGCTGCCCAACAAGCCCGGAAAGCTAGGCTTGAGGCCGTCAAACGGGCAAAGCTGGCCAGGCAAAAGGCTAGAAATCTTGCACGCGCATTTGCAAGGCGCACCGAAAAGGTGAGGCTCCATGCAGCCAAACAGGCCGCTGCTGCCCGTGCGATAGCCGCGAATTTAGCCAAAAATGCTTTGTCTAATGTATCCGCCGCCGGAGCCCAGACGCTGACGAATACTATTGTGGCGCCGGGGACTAAAGCTGGTGGAACTTATATACCCCCGGTTTCTGGAGTCGGTTCCACGTATAGAGCTCCAAAAATGCCAAAGATCAGGCTTCCCAAATTGAAGCTTAAACCGACGAATTAATTGCGAGGCCACTGCTCGAACAAAGAGGAAGGCAAGATATAAAAATCCCCCGGCGGATATTCTGCTGGGGGATTTTTATATCTTGCTACCCCTCTGAATTGAATACCGCATAAGGAATTACCGTTTTTTTCTCCAAAAAAAGATCCCTGGAAACATCTACTATTCTACCTAGGGTGCAACGAGAATTTAGGGGCTACTTAAATGCTCAAGAAGAAAGGAGGCAACAGCTAAAACTAGTAGGTACACTGTCCAGCTTTTTCATCAATCTCTTTGTGCTATGATCAAGTTTATCCATAGGCCGTCCCGGGACGCCTACATATATTTTTCTACTAAATTTATGATTTCCTCGAACGGCTGCTCTCCGGCGGAGGATTTAGAATTTGTCGCCCCTCCCAATCACCCTCGCCTGCCACGACTATGATCGAACGCGTGCGCTCAAGGACGGCACTGTAAAGCCAAATGGGATCGAATTAAACTATCTTTCGCTTCCGGTAGAAGAAACATTTTGGCGCATGTGCCAGTTTCAAGAATTCGACGCGTCGGAGATGTCACTTTCAGCATACCTAATCCTCCGTTCACGCCCTGATCCGCCCTTTATTGCAATTCCTGTGTTTCCCGCCCGCCAGTTTCGGCACAGTTCTGTCTTCGTGAACACTACTGCTGGAATTGATCAGCCGGAGGACATCGCCGGAAAGCGGGTGGGTATCCCCGAGTACGCTATGACCGCCATCGTCTGGATGAAAGGCATCTGGCAAGAGGACTACGGGGTTAACCCCAACACGGTCAACTGGGTGGTAGGAGGCCTCGAAGACCCCGGGCGAAAAGAACGTGTAGATATCTCGCTCCCTGAAGGCTTGTCTTTAGAGGAAGCGCCGGAGGGCAAGACACTGAGCGAGTGCTTGGAGGAGGGTTCAATCGACGCTCTGTTTAGTTCCCGTATCCCCCTGTGCTTTCAGAACGGATCACCGCAGGTGAAACGAATTTTTAAAGACGTGAGAGCTGTGGAGGAAGAATACTTCCACAGGACGGGAATATTTCCCATGATGCATACATTGGTCATGAAAGAGAGTACTTACCGGGATCATCCTTGGGCCGCACAAGAGTTGTTTAAGGCCTTTTGCAAGGCAAAAGAGATCGCGGCCGAAATTCTTTACGACACCTCGGCGCTCCGCTACTCAATCCCATGGCTGCTCACTGAAATTGAAGAGCAGCGCCGGGTTATTGGTCAGGACCTATGGCCCTACGGCCTCGAAGAAAACCGTGTCGCCCTTGAGAAACTGATTCAATATTCGGCTGAACAAGAGCTTATCCCAAATCTTCTCAAGGTGGAGACACTTTTCGCCCAAGCTACCCTAAACGAATTTAAAGTCTAGGGTTGGCAAGGCCCACGACCCGAGGTCAAGGATTCGCCGCACAGGAGCAGATGTCATCTTTCCCAAAAATATTCTGCATTAAAGAAACAATTCTTAATGTCATTCATACTCTAAGCTCGACTCCAGACTAGTTAGGGTTAGAAGCACAATTATTCTCGTCTCCGAAAATCACAGACCGATCGCAAAACTGAAATTCAATATCCCCGGCTCCAAATTCCAGTACGACCCCCTAGAACCTGTTTTCATTGTAGATACCCACAACCAGTGAACCCCGCATGAATAAAGATTCCAAGCAAGCAAAATGAAATCTTTGGGTTTTCCTGGGTCCCTTCGAATACCCGCCAAAGAGAACCAAAAGAAAGCGCCGTCCTCCAAAATTGTCCATAGGAGCCAAAAACTCTTACAAAGTACGTCGATCCAATCGACTTTTAAGAGATTCGTTCTATTTGTTGTAGAGAAAAATTCCCTATCAACAAGGGCTCCGGCGGGTATCGGAACCTCCTTTAGACATTGGGGATAACCGGTGCAAACAGATAGGAGCCATCTACCCCTTCGAGGATCGTATTATTCGCTTTAACTGGAATCGCCTCATGATAGCCAGGACGCTCGATAATAGAGCCACTGCTTGCAATCTCTAGCCTCAAGCGGTGACCCGACTGAAATACATTGCAGGTGGGGACCAATTCAATTTCAAAAAATTCCTCCTCACATGGTTTCAGTGGGACCGACCGCGTGTGCGGGTGCCATGGACTTCCCGGCTTAGAGCGTGAATCGTCTACCTCACGCTGGGATGCACGAAGCCACCCTTTTGTCAGTGTCATAGAAGACCCATCTGGCGCCTCATCCTTGAAGGCAATGAACCAGTCAACATCTTCGGCTGTTGAACGTGCTACCAGGTGAAGCGAAAGAGGACCTGTGATTTCGAGTGGCTTATCTATCGGTTCAGATCTATAAATGAGCTTTGGGCTCCCAAGGCGCCATTCCTTCCGGAATACATCAGGCGAATAGGTACGCTCTCCCCCTCTTCCCGCGGATTCGGAAAGCGTCCCTTCGTCTTCCCCGGACAGCCCACCCAAAAAGAAACGGGTCCAAACCGTTCTCTTAAGAGGCCATTCCTCCTCACTGCGCCAATGGTCTTCCCCCCGAAGGTAGAGCTGGATCGGGGGACCTTCCATCACACCGGTATCCATCCCCTTGAGCCAATAGTCGTACCAACGCAGCGGCCTCCTCATGATAGGCTCCGAATGGGCGGCGGGGCCGAGGCTGGGGCCCAACCAAGATGCGTTTGGGAATATCCCCTACCTCCTCCCATCCCCTGAAAACACCTGCTAGATGAAGCCACCAGAATGACCAGTCACAACCAAAATAGACGGGGATATTCACTTTATTGAGATGGGGACTAGGAGAGCGCCTCCAATAATGTTCTCCATCGAAAGGATGAGAAAACGAGAGGCCTTCTTTGAACATATGATGCAGACCTGAAGGATCTTTGAGCCGCCCACTCGTCAAATTTAGGGCGCCCACGGCAGAAAACCACGTAGAGGCAAATCCCATACGAGGGACACCACCATGAGTAGAGCGGTGTCGATACATGTCAGTATATGCATCATAGGGAAAGATCGCCTTAAGAGGCCCAGGCTGATGGATCGCCGCTAAGAGTTGGGCCAGAGCAAAATAAGAACATCCGATCATTCCCACAGAGCCGTTACACCAAGGTTGTTCCGCGCACCACTCGATGAGATCGACGTAGTCAGCCTGCTCTTTTTCTGCCTTATCATCATAGCTGCCCTCGGAGTCGTTCGATCCTCGACAGTCCGCAATGACATGAGCATACCCTCGAGACACCCAAAATTCCGTGATACCCGCCTCGTTCTGGCCGATGGGAACTTCGGTAAGCTGGAGTCCTTTGGTGTAGGGCGACACGGATATTAGGGCCGGATATTTTTGTCCGGAAGCTCGAGGCCGATGGATATCGCAGGCAAGACGAATACCGTCACGCATGGATATCATTAAATCAAATTCAGAAAACACGTTATAGATTGGCTTTGAACACTCGCGAACCACAGGAGGCGAATCGAAAGGCCATTGAGGCCAGACTGCCGGATGTATATGGCGAATACTGTTGGAATTCCATAATGAATTTGTGTGCCTATCCATCAAACACCCTCCTCAATAGCAATAACCTGAAATTATGGGGCAGCTCTTCTTTATTTTTACATTTCAAGCAATCCACCTTGTCAATCCTTCTCATCTCAACGAGATATTTTTTTATTTGTCCCGAGAATGAAAATGTACAGAGTACATACCTTACATTAGATAATTTTGACCCATCATAAATTTGCTTTCAAAAGAAACAGCTATTTTTCTATTTCAATACAAAAGGATCTGTAACCTGCCATAAATTAAAACAACAGATTCTCCTGCATCACTGACATACTAAGTTGATGAAAAGGGATTTGTGATACATGACGAAGAGCAATAGAATATAACATCAAATTAGAATCAGCATGCTTAGTTTCAATTTTTATCGTGGCGGACCAAATGAGAATCGGAATTTGGGCTCCAGTATGGGGAAGTTTTTTGGGTCAACTAGAAAATCCCTCATCGATTAAAGAGGCAAATTTCGACTTTAATGCAAAGTATATTCAATTCGCAGAGAGTCTTGGATTTGATAGTGTTTTGTTACTTGACCGTAGCCTAAACAGCATTAAAGGCGTAGGGTCTCCTGTTTTAGAAGCATGGATCACGGCCTCCGCTTTAGCACCCATTACCTCTTCTATCGAATTAATTGTAGCTAGTCGTAGCTCATACCGACATCCCGCACTTGTTGCACAAATGGGAGCTAATTTAGATCAAATTTCCCGAGGCCGATTTGCTATAAACGTGGTTTCTGGTTGGTGGGGACTTGAGCACGAAATGAGTGGGATTCCTTTTCCTCCTCATGACAGGCGTTACGAAGTCTCATCAGAAGTTATTGACATTCTCAAGAAGTTTTGGACAGAAGACTCGTTTAATTTTCAGGGCCAATTTTTTGAGATTAAAGATGGTGTTACATCCCCAAAACCCTTGAGAAAGCCTTGGCCTACTATTTACTTTGGAGGAGAGTCTGATGCGGCGATTCGTTTGGCGGGAAAAGCTGCTGATGTGTTCTTGTTTAATGGGCGTCCATTTCAATTGGCAAATACCCTCATAGATTCTGCAAAGAAAGAAGCTTCATCAAATAATCGTGACTTACAATTTGGAATGAGCGCATTTGTGATATGTAGGAAAACTGATACAGAAGCACAAGAAGAATTAGAACGCTTAATCTTTACCTTAGGAGAGTCTGCCACGCTTAAAGGAGTAGATCGAGACGCAGTGCACAAAAAAACAAGCTCACAATCTAAAGGAATTGGCTCAAACGGAGGAATCGCAGCCGGCCTGATCGGAAGCCCAAATACGATAGCTGAACGGATGATTGAATTTTACAAAAACGGCGTTGATCTTTTTCTCCTACAATTTCATCCCATGTTTGAAGAAATTGAAAGATTTTCAAATGAAGTGATGCCTTTACTTCCTCATGTTAAAAATCAGAAAGATACTCTTTCCCAGATCATCTGACTCTTTCCTCATGAAATTGCTCCATGCAAAATCAGAGGATTTTCTAGACCCAAAGATAAGGTGTATTAAAATGATGTTCGCTAGCTCTTCACCATACGGTTATTGAATATTTTCCGGAGAAAAATGGACCAATAAATTCTCGTGGAGTCCTTCACTCTCATTTACATCTAGTTTTAGGCGGTACCTTGGAAACCCCCAGGAATTAATCTGATGATAGGATGTCTCAGATTGAGAGTTATCCTCCTTTCTCAGTGGTTAACGAAGGAAAGAGAACGTATGGATACCCGGACTGAAGACTTTTCCAGGCACCATAAATGCCTACTCTCTCTATTGATATTTTTTTTATTTTTCCCTTCTGGAAATGGATATACACAAACACCTGGTGCGTCCCAAGAATTTACAAGCAACGAAGTTTTTCTCAAGGCCTTTTATCCGTTAGATGAACCACGATTTCATTGCGTCGATATTCCAGGGCATCGCTCTCGTGTCAATACAGCTGCTTTTCTTGTAGTTCACACGTGCAAAGAAGGAATTTGGAATCAAGACGAGCTCTTTGATTCATCGGCAATTTCAAAGGGGCAACTGAGGATGCCCGAATATGATTTATGCGTTTCTGCAAACAGTCCAACCAATGGTGCCAGATTAATGTTAGCTAAATGTGACAATTCCGAACTTCAATTCTGGAAGTACACGAATTATCGTTTGCGCTTAAAACATTATCCAGAAAAATGTTTGGCAATTGGACCCGAATCATCGCAACTGACCCGAGGCGGACGAAGGAATATCACCCGCAACAGGTCACGCTCGTTAATGCTCTTAACCTGCTCTGAAGAAGCGTTTGAAAGGCAATTATGGCGAATGGAACCCCCTTTAAAGCGTTCAACCCCCATCCTACCTATGAAGTAATCCAGTCATACGAAATCAATTAATGGTGTGATGTTTCTCCAGGGAATAAATAATTTATCGCGCATTTATAAAAATTCAAAGATTCCTTAACTGAAACTTATCGGTTGAATTGTCCTTGGTCAAACAATGAAAAATCCATCCCCCCCTACCATGTGACTCTTCGTCCCGCTTGGCAACGGGGGCAGCTCGTGCCAGTATCGGGAAAAGATAATCATTTCCATTTGGCACACCGGCCTTGGATTGCATTCAGGAATTTTTCACTTCATCGGGAGGGAAGTTCGCCATGTCGCGTTATATCGATATCAGTTGCGAAATTCGAAGCGAGGTCCCCATTCCACCCGGCGTCCCGAAAAAAGTGAAACACACCACTGGCATTCGTGGCCCAGACAAGGATCACTGGCAAGCCACCTGGCTGGAAATGAGTGCCCACACGGGCTCACATGTTGACAGCACCCTTCATGTGGTCAAGGACGGTCCGGCTATCGGGGAAGTGGATTTTCATCGCTACATGGGCGAGGCGGTTATGCTCGACCTCATCGAGATGGGCGAGCCCAATGCCAAGATGACACGGGCGCATTTCGAAGGGATGGAGGAAAAATGTAGGCCTGACGATATCATCGTCGTCCGGACTGACTGGGGCAAGAAAATGTTTGGCACACTTGAATATTATACTGAGTCCCCATTCATCAATGTATCCGCTGCCGAATGGCTCGTCGAGCAAAAACCCAAAGCCATTGCCTTCGACTTCTTCGAAGAATATGACGCCCGACGAACTGATTTCGATTCGAGTGAATTTTATGTTCACCACGTCATGCTGGGAGCAGATGTGGTTCTCATTGAAGGGCTCGACAACCTGGACCAGATCGGCCAGGAACGCTTTTTTATGATGGCGCTTCCCATCAAGATCATGGACGCTGAAGCCTCTCCCGTCAGGGCCATCGCTATCGTCGATTGAAGTAAACCCTATGACCTTTCTTTTGGTAGGGTCACCTGCGCAGACGATCCCAGCAAGGTGTGAGCTACGAAAAGGGAGGCGGGAGCAGAATTTTCCGAAACCAAGACTTAGATACCATTGTCAAGAATCATAAAATTTGGACAAACAACTTTTCGAACTTGGTCGGTCCATAGCACGGAATCTCTGAATAGCCGGTAATTTTCATAAAGTTTTCAGTTCACAATTCTAAAGGAAGAAAACCATGGGTCAAAAGCTGGGAATGATTGGGCTGGGAAAAATGGGACTTCCGCTCTCGCGTCAAATGATGGCAGACGGAAACGAGATTGTTGGCTACGACATCGACCCGGTGCGAATGAAACTCCTCGAAGAAGAAGGAGGCCGATCCGCCGCCTCGGCGAAGGAAGTAGCCGAGCAAAGCGATATCACGTTCAGCATCCTTCTTAAATCCGACCATATTGAAGAAAATATGTTTTCTTCAAACGGTATCGTCGCTGCAGGAAAGAAAGATCTCATCCATGTCGAAATGAGCACCATGAACCCGTCTTTTCAGAAAAATTTATCCGACCGCCTCTTCACCAAAGGCATTGAAATGCTGGACGCTCCGATTTCAGGCTCCCACAACAGAGTCGATTCCCGCACCATCACATTCATGGTGGGCGGAAAAAAAGAAGTTTTCGACCGGGTAAAGCCAATTCTTGAATTGCTGGCTGCAGATGTAACGCACACCGGACCAAGTGGAAGCGGCGCCACCATGAAAATTGTCACCAACCTCTTTGTGAACTCCTGTACAGCTCTACTGGCCGAGATGATTTTGGTAGGTGAACGCGCGGGACTCTCTCACGAAGTTATGATGCAATGCCTTTCGAAGGGCTCCGTGCAGGGTTCCATGCTTTCCCAGACGGGTCCGAGGCTATTTGAGAGAGATTTTCTCCCGCGGGGTGCGGTGGAAATTTTTGTGAAGGATATGGGTCTCGCCATCGAACTTGCAGAAGAAAATGGCATTGAGCTTGCCGTTGTCCCGGCAGCTCGGAAAATGTTCCAGAGGGCAGAGGCCGCTGGTTGGGGGAAAGACGACGCCAGCCGCGTTATCGAGGTGTATGAGGGAAAGGATAAGGGCTAGCTCTCCATTAAATTGTCGCACTAATCGGTCTGCGACCCGATCTTCAGCAAGCCAAGAACCTACCGAATCCCCAGAGCGTGAGAATAATTTTTCACGCCATCATCACACAGCTGCCGGTACCCGGTACGCCCTATCAGCGCTGTCCTCGTCCACACTTAAGACATCCAGTCAAATATTCCATATATTATTTGAGCTCGACCCGAAACAAAAAGGCATCCCCCCTCGGCGAGATGTCCGCCGAGGGGGGATGCCAAATGAAATGCCTGTTTCTTCCGGTACGATTTACTTTTCTACAACCTTACCGGAGTGTTACCGCCCCATACTAGTCATACAGCGATCACGTGCAGCTTGAGTCGGCAGGTGTGCGCAAGAGCCCGCCGGAGACACCGGGGGAGCTCCCGCCGTTGGAGACATCGGAGGACCACCTGTCGTCGGACCGCCCGCTCTCGGGGACGTCTGAGGCCTACGAGGTCCTCTACGAGGTCCTCTACGAGGTCTTTGAGGTTGCCTCGGGGGATGATAGACCAGTGGTCGGATCGGACGAACTCGATTCAAGCTTGCCATAGCCCTTTCTAAAACATTTCTTGCCCGATCTATTGCATTGCGCCTACCTCTAATCGTACGATTAACCTTGCGGTGCAAATCTCTGGCTCTACCCTCAGCCTTCCTCATGATGCGCCTTTGGTCCCTATGTACATTTCTCCTCATCTTATCGGCGCGTCTTCTGGCATCGTTCCTAATTTTTCTTGAATGCATACGGGCCTTTCTTTCGCCCTTGTCTGCGCGCTGATCGGCACGCATGATCAGTTCTCTAGCTTTCCGCGTGGCTTTTCTGAACCTCTGCCTAGCAGGACCTGCTGGTATCGACATGCCGACAGTCACCAAAGCCTTGGTAATGGAGGCTTTTTCTCTTTTATCGGCCCTATCCCGCAATTGGTCGGCTCTTCTGTTACGATTCCTTCGCTTGCGGAACGATTGGTTCGGTATCTTTCGCCTAAGGGACTCTTCCCTTTTATCAACGGCATCCATTCTCTTGTCGATCTTATCCATTGTCGCGGCAAATTTTGCTCTGGCCGTTGCCACAACTTTGGCCCTCTTCATGGCGTTTTTAATTAATTTTTCAGCCCGATTTTCGGCTTTGTGGAGTGCCTTCTCAGACCTTTGCTCCCATCTCTTCATATTATCCTTAGCCCGCCTGCGAGCAGTCGTAACAATTCGCCGGGCATTCTTTCTTACTCTGGTTACATGCTTTCTGGCCTTATCTCTACCCATGGACCTAATCTTATTGACCCGCTTGCGAGCGTTTCCCCTAGCTTTCCTTGCCTTGGACTCAGCCTTACCTAATGCCGAGCGAACTTGCGATACCGCTCTTTCGGCCGCTTTCACGACAAATCGGAATTCACGGGAAGCGGGCGGGCGAGATTTTCTCGCTTTGGTTGCCCCTGTGCCTGGGCCTGTGCCTGTGCCTGTGCCTCCAGAAGCCGCGTCGTGACCAGCAACTACCAAATTGGGTATCGAAAAGGACGCGACAAACAACATCGCAACGCCCAGGACAATACCTTTTGCTGCATTTTGCATATCCGTAACCCTCTTTGAAATTAGGCACGATGGATGCCCCGGAACGTCCGAGGCTCTTGTTTGTTTCAACACTCTTTAACAATCGAATCAATAGCTGGCAATTACTGAAAACTAACTAGATAGCACCCTGTTCCGTCATCTTCCTCTATTCTTCTTATGCAAAAAATGGGTGAGTAATTTCCCCTATATTTCGGAAAAACAGAAGTACCCGACTTGAGCACAATAGCCAATATAATGAATTCTATCCCACTCCCAATAAAAGATCAAGAACTAGATTTAATTAACTTTGAGGTCAATTGGGTTACACGACAAGCCCGCTATCCTTCCCGCGGTGGAATTATCCGTATCGATGATAAGAGATTGAAATAAAAAGACAACCACCACAAAAGCTAAGCTGGTGGGAGGGGAAATTTCGTGTCCCAATTCTTTCAAATCATGAACACCATCCAACACGCTAAAATTTTCTAAAATTCGCCTTCAACTACCACCCCCATGGGCCTCCTCATCCTTCCAAAAAGAAGCTCGTCCTACAACAGAGAAATTTGTTACCTTCAAGCTCTTTTTAGGCTGAATGAATATTCCTGGCCCCTCCAAAACCCTATTTTAGAGGGTTCGCAAAACGCTACCCACTACGTCCTCAATGGAAAAAATATTCTGGGAGGAAAATATCTTTTGTTCTATTACAACGACTATCCTCTCATTCACGCTTACCTTAACAATAAATTATAGGAGTATGTCCATTCTATGGCCTATCTCTGAAAGCTCATGGCATCACCTTGGACACTTTTCATCTCAATTAATGATTCCTAGACTCCCATCTGAAATGGTACGATTACATGAAGAAAATAGTTAAGTTTGCGGTCAGTTTGCGAAGATTTATTTTTTCCAAAACTACCCTAGAGAGTTTTTTAAATTATGGAATCCGATAAAATGAAGCGAAATATTCCAGAGATAATCTATGGCACTGCATGGAAAGAAGATTCCACAGAAAGTCTTGTTTGCGAATCTTTAAAGATGGGTTTTAGGGGCATCGATACTGCCAATCAAAGACGCCATTACAATGAAGAAGCTGCAGGAAATGCTATTTCACAAGTGATAAAGAGCGACCTTAAAAGAGAAGACCTTTTCATACAAACAAAATACACGTTTCCGAGTGGCCAAGACCATAGAATTCCATATGACATTGGTGATGATTACAGAACACAAGTAAAAAAATCTTTTCTAAGCTCCCTAACACATTTACAGGTAGATCATATTGATTCATACATTTTGCATGGCCCATCGGTTCCTTATGGATGGGCACAAAACGACTGGGAAGTTTGGCAAGAGATGGAAACCATACAGAACGAAGGAGGAACCAATTATCTCGGAGTGAGCAATGTCAATATTGAACAATTAAGGATTCTATTTGGAGGAGCCAACAATAAACCCGTCTTTGTACAGAACAGATGCTTTGCACAACAGGGTTGGGACAAAGACGTGAGAGTATTTTGCAAGGACAATGGCATCATCTATCAAGGATTTTCTCTTCTGACAGCAAATTCATTCGTCCTTCCAGCCGTGAAGGAAATCGCAGAAAACGCCAACAAAACGCCTGCCCAGGTATTATTTAAGTTTTCCATGCATATTGGAATTTTGCCTTTAACAGGAACAACCAGCCAAACTCACATGAAAGAAGATCTTTCCTTGGATTTCTGTCTAAAAGATGAAGACATAGAATTCATAGAAAACATTGCAATTCATCGAAAATAAAAATTTTTCGCAGCGCAATTAAACGGACAGGCCATATATCTGTATAAATATCCAATCTGTTACCTTTAACCTATTTTGAAAATTATCCCAGAACCTCTCATCCCTAAAGTTCTCGAATGCATTCAGTTTTTCTGGTTACAATTCTTCTCATTTAAGACAATCCCGATTCATGAAATTGCCTAGGTATCTCGCCCCAATTCATTCCAAATGAAATGAGAGAATTTTCACGCCTAAGATGCTCCTTTTCTAAATACTTTTCTCCTTGAGCATTCAATTAAACTCCTTTTGAAATGGCTGAGAGGCGTCTGATCGGCTGCCTATCCGACTCGCCCTCCAGCCATCCTTTCACGGTTCCCGTAGGGAATGTTAGAACTATCATGAGTCGTGCAATTCATATAATTATGAGCACTCGTAGCCGAAAATATTTCATAAAACTACGACAACAGTTTATGAAATACGACTTACATAAGAAGTATAATAACCTACATAACTTTATCGTTCTTCTTGAAACATAAAGTAATTACTGAACTGCATTATTCATTCATGGAGACCTAATTGATGTCTATAAATTTCAGCTTAAACCAAAGGAAAGCATTAGTTACAGGTGCATCTCAAGGGATTGGAAAAGCAATTGCAAAAGCCTTTATGGAATCTGGAGCCGAAGTGGTTGCCTGTGATGTAAAAAAAGAAGGCCTTGTTCAATTGAAAGAAGATTCAGATGATAAAGGGCATAAATGCTACATATATGAAGTCGATGTAACAAATAGACGACAAATTAAAGAAATGATCTCGGAAGCAGACGAATCAATTGGGGGAATTGACATTCTAGCGAGCGTAGCTGGAATTCATAACAGATTTAATATTGATGAGATGCCAGATGATATTTGGGACCGAATGATCAATGTGAACCTAACTTCTTGTTTTAATCTAACCAAAAATCTACTACCTAAAATGGCAAAAAGAAATTTTGGGGTAATTATACAAATCGCATCTGTTGCAGGTGTCGTAGGTTCAGTTACTGGAGCTTCACATTATGCCGCAGCAAAAGGAGGACTCATCCCATACATACGATCATTATCAAAAGAGTGGGGGAGTCGCGGCATTCGTGCAAATTGTATTGGTCCAGGTTTAATTGACACCGAAATGACACAAGTAATGCAAGAAGTTGCCGTGAAAGCTTACTTGTCGGATCTCCCTCTAGGAAGGATTGGAACACCAGAAGATATTGCGGGAGCCGCTGTCTACCTTGCCAGCGATGCTTCAAGCTACGTTAATGGACAATTACTTAACGTTTGCGGCGGTTATTTGATGGCATAGGATTGCAATCCAACCTAATAATTAAACGTCCAATCATAATTTCCATATCTTGCACTTTGGGGAGGCCATTTCCTCCCGAATTTACCGTAGGAATTTAGGGAGGCTACTTCGTCCGAATAACCGGACGATTACCAAAAGTTATTGCCTCCCCCAAACTCATTTAGCCCCATTCCACTATCCCCTAGAGTTGACCTTTCTTCTTGGAAACAGGGAATTGGAGCGAACTCATTCTTTATAAACCTGAACTTTTTTCGAAATACTCTCTGATGGCACTCTGATCATGATTTCCAAATCCTAAAGAAGAGGTTGACTTAAATACCTGCCAGGCAAGTGCAGCAAAATTGGTAGGCATATTCGCGTTAGCAGCCATCTCAGAAACAAGACCTAAATCTTTTTTCATAAGGTCCACTTTAAAGGTAGTCGTATAATCCTTCTTTGCTAGGGCATCTCCTTTAAGATCGAAAACCTTTGGGTGTGCACTTTCTTTAAAGTATTCAATCATTTCAATGGGGTCTAGCCCCGATTTTTTTCCCAATATGAGCCCTTCTGAAATAGCACACATAAAAATAGCAAAAATCTGGTTTGCAATTAGCTTCATCCGTAATGCCATTCCATTTTCCCCAAAATAATGGACTGTTTTTCCGAGCACCTCTAAAATATCTTTATGCATTAAAAAAGCAGACTTATCTCCACCGACCATTACGTGTAAATCGCCCGTGATTGCTTGAGGTTCACTCCCACCAACAGGTGTTTCAAGAAAAATTACACCATTTTTTTTTGCTTCCGCAGCAACTTCGCAACTACCTTCTGGAGAAATTGTGGAAAAATCAAAACAAACCGTACCTTCCGATGCTGTCGCTAAAGCACCTTTATCGGAAAGATATGTTTCCTTGACGTGCTCCGTCTTGGGCACAGAACTACAAATAACTTCCGCTTCAGCGGCAGCTTCGGCGGCGCTAGAAAATATCTCAACCCCAAAACTACCCGCATATTCACAGGCTTCCGAACTTGGATCATACCCTCTAACCAAGTAACCGGCTTCTAGTAAATTACGAGCCATAGCTCGTCCCATTGTACCTAAACCTAGATATGCTATTTTCTTAGACATTCGAAACCCCTTCTAGTGAGCAGTGGGATGAAACTGAAAATTCATCTTCAAAATTATGCAATAATTAATACCTATTGCAGACTTCCTCATAAATAGCCCGAGATTTGGCCTTGCTTCCAGGGTGAAGGTCCTCAAATTTAGCAGAAATTTTAAATTCAGACACTGCGGGTCCTCTTCCTTAAATCAAATTTATTTGGGAGCAAGGGTTTTTATCCTTCACATCCTTTATGTCGTAACAAAATCATAGTTCCCCCATAAAATCTCCTTTTTTTTAAGATAGTCGGGTCACCAAACCCAATGTTTCGAGGGGTCGTTCTCCAACGCCGACCTGGTTCAGTTCCGCAAAGGGTTTGCGCCCACGAAGAGGGGGTCTTGTGGTCTGACTAGAGAACCGAAATTCAGATGGGGCATCTTGGGAAACTCGGGTTAGGATAAGTGAGTAAAGCGATGGCTGAAAATTACCTACTTTACAGACCGCTTACCGCAAAATTACAAATTTCCCAAATACGGCTACTGGACAAAATTTGCGGGATTCTTGGAGCCGTCTTTGGAAGGGTATGCCAGAGAGCCCACCAGGAAATTGATAACCTCGTAATCTGTCCCCCCTTGACATTCGGGGGCCGTGAGCGCATAAACCCGCTGACATTTCTCGCGATCGCGCGTTGTGCTTCCCAGCGATCGGAAGCGCCCCTTATCCCGAGACCTATCCAATTACCTTCCGTCTTCTCCAGGTGCGCGTGGAAAACGGTACTCGCCAAGATACATGCGTCCGCCCGAGGGGGCGGCGGATCCTGGCAGAAAGAAGTTCAATTGCATGACTCAACGCTCGTTTGCTGACCTCGGTGTAGCCGGATCTCTCCAGCGCGTCCTTCGTACGGAGAACTACGCCCACCCGACCCCAATCCAAGATCAAGCCATCCCGCAACTTCTCGCCGGAAAGGATTTGCTCGGTATCGCCCAGACCGGAACGGGAAAAACCGCTGCCTTCTCCCTGCCTATCCTGCAGCATCTTTCCACCGATCGATCCATCGACAAAAGAAACACCATTGGAAAAAGAAAACATGGCAGCAGAAACCACCGGCGACCCACACTGCGTGCCCTCATTTTGGCGCCTACACGCGAGCTCGCCCTACAAATTGGAGAGAGCATCCATTCCTACGGGAGGGACCTCCCGCTGCATCACACCGTCATTCTGGGTGGAGTGAGCCAGCATCCCCAGGTCCGCGCCCTCTCCATCGGTGTGAACATCCTTATCGCCACGCCAGGACGCCTGCTCGACTTGTACGAACAAGGTCACGTCCACCTTGGCCAAATCTCTCACTTTGTTTTGGACGAGGCCGACCTAATGCTCGATATGGGCTTCCTACGTGATGTGCAGAAGATCACTGCAACCCTTCCCGCAAAGCGGCAGACAATGCTCTTTGCGGCGACCATGCCCCTCGACATCGTGCGCCTTGCCCGGGATGTCTTAAAGGACCCCGTCCGTGTTGAGATCTCCCCAAATTCCGTTACTGTCGAGAAAGTCGACCAGCACGTCTTCTTTATCGACACGGCAAATAAACGCGCCCTTTTAACTCACCTCCTCCAAGACACCAAAATGAGCCGTGTGATCGTCTTCACGCGCACGAAGCGGGGCGCTAGCCGCCTCACCGAACAACTCCTAAGGGCGGGCTTCCCGGCCGAAGCCATACACGGCAACAAGACCCAGCGAGCACGCCAGCTTGCCCTCGCACATTTTAAAAAGGGGGCCGTCAGAGTCCTCGTCGCCACCGACGTCGCAGCGCGCGGTATCGACATCTCCAGCGTAAGCCACGTCGTTAACTATGAGCTACCCCACATCCCCGAGAGCTACGTTCACCGTATCGGGCGGACTGCTCGTGCCGGTGCCGGGGGTATCGCGCTCTCATTCTGTGACTATTCCGAGCGACCCTTCCTCCTCAACATCGAGCGGCTAACGAAGCGACCCATAACCGTTGTTAAGGATCACCCCCACAAAATCTCTGGCACACCCAAGAGGCCACTCTTACCTCGAATGCACCCGCCCGGGAAATCTGCGCCCAAGCTCCGAGGGGCACCCAAGCCCTCTCATACTAACAAACGTCGATCTGCATCCAACAGGAATGCGCCCAATCGGAGGAATTTATCAGACGGGCAAATTTCGGATGGGCCAAAGCCCAGACATCGAGACTTGTCTGGGGAGCAAGCCGATCCCGGTGGGGCCAACCCCAAATCAGGCCAAAAACGTGGATTTCGGAGCCGTTCTTCAGCATCGTAGACAACTGCTGTTCTTATTTTCCTCTATAAAAATTTGAGGCAGTTTATCGGCCCACCTAGAATGATCTCGAATGCAAGAGTAAGGTGCAGGGCGATGGCCATCCCCGTAATCACAGAGAATAAAAATTGTTAGGCTTTTTTTACACGTGGTATCTTTTTGAAACTGAGCGGCAAGCTACCGTAATCCCGTGCATAACGAGGCTAGCTGGAGACCCTGTTGACCCCACCACAATAAGGTGCAGATCATCCGGATCGCCCACCGCCGGCACGAAAAAATCATCATCGTTAACATCCACCTCAAATGGCCATCGATCGGCGCCTTTTTCCCCGCGCCAAATGCCGCCTCGTTTAATGTCCCTAATTTTACGGCCGCCAGCTTCGATTAATCGAGCATGAACATCGGCACGCGTGAGACCTTCATTGGCTAGAATCCGCGCGTGCTGCGCACCCAGGGCCACCACCATGTCAGCTTGGCGATAGATGTTCGCGCCCCCCAGGGCCGACATCATATCGCCGATTGTCGCCAGAAGGCGTTCGGACTCAAAGCTGGCATCGTCCCATACCTGGGTAGGACCTTCACAAGGAACGACGGTTACGACATTTTCACTTGGGCCAAATCCTTTCGATTCCGCGTAGGATTCCCATGGACTTTCTTCTTCGTTTTCCGAAACACAATAGGTATAACGCCAAGGACAACCCAATCCACTTAAGGAAGTCACCCCCGGAATTCCCCCACCTAGGTTCAACATAATCAAACGAATCGAACGACCGATTGTGGCATTCGCCCGAAAGCCAGGTCCAAAACAACCCACCCCTCCATGCAAACCAACCTCATGCGCATAAGGGCCATTCACAAACAAAAAAGGAGCACCCGCACTCGTTGTTGCCTGAACGAGATTCAAATTAAATCGTTCTTCTAAAAGAGCTTCAATAGCAGCTATCAATATGGGCATGTACTGAGGCAGGCAACCAGCCATTACTGCGTGCACGGCAATGGCGCGGATGGACGCCTCTCCCATTAAGGGGGGAACCAGGCCAATTATTTTGTCGGGTTCGAATTTCGCCCCAGCCAGCATGGCGCCTATACGATCTTCGGTGGGTGCGACGATAGGCAAGCCATCCGACCAGGGTTTTTCAAAGAAAAATTCGAATTCGTCCTGCAAAATTCTCAATGCCTCCTCAAATGAACTGGAATTATATAAACATCTAAGCTCTCACCCTAATTCCATGTCGAGTACCCAAAGTTTCGGCGATGTTTCCAGTATCGATTTTCCCAAGTTTAGCAGGATACGAGGTTCTAAGGATCTCCTCCTATCAAAACCCCAATTAGAAGGTAGCTTTACTTTCAGAAATTCAACGGCTTCCTCTGTGCATGGCAAAGGATCAATTCATTATGCATCTCCTGCATCCCATGGGATAATCTGTTGATTATGGATGACATAAAACCTTCATCATCGGACCGCCCGAGCTTAAGGCATCGAAAGCATCGGGTACCTCGTCAAGTCCAATCTTATTTGTAATAAGCGGCCTGACATCAAGCTGCCGGCTGGAGATAAGGTTCAGCGATGCACGAAAATCATCGAAGATATGTGCACGCGTGGTGAGTAAATCCACTTCGCGCTTCCGCGCACTCATGATCCCCAATTTTGGATTCCCGTGGTATGTCGCGACCATCATAACCTGCCCCCTAACCCTCGTCATTTCCGTGGCCTGCTGAATCGAATTCGTGCTTCCCGCAGCGTCGAACACAACATCAAAACCCTCATCTCCCCTATTCAAGTGCGAAAATGCAACTGCAACCAGATCCTCGGCTATGGGATCAATTGCCGGGAATCCAAGATTTTTCATCAACTCTCTACGAAAGGGGTTCGGTTCACTGACAACCACCGTTGTCCCCCCTGAGGCACGGGCTAGAAGGCATAAGAGCGCCCCTATCGGACCGGCGCCCAGGACCGCCGCCGTACACCCCCCCTGAAATGCGGTGCGCCGGAATGCGTGGACTGCAACCGCCACAGGCTGCACCAGCGCAGCCTCTTCGAAGGATACTTCATCAGGTATTTTCAAAAGGTTCTCGAGAGGCACCCTGACATACTGGGCAAACACTCCATCCACCTCAACACCCAAAATAACCCGTTTGTTGCACACGTTGTATTGGCCGTTACGGCAACTTCGACATTTCCCGCAACCCGATATGGGTTCGGCCACTACGCGGTCACCTGGCTTGAACGGATAACTTGTATTTCCTCCCAATTCGTGAAGAGTTCCTGCGAATTCATGCCCCAGGATTCGGGGCAACTCCTTTGGGCGTCCGCTCGCCAGCGTTACTAGGTCGGACCCGCAGATGCCAGCACGACCCACTTTAACCAGTGCCTCTTTGGAGAGGGGACGTGGATTCGAAATTCTTTCCACCTCCAAGAGACCTTTTTCCTTCATTAATACTGCGCGCATATCGCCTCCTTTGCATTCATTATTCAAGGGTTTGTAGCCGCCTCAAGGCTACATTCTCCTCTCTCGATTCAGCTTTGAGCTCGACTAAATCTTCAAAAATTAGGTTGAAATTTAGGATACCACCACAGTAGCGAAACATTACCAACCCCCGGCATGAATTGTTCTGCGAGAAAAAAAAATCTCCTGGTGACTCATCCAATTAGAAGCCTTACATTTTGAATTAGAGAAAATTCAAGCAAATTACAGTCTGGATAAATGCTTTATAATAGAGTGGAAAAATATTCTTGTATTTAGAAATGCGATTCTTGAGATGAGAATATCCATCTAACATGGCCGGATTCAGAAATCTTCTTAAAAGTGTTCCATTGAAAAAAGTGCTGCCGCCCAAATGCCAATGAATATTGTACAATGCCTCAAGCATTCAATATAAGAACGTATTTAGTTTGAAGAGCTGCGCTGCAATTTCTGATGTGTGCCGTACTCATGAGCCTGGGCGAATATTCGCAGGTTCTCATAAAAACAGAAAGGAAAGGGATCCTTGCATCTTCCGTTTGATAACAGCTATGCCAAGCTTCCGGAACGCTTTTTTGCGCGCATAAATCCCACACCTGTTGCCAAACCAAACCTTGTCAGAATTAACTCTCCGCTTGCCCGCCATCTCGGTCTCGACCTAAATCATTTGACTTCACTAGAAGGCATCGAAATTTTCTCGGGAAACCGCGTTCCTGAAGGATCAGAGCCTCTTGCTATGGCTTATGCGGGTCACCAGTTTGGTAGCTGGGTCCCTCAACTAGGCGACGGTCGAGCGCTTCTCCTCGGGGAGATAATTGATGCCAACGGCTTACGCTGCGACATCCAGCTCAAAGGTGCAGGGCACACACCGTTCTCGCGCGGGGGTGACGGGCGGGCTTGGATAGGACCGGTACTGCGTGAATACGTAGTCAGCGAGGCAATGTCCGCGCTATGTATTCCGACGACACGCGCCCTTGTCGCTGTCACAACCGGCGAGACAATCATTCGGGAGCAACCTCTTCCAGGGGCCGTGCTAACGCGGACTGCGAGCAGCCACATACGGGTCGGTACCTTTCAGTTCTTTGCCGCACGTCAAGACGTCCAAGCACTGCGTTTGCTAGCTGACCATGTTATCGACCGACACTATCCCGAAGTGCGTGAGGCAGAAAATCCTTACCTGGCGCTCCTCGAAACCGTGATTGCTCGACAGGCAACACTAATAGCCCTATGGATGGGAGTGGGTTTCATTCATGGCGTCATGAATACCGATAACATGTCAATCTCCGGCGAGACGATTGACTATGGTCCTTGTGCCTTTATGGACGGCTACGATCCAGATAAGGTCTTTAGTTCTATCGACCACATGGGCCGCTACGCCTATAGGAAGCAGCCAGAAATTGCACATTCCAATCTCGCATGCTTTGCCTCAACTATCCTGCCACTCATAGACAAAAATAATGAGACCGCAATTGAAGAAGCGAAAAGTGCGCTCAATTCTTTTTCCAGCAACTTTAACGTCGCTTGGTCTTCTAGCCTCAGAAAAAAAGTCGGGTTCACAGAAGAGCAAAGTGGGGATTTTGAATTAGTGCAAGATCTTCTTCACCGAATGGCAGTGAACAAATCCGATTTCACACTCACTTTCCGGCGCCTTTGCGAGTTACCTGGACGCATAGAAAAAACAAATGCACCACTAGATTCCTCGGTCCGTGTACTCTTTGATAACCCTTCGTCGTTTGACGAATGGGCAGTGAAGTGGCGCGCACGCCTTATTCGGGAAAAACAGGGAGACTTCGAAAGACAGTCAGAAATGCGTGCGGTCAATCCATCGTACATTCCCCGTAATCACCGGATTGAACAGATGATCACGGCTGCGCTTAGAGGCGATTTTAGACCATTCGATAAACTGATTGCAGTTCTGTCTCGCCCTTATGACGACCAGCCACAAAACGCGCCCTATCAAACTCCACCCCTGCCAGAGGAAATGGTTCACAAAACCTTCTGCGGCACCTAAGACAAATCTTACGACCTCCAAAATTCAGGGCAAAGGACAAAAGTAGACTCCATGGCTTGTGTTCTAAAAGGGGGGAATTTAAAAAATACCGTAACAACAATGCTGGCACCTACGATCGAGACTGCACCAATAATGTCTCTTTCGCTAGAATTTTCTCTAGAACAAATCCCTCCCGTTATAATCTGGAGGAAGATCATATCAGAAAACTTTTTATTATTTAAAATACACCAGGCATCATCATAAAAAGCCAGTAGTTCATCTCCATGTTTTACGGTTAAAACAAATGAACTAAATTAATCCAATTTTAGTGCAATACGACAAAGGTAATTTCTGGAATTCATTACTGATTGAAAAAAAACATTCCTTTAAAATACCTGTAGTTCTTTCTTGTTTTTTATGAAAAAGCTTCGCACGCCAATTTATTGAGCCTTCGTTCCTGCTTCACGAGGAATACAAGAATTATCAATTTCCTCGGAATAAACCGGACCAAAAGGTAAGGCCTCCATGTAAATGGCTTAACTCTGCAATAGAAAATATCAAATCCAGTCTCTAACACCACGAATACTTGGTTAAAATATCACACTACATCGCTCCCCTTTTCTTAGCCCTCGGTCATTCATTTAAGAAAAAACCTGGCCTAGAAACCCTAATTAGATCTAGAATGAGATTACATAAGGAATCCAATCGGGACTTTTAGATTAACGGGGGAGAGAGCCCATGCGTGCTGTTTTTATCGAAAAACCCCATTCCTATAAAATGAAAGATATGCCCGAGCCTAAACCCGGACCAGGTGAGGTTGTCGTCCGCGTGAAAGCTTGCAGTTTCTGCGGTTCAGATATCCACCTGATCGAAGGAAAAATGCCCGGTGCAGTCTACCCGCTTATTCCAGGCCATGAATGGACCGGCGAAGTCTATGCCGTAGGCGAACAGGTCAATGAATTTTCCCCGGGTGAACGCGTTGCTACAGAGAGCCATGCCGGCTGCGGCCGTTGCCAAAACTGCATACGCGGCTTCTATACCATCTGTGAAAATTATGGGCAGCGACCCCTACATCGCCAAATTGGAATGACAACAAACGGCGGATTCGCTCAGTACTGCGTGGTCCCCGTAAAGCTCCTCCATCGGTTACCCGATAACATGCCTTACACCACCGGGACCCTCATAACTACGGCAGGATCGGCAATTGTCGGTTTAGAGCGCTGTGGGGTCGAAATTGGGGACCGAATTTTAATTTACGGTGCCGGGGCTATTGGGCTTCTCACTATGCAGTTCGCACATTTCCTAGGAGCAGGTGAGGTCTGCATCGTCGATACAATTCCTTCACGTCTTAAAATTGCGAAAAAACTCGGCGCAGATATTATCCTTGAATCCGGTGTAGACGACCTTGACATCGTTCTGGCAGAACGAGGATGGATAGGAGGAGCAGACCTAGCGGTCGAGGCTGCCGGTATTCCTAGCCTTCAAGCCGAAAGCATTCGACGGGTGCGTCGCGGAGGTCGAGTGCTGCTCCTCGGAATCACAAGTGGTGAAGAACCACCCGCACCGCTCAATCGACTCTCTCTTGATCAGCTCACTATCTACGGTATCAGAGGGGAAGGAGATTATTCTGTGATGCGTGCAATCCGCGCATACGAGAGCGGCCGAATCGACTCAGCCCTCATCAACACACACGTATATAAGCTCGAAGAGTTTAGCCATGCATTTGATGTCTTCTGCGGAAAAAAAGACAATGCCATTAAAGTCGTACTTGAGTGCTAATTGCGATTGAAAGTTAGCGCACAATGAGCAACTCTGTTGGAACAAACTTACATCGGAATACTCTCCGAATCCTTAAATCCTAGGGCGCTGTTAATCAATTTCGATGGAACCATTTAGTTTTCGCCGTTGGTCCCACCATTTCCATTTTTTCGGTACCACGGTTAACCGAACTCGAATTTTTTTAGCACGAGGCGTTTTCACCCAATCTGCCCACATATCAGGGCCATAAAAATGATCAACAAGCTTTTTTTGACCTTCATGGTCGGTCCCCATTTCCTTTGAAATTCTTGCCTCCCCCTCAACGACCACAGCCCGAAAAGGATACTCTCCATCGTCCACACAAACAGAAACAACGAGGTTCCGTTTCAGGTTTTGAGCCGTAACTGATTCGACACCCGTATTAAAATAAAAAGTCCCATTCTCAGGATTAAAGAGGTAAACGAGTGGAACAATATGAGGGGAGTTATTTTCGTTTATGGACGCAATTCGTGCCACCCGGGGTTCACACAAAAATTCGTCCATCTCCTTGGGGCGCTCTAACATCAAACAATCCTCCTTCTTTACATTCGAAATTAAAATCGTCTAACAATTTCCTCCTAATCATTGTAAATTTTTACATCGGCCATACACCCACAAGGGGAGAACGAGAAACTATGGCTCCAAAAAGAGAATAGATACCCTACTTGATACACGTCCCGTTTTAGGACTGCTATATTCAAGAAAATGTATGTTAGCCAGAATTCCATCACCCCACTTAGTGTGCAATGGTTACTAACTCTATCGCGAATTCCTTTTCTTCTGACCTTCAGTCCAGGCTATAGGACATTCAAGAGAAATGGTAGGAGAGGAAATCTCTCCAAAAGAATCAAAAAATATATACTGAAAATCTATCCTGAAAGAATTCGAAGGAGTAAATCATGGCAAGAAGCAAAACCGTAGGAGTAATTGGGCTGGGAAATATGGGTAACCCCATTGCAATAAAGTTCATCGAAGCTAATACACCGCTTATGGTATGGGATACATCTTCTTCTGCCAGGAAAAAGTTCCAAAATATAAAAGATGCGGAAGTAGCAGAGCCCAGCTCAATGGCCCAAAAATGCGCGGTCATTCTTTTTGTCGTTCCCTCCTCTTCAGAAATAGGCAATTGTTTGAAAGGAAAGACAGGAATCCTCCAAAATGCAAGAAAAGGGCTTGTCTTATACGACTTCACCACATCAGATCCTACCGAGACAAGAAAATTGGGTCACCGAACCGAAAGAAAAGACATTGCCTACCTGGATGCCGGGATGGGTCGTGGCCCCGCTGGGAAGCTTGTCCTTATGATTGGGGGAAACAAAAATGTATTCCGGAAGACAAAAAAATATCTCGCCCCCATAGTAGAAACATTCTTCCATCTTGGAGAACTTGGCTCTGGGCACGCGATGAAGCTTGTTCATAATATGGTCCTCCACACAATCTTCGTTTCCACTTGCGAAGGAGCGCGTATCATTGAGCGAATGGGAATGAATGTGGAGGACATGATCCAAGTATTCAATGCTTCTGTTGTCTACAGCTACGTGAGCCATCATCGCTTCCCCAACAATATACTTTCCGGAAAATGGAATGCTAATTCACGCGTTTTCAACCTTCATAAAGACTTG
>Ga0315336_1001934_pt1 | contig 35155 bp, 30 predicted proteins | sample ASW5metaG_FD_204512 | JGI IMG/M metagenome (GOLD analysis project Ga0315336, IMG submission 204512) | Ammonia-oxidizing marine archaeal communities from Monterey Bay, California, United States - ASW #5 | ecosystem: Environmental > Aquatic > Marine > Intertidal zone | place: USA: California... | reverse complement strand
CGAGCATCGGAAGCTGGCCGTCGCGCTTGTCGAACTGGAAGATCGACTCGCGACCTTCGGGCAGCTGAATCGCATTCGCAAGCACTTCATCGAGGTGCTCGATCGGGACCAGCTCGACCTCCTTCAGTATGGTCTTTGGAATATCCTTGATGTCCTGGACGTTCTCGTGGGGAATCAGCACTTTCGTGATGCCCGCACGGTGCGCCGCCATGACTTTTTCTTTGAGTCCACCGATCGGCAGCACTCGGCCGCGCAAGGTGATCTCACCCGTCATGGCAACGTCGTTACCCACCGGCATATTCATAAGGGCCGAAACCATTGAAGTGCACATAGTCACACCCGCCGACGGCCCGTCTTTCGGAATCGCGCCTTCGGGAACGTGAATGTGAACGTCGATGTTCTGATAGAAGTCCTCGGGCAGTCCGAGTTCCGTCGCCCGCGAGCGCACGTAGCTCATCGCAGCCTGCGCCGACTCTTGCATAACGTCGCCCAGCTGACCGGTAATGATCAGCCGCCCCTTACCGGGGAGCACAGTCACTTCCGTATTGAGCAGTTCGCCGCCCATTTCAGTCCAGGCTAGCCCGGTCGTTACGCCGACCAGCGACTCCTTTTCGGCGAGTCCGTAACGGTACTTCGGCGAACCGAGATACTTTTCGAGCATCCGGCTGCCGACGTGGACACCGGTCGTATCATCCGAACGGACGATCTCGACGGCCACCTTTCGGCAAACCGATGCGATTTCACGCTCCAGTCCACGCACACCCGATTCCTTCGTGTAACGGCGGACGATCTCGAGCAGCGCGTTGTCGGAGAACGTAACATGCTCCTCTACCAGACCGTTCTCATCACGCTGCTTGCGAATGAGGAAGTCCTTCGCGATGTGCAACTTCTCGAGTTCCGTGTAACCCGCGATACGAATGATCTCCATCCGATCTTGCAGTGGGCGCGGAATCCGGTCGAGCACGTTCGCAGTCGTAACGAACATGACCTTGGACAGGTCGTAGTCGCAGTCGAGGTAGTGATCGTTGAAGGTCGTGTTCTGCTCGGGATCGAGAACCTCGAGCATCGCCGACGCAGGATCACCCCGGAAATCGGTCGACATTTTGTCGATCTCGTCGAGCAGGAATACCGGATTCCCGCTGCCGGCCTTCTTCATGCTCTGGACGATCTTGCCGGGCATCGCACCTATGTAGGTGCGACGGTGGCCGCGAATTTCAGCTTCGTCACGAACGCCACCGAGCGAGACACGAACGAACTCACGATTGAGCGAGCGGGCGATAGAACGGCCCAGCGAGGTCTTGCCGACACCAGGAGGTCCCACCAAGCAGAGAATCGGGCCTTTGATCGAGCCAACTAGCTTGGTAACCGCTAGATATTCCAGGATACGCTCTTTGACCTTCTCAAGACCGTAGTGGTCTTCGTTCAAGACCACCTGAGCCTCATCGATGTCGATTCGATCTTCCGTGTACTCGCCCCATGGCAGGCCCAGCATCCAATCGATGTAGTTGCGCACGACCGTCGCTTCGGCGGACATGGGCGACATCATCTTGAGCTTCTTGATCTCTTTCTCGGTTTTGTCGCGCCCTTCTTCAGAGATCGGCATTTTCGCCAGCTTATCTTCAAGCTCTTGGATCTCGTTCTTGAACTCGTCTTTCTCGCCGAGTTCCTTCTGAATCGCACGCATCTGCTCGTTGAGGTAGTACTCCTTCTGGGTCTTCTCCATCTGCTTCTTGACCCGGGAGCGGATGCGTTTTTCGACTTCTAGAATCTCCATCTCGGAGCGCATGAAGCCGAGTACTTTTTCGAGCCTATCGCCCACCTCGAACGCCTCGAGAAGCTGCTGCTTATCCTCGAGCTTGATGCCCAGGTGCGAAACGATGGTATCTGCCAGGCGTGACGCATCGTCGATCGACGCAACGGTCATCACCATTTCCGGTGGAATCTTCTTGTTCAGGCGCACGTAGGCCTCGAACGTCGAGTTGACGGTGCGTACGAGTGCTTCGATCTCGGTATCTTCGCCGTCGGTTTCCTCAACCTGTGTCGCTTCGACCTCGAAGTATTCGTCATTGGGAAGATAGTTGTCGATGCGTGCGCGGAACTTGCCCTCAACGAGAACCTTCACCGTACCGTCGGGCAGTCGAAGAAGCTGAACGACGGTGCCGACAGTGCCCACATCGTGGAGGTCCTCGGACCCTGGATCGTTCGTCTTGGCGTCTTTCTGAGCGGCAAGAAGGATGCTCTGCTCAGCATCCATCGCGGCCTCCAGCGCCGCGATCGACTTCTGACGTCCCACGAACAGCGGGACCACCATATGCGGGAACACGATAATGTCGCGCAACGGAAGAAGGGGGAGACTGTTCACGTCGGACTCATCTCGTTCGTCCGACCCTTTTGCTTGTGGAGTATTCCGAAAAATCATGGACTCCTTTTCTTCTTTCGACATCTGCCGATTCTCCGATCCCTTTCGGGCTAGGAACTCCTAACCGCAGTCACCCAGCGCGAGACGCGCTGGCGTAGACCACAATTGGCTGTTCCTTGTTCTCAACCACTTCCTTCGAGATGACCACTTCTTCAATCTCAGGCCGCGATGGCACATCGTACATGACATCGAGCATGATCGCTTCCATGATCGCACGTAGTCCACGGGCTCCCGACTTGCGGGCCAGTGCTTCGCGCGCGATCGCCTCGAGCGAACCTTCGGTAAACTTGAGCTTCACACTCTCCATCTCGAAGAGCTTCGAGTACTGCTTCGTCAGTGCGTTCTTAGGCTCTTGCAAGATGCGCACGAGTGCTTCGGCGTCAAGGTCTTCCAGTGTCGCGATAACCGGCAACCTGCCTACAAACTCGGGAATTAGCCCAAACTTAAGCAGGTCCTCGGTCTGGACCTCGCTAAGCATGTTCTGATTTGAGGGATCAGCGGCTCCGCGCACATCCGCGCCGAACCCCATCCCTTTCATACCCGTCCTACGACGGATGATGTCTTCGAGACCGACAAAAGCACCACCGCAGACGAACAGAATGTTGGTCGTGTCGACCTGGAGGAACTCCTGCTGCGGGTGCTTGCGGCCTCCCTTGGGGGGAACGCTCGCCGTCGTGCCTTCGATGATCTTGAGCAGTGCCTGCTGCACGCCCTCGCCCGATACATCGCGAGTAATCGACGGGTTGTCTCCCTTGCGGGCCACCTTGTCGATCTCATCGATATAAACGATTCCGCGTTGGCACTTCTCCACGTCGTAATCGGCGTTCTGCAGGAGACTGAGAATGATGTTCTCGACGTCCTCCCCCACATAGCCTGCCTCTGTAAGGCTTGTCGCGTCGGCAATCGCGAAGGGAACCTGTAGGAAGCGCGCCAGGGTCTGCGCCATCAACGTCTTGCCCGAGCCGGTCGGGCCGACAAGCAAGATGTTCGACTTCTGTAGCTCGACGTCGCCCGTCATCATCGACGAGTCGATGCGCTTGTAATGATTGTGCACCGCGACCGAGAGGACCTTCTTCGCTTGGTCCTGGCCTACGACGTACTGATCGAGAACTTTGTAGATATCCGAGGGCTTCGGCACCGAAGAGACCGCGTTGATGGCCTCTTCTTGGTCGCACTCCTCAGCGATGATGTCGTTGCAGAGATCGATACACTCATCACAGATGTAGACCGTCGGCCCCGCGATGAGCTTGCGTACCTCTTCCTGTCCCTTCCCACAGAAGGAACAAACGAGATCTTTGGTTTTGTCGTCGCCTTTAGTCGGCATTTCGTAGCGCTCCCTGGAGCCGCCGTAGTTGCGTGCGCCGTGGCGCGGGAACTACCCCGCAGTCACGATCAATCATCCACGTCGCCCGTTGACGGTCGTTCGGTGATCACCTCGTCGATGAGACCAAACTCAACCGCTTCTGGACCAGTCATGAACCGATCACGCTCAGTATCGGCTTGTATTCTATCAACATCCTGCCCCGTATGCTTAGCCAGAATTTCGTTGATCTGGGCACGGATTCTCAAAATCTCTTTCGCCTGTATGTCTATGTCGGTTGCCTGGCCCTGCGCACCCCCAAGTGGCTGGTGGATCATCACGCGGGAATGCGGCAGCGCATAGCGTCTGCCGCTCGCGCCGGCGGTGAGCAGTATCGCGCCCATACTCGCAGCCTGCCCCAGGCAAAGGGTCGAAACCGGCGGGCGAATATACTGCATCGTGTCATAGATCGCCAGGCCCGAGGTTACAGAACCACCGGGAGAATTTATGTAGAGAAAAATCTCTTTGTCGGGGTCTTCGGCCTCTAGAAACAACAGCTGAGCGGTAGCCAGCGACGCAATCTGGTCGTTGATCTCATCGCATAGGAATACGATCCGCTCGCGCAGGAGCCGGGAATAAATGTCGTAGGAGCGCTCTCCACGACCTGTGTTTTCGACGACGATTGGAACGAGGGCCATTGTTTTCTCTCTTTGCGGCGCCGCCGCGCCGACCTTAACTGGGTGCTTAACCGGCGGCAATGTCGGACTCGTCAACCTCGACGTCCCGGCTCGATGCCAATTCTAACACACGGTCCATTGCCTTGTCCCTGAGCATTCTGCCGTGAAGTGCCCCCACTGACGATGCGTTAGCGTAGTGGTTGCGCACACGTTCCGCGTCCGCCCCAGCGGCAACGAGCTGCCGTTTTATCTCTTCCTGCAATTCGTCTTGTTCTACCGCGAGTTCCTCGGCTTTCGCCACGGCATCGAGAAGGAAGCTCGCGCGCACGCGTTTCACAGCTGCCGGCTCCAACGCCGTGCGGATCTCTTCGACGCGCTCATCGGGAATCTCGTGAATTCCCATCTCGTGCAGGCTATTAGCCATCTGTCGTTCCACGATGCTCGGCGGCACGTCGAATTCGTGCGCATCGACCAGCTTCTCCAGCAGGTCGCTGCGCAGCCGCTGATCGGCTTCTTGCGACGAGCGCTCTTCGAGCGATTCTCGAATCTTGGCGCGTAAGTCGTCGAGCGTCTCGCAGTCTTCGTATACCTCTGAGGCGAATGCATCGTCGAGATCGGGAAGAATTTTGTTCTTGATCTCGCGCACAGTGACCTCGAAACGCACCAATTTGCCCGCTAGTTCGGGGTCACCGTGTTCCTCGGAGAATCGCACGTCGATCGGTGTGCGGATCCCGCGCGTTACGCCGACCAGCCCCTTCTCTAAATCTTCCGGGAAACGACCACTGCCGACCTCGAGTTGCGCGCCCTCGCCGGTGGCTTGATCGAGCGCCTCGCCTTCGCAGAAGCCACACATATCGAAGGTAATGACATCGCCGTGGGCCACATTGACGCGGTCCTCTTCCGTTTGGAGAACCGCCATACGCTCGCGCATACCGCCGACTGTGGATTTGATGTGTTCGTCGGTGATTCGCACGAGCTTACGCTCGGCATCGACACCGCTGTAGGTGCCGAGTTCGAACACCGGTCGCACCTCAACGAGAGCTTCGAAGACGAGTTCGCCGGAATCCCCAATGTTGCGGCTCAGCAGTTCCGGGTCGCTCACTACGTCGAGTTCGTTTTCACGTATCGCCGTTTCGCAGGCAGCCTGAATAAGACCCCGAACCACGTCCTCTTCGACCGAGGCACCGTACTGCTCTTCGAGCACCTTGCGCGGAACCTTGCCTTTGCGAAACCCGCGAACCTGCGCGTTTCGCGCGACACGGCCGTACGCTTGGTCGAATGCTTCGCTGACCTCGCCCGGAGCTACGGTCACTTTAATAGATTTCTGGACCGGGCCTCGGTCCTCGATTGCAGCGTCGAGTTCGGACATTTCTCTCTTTCAGTAACTCACAGGGCCGTTCAGTACGACCCGAACACTTGGTGCGAGAGGGGGGACTCGAACCCCCAACCGCCGAAGCGGGCTAGGACCTAAACCTAGTGCGTATGCCAATTTCGCCACTCTCGCGCGAGTGCGGACCTGGGGCTCGTGGCGGAGCGCGGCCGCTGGTTTTCTCTATCAGGAACCTGCGGACGACTCCATTTGCCGGCGCAGGCGGGCCAGCCGGTCGACGCGGTACGGGTGACAGCTACAGCTTGGGCGCCGCGGGCTCGCCAGCGGCTGCCTGCAGCCGCTGCGCAAGTTCAGGCCCGAGCACCTCTGCGACAAGCGCGTGGCCAGCCGCGGTAAAGTGCCCGTCTATGGCAAAATACAGCGGCGTCCGGCTGGCTGAGTAGGCCGCGCGCAGAGCAGGGACCAGGTCCAGGTAGGCGATCCCCTCGCCTTCAAGGATCGCCGCCAACTCGCGAGCGGGACGGTCCATGTCGTAGCGGTTTGCGAAATCCGGGACCTCGGCCGCGAGCGCCTCGTAGGCCTCCTGCTCGACGGTCGTACGGTAAGAGAACATCGCCACGACGAACTCGGCACCCGTCGCCGCCACCTTGTCGTGCAGCTCGCCGAGCAACTCTCGAGATCGGTCATAGGCCTTACGAGCGTCGAGCGTCAGCTCACGCTCGCAGAGTGCTAGATAGTCCTCGAACGGCTTCCACGGCACCCGTGCGGCGACGGCGACGCGACGGCTGTAACGCATCTGTGTGTACAGACGACCGAGTTTGAACTCCATCCTCGTGCGCGTGGGGTACGAACGTGAAACCGACTCCAAACCACCCGACTCCGTCTCCCGCCACTCATGATTCCGCGAGAGATCGTTACCAAGATAGAGGAGCAACACCACCAGGTCGGCGTCAAAAGCGCGCCCTTTGGCATCGAAGTAGTGGAGCTGGTGTACGAGTTCAAAACCGCCGACACCCGCGTTGACGACCTCCACGTCGAGCCGATCCTCGAGCAATGAGACGAACATCTCAGAACGTTCCACCCCATAGCCGGACGTGAACGAGTCACCGAGTATGAGAATGCGCGCTCCGCGCTTCGGCCCGATCTCATCGTCACGCAGACCGAGCGAGTTCGTGACAAACGCGACGTCGTATTCGGGCGGCCGTGCCATGCGCAGGTCGAGATCGGGTGCATACTGATACGCGGTTTCGGCGTCGTAAATCCACGGGCTGAAAGCCGAAGGAGGATAGTCGACCACCTGCAGAGCGATTTCAACGAGAAGCCCGCTCACCACGAGGGATACCGAAAACAGTATCGAATTGAATAGGGGTGGTTTTTTCAACGGTGCCAGAGGGCAGACACGGCCCGGGTTACGTCACACCAAGGTGGATCAACTGCCCATTGCGCGCAGAAGAAGACCCGCGCCGGCGGACAAGTGAACCTGCCCGCCGACGACGATGCCTAGAACAAAGTGTAGATGAAAGGTGCAGCTGCCGTCCCACCGAGGACGATGAGCAAACCGACCAGAAGTAGCACGACGATGATCGGTGTCAGCCACCATTTCTTATTGACGCGGAGATAGTCAACGAACTCGCTGACCACCCCTTTTTGCGCCATTTCGGCTTGTTTCGAGAAATCGCTGCCCGGAGCCTTGTCCGGCGAACTGTCGTTATTAGCCACAGATACACTCCACGTTTCAGAACTGCCGGAAATAGGTCGAAGGATCTCCGCCGGTGCGGTGCTCCTCCCAGTATGTGGTCGCTTCCGGATCGAATTTTCTATTCATCGGATCGTAGCCGACCGCTCGCAGAATCAACCCAATCGGCGTGACGAGCAGGTAGAAGATGGACCCCAAGAGAACGTGCGAAATCGTCCAACCAATCGGAAACGCGACAAACATCCACGTAACATAAATCGGCTTCACTGCCTTCGGCAGGAGCAAACCTATCGATCCAATGATGACCGCAGCGCCGCCGATGTACGGCGCGAGCCACGCATATCCGGTACGGAAATGTAGATAGGCCGCGATGGCGGAGAAGAATACGAGCCACATTCCACCAAAGGCGCGTAGGTCTTTAGTAGGAGGATTCCAGTTGACGTCTATGACAGCCATGCGTGATCTCCGGTCCTAGTCCAGTGCGAACTGCGAAAGATACTCCTCGCGGCCAAAGTCACCCTGGTTGGGCTGCTCTTCCTTGATTAGCACGAAGTTCTCGAGCACGAGGACATCCATATTCGTCGCCATGAAACAGCGATAAGCGTCTGAAGGCGTGCATACAATGGGCTCGCCGCGAACGTTGAAGCTCGTATTGATGAGTACGGGGCAGCCCGTCTTCTGATCGAATTTCTCCAGCAGTACACGGTAGAGCCCGTGGCGGTCGGCATCCACCGTCTGTACGCGTGCGGAGTAGTCGACGTGCGTGATGGCCGGAACATCGGAGCGCGGAACTTTCAATTTCTCGATCCCGAACAGATCTTTCTCGGCACCGTTCAATTTGATGCGTCGGTCTTCGTTCACCGGCGCGACGAGCAGCATGTACGGGCTCGGCTCATCCGCTTTCAGACCGAAGAACTCCGGCGCCTTCTCGGCCAGGATGGACGGTGCGAACGGCCTGAACGACTCTCGAAACTTGATCTTCAGGTTCATCGTCGACTGCATCTCGCGGCTACGCGGGTCGCCCAGGATGCTTCGCGCGCCGAGCGCGCGTGGGCCGAATTCCATACGCCCCTGAAACCAGCCGACAATTTTCTCGTCTCCCAGCAGCCCGGCTACGCGATCACACATCGCATCTCCGGTATCGAAGTGGTGATAGACGGCATCGGTGGTGTCGAGGAAGCCGCGAATTTCGTCGTCCTTGTAGCGCGGGCCGAGCCACGATGCGCTCTGCGCGTCGGTCTTCGTGACGACGTCACGCTGGTTATCGAGCAGCTGGTGCCAAATGAACAAGGCCGTCCCGAGCGCTCCCCCGGCATCACCCGCAGCGGGCTGGATCCACACGTTCTTGAACGGACCTTCTCGCAGCACGCGTCCGTTGCCGACGCAGTTCAGTGCCACACCACCGGCCAGACAGAGATTCTCGCTCCCTGTGAGCTTGTGGACGTGGCGACACATGCGCAGCATGACTTCTTCGGTAACTTTCTGGATCGACGCCGCGATATCCATTTCGCGCTGCGTAATTTCCGACTCGGCTTCACGCGCAGGACCGTCGAACAGCGAATTCATCTTCGACGACGTCATGGTCAGACCCTGACAGTAGTTGAAGTAGGACATGTCCATGCGAAACGAACCGTCTTCTTTCAAGTCGAGCAGCTTGTCGATCATTACGTCGACGTACTTCGGCTCGCCGTAAGGCGCGAGGCCCATAAGCTTGTACTCGCCCGAATTGACCCTGAAGCCGGTGAAATAGGTGAACGCCGAATACAGCAGACCCAGCGAGTGCGGAAAGCGTAGCTCGTGCGTGAGCTCGAGATGGTTTCCGCGGCCGAGGCCGAAACTCGCCGTGGCCCATTCGCCGACGCCGTCGAGTGTCATCACCGCCGCTTCTTCGAAAGGTGACGGAAAGAACGCGCTCGCCGCATGCGACTCGTGATGCTCGGTGAAGATGTAACGTTTGTTGTACTGTCCGCCGAGCCCGTTATTGATCGCGCGCGGAATGTAGAGCTTTTCCCTCAGCCAAACCGGCATCGATTTGAGGAAAGACTGGAAGCCGACCGGCCCATAGGCAAGATATGTCTCTAGCAGGCGTTCAAACTTGAGCAGCGGCTTGTCATAGAAACCGACGTAGTCGAGATCCGAGACTGCGATGCCGGCCTCTTTCAAGCAGTATTCGATGGCAAGCGAGGGAAAACCCGGGTCATGTTTCTTACGCGTGAAGCGTTCTTCCTGCGCAGCCGCAGCGATCTCGCCATCGATGACTAGAGCGGCGGCTGAGTCGTGGTAAAACGCTGATATTCCCAATATGGCGGTCATGTAGTCCCATCGACCGCGTTCAGGTTGGGGAGCGGTCGTCCCGTCGAAGCATCACTTATCTTAACGACCATTTAAGAACGAACCAGATGAAGACGGTCGGAAGAGGAACGAACGATCACTATAACGTACGTCTTGGGGCCGAACGAACAAAATCCCCGAGACACGCGTGGTTTTTTCGACGACTGCGTCGATGCTCGCCAACGACGGTAAATCGACAGACGCGTTGTCCTAAGCCACATGGCCCCCACCCGGGCGGGGGGCAGGCTGACAGCTACGTAAATGCGGTAGCCCTCCACGCACCATTGTACGTAGCCTGTGCTAGCGCGTTTTGTCCGTGCGGGCAGCGCGACGCTTGCGATACAGGTGAACGCTCTGTCCGTAGAAAACATCAGCTGCCTCCATCCATGTCTCGGATAAGGTGGGATGGGCATGAATCGCGCCCGCTATATCCGACGCTACGGCTCCCATCTCTATCGCAAGCGCCGCTTCGGCGATGAGTTCACCTGCCCCCTGCCCGACCACGCCGGCACCGATCACCCGATCGTCGGCCTGATCGATCACCAGTTTCGTCAGACCCGCATCGGCGCCGAGTGTCTTCGCACGCCCGGAAGCCTGCCATGGATAGCGCGCAACGACGGCATCGATTCCAAGTTCTTTGGCTTCGGCCTGCGACAGGCCGCACCAGGCCAGCTCCGGGTCTGTAAAAACAACCGCTGGGATAACGTTCGGTTCGAATGCGGCGCGGCGCCCAGCGATCGCTTCCGCGGCGACCAAACCCTGGTGCGTGGCCTTGTGAGCCAACATGGGCTCACCGGTGACATCTCCAATCGCGTAGATGCTCGGCTCAGCAGTGCCCCCGCTCGAGTCGGCCTCGATGAATCCACGTTCGTCGATGACGGCGGAGGTAGCCGCGAGTCCCAGGCCGCTCGAATTGGGTTTCCGGCCAACCGCGACCAACACTGCGTCAAAGCATGCGCCTTCGCTCGTGCCGTCGGTGTTCTCGAACGTCGCGGTGATGCCGGCATCGCCCTCAACCAAGCGCGCGACTTTTGTTTCCGTTTTCACAGCCTCGAATCGAGCGCGAATCGCTTTCTCTAGCACGCGCACCAGATCGGGATCGGCGCCGGGTAACAGTTTCGGTTCCAGTTCGACGACGGTCACCTGCGCCCCCAGAGCGGCGTAGACGCTCCCGAGTTCGAGTCCGATGTAGCCGCCGCCGATCACCAGCAATCGGTCGGGAACTCCGGCAAGTTCCAGCGCGCCGGTCGATGTCATCACCCGATCCGACTCGGGAAGGAACGAATCGATCACGGTTGGTCGCGACCCCGTAGCCACGATTGCGTGTTCGAATCGAATTTCCAGTTGGCCCGGGCCCAGCCTGTCCACGCGCAACGAGTGCGCATCCCGGAAGGTTCCGCGACCGCGTACGAACTGTACGCCGCGTGCCTTGGCGAGCGCCGCTAGGCCGCTCGTCAGTTGCGAGACGACCTCGCTGCGCCACGCAGATAGCCGTGCGATGTCGATCTCGGGTTCGGCGAACTTGATACCGTAATGATCGGCATCTCGCGTTTCACGCAAAAGGCGGGCGGCATGAAGATATGCCTTCGACGGGATACAGCCCCTGTGCAGACAGACGCCGCCCGGGTTTTCTTCCGGATCGACGAGCACGACGCTGCGACCGAGATCCGCAGCGCGAAACGCCGCAGCATAGCCACCGGGTCCAGCGCCCAAAACGACGATCTGAGTTGAAAGTGTTTCCGACATGCTCTGCTACCCACCGCCGAGAAGCGACGGATCCTCCAACGCATTGCAGATCCAACGCACAAAGCGAGCGGCGTCGGCACCATCAATCACGCGATGATCGTAGCTCAGCGAAAGCGGAAGCATGAGGCGCGGCTCGAAACGATCGCTCTGCCACAACGGCTCCTGCACCCCTCGCGATACGCCCAGCACTGCCACCTCGGGAGGATTGATGAGTGGCGTGAAGGCGACGCCTCCGATGCCCCCGAGGTTCGTCAGCGTGAACGAAGCTCCCTGCAGCGCGTCCGGCCGGATGTTGCGGCCGCGCGCCCGCTCGGAAAGATCGAGAAGTTCCTCGGCCAGCTCCGCGATCGTTTTCTGATCAACATCGCGAACCACGGGGACGAGCAGGCCCTTGTCGGTATCAACCGCGACACCGACGTGGATATATTCTTTGTAGACGATCGAGCTGTCTCGCATATCGACGCTGGTATTGAATTTTGGAAACTCAGCCAGGGCACGGCCCAGAACCGCTAGCAATACAGCCGTCATTGTCGTCTTCGCCGTTCCCGCATCGGACGAAGACTGCGAGTACGCGCGACGACGCGCCTCGAGATCGGTCACATCGGCTTTGTCGTGATGCGTAACGTGGGGGATGGAGGCCCATGCTTGCCCCATATTCTCGGCCGTACGCCGGCGCACCTTACTCATCGGACGCCGTTCGATGTCTCCCCATTTCGAGAAGTCCGGAAGCTCCGGTCCTTCTATCGCCGCGCCGCTCTTGCGGGCAGGCTGCGCACCCATCTGTCCGCGCACGAAGCGGTGCACATCGTCGGCTGTAATACGCCCTGCCTCACCGGTCGCCATCACGCGCCGAACGTCAATACCGAGTTCCCGAGCGAGGCGTCGAACCGTAGGCGACGCCGGCACCGGCCCGGCGTTGCGGTCGGTCACGACCGGCACTTGCGATGGTACGTGCCCCATCGGTGCAGGCGGCGGAACATCAGAGCTTGTCGGCTCGGCGGCGGCCTCGGCGGTCGTGCGCGGTTCGGCGGGCGGCGTTTTCTTTTCGGTCGCAGCGTCCGACGACACCCCCTCGAGACGAAGCACGGTCTGCCCAACCACCACGTCGTCACCCGGCGCCACCAGCACTTCAAGGACCTTGCCGCCGTGCGAAGCCGGCAACTCGAATTCGGCTTTGTCGGTCTCGAGGCTCAGAATCGACTGATCCGACTCGATCTCGTCGCCAACCGCCACGAAGATTTCGACCACCGTGGCGCTCTCAATGTTTTCGCCGAGATCAGGAACGACGCAGTCAGTACTCATCCGAACCTCCTAACCGTCTCACGAAGACATCGGGTCGTCTTTGTCACGATCGATGCCGAGTTCATCAATCGCGCGATCGACCTGCTCCTCGCCGATCTCACCACCACGTGCGAGTCCTGACAGCGCTGCCAGCGCAACGTAACGCGCATCGACCTCGAAGAAGTCACGCAGGGCAATCCGCGAATCACTGCGCCCGAAGCCATCGGTCCCCAGAGACTCGACACGACGCGGAATCCACTTTGCGATCGAATCCGGCAATGACTTCAGATAGTCGCTCGCTGCGACTACGACTCCATCACTGTTCTCCAGACACCCGGTCACGTATGGCTTCCCGGCGGTACCCGACCGCAGTAGGTTTGCGCGCTCCACCGCAAGTGCATCGCGTCGCAGTTCGCTGTAGCTGGTAACGCTCCAAACATCGGCTGCGACGCCGAAGCGTTCCTCGAGAATCTCAGCTCCACGAACAACCTCGCCCAGAATTGCTCCGCTGCCTAACAGCTGCGCACGCAATCGACCGCCGTGCTCGCTGGTACGCAGCCGGTACATCCCTCGCAAGATTCCCTCTTCGGCACCCTCAGGCATCGCCGGCATGGGATAGGCCTCGTTACCAACCGTAAGATAGTAGAACCCGTCGCCGTCATCCTTGTACATCCTCCGAAGTCCGTCGCGGATTATGACCGCGATCTCGTACGCATACGCAGGGTCGTACGCCCGGATGGTCGGTATGACTTGCGCGAGATGGTGGCTGTGCCCGTCTTGATGCTGCAGCCCTTCACCGGCCAGCGTCGTACGACCGGCCGTCGCACCCAACATGAACCCACGACAACGCATGTCGGCGGCCAACCATGCAAGGTCACCGATGCGCTGAAAGCCAAACATCGAGTAATAGATAAAGAACGGGATGGTCGGCACGCCGTGGGTCGCGTACGCCGTCCCCGCCGATATGAACGACGACATCGCTCCGGCTTCGGTGATGCCCTCTTCCAGGATCTGGCCGTCAGTGGCCTCCCGGTAGTACAGCAGGCTCTTGGCGTCGACGGGCTCATAGAGCTGACCAACGTGCGAATAGATACCGCACTGCCTAAACAACGCTTCCATCCCAAAGGTGCGCGCTTCGTCGGGGACGATGGGTACCACATGGCGCCCCAGGTTCTCGTCGCGCAATAGCTTCGAGAGAAGCCGGACAAACGCCATCGTCGTCGAGACTGCGCGCCCTTCCGTCCCCAGATAGAATTCTTCGAAGAGCTCGGCACCGGGGAGCTCGAGTCGCGGGACATCGACGGTACGTTTCGGCACGTCACCGCCGAGCGCCTCTCGCCGCTCCTTCATGTATACGATCTCACGACTGTCGGCCGGCGGTCTATAGAGCGGCGCGCGCGAAATATCCTCGTCGGATATCGGAATTCCGAATCTTGCGCGGAACTCGCGAAGCTCGTCTTCGTTGAGCTTCTTTTGTTGGTGGGTGATGTTCTTCCCCTCACCCGTCTCACCAAGCCCATAACCCTTGACGGTTCTAGCGAGGATTACTGTCGGAGCGCCGGAATGATCGACGGCCGAGCGGTAGGCCGCATGGACCTTCAGCGGATCGTGCCCGCCCAGATTGAGGCCCTTGAGTTCTGCGTCGCTCAGATGGTCGACCATTGCTCGCAACGCAGGATCGGCACCCCAGAAGTGCTCGCGGATGTACGCGCCGGATTCGACCGAGTACTTCTGCACCTCGCCGTCGATCGAATCGGTCCAACGCCGCGCGAGCAGACCACTATCATCACCCTCGAGTAGAACGTCCCAGTCACTACCCAGCACGACCTTGATAACGTGCCAGCCGGCTCCACGAAAGATCGCCTCGAGTTCTTGGATGATCTGGCCGTTGCCCCGCACCGGACCGTCAAGACGTTGCAGGTTGCAGTTCACGACGAAGATGAGGTTGTCGAGTCGCTCGCGTGCCGCCAACGCGATCGCGCCCAGCGATTCAGGTTCGTCGGTCTCGCCGTCGCCTAGAAACGCCCACACATTCTCGCCACGCGCCTTCTTCAGGCCTCGGTCTTCTAGATAGCGATTGAAGCGTGCTTGGTAGATCGCGAGTATCGGCCCGAGCCCCATCGACACGGTGGGAAACTGCCAGAAGCCCGGCATCAGCCAGGGGTGCGGGTACGACGAGAGCCCGCCTTCAGGCTTGAGTTCTCGTCGAAAGTTGTTGATCAGCGACTGATCAAGCCGCCCCTCGAGAAAAGCACGCGCGTACACTCCCGGGGCCGAATGCCCTTGGAAGAAGACCAGATCTCCCGAGTGGTCGCCCGCACGCCCGCGGAAGAAATGATTGAAGCCAACCTCGAGCAACGTCGCAGCCGATGCATAGGTCGAAATGTGACCGCCAATGCCTTCGACTTCGCGATTCGCGCGCACGACCATCGCCATCGCATTCCAGCGAACGAGACTCTTGATGCGGCGTTCGAGTTCGAGATCTCCGGGGTAATCGGGCTGAACCGCGCGGTCGATCGTATTGACTTGAGGCGTATTGGCCGAGAACGGCATGCGCACACCGATACGATGTGCGTGAGACTGTAGCTGGCGCAGCAAGAAACCCGCGCGCTCGGGACCTTGATTCTCGAAGACCCAATCGAGCGACTCGAGCCACTCGAGAAGTTCGCCGTCATCCGTCGCCTTCTTCACCTGTCCACCCGCAATACGTTACCAAGAGCCACCGGCTAGCCGAGCTTCTCTTCCACGCTCTTCACTTTGTCTGCCATGGATTGCGCACGGTCTGTACGCGTTCCCAGTTTCACCGTTGATGTGATCCGCGGAGCGCCCATATCGTGAACGCGCTCGTGACACGCCTTGATGCCCGCGAAAACATCATCCCATTCGCCTTCGACGTTGGTACCGTACGCATGCGTGCTGGTTTTGAGTCCGGCCCCGCGTAACACCCGGACGCACTCGGCCACATACGCCGATACCGACACACCAACGCCAATGGGAACCACACAGAGGTCAACAATCACTTTCACCGATCGCTCCTTCGGGCACGGGCGGCTCACCGAGCGCCTCCGCCCTCGCCGCTAGTGTAGCCCGAGCGCCCGCGAATATCGCGCCGGAAGCTCATTTGGCAACCTCATAGTGTCGTAGGCGTAATACTGATATCGGTGCCACGCGCCCAGACGGCTAGGCACCCGAAGCCAACGCCTGGGAGAGATCGCTCGGTTGCCGAACTGTCTCAGAAGATCGCCGATACGCCCCGGACGGTCGTGTGCGATGCCAACGGCGACGGTGTCCGATCGAGCTACGGCGTCATCCCGGGCGCGGTATTACTGACCAGCTCCTCATCGTACGACGTCGCAAGCGAACTGCCCCAAGCGAAGGACAATCCGCTGGTATTCTACTGCTCGAGCGAACGCTGCTCGGCGGCCCCTTCTGCGGCGCGGCGCGCACGTGACGCAGGCTACACCCATGTCTACGTCCTCCCGGAGGGAATCAAGGGCTGGGTCCAAGCCGGCAAGCCGGTAACGAGCCCCACCGGATAGCGCTAGCTATTCTTTGCTGGTCAGATCGATCGACACTGAGTTGATACAGTAACGCATTCCACTCGGCGCGGGCCCATCAGGAAAAACGTGGCCCAAATGGGCGCCACAGCTGGCACACATAACTTCGGTACGGTGCATCCCGTGGCTCGTATCGTCGACCACAGTCACCGCGTCGCTCTCGGTGGGCTCAACGAAGCTCGGCCAGCCGGTACCCGAATCAAACTTCGCATCGCTTCTGAACAACTCGCTGCCGCAGCACTTACAGCCGTAGACGCCGGGCTCCTTACAGTCGAAATACTCGCCTGTAAACGCGGGTTCGGTTCCCTTGAGGCGGCAAACCTCGAACTCCTGCTCGCTGAGCTGTTCTCGCCACTCGGCTTCGGTTTTTTCGATCTTCGCTACCATCACTGAACTCCGTCGTCGCTCAAGGCTACGGCACCTAAGAGGCCCTACACCGTAAGGCGATGCAATATCGGGCGCTCTTCTCTGGATCACGCTCGGCCGGATCTCTAGTATGTTGCCGACCGCATCCTACCGGATGCCGGCAAGTCGAAGCGGGAGAATCTCACCATGTTGGAAGCTTTGTGTATTGAAGGAAGTTGCTCATCGGGCCTATGGTGGGCGCGCCTGCTAACCAGCGCATTTCTCGCGGTGCTGTTTTTACAGTCCGGGCTCGACAAGGTCGTCGACAAACAGGGCAATCTGGACTGGCTGACGGGACACTTCGACAACTCACCGTTCGCGGGCCACGTACCAACGCTGCTCAACGTCGTTACCGGCGTCGAGCTACTTGCGGGCGGATTCTCGGCGATCGGCTTCGTCGTCGTCATGTTGTCGGGAAGCACAGGGCTGGCTTTTACCGGCGCGCTATTCTCGGGCGTTGCGCTGACAATGCTGTTTGTCGGCCAGCGACTGGCAAAAGACTACGCTGGCGCAGCCGTGCTCGTGCCCTATTTCATCCTCACGATCATGGCCCTGCTTCTGTTCGCGTAGTCAGGCCGACGACTGCGGCCTGCGACCTGCAACAACTTTCGAGACCAGGTGCGGTTCGTCGCCGGTAATTTCGAGTCCCGCTTCGGCAAACAACGCCGCGAGATCGTCGCGCAAATACGATCGATAGAACGGCTCGTGATAGCTCTCGGGGAACGCGTGCAACACGTCATCCAATTGAGGACTGTCGCTCAGCTGAGCGGAGTCGCACACGACAACCGTACCCCCGGGCTTCACGACGCGGATCATCTCGCTCGCGACGATGCGCCGCACCTTCGGCGGCAGTTCGTGAAACAGGAACACCGATGTCACGACATCGAACGTACCATCGGCCCACGGCATATCCTCCGCGTTGTCGGCGGCAAGCGTGAGCGGTACATCGGCACTAACGAGTTCACGCGTGCGGCGCAGATAGTACGGGCTGAGATCGAGACCGTACAGCCGTGCCTTCGGAACTGTGGCGGCAAGCTGCGAGAGAAAGCGTCCGGTTCCACAGCCAACATCCAAGATACGCGGTCGGATTTCACCGCTTTCATCAATCGATCGCACGAGCGCTGGAATCGCCATGCGTCGCATGACGTCGGCCGTTCCACCGAACAAAAACTCGACACCAGCATCGTAGATGTCTGCGGATCGTTCGCTCAGCCAACCGTCGGTCTGCCAGTGAAAATTGCGCAGGTAGTAGTCGGGGTAGTGCGAACGGTCGACGTCGGCCGGCAGATCGGCATATCGACCAAAATAGCTTCGCCAGGCGACCTTCGGCAGATCCAGCGCGACAGCGGGGATCCTCCTGAGGTAGTGAGCAAGCGGGAATCCGTAGAGCAGGCGTTCAGGGTAGTACCCCTCTTGGACGTTGGCCAAGTCGCGCTCGAGCAACTCATCGAAGCGACGCGCAAGATCCGACACCGCCCCGAGCGAGGGCCTGCGCGCATGGGGATGCAATAGCGTGTGCAGAATCTGGTAACCGACACGTGTCGACGCAGCCAATCCTTGATGTTGGAACTTGTATACTCGGCGCGCCAACGTCGTGGTCGGCCAGAGTTCTCGCTTCATTCCATCGACGTCGTTCACTTGCGGCCTATTCTCACATCGCGCGCTTCGCCCGTCGCCAAGCAGTCGCCACAGAAGTGTACCACGGGAAGTCCGTCTTGGCTTCGCCCCACCGGTACGACTTCTCTATGTGGCTTACCCGGCACTGACGAACAATCGATATGAGCCGATCACTTCGTACCCCATACGTCGATAGATCGGCTCGCCCATCGGTGAAGCCTGCAGCGTCACCAATTGGGCACCCGCATCCAGCGCAAGATTCGTGACGGCGCGTGTGCATGCTTCGGCCAATCCTTTACCGCGTGCCGACGGAATCGTCCCGACCCAGTAGACACCGGCGATCCCGTGAGACAGCAGCACCATCGCTGCCGCGCTGGGACGATCCCCTTCGTAGCCGACGACGACGCGTACATGCGGTGCACGCAACAGGTTCGCTTCGGCGAATATCGCTGTGACCGCTGCGGCAGGGATCGCATACGTCGCCCATGCACTGCAACTCACCGAAACGAAATCGGCTTCATCGGTCTCGCTCAGCGCACGCACCGTACACCCGTCGGGCGTGGCGACGTCCGGCAGACGCCGCTCGACGAACATCGCAGGGGGCGCTACGAGTGACGGCAACCCCCCACTTTCACACGCGGAGGCCAGGTCGCTGCCTTCCTGACCGTTCAAAAGAGCGATGATAAACCCGTAGCCTCGATCAGCATAGAAGCTGCGCGCTAGCTCGATGACGCGCCGAGACGCAACAGAGGGATCCAGTCGCACGACGTTGTTATGCAACGGGTGTCGATGCGATCCCCGCATGAGGACCACACCCTCTCGCTCCTCGACCTGCCCACCGGCTGCACGCGTCTGCTCGCGCAGGGATTCGACGAAGTTCAAATCGCCGAGTCGCACTTTCGTATCGACATTCACTCGGCGACATCTACCGGCTTCGCCACGCTCAACCAAAATGCCAAGTGGTTCGATCACGGCTCGGGCAGCGCGCCCGTGCGGATCTCTATCCGAAGCGGCGATCCATTGCGCAGCAGATCGAGGCTACGGATCTCATCTACCAGCGACGTCGTCACCCATTCGCGCAGCGCCGCGCGCCGCCGGAAGTAGCCGCCCGGGGGACCGAGGATGATGTCTCCCGCGGCAATCCCTGCGTCAGCGGCCGGCGAGTACGCATGAACACGAGTCACTTGGGCCGCCCCCGCAAACAATTCCAAGTGAGTACGAGTTGCGGAATCCAGCGATCGATACTCGAGTCCAAGCCAACCCGGCAGCACGGCGGCGAGCAACTGCATCTCGTCGACCAGAGGCGGATACGGCTGCTCATCGTCCTTGCCGGCAGGTCTCGGCGGCCGCGCAGGTAGAGCGAACCGCTCGCAGAGTTCGAGTGCTTCGTGTGCACGCCGTTGCTGCGAAGCGCCCTGCCTGTCGAGGTACACCAAACCCGCGATGCGCATGAGCAATGTCTTCATGCGTAACGCCGCACCCAGACGCACCTGCATTCGGTAGCTCGCCGTGCGTGCTTCGATACCCATGCGCCGATAATCGAGCATCCGACGCAGCAAGGTCGGCGTCTCGTCCGAACGGGCTTCGCCCTGCCCGTCGACCAGCTCGGCCGCATGCTCACGCAGTTCGACGATCAGAAGTTCAAGCATTTGTCCGCGCTCACCCGGCGGCAGCCCGTTGAGAAAGCCGACGTCTACGACCTCGCGCCAATCCGGATTGGCCGCAAGGAAGCCCTGATAGTTCTCAACGGCCAGTTCGCGGGCGAGCTGATCCCACTGCTTCGCTGACGAGCGCAGGCTACGGCTCAGCGCTGGTAAGTTTTCCAATCGCTCATTGAGTTCGCGCAGACTACGCGGACTAAACGAGCCGTAGGCTTGTCCGATAGCGTCGATCTCCCGGAAAGCGCTCGCATAGTGCAGCTCATCAGCCCACGCCTGTTCGAGAAGCGAATCGGTGAGGGAATCAAGCGAAACCCCGCGCCCGCGGGCTTCCTGCTTGAGCAGGCTTGTGAGATGTGCGTCGCTCGTGCGATGAGGCACGTCGGGGGTCCGGTCGCTCAACAGAACTCGATGATGCGCCGATTCGAGTTCTCCAGTACGGCGAACGGCATCGAACAAGCGAAACGAGTAGCCGACGTTCTCGCGACCGCGGTTCTCGGCATAGCAGCCGTAGGCGAATCGGTCAGCCGTGGAAGCGAAGTAGCCGCATACCTGACCATCCGGAGCCCCCCCCTCGACGCTCGGCCGCATCGCACGCGCAAACGCTCCCGAAAAACACTGAGACATCAGCATGACGACCCGACTTCGCTCGCGCACGGGTCCGAGCATGCGAATCAGATCGTCGACGACCAGAGCTTCGCCCCAGAGGACGATGGCGTTGTTGTTCAGGTGCACCGGATCGCGCCGACCGTGATCGGTGACGTACAGAACAACCGTGTCCTTGGGTGTGAGTATTTCGGCGACCGCACCGAACCACGCGCCGATCGCCTCGCGCGTAGCGGGTTGGAGCACCGCGCCCTCGACCGTCGAGTCGATCAACTGGGGCTGGGGACGAAATGCTACCCCCAGCGGCGCCGTTTCGATCAACCACCAGTCGTCCTCGGTCCGGTCGATGATCGCAAGGTCAGGAGCGGGATCCGATCCATCGCTGGCAAAGATGGTGATGTGTTCATCGGGCACGCCGCCGTCGAGCAGCAAGCGGCGAAACCGACGGATGTGTTGCAGGTGCGACCGATAATTGCGCTTCGCCGAGCCCCCTCCATTGATCAGGGCAGCGAATACACGACCGTCATCGACGCTGTCGGGCGCGCGCCGCTGCATGGTGAAGGGCTGGGAACTTTGCGGCTTCCGCTCCCCGGAATCCGTACACCCAGGCGCTCCCACGAGCGCGCAAAGACCAATCGTTACTGTCATCCAGGTTGGTTTCATCGTTCGGACCAGCCATCGTAGCGCCGATGCGGATCCCTGTCCTCCTCTCCGTCTACTGGTTTTTCTTGATGGGAGCACTCGGGATCTTCTTCCCCTACTACTCGCTCTATCTCTCCGAGACGCTCGGCCTAAACGCTGCACGGACTGGAATCGTGATGGGAGTGATGCCGCTCGTGGGCATGTTCACCCAACCGGCGTGGGGCCAACTTGCCGACCGTACAGGGTCTCGCACCACCGTTCTGGCCATCCTGTCGCTGGGGACGGCGGCCGGTTTCGTCGCACTCACATTCACCGATTCGTTTCTCGGCATCGTAGCGGGCACCGCGATTATGGCGGTGTTTATGGTCAGTACAGTACCCATGTTCGTCGCCGTATCCATGGCGTTGCTGGGCGAGAACGCCAGCCGGCGCTTCGGCTACTACCGTGTCTGGGGAACCGTAGGTTACCTGGCAGCCGTTTCTCTCTTCCCGTTGCTGCTCGAACGCCTCCGCAGCGATGGAACCGCAGGCCTGGAGATCATGCTTCCCGTCACCGCCGCACTCTATGGCGTGGTCGGCCTGCTGTCGTTAGTGCTTCCGCGCGACCGCGCCGTGACCGTGAAGGCGGCTCGAGGAGACTGGCGCATACTGCTGCGCCACAAACCGTTTGTCCGATTTCTCATTTTTCTGTTCGGCGTCTATCTGGTCCAGCAGGGGCCGATGGCACTGTTCCCCCTCTTCGTGCGCGAACTAGGCGGTAGCGCCGAGATGCTCAGCAGAATGTGGATCATCATGATTCTGCTCGAGATTCCTCTGATTCCACTTGCAGGCTGGGCTTTGTCGCGAATCGGTGCGCGCGGGTTGCTCGCAGTCGGTGTGTTCTCCGGGGGCGTCCGCTGGCTCGCCACCGGTCTAGCCACCGACCTCAACATGATCTACGCCGCGCAGATCCTACACGGCATCACCGTGACCGGCATAATTATTGGGGCGCCCCTGTACGTCGAACTCGTCGTGCCACAAAGACTCCGATCGACCGGCCAAGCCCTGGTCTCGACCGTCGGCATCAGCTTCGGCGGCATTCTGTCGAACATGGGTACCGGCTGGCTCATGGATGCGTTCGATGCACGCACGCCCGCGATCGTCGGCGGCGTCGCGGCAATAGCGCTGACCCTGGCGTTGCCCTGGCTCGTACCGAAGACCGAGCCCGTCGAGGCGACGGAAACCGACCACCTCCCTCCTACCGACACCGCCGCGATGCCCTAGCGGCTCGATCAGCGACGGACAGCTGCGTTCGCCAGCGCGTCGGCGTACTCGTTCCAGCGGCTGCCGTCGTGGGCCTTGATCCAGCGCAGTTGCACACGGGCGTGCTCGTTGGCGAGTGCATACACGGATTTCACGAGCTCGAGGTTCTTGATCTCGCCGCCTTTTCGCTTCCAGCCGCGGCGCTTCCAGCCTGCCGCCCACTGGTTAACCGTATCTACGCAGAGCTTACTATCGGAGTAGATCACCAGCTCCGCATCGGGCGCGAGCGCTTTGTACGCCTCGATGATCGCCATCAACTCCATTCTATTGTTGGTGGTGTGCTCGGCCGAACCGCTGCCCTGCGTGACCACCTCGTTGCCTTCGACGACGACAAAGCCCCAGCCGCCCGGGCCGGGATTGCCCTCACAACTGCCGTCGGTGAAGACACCGTCGGTGGGACCGGCATGGTAGCGTTCCAGAACTTCTTGGGGTGTCGCAGAATCAGTCATCGACGACCGGTATAGCGGTGGACGGCCTCGCTGTCAGCAGCGGAGCGAACGCCGGCCTTCAGCCCGCAGCCAACGCGTCTTCGAACGACACACCGTCGGCAATCATTTGCGAGTACCTGATCAAGTGGCGCGGCCAGCGGAAAGTGAGCACGCCCACCAGGCGATCGGCCCGCCCAAACAGCGCTACGAACTTGTACTCATCCGGGTCGCCGCGAACGATCTCGATGCGATCATCGGCACTCATCCGCCCTGCGAACTGAATCTTCACATCATACTGATCGGACCAGAACGTGGGTACGGGTGCAAAAGGCTCTTCAATCTTGCCGAGCATTCGTCTGGCTGCGTACACCCCCTGCTCGACAGCGTTCGTCCAGTGTTCGACCCGCATGGTCTCGTCGAACAGCGCGTTATGCCAACGCGCTACATCGCCCGCTGCGTAGATACCGGGCACGCTCGTCTCGCAATAACGATCGCAAACGACGCCGTCATCCAGCTCGAGGCCACTGCTTTCGAGCCAACCGGTAACGGGGACGGCGCCCACTCCGACAACAACCACGTCGCAGTTGATGATCGATCCATCATCGAGCGTCACTGTTTCGACATGCGTATCTCCATCGATCGCGGCCACCGACACGCCGCAACGCAGATCCACACCGTGCTCGCGGTGCAGCTTGGCCGAGACTTCGCCCAGCTCGCGACCGAGCCCACGCAGGAGCGGCACGGGCTGCGGCTCCACCAGCACAACCTCCAATCCGAGCTGTCGGCACGACGCGGCAACTTCGGCTCCGATGAACCCGGCGCCCACCACCACGACACGTTTCGCCGCCAGTAGGTCACGGCGTATCGCCTGAGCGTCGTCCTTGGTACGAAGATAGTGAACGCCGTCGAGACCTTCGAAGGCGCGCACCCGGCGGGCCGCCGCGCCCGTGGCAATCAAGAGGCTATCGAATGTCACTCTCTCGCCGTCATCGACAGTGAGCGAGCGCGAACCTACGTCGAGCGATTCCACCCGTCGACCGGTACGCAGCTCGACCTGTAAAGCCTCGTAGGGATCACGGCGCAGGCCGAGTTGCTCGTCGGTCCATTGCCCGCGCAAGATCTCTTTGGAGAGCGGCGGTCGATCGTAGGGTAGATGCGGTTCGGCACCGATCAGACAGAGTTCGCCGTCGAAACCCTCCGCGCGCAGCGCTTCCACGCCACGAAGCCCGGCCAGAGACGCGCCGACGACGACAATACGATTGACAGCGGACATCTCGGCAAGCGACTACCGAAATGCCGGTATGACGTCTTCGGCGAACGCCTGGATCATATCGCGCTGAAAAGGCGCGATCGTCATGAAAATGATGTGCGTCACGCCTACCTCGCGGTACTCGTGTGCACGTTCGATGCAGGCGTCCTTACCGCCGCAGAACATCATGCCCTTCGCCGCTTCCCCGGAAACTCCGTAGGCAGCGCCGAGCATTTCGGCGACGGCGTCCTGCACGGCCACGTCGTCGGTGTAGCACATCATCAGCATCGCGGTCTTCTCGATTTCGTCAGTATCACGTCCGACGCTATCGCCGTGTGCTCGGATGACATCGATCAGTTCCTTCATGTGGTCGGGCCCTCCGAAGGCGTTCCACATGTCGGCGTACTGGGCCACGATACGCAGCAGGATCTTACGGCCCTCGCCTCCGATCATGATCGGCACCTTCTTCTGTATCGGACCTGGAACGCAGTGGGCGTCGTTTACCTGGTAGTGCTTACCCTCGAGCGTCACGCGCTCTCCCGCAAGCATGCCGGTGATGATCTGCAGCGATTCCTCGAGCGCCCGCAGGCGACCGACCACGGTTTTGAACTCGAAACCCAGGCTGCGGTGTTCTTCCTCGAACCAACCGGCGCCGATGCCCAGATTTAGACGTCCGCCGGAGATCTGATCGACGGTGGCCGCCGTTTTGGCGGTGAGCGAGGGGTGTCGATAGGTGTTGCCGTTTACCAGAGCGCCGATTCGGGCCCTCTTCGTCACCTGCGCCATCGCCGCCAACGTCGTCCAGCCTTCGAGGCAGGGGCCATTCGGGTCGCTCAGGATCGGGTAGAAGTGGTCGAAATTCCACAGGGAATCGTAGCCCCACTCATCGCACTCCTGCCAGAGCCGGCTAAGGTCAGCCCATTCAAGGTTCTGTTGCCCGGACTGGATTCCGAATCGCATTGGGTGATCAGCCATGCGGGCTATCTAACCGGAGTGCCGACAGGAAACAACGGCCGATCTAAATCGTGAAAAACAGTGACCCAACACTTGAAGTCAACGCACCGAGAGGAGTACAACCATTGGACCGGTTCATTTTATAGTTTGTGTGCTCCACCGCGGTGCGGGAGGCAACAGAGGAGAGGTAGGAGATCACGATGAGCGCTGTACCAGCTGCGCAAGCGCCCCTTGAGTCCAGTTATGTTTTAGACGGTCGAGAGATCACCACCCCGGTCAAGGTCGGTCGTGCAGTCTCCGCAAGCGCGATCTTCCTTGTATCTGCCAAGAAGGCCCGCCGCTTTGTTCCTCAACACGATCTTTTCCCAGCCGAAATCCTGCCAGGGCGGGCCGCACTCTGCCTGAAGTTCACCAACTACATCGACAGCGACTTCGGCCCCTATAACGAGCTGTCCATGGAATTTCTGGTCCGACCTGCGGGCCGGAGCGCCAAGTCGAGCCGCTTCACCGACACGCTCTCGTTCATTCGTAGCGCACTGCCGTCGTACGTGTACCGCCGTTTCACGAACAGCCCCTTCGCGGCCCGGGCCACGAACGAAATCTGGGGATTCAATCAGACGGTCGGCCAGGTTTCGGTCGAAGCCGTGGGCACGCGCTACCAAGGCAAGCTCGTTCTAGATGGGCAGCACGTGATGAGCTTCTCGGTGCCTTTGGGCGGCAGACGGGTCATTCCTGAAAACGATCAGTGTATCTACTCGCACGTCGATGGAGAACTCTGTGAGATCGCCACCGCAAGCGCGTCCGAGAAGGTCGGAGTTCATCTCGGCGGCGCACGCGTTACGCTCGGCACACATGCCTACGCCGGCGAGCTCGGGAATCTCGGCCTGCCCAAGCATGCACTAGCAACGGTCTGGCGCGGCAAGGTTAGCCGACGCCTCGACGCACCGTTCCCGGTCTGAGCACCGGCTGGTCCCCCGGATTTCGCGACACCACCGACCTCCCACGCCGATGTCCACCCATTCGGGGGACGATCTCGGCGGCGTTGTGCAATTCGCGTCAATTCAAGTGCAATTGAATCACAAAACCCTTTGTCGACAACCCGAGCGCAATGCTAGCGTACTCAGCCATGGGACAACCCATCACGACCAGCGAGTTCACCCGGCGCCTTGATGCTCTGGCCAGCCGTCACGGTGATCCAGTAGCAGGCTTCTTCGGTCCCGGTAGCATCACTTGGGAGATCAACCGCGACTCGGTGACTTATATCGGCGGTCTGCGCGCGCTGCTTATGCAGATCGCACATCCGAAGGTCGCCCAAGGTGTCGCCGAGCATAGCAACTACAAAGAAGATCCGTTCGGGCGCCTATTCCGAACCATCGACACCGTCCACGACCTCGTGTTCGGCGACCTCGAAACCGCGATGACGACCGCTACCCGACTGCACACCGTCCACCAGCGTGTCGGTGGCACACTGCCCGAGCCCGTTCCCTGGCCACATACGCGGCGCTACACCGCCAACGACCCGGAGCTCCTGCGTTGGGTCTATGCCACCTTGATCGACTCGGCGATGGTGACGCACCGCCTCTTCCTGCCCGATCTCGCACCGGTGGCCTGGGAGCGCTACTACGGCGAGAGCAAGATCTTCGCGGAGTTATGCGGCGTATCGGCCGACGATCTACCCGAGACGCTCGTGGACTTCCGGAGTTGGATGCGCCAGACGGTCGACGGCCCGACACTGCACGTCGGTGATACGGCGCGGTCGATCGCGGACGCGATCATCAAGGGCCCGCCGATCATGTATCCGTTGCGCCCAAGCAATTACGTGCTCGCGGCTGGAATGCTGCCGGGCCGAATGCGAGAAGCTTTTGGGCTCGGCTGGAGCGTTCCGGTTCGCGTGAGCTATACGTTCGGTGTGCTCGCCACGCGTACCCTGATGCGCAATGTTCCGCTCGCAATTCGCTCGCTGCCGGTGGCCCGGCGGGCCGAACGCAGATGCGACGACGCCCTGCGCCACGCCGCCTAACCACTACCTACAGACAGACCACCAACTCGGTTCTTCATCCAGCGCGCCACCACAGAGCCTTTGACGACGATCCCTGCGTCCGTAGAATGCGCGCGCTGCGCTGCACGCCGCTCGAGTGAGCGGTGGCGCCCGAAGGAGAACAACAATGGGTATTCCCTCAGACATAGGAATCGTCGACTTGATGCTCGGTATCCCGCACGAGCAGCAGGAGCGGTGGTACGACTTCATGAAGCCGCAATTGCTCGACGAGGAGAGCCGCAAGATGTTCTCCTTCCCAGCCGAGTACATGTTCAAGGACGTGCCGCGAACGGGAGCAAAAGATGACTTCACCCGCTACACGCTCGACGAAATGGACAAGCACGGCATCGAGAAGGCCCTGATCGGCTTCAGTTTCGGCAATGAAGAAGCGGTCGAAGCAATGAGAAACCACCCGGACCGCTTTCTGGGCTCCTACCAAGTAGAACCGAATCTCGGCATGGAGGGCGTACGCAACCTTCGGCGCGCCGTCGAAGAATTCGGCTGCGTAGCGGCGACGGCCTTTCCGGCCGGCTATCTGCCTCAGGTCCCCATCAACGACAAGAAGTTCTACCCACTGTATGCGACATGTGTGGATCTCGATGTGCCGATCTTCGTCTGTTCCGGCGTACCGGGGCCGAGACTGCCGATGGGATGCCAAGATGTCTCGCTCATCGACGACGTCTGCTACTTCTTTCCCGAGCTAAAATTCGTGACACGCCACGGTTGCGAACCCTGGACCGATCTGGCCGTCAAACTGATGCTCAAGTATCCGAACCTCTACTACTCAACGAGCGCATTCGCGCCCAAGCACTACCCGAAGGACATCGTAGACTACGCCAACACCCGTGGAGCCGACAAAATCATGTACGCGGGCTACTTCCCCATGGGCCTGTCTCTCGACCGTATATTCAGCGACATGCCGAACGTGCCCTTTAAGGACGAAGTGTGGCCGAAGTTTCTCCGCGAGAATGCGCTGAAATTGCTCAAGGTAACGTAGCCCTGTGCTCGCGGCGTCACATCTACGCATCGCGACTGTCAGTAAAGTAGCGCCGGCGGTGCGCACATCCGCCCGCCCGCCGGCAGATACCGCCATCACCAAACACGCGTAACCGCACATACGTCGACACATCATCAGACGACCGACCCGAGTTTCCGTTCCGGCCGCAAACGCGCTCCCGGTGCGACTATGGCCCGCGTGACGAGTCGACGACGCCCCGAAGCACTCGGCACCATCCGCAGCAGCGAATGTACGTAGTGCGGCATCACCCGTACCGCACCAATAGGTGTAGGCACGCTGCTTGCTGGAAATTCCCGGAACGATTCGACGGGAGACGACACGATGCGGAAGTTCAGCAGACTAGTTCAGGCACTGATTGCCGATGAACTCGTTCTTTGACGAAACCGGCGGACTCTTCCAAGGAGCTGATTGCGGAATCGTCGTCGACCTCCTCGTAGAGCACGCAGCACGTAACGGCGTCACGTAAGTAGCACCGTCAGATCAACGGACACCAACAAAGGCATAGAGTCCATCATGAACCACCCGACCCACGACCACGTAGCCGCACTCACCTTCAATACCTCAACGTGCACAAGTCTGCTCAAAACGATGTTCGAGCATGCGAACACGCAGAGCGGCACTGCGACAAATGTGAATTGCATCAAGACTGGCGCTGCTTGTCCTAAGTCTAAGTCGAGCCGTACCCAGAGAGGACGGTTAGGAGCTAAAAAATGAACCTTCTCAAACTGTTGACGGAAGATGAGAGTGCGGTATCGATCACGCACTACACGATGTTACTCGCAATCGTCTCGATGGCCGCCCTGGGCGCCATGAACGTCTTCGCAACATCATTCGATAGCATGGCTGCACTCATCGGAGCAGTACTGGATGCCGCCTAGGGTCCACGGCCCAACTTTCCGCTAAAGCCGCGCGCGCAGGATAACCGTACGCCCTCTGCAAGCGTGCGGAAGTTGCCATGCGCGCATCAGTCCGAGGTCCTACCCTGACCACGCTTCTTCACCGGTTCAATCAGAACAGCACTACCGAGCGGATGGACTCGCCTCGGTGCATCAGATCGAAAGCAGTATTGATGTCGTCGAGCGGCATCGTGTGGGTGATCAAGTCGTCGATATTGATCTTCCCATCCATGTACCAGTCAACGATCTCGGGCACGTCGGTACGCCCCTTCGCCCCTCCGAAAGCCGTCCCCTTCCAGGTGCGGCCGGTAACCAGCTGGAAGGGCCTGGTGGCAATCTCCTCGCCGGCCGCAGCGACGCCGATTATGACGCTCGTACCCCACCCACGATGGCAACACTCGAGTGCCTGGCGCATGGTCGCGACGCTGCCGATACACTCGAAACTGTAGTCGGCTCCTCCAGCCGTTAGATCGACAAGATAAGGCACCAGATCGCCCTCGACTTCGGCAGGGTTCACAAAATGCGTCATCCCGAACTTCTCGGCCAGCGACCGCTTGCCGGCGTTTAGGTCAACGCCGACGATTTTGTCGGCACCGGCGATACGTGCTCCTTGGATGACGTTGAGACCGATCCCCCCGAGACCGAAGACGACGACATTAGCCCCCGGCTCGACCTTCGCGGTATTGATTACGGCCCCGATACCGGTCGTCACCCCGCAACCGATGTAACAGACCTTGTCGAACGGCGCATCGCGACGAATCTTCGCGAGCGCAATCTCGGGGAGCACGGAGTACTCGGCGAACGTGGAGGTACCCATGTAGTGGTGGATCGGTTCCCCACCGATAGAGAAACGGCTCGTACCGTCGGGCATCAGACCGCGCCCCTGCGTATCGCGAATCTTGGTGCACAGGTTGGTCTTGCCACTCAGACACGACTTGCAGCCTCGACATTCCGGTATGTAGAGCGGAATCACATGATCGCCAACCGTCAGGCTCTCAACACCGGCACCGATCTCGACAACAACGCCGGCACCCTCGTGACCCATGATGCTCGGGAAAAGCCCTTCCGGATCCTTGCCTGAAAGTGTGTAGGCATCAGTGTGGCAGATACCCGTGGCCTTTATCTCGACCAGTACCTCCCCGGCTTTCGGCCCGGCGAGATCCACTGTCTCGATCGTAAGTGTTTTCCCGGCTTCATGGGCAACGGCGGCTCGTACCTTCACAAAAGTCTCCTCGATGCTGTGCGGCGGCCGAGGCCGCCGCGAGTTGTGTTCGCGAATACTAAGCAGCTGACGCGCGACGCGGCAACCTACCGCGGGTTGCGCGCAATCCGCGGCGCGGGCGGCTAAGATATCCTTTAGTACGCCTGCCGCGACGTACTCGCCGTTCATCGTGCCCAATTCAGACAAAATACGGTTCGCGAGCCGCATCGCCATCATCGTCATCGCTGCCGCCGCGCTGGGGCACGCCGCAGCCTACTTCTACGTGACGTCCGACGATGCACTGATCTCGCTGCGCTACGCGCAGAACATCGCGCTGGGGCACGGGGCTGTCTACAACCCCGGCGCCCCGGCGGTCGAGGGCTTCAGCAACCCGGTCTTTACGGCGATCGCCGCGATCGCCATCCGCATGGGCGTTGCACCGATCATTGCGGCCAAAGGTATCGGGGTCTTCTCGCTGCTCGCGCTCGTCGGCGTGGTGGCGCCGCTGGTACGGGCAATCGACGGGCGCGGGTCCTCCCGCATCGCAGCGTACGCGCCGGTAGCCGCCCTTCTTCTTGCCACCTCCAGCTTCGCGGTGTTCTGGTCGGTGGCCGGACTCGAGACAGTCCTGCACGCGCTCTTCGTCACGGCGGCCGTCGGGCTGACGATGCGAGAGACCGAGCGCGGGCGAGTTTTCCTAAGCCCGCTCGCCTGGCTGCTGGTCGCGGCCAGCCGCCCCGAGGGAGCGTTCATCGGGGCCTTCGCGTTCGTAACACAATGGCTTCTACTCGGGCTGCGACCAGCCATCGCGATACGGTGGACGGCGCTGTTCGGGCTACCGGCTCTCGCGCTCGTGGGCCTGCGCTACGCCTACTACGGTGCGCTGGTGCCAAACACATTCATCGCGAAGGTCAGTTTCGGCGAAAATAGTACCTACTGGGGACTCCAGCAGCTGGGCGGCTTCGCCCGCGAGGGTGGCTACTGGCTGCTCATCCCCGCGCTTTGGTTCACCGTCGCCCGACTGCGTACTTCCGGTCTATCGAACACCTGGCTGGTGGCGCTCTCGGTCCTGGTCGGACAAGCAATCTTCGTGGTGGCCGTGGGCGGAGATTTCATGCCGGCCTATCGTTTCGTCATACCGGCTTATCCGCTGCTGTGCGCCCTGGCCGCCGCAGGATTCGCAATGCTCGAACGATTCTCGCGACCGCTCGCGCTCGGCTTGGTAGCGTTCGCGACGATCGGCATTCCATACTCACAATCGCAGGCACTCTCGGCGCACCCACTGCGTTTCTGGCTCGCTGCCGAACGCCCATGGCACGCGTACCTCGACAAGGCGTCGTTCGAGGGAACCTGGCTTCAAGCGCACGAGTCGGTCGGCAATTTCATCCGCTTGCGCTCTCACCAAGGAGACCGACTCGCTGTTACCGAAGCCGGTGCGATCCCGTTCTTTGCCGGTATCGAAACCATCGACATGCTCGGGCTGAACCACCGCGAAATCGCCCTGCTGTGGCAACGCGCGAGCCGCGCGGCGGCCGCCGACCGTCTTCTCGAGTCACAAGCCGACACCCCTCGCTTCCCAGGCGAACCAGGCTCGCTGGCCATGCACAACTACGACGTACCCAGTTATGTCTTCAAGCAGCGACCACGTTGGATCGTCATCGACGGTAGCTATACGGCCGATCGCGGCGACTTCGTACCGCGACTGCCGGTTGCACGCACCATCGTTCAGTCGCTGCAATTTGGAGCCTATCGAAAAGTCTTCGAAGCAAAGGTCTACGACGGTGCAGCACTCGGACTGGGACCGAATCGTATCGATGTGGTTTTCGAGCTACGCGGCAGTCGACGGCGACGCCCGACGAACTGATGGTCTGCGGTCAACCGGCGGCCTCGAACGAGAACGTCTTGCGCGCCATCCGCAAGATCGACGCATCGACGCCGCGCTCGGCCAAGCGGTCCAGCGCCACCCACGCCAGATCGAACGACTCTTCACTAACGACAAGCGGCTCTTGGTCATCTGCCTCGAACAGATAGCGAACGTCGTAGTGGTAGTGCTCGGGCTCACCCGGGCGCGCAGGTATCGCGTGCACATCAACGTCGAAGATTGCTGGCGAACGCGGTCGTAGCGACCTGAGCCCGGACTCTTCGAGAGCCTCACGTGTCGCGACCGCGTAGGTATCGGACTGGCCGTCGCAGTGCCCCCCCAGTTGCAGCCAGAGCCCGAGCTTGCGGTGATGCGTAAGCAACGCGCTCGTACGCGATGCATTGACGATCCACGCCGCTCCGGTCATGTGGCCGATGGAGAGGGAGCGCTCGAAGCAATCGGGATTCGCGATAACAAACGCACGCATCCGCTCGAGCATCGCGGTCTCCACCCTCTCGACGCAGCGGTAGTCGTCGAGCGCGGCAAGTAGTGAGTGCCTGTGCACGCATGGGAGCGTATACCCTGGCGGCACCATGGGAGAACATCGGCCGAGCTGGACGCACAAGCCCAGGGCGATGGCCATCGCCGATGCGCCTATGGCGAGCGCATAGCGAACTCCATGGCGGACTAGACCGGCAAAATGTCGATTCCGTGCGCATTTTTGCCCGCGCGGCCGAGCCGTCGTTGCCACGATCGCGAAACCGCTTTCCTCGGCGCAACGCAACCGTTCGCACGAACGACCGAAACCCCGGCAAAGCTGCCATTTCAGTGCGAAATGGTTCCCGCAGCCTGCGCGCGCGCCGGCAGCGGACATCGTCGGGGCACCATCGTCGGCCGGTACTCAGCGCGCGGCACGCATTTCGCAACAGCTAAGATGCTCGCGGGCTGCGAACCACGCACTCCCCCTGCTTCCTGCTTGGGACATTACGCATAGACATGGACTCGAACGCCTCGTCTTCACCGAAACTCTTCACCGCCATAACGCGCGGCTACGTGAGTCCTCCAGCGTTTATGGTACTGGCGGTCGGCTTCGCCGTTCTCTCGGGTGCAGAGTATCGAAGCGGCGGCACCTTGCCCTCCTCGAACATCCCGGCCCTGGTGGCCATGCATGAGTTCGTGAACAACGAGATCCGTGTCGGCATCGAAGCCCGCGTCTTCTACAACGATCACTCGACCGACCGGACCGCCGACGATTGGGAATCTGTGGCCTGGGCCGGCGAGCCACCGATGCAATCGCTGTTGCCGGAACTCGCGGTCGCCGCCGCACCAATGACCTACGACTTCGACGCGACGGTAGCAGGCGTCGCGGAAGCACCGCTCGAAGTCGGCATCGACACCGAGGCGCAGCTCCCATTCGATCCGCTCGAAGAACTCCGAGCGGCAGAGGCCACGAAGTTCGCCGAATCCCACACTGGACTCATACCCAACGACCCCACGGACGTGGAAGAGAGCGTCACGGCAACGGCCGACTCATCCAGTGTCGAACACGCAGAGCAAGCGTCGCTCGGACAGTCGTTTCGTCACTTCCTCGACTCGGCGGACAACAGCGACGACGAGATCCGCGCCATCACCCATCACATCAAGGCAGGCGAGACGATTTCGCATGTACTAGGGAAAGCCGGTCTCGACCGCGACGAGATTCGCGAATGGGTACGCGCAGCACAGAAGCTTCACAATTTGAACCGCGTCTACGTCGGGCAGGAAATCTCGCTTCGCATCGACGGGCGTGATGGTTCACTAGCGCGGCTATCGTTCGAGACCGGGCGCACGAGCGTACTCGTCGCCGAACGCGGCAGCGACGGAATCAAGGTCGAACTGCGAGAGATTCCTCACTACCGACGTCTTCGCGTCGTCGGGGGCGACATACGCAGCAGCCTGTATATGGCCGCCACTGAACGCGGTATCCCCCAACCCATCATCAGTGACATCGCCGAAATCCTCGGTTGGGAGATCGATTTCGCCAAGGATCTACAGCCGGGAGCGACGTTCAGAGTCGTGTTCGAGGAGCTCGTACGCACCGATACCGACGCGGCCATCCCGGGCCGAGTGCTGGCCGTCGACATAACCAACAGGGGCCACTCGCACGAAGGCTTCTACTTCATCACACCCGACGGCGGCCGTGGTGGCTACTACAATCGCAACGGCGATGCGCTGGGACGCGCGTTCTTGCGCTATCCAGTCAAATACTCGCGTATCTCCTCCCATTTCTCAGACGCACGCTACCATCCGATTCTGAAAAAGAGCGTTCCGCACTACGGTGTAGACTTCGCCGCGCCTTCCGGCACTCCGGTTCAAGCCGTGGCCGACGGCTCTGTACTGCTGGCGCGCTGGCACCGAGGCAACGGTCGTTTCGTCAAACTTCGTCACGACAACGTGTATGAATCAGGCTACGCGCATCTCTCTCGCATAGCGCCGGGGCTCAAGCCGGGCATGCGTGTGCGCAAGGGCGAAGTGATTGGCTACGTCGGGATGACGGGACTCGCGACCGGGCCGCACCTGCATTTCGCGATATATCGCAACGCTAGATACATCGACCCGCTCGCCGCCGAACTACCGCACGCGCGGTCTCTCGCCGGTAGCACGCTCGCGGCCTACGCGATGTCACTTGGCATGCTCGACCACGCCTACACACAAGCAGGATTCAGCCCCGACGTCCTTGCACGGCTTTCCGCCACGGCCCCCGACAACCCCACAGCGCCCTAGGCTACCGCCGCATCGTGGCGCTCGGCGCGAGCTTGCCTGTCCGGCATTGCATTCACATCTAGGACACGCAAAGGCTCGCCATTGGCAGGGCACAAACACGCCGGCGCCTCGGTTGCCTTGCGCGTCAGTTAGACCAACGCGCCTTCGAGAGGCGTCGCATCGATGACCTGATCTTCCAGAA
>Ga0315336_1001933_pt1 | contig 35156 bp, 32 predicted proteins | sample ASW5metaG_FD_204512 | JGI IMG/M metagenome (GOLD analysis project Ga0315336, IMG submission 204512) | Ammonia-oxidizing marine archaeal communities from Monterey Bay, California, United States - ASW #5 | ecosystem: Environmental > Aquatic > Marine > Intertidal zone | place: USA: California... | reverse complement strand
TCTGTTTTTGCGCTCACGCCAATGCGCCTTCCGCGCATGGCTCCGCGGGGGCGGCGCTAACCGCGCCGGGGCCGCAGTCGCGTCCCTTACCGCGTTCTCTAATTCGAATGCGGTCTGTTTTTGCGCTCACGCCAATGCGCCTTCCGCACATGGCTCCGCATGGGCGGCGCTAACCGCGCCGGGGCCGCAGTCGCGTCCCTTGCCGCTTATTCTGCTACCGAAAGCGGTCCGGACCTGATTTTCGGCGCCGGCACGGCTTGTTCGAATGCCGCGGCGGCTTTCAGGATGGTGGCTTCGGCGAAGCGCGGACCGACGATCTGTAGGCCGATCGGCAGGCCCTGGTCGCACAATCCGCAAGGCACCGACGCGGCCGGCTGACCGGTCAGGTTAAACGGCAAGGTGAAGGGCACTGCCCGGTCGAACCGATCGAATTGGGCCGAGTGGTAGACCGTCTCCACCGGCGGCGGCGATGTCGGCATGGTCGGTGTCAGCAGCAGATCATGGTGCTGGTGGAACTGGCTCATCTCGTTGCCCAGGGCGACGCGCGCCTCTGCGCCGGCGTAGTAGTCGCTGAGGCTAAGTTTCAGGCCGTCTTCCGCCAACGCGCGCAACCCCGGATCCATCAAGGCGCGGTCGGCCTCCGGAATGCTTGCTGTGCGATAGGCGAAGCCGGCCAGCCAATAGCGCTCGAAGCGCTCACGGAGCGGCGCGATGAGCGGGCCGACTTCGGTCACGTCGGCGCCGAGATCGCTAAACACCGCGGCCGCCCGGGCGACCGCGTCGCGGACGTCCGGTTGGATAAGGGCACCGCCCAAATCATAGCTGACAGCGATCCTCATGCCGGCGAGCGATGCCGGGGCTTCGGCGACGATCGCGTCATAATCCGTCGCATCCGCGGGCAAAGCGTACCAATCTCGCGCGTCCGGCCGGATCATGACCATCAGCAACGCCGCCAGGTCGGCCATGGAACGGGCAATCGGGCCGGACGAAATCAAGGTCGCAAACGGGCTCGTCTGCGGGTGATGAGGCACCCGGCCGAAAGTGGGTTTAAGGCCGTAGAGACCGCAATAACTCGCCGGAATACGGACCGAGCCGCCACCGTCCGTGCCGTGGGCGAGCACGCCGATCCCCGCGGCCAGCGCCGCGGCGGCGCCGCCACTCGAACCGCCGGGCGTGTGCGCCGTGTTCCATGGATTGCGGGTGACGCCGGCAAGCGGTGAATCGGTCATGCCCTTCCAGCCGAACTCCGGTGTCGTGGTCTTGCCGAGGATGACCGCACCGGCTTCGCGCAACCGAGCCACCACCGGTGCGTCCGTTTGTGCCGGCGTCTCCGACGTCGTCCGAGAACCCGAGCGGGTGGGCCAGCCGGCGGCGTCGACCGTATCCTTGATGGTCAACGGCAAGCCGTCGAGTGGGCTGAGCGGTGCGCCGGCCCGCCAGCGGGCATCGGCTAGAGCGGCGGCCTGTCCGGCGCCTTCGGCATCAATGAGTTGGAAGGCGTTCAAAGCCGGATTCAAGCGTTCGATCCGGGCCAACGCCTCGGCGGTCACGTCGCTTGGCAACAAATCGCCGGTTTCAAAGCCGTCACGCAATTGCTTGACACTCATGGCAGCGAATTCTTCGGGCATGTTTGTTCTCTCAAGTGGTTTGCTCGGCCTGCGGCCGGCAATGGGTCTCGCGGATCAAAAAGGCGACGCCGAGGGCGACCAGGCTGGCGGCCGGCAGCGTCGCGAGCGCACTATCGAAGGCTGCCGGGCCATAGACCCGGGCGCCGGCCTCGATACGGCCGTCCCAGGCCCAATCGAGGATCAGGCCGACCAAGGGCTGCATCAAGGCGCCGGCACCGACATTGCCCATGTTCACGAATCCGGTGGTGGCGCCGCTGACAGACGGGTGGCTCAGTTCAACCGCGACCGCCATGCAGACAACCATGCCGCCGCTGGCGAAGCCAACGAAAAACAGCAGCGTACCGATCGCCGGCACGGTCAGGCCGGGCATATAGAGCACAACCAGCCAGCCGCCGAGAGCGGCCAAAGCCGCCAGGATCATCGGCGGCTTACGCCGGCCCACCCGATCGGAAATCCAGCCACCGATCGGCGCGCCGAGTGCCCACCCCATCAGCACGAAAGACGTCAACAAGGCCGCCGTTGGCCGGCTATAGCCATGCACCTGCATCATGTGCGGCACGCCCCAAAGCGCCCCGTAGGCAAGCATGGGTCCCGACATCGTGGCGCCATAGAGGGCGACGACCCAATTTTGCCGGCTGCCCAAAACCGTGACCAGGTCGCGGCCAACGCCCGCGAGACCGCCGCGCGCCGGTTCCGCCGGCCGGCCCGGTGGTCGATCGCGAACCAGCAGCCAGGTCGCAGCGGCGAGCGCGAGGCCGCCGACGCCCATACCAAGCGCGGTCTGGCGCCAGCCGGTGGCATCCACCAGCAAGGCCAGCGGCGCTTGGCCCAACGCACCGCTTAACATGGCGATGAGGAAGGTAAGGCCACTCACAAACGCATAGCGATCGGCAGGAAACCACACGGCAACGAGTTTCAGCGTACCGACGAAGCCGACCGCCGAACCAATGCCGACCAGCAAGCGCCCGATATAGGCGGACGTCACGGATTCGGCCGTGGCGAACACGACGGCGCCGGCGCCGGCGATCAAGGCCGCCAGGCTCAACATGCGGCGCGGCCCGTAGCGGTCGAGCATGGCACCGATCGGAATCTGCAGGCCGGCGTAGGCATAGAGGTAGATGGCGGCAAGATTGCCGAGCACCGCGCCGCTGACCGCAAAGGCCGCCATCAGCTCGTCGACCATGACGCTCGGCGCGACCCGCTGAAAAAAGGCATAGCCGAACGACAGGGCGCCGATGAACCAGATCAGCCACGCCCGTCCGCCGATGGTTCGGGAAACCGTCATGCCCAGGTTTATGGGTGCCGCCGGCCGTTGCCGTCAATCCCGGCCAGGGCTGCCAATGTCGCCGAGACCGTGCTATCAGAACTTTAGATGGCGATATTTCTTTATGAGGCCAGATTAGGATGAGCAAAGCGGAACTGGACACATTAATCGAACTGTTGAATGCGCGGGAGCGACCGGAAAATCCGACGCCGGAAATGATTCGCGAGCGGTTCGACAAGTTGGCGACGTTCTTTCCCTTACCCGGCGACGCGACGGTGGAGCCGGTTGACGCCGGCGGCGTGCCGGCCGAATGGGTAAGCGCGCCAGGCGCCGGCGATCGGGTCATCCAATACGTTCACGGCGGCGGCTATGTCATTGGTTCCGCGGAAAATTATCGAACTCTGTCTTACGGGCTATCGAAGGCTTCCGGCGCCCGAGTGTTGAACGTCGATTACCGCCTGGCACCGGAGCATCCGTTCCCTGCCGCCGTCGACGATGCCGTCGCCGCCTATGGCTGGCTGACCGGCGCGGGCGGTGCGAAGCCGAGACAAACCGCCATCGCCGGTGATTCCGCCGGCGGCGGCCTGACCCTCGCCAGCCTGTTGGCGATCCGCGACGGCGGCGGCGTGTTGCCGGCCGCGGGCGTCTGCATTTCACCTTGGGCCGACATGGAAGGTTCGGGCGAAAGCATGCGGACCAAGGCGGCGGTCGATCCGTTGATCCAGCCGGAGCAAATTGCTTGGTTCAGCGACCATTATATGAACGGCGCCGACCCGAAAAATCCGCTCGCCTCGCCCATTCACGCGGAGTTCGGCGGCCTGCCGCCGTTGTTGATCCTAGTCGGCAGCGCCGAAACCCTGCTCGACGATTCGCACCGGATTGCTGATCGCGCCAAAGACGCCGGTGTCGACGCAACGTTGGAAGTCTGGGACGACATGATCCATATCTGGCCCTATTTTGCGCCGATGTTGAGCGAAGGACGCGACGCGATCCAACGCATCGGCGGCTTTGTCAAAGACCGTCTGGGCTAGAGTCATGTCGCAATTTCACTTCGAGCCGGCGCCGTTGCCGCCTGAGGCGGAGCGTTTTCGCGCGGAAGTCCGCGCCTTCATCGCCGAGACCATGCCCGATCGATCCGAACGCGACCGCGCCGAAAGCTGGTCCGGGTTCGATCCGGCGTTCAGCCGTAAACTTGGCCAACAGGGCTGGATCGGCATGACCTGGCCGAAGAAATATGGCGGTGCCGAGCGCAGCTTCCTGGAACGCTATGTCATGATGGAGGAAATGCTGGCCGCCGGGGCGCCGGTCGCCAACCATTGGATCGCCGATCGGCAAAGCGGACAATTGATTCTGCGGTTTGGAACCGAAGAGCAGCGCCACGAATTGCTGCCGCCGATCACCCGGGGCGAAAGCTTTTACTGCATCGGCATGAGCGAGCCGGATTCCGGTTCCGACCTGGCGTCAGTGCGCTCCCGCGCCGACAAAGTCGACGGCGGCTATAAGATCAACGGCCGCAAAGTCTGGACCACCGGCGCGCATCTCGCCCACAACATGATCGCCCTGCTGCGCACCGGCGATCCCGGCGCCACGCGGCACGAAGGCCTGACCCAGTTCGTCATCGATATGACGTCACCGGGTCTGACGGTTCGCCCGATCATCGATCTGGTCGGCCAACATGACTTCAATGAGGTGACCTTCGACGACGTTTTCGCGCCCGACAATCGCCGTGTGGGCGACGAAGGCGATGGCTGGAAGCAAGTGACCGCCGAGCTTGCCTTCGAACGCAGCGGGCCAGAGCGCTACCTATCGAGTTACCGGCTGTTGGTGACCTTGATCGATCGGTTGGCCGAAGACCCGGACAGCCGGGCTGCGGTAACCGTCGGCCGCTTGGTGGCGCGCCTCGCTAACCTACGGGAAATGTCGCTCTCGGTTGCTGCAAAGCTCGAGGCCGGCGGCGACCCCGCACTTGATGCGGCGGTGGTCAAGGATCTTGGCGCCCTGTTCGAGCAGGCAATGCCGGGGATCGCCCAGGAGCTGGTCGACGACGAGCCGACCGACATGGATGGCGATGATTTCCAGGAGACCCTCGCCTATCTTATGCAGATCACCCCGTCGTTCTCGCTACGCGGCGGTACCCGTGAAATTCTGCGCGGCATTATCGCCCGGGGGCTCGGTTTGCGATGAACGAACTTCGATCCATTTTAGGCGACTCCATCGCGCGATTGTTCGAAGAACAAGTCACAGCTGATTTACAGAATACTGCAGAATCAGGGTGTTGGTCGGAAACACTGTGGCAAGTTCTGGAAGATAATGGCCATACCCGCGTGTTGGTGCCGGAAAGCGACGGCGGCGTCGGCGGCACATTTGGTGACGCCTTGGTGGTGGTCCGCGCGGCGGGCCAAGCCGGCGCGCCGGTACCTTTGGCAGAAACGATTGTTGCCGGCCATCTGTTGAGCGCCGCCGCCATCGCGGTACCGGAAGGGCCAATCACCATCGCGCCGACGCGCGGCCAAAATCGATTGGTGCTTGACGGCGACGGCCCGGGCGGTCGGCTTTCCGGCGCCGTATCCCGGGTCCCGTGGGGGCGCAACGCATCGCACCTGGTGGCGGTCGCCTGGGCCGGCGACGTGCCGCATTTGGTACTGGTCGAACGACCCGACGGCGCCGCCATCACCCTCGGCGCCAACGTCGCCCGCGAGCCGCGCGACAAATTGGTCTTTGACGGCGCAGCCGTGAGCGATGTCGCAGCCATCGAAGACGCCGGAACGCTGTGGCGCCTCGGCGCCTGGGCCCGATCCGGCCAGATCGCCGGCGCGCTTACACGGGTATTGGACCAGTCGGTCGAGTACGCGACCGAAAGGGTTCAATTCGGCCGGCCGATCAGCAAGTTCCAGATCATCCAGCAGCAATTGGCGATCCTGGCCGGGCACGCGGCGGCCGCCGGCGCCGCCGCCGAAGCCGCGGCGGCAGCGCTCGATCGCGGCGATGGTGGTTTCGAAGTCGCTGTCGCCAAAGTACGGGCCAGCGAAGTCGCCGCGGAGGCGGCCAGCATCGCCCACCAAACCCACGGCGCCATCGGCTTCACCTACGAGCATTCGCTGCACTACGCGACGCGGCGCCTGTGGTCCTGGCGGGCGGAATTCGGCACTGACAGCCATTGGGCGGAGGACATCGGCCGCCATGCCATTGCCGCGGGCGGTCGGGCGCTTTGGCCCTACGTCACCGGCCGCGGTCAGTGACAGAGACGCGCCCAACCATGACCACGACGACGGCTCGTTCAGGCACCGACATGCAGGTCATTGGACTGATTGGCGGCGCCCATTTCCTCAGTCATTTTTTCATTTTTGCGATGGCGCCGCTGATGCCGATCCTGCATCGAGAGCTTGGCGTCAGCTTCCTGGCGCTCGGCGCGGTCATGACCACGTTTCAGGTCGCCTCCGGGTTGTCGCAACTGCCGGTCGGATTCGTGGTCGACCGGTTGGGTGCTCGAAAAATCTTGATCATCGGACTGATTGTCGAATCGCTGGCCTTCCTCGCCATCGGTCTGACCGGGACTTATTTGGCGCTGCTGGTTTTTTTCGGCGTCGCCGGGGTTGCCAATTCGGTGTTTCATCCGGCGGATTACACGATTCTGACACGCCGTGTCGGCGGCCAACGCATGGGCCGCGCGTTCAGCCTGCATACCTTTGCCGGCTACGCCGGCGGTGCCGCGGCACCGCCGTTTTTCGGCGCCGTCGCTGGGTTCTGGAGTTGGCAAACCGCGTTCATCGCGACCGGCATCATCGGCCTCGCCATGGGCGCCTTGTTGATCCTATTCGGCCATATCCTGGAAATGGAGCGGGCGGCACCTGTTGACGGCCGGACCGGCGCGCCGGCAAACCCCAAAGTTCTGTCGGCGCGCGAGGGGGTTCGCTTGCTGTTGTCGCCGCCGGTGATGCTGTGCTTTGTATTTTTCATGATGATCGCCATGTCATCCGGCGGCCTCAACAGCTTCGCCGTCGCGGCGCTCATCGAAGTCCACGGCACCCCGTTCGACCAGGCAACCATGGCGCTGACCGGCTTCTTGGTCGGTGGTTCCCTCGGCATCCTGGCCGGCGGTTACATCGCCGATCGGACGCGCCATCACGAAGTCGTCGCCATGGCCGGATTCGGCGCCACGGCACTCGCGGTTTATTGCATTGGTGTGGTTGCCATGCCGGGCTGGCTGTTGATCACCGTCTTCACCACAGGCGGCTTGCTCTACGGCATGATTATGCCGTCGCGCGACATGATGGTGCGCCGGGTCACACCAGACGGATCCATGGGCAAAGTGTTCGGTTTTGTCTCCGTCGGACTCAATATCGGCTCAGCGATCATGCCAATTCTCATGGGTTGGGTCATGGACAATAGCGACCCGATTTGGGTGTTTCACATCGCCGCCAGCGTCATGGTGCTGGCGCTGGTGATTACGTTCCTCGGTCGCTTGATACAAAAAGCGTGATCGATGCGCATGACATGCGTGCAATATATTAATGTTGAACCATTTGAATTAGAATATTCTTCATAACACCCCATTCCTGCCGTATTCCACACACAAACACCGGCCATACTGCAATCGTCACCGTCACTTCCGGAAATATTTTGCATATGACGCATTGCGATTTTCGTTGCCAGAAACACAAGAACGTGGGAGAATCCGATTTACGCGTATCATAATAAAAGATACGCACGTCTTTGTGATTCCGACTAAAAACACTTCCTAGATTCACCATCTGTTAACCATGTGGATCCAGAATTGGAAGTGGTGGCAAAGGGTAGGCGGCGCGCCATCGCACGGGAGGAGGCCGGTATCGGCAACTTCCGGACGCTCACAGCGCCAAGACTAATAGGCGCTAGAAATTTGAAGGCTTAAGTGAGCGACCGCAAGTCCTGCTGATACGGGTCGAGTGATAAAACTGATCGTCTGTCAAAGGCGGCTGTTTGGACCCAAGATTTAGCCGGACGAGGATCGCCATGAATGTCTTTTCTATGTTTTCCGAACAATATAACCGGACGCAATTCGAGGAATTGTCGCTGCAGGATTATCTGCTGGCATGTCGCGACGATCCATTAATGTATGCGACGGCGGCGGAGCGCATGATCGCCGCGATCGGCGAGCCTGAACTTGTCGACACCAGCTCCGACCCGCAGCTCGGCCGCATATTCCTCAATCGGACGATTAAGCGCTATCCGGCTTTCAAAGACTTCTACGGCATGGAAGACACCATCGAACGTATCGTGGGGTATTTCCAGTATGCTGCACAGGGCCTGGAAGAGAGGAAACAGATCCTCTATTTGCTGGGACCGGTTGGCGGCGGCAAGTCGACCCTGGCGGAACGCCTGAAACTGCTGATGGAAGAGCGCCAGGTTTATGTGTTGAAGGCTGGTGACCAGATAAGCCCGTTGTTTGAGTCACCGCTCGGCCTGTTCGATCCCGAGCGCATGGGCGAACTGCTGGAAGACAAATATAACATCGCCCAACGGCGGCTGTCCGGCCTCACCTCGCCTTGGGCGATCAAGCGGCTCGATGAATTCGAAGGCGACCTGTCGCGCTTTACCGTGGTCCGTCTGAACCCTTCCAAGCTGCGCCAGATCTGCATTGCCAAGACCGAGCCGGGCGATGAAAACAACCAAGACATCTCGGCGCTGGTCGGCAAGGTCGATATCCGCATGCTCGAACACTTCAGCCAAAACGATCCGGATGCCTACAGCTATTCCGGCGGCCTCAACCGGACGACCCAAGGACTGTTGGAATTCGTCGAAATGTTCAAGGCGCCGATCAAGGTGCTGCATCCGCTGCTGACCGCGACCCAGGAATCCAACTATTTGGGGACCGAGGGTTTTGGCGCGTTCCCGTTCCAGGGCATTGTGCTCGCCCATTCCAACGAAGCGGAATGGCAACAGTTCCGCAACAACAAGAACAACGAGGCGTTCCTTGACCGCATCTGCGTAATCAAGGTGCCTTACAGTTTGCGGGCCACCGAAGAAGCACACATTTACGAGAAGCTGCTGCGCGACAGCGAGCTGGGCGAAGCGTCCTGCGCGCCGGAAACCCTCGACATCCTGTCGCGGTTTTCGGTACTCACGCGGTTGCTTGAACACGAAAACTCGAACCTCTATTCGAAGCTTCGCGTCTATGACGGCGAGAACCTGCGCGACACCGACCCCAAGGCTAAGTCGATGCAGGAATACCGCGATGCCGCCGGCGTCGACGAGGGCATGACCGGTGTCAGCACCCGTTTCGCTTTCAAGGTACTGTCGGAGACCTTCAACTACGACACCTCCGAAGTCGCCGCCGATCCGGTACATTTGATGTACATACTCGAGCATGCGATTCGCCGTCAGCAATTCCCGGAAGACGTCGAGAAAAGCTATCTCGATTTCATCAAATCGGAACTGGCGCCGCGTTATGCCGAATTCATCGGCAACGAGATCCAGAAGGCCTATCTGGAATCCTATTCCGAATACGGCCAGAACCTGTTTGACCGCTACATCGCCTACGCCGATGCCTGGATCGAGGAGCAGGACTTCAAAGATCCGGACACTGGCCAGATCTTCGACCGCGCCATCCTCGATGCCGAACTCGGCAAAGTCGAAAAGCCGGCCGGCATCGCCAATCCGAAGGACTTCCGCAACGAAGTGGTCAAGTTCTCGCTGCGGGCCCGCGCCCAAAACGATGGCAAGAACCCAGCCTGGACGTCCTACGAAAAGCTGCGTGACGTTATCGAGAAGCGGATGTTCGGGCAGATCGAGGATCTGTTGCCGGTCATCAGCTTCGGCTCCAAGAAGGACAGCGAAACCGACAAGAAGCATTGCGAGTTCGTCAACCGCATGACCGAGCGTGGCTACACCGAACGCCAGGTCCGGCGGCTGGTGGAATGGTACATGCGGGTCAACAAGGCCGGCTAGACGGAACAGGCGGTTTCATGCCCTTCTTCATCGACAGACGCCAGAACCCTAAAGACAAGAGTCTTGGCAACCGGCAACGCTTCATGCGACGGGCCCGCGCCCAGATCAAGGAAGTTGTCGACAAATCGATCAGCGAGCGCAGCATCTCCGATGCCGCGAGCGGCGAAACCGTCACCATTCCGACTAAGGGCATTGGCGAACCGCGGTTCCGGCATTCGTCGAAAGGCGGCAAGCGCGATCGGATCTTTACCGGCAACAAGGAATTCCAGACCGGTGACCGTATCGATAAGCCGGACCAAGGCGGCGGCGGCGGTGGCAAGGAAGGGGCCGATTCCGGCGACGGTGACGATGAATTCCAGTTCGTTCTGACGCGTGAGGAATTCCTCGACCTGTTCTTTGAAGACTTATCTCTGCCGGATCTGGTCAAAACAACCCTAAAGGAAGTCTATTCGTTTAGCTGGAAGCGGGCAGGATACAGTACTGCCGGCTCACCGCCCAACTTGAATGTATTGCGCACTATGCGCAACGCTCAAGGACGGCGCATGGCGCTCCGGCGACCGAAACAGGGTGACGTGGCCGTGCTAGAAGAAGAGCTAAGCGCGCTGCAAGCGCTGGCCGATCCCGATGCGGCTGCAAAGGCTCGAATTGCCGAACTCGAGGACAAAATTGCCGGCCTGGAACGCAAGCGCCGTGCCGTACCCTATATCGACCCGATCGATATTCGGTTCTCCAACATCATTCAGCATCCGGAGCCCAACACCAAGGCCGTGATGTTCTGTTTGATGGACGTTTCCGGCTCCATGGGCGAGCGTGAAAAAGATCTCGCCAAGCGCTTTTTCATTCTGCTGCATTTGTTTCTGAAGCGCCGCTATGAACATATCGACGTGGTCTTCGTGCGCCACACCCATGAGGCCCAGGAAGTCGACGAGGAAACCTTCTTCTACAGCCGCGAGACCGGCGGCACCGTGGTGTCGACGGCAATGACCGAGATGCTGAAGATCGTCAAGGACCGCTATTCGCCGAGCGAATGGAATATCTACGCGGCGCAGGCATCGGATGGCGAGAATTTCTCCGGCGACGCCGAGCGCTGCATTGCTCTGCTGAACGAAGAAGTGATGCCGGTTTGCCAATACTATGCCTATGTCGAGATCCTCGACGAGCGCGAAATAGAGCTGTTTCAGAATTCCGCCGGCGGCACCGCGCTTTGGCGCGCCTATGGCGGCATCAATGAGGCCTGGGAAAACTTCGAGATGAAACGTATCGCACGCCCAGGCGATATCTATCCGGTGTTCCGCGAGCTGTTTTCGACGGACTACAAACAAGCCAGCCTGCGTCCTCCGCGGACCGGCTGAACGAACAACGACGGGGAGCATTCCACGATGGCGCCGAAAAAATCCGAGCTGCTGTTTAAAACCTCGGAATGGACGTTTGAAATTCTCGACCGCACCCATGATGCGATAGAGGACATCGCGCTGAACGACCTCGGCCTCGACGTATACCCCAACCAGATCGAAATCATATCGTCAGAGCAAATGCTGGACGCTTACGCGTCGGTCGGTATGCCGTTGATGTATCACCACTGGTCGTTCGGCAAGCGCTTCGTGCGCGAAAATCAAATGTACAGCAAAGGCTATTCCGGCCTGGCCTATGAAATCGTGATCAATTCCAATCCCTGCATCAGCTACAACATGGAAGAAAACACCATGGCGCTGCAGGCGTTGGTGATGGCCCACGCCGCTTTTGGCCACAATCACTTCTTCAAGAACAACTGTCTGTTCCGCCAGTGGACCGACGCCGAAGGCATCCTGGAATATATGCAGTTCGCCAAAAGCTATATAGCCAAATGCGAAGAGCGCTATGGCTTCAGACAGGTCGAGGAAACCTTGGATTCAGCCCATGCGCTGATGGATCAAGGTGTTTTCCGCTACCGCCGCCCCCCCAAGCTGAGCCTCAAAGATCAGCTCAAACGGCAACAGGAACGCCAGGATTACGAGACCCAGACGTTCAGCGACATTTGGCGGACCCTGCCTGAATCCGGCAAGGCAGATGTCGACCCCGCCGCCGCGGAAGTGGCTGAAAAGGAAGCGGAACGCCAGAAGGCCCATCACCTGCCGGAAGAAAATCTGCTTTATTTCCTAGAAAAGACAAGCCCGAATTTGGAAGCTTGGCAGCGCGAGATCTTACGTATTGTGAGGAACGTATCACAGTACTTCTATCCGCAGAAGCAAACCAAGGTCATGAACGAGGGCTGCGCGACTTTCGTCCATTATTACATCATGAACGAACTCTACGCTCAGGGCCGGATTACGGAAGGATCCATGCTGGAGATCTTGCATAGCCACTCCAACGTGGTAGCGCAGCCGGATTTCGATGACAAACGCTATAACGGCATCAATCCGTATGCCCTAGGCTTCGCCATGATGGAAGACATCAAACGCATCGCCGTCGATCCGACCGACGAAGACCGCGAATGGTTTCCCGACTTCGCCGGTAACGGAGATTGGCGCGGCACGTTGAAGGATGCCTGGGCGAATTACCGCGACGAATCCTTCATCCAGCAATATTTGAGCCCACGGCTAATGCGGAAGTTCCACTTGTTCGTGTTGAACGACGATGCCGCGGATACGAAATTCACCGTCTCCGGCATCCATGACGAACGCGGCTTCCGCAGAGTCCGCAAATCTTTGGCTCAGTCCTATGACTTGTCGCTGGCCGAACCGGACATCCAAGTCGTCGACGTCGACCTGAAAGGCGATCGCGCGCTCCACCTGCACCACAAGGTGCATCGCGACGTGCCGTTGTCGGAGAAAAGCCGCGACGAGGTCTTGAAGCACGTCCATCGGCTGTGGGGCTACGACGTCACCTTGGAAGGCGTCGACCGCGAAACCGGCGCCCGGATCTATGCCTCCTCGACCAAGACGTTGGACGAGGCCGCTTGAGCCTGTCGGCTTTGAAGCAAAGTCCTTCGCTACGCTCAGTGTACTTTGCTTCAGATTAAATGAAGCGTTTGCGCCTCTTGAGGCGGCCCGGCGGCCTGATTTGGCAATATTTCTACCGGCAAAAAGTACACCGAGGCGAAGCCGAGGGACTTTTTGACGAATGGCACCACTTTGCCCATACGCGTTTTTCTCGCTAGGCTTCGGATTGAACGCCTAGCGAGGAATTCATGTCCACTTATGAAACCATCACCTACGCGACGCCCGAGCCGCATGTCGCGTTGTTGACCTTGAACCGGCCCGATCGCTTAAACGCCTACACCGATGAGCTGACCTGGGAAACCCAGGACGCCATTCAGCGCTTCCAGACCGACGACGACGCGCGGGTGCTGATCGTCACCGGTGAAGGCCGCGGGTTCTGCGCCGGCGGTGACATCGGCGCCAGCAGCGACAGCGCCGCCCGTGCCCACGTCAAGGAACGCCAACTGGGCCACGCCCGCCAGATGATCGAAGGTATGCAGGCCGTGGTGTTGGCGCTCACGCGCTTGGACAAACCGTCGATTGCCATGGTCAACGGCCCCGCCGTCGCCGGCGGCTTGGCTCTGGCGCTGGGCTGCGATTTCCGGATCGCCGGGTCGGAAGCCCGGCTCGGCGATACCAGCGGCAAGATCGGCCTGCTGCCGGACGAAGGCGGCGCCTGGCTGTTCCCCCAGGCCATGGGCCTGGATCGCGCCCTGAAGATGACGTTGCTGCACGAGGTCTATGACGCGGAAACCGCTTTCCGGCTCGGCCTGGTGACCGAGGTGGTGCCGCAAGCGGCCCTCAGGGACCATACCATGGAATTTGCCCGGGCGCTGGCCGAGCGCGCACCGCTTGCCGTCCGCCTGGCCAAACAAATGATGCGCCGGGCGTCGGATTTGACCCTCGAGCAGTCCATGATCGACGCCGCCTTGTCGGTCATGATCACCAACGACAGCGCCGACGTGCAGGAAGGCAAAGCCGCCTTCTTTGCCAAACGCAAACCCGAATTTCAGGGGCGATAGATGAAAGACTACAAAATAGCGGTCATTGCCGGCGACGGCATCGGCAAGGAAGTGGTGCCGGCGGCATTGCGGGTGATGGACGCGGCTGGTGCCAAACATGGCTTTCGCCTCGTCATCGAGGATCTGCCGTGGAGTTGCGAGACCTGCCTCGAGACCGGCGAAATGATGCCGGCCGACGGCATCGAGCAATTGCGCCCCCACGACGCGATTTTCCTGGGCGCGGTCGGCTTCCCCGGCGTGCCCGACCATATCTCGCTCTGGGGCCTGTTGATCCCGATCCGACGGGCCTTTCAACAATATGCCAACGTCCGCCCCCTGAAGTTATTCGATGGCGTCACCTCGCCACTTGCCGGTCGCAAAGCCGGCGACATCGATTTCGTCATCGTACGCGAAAACAACGAAGGCGAATATTCGGAGATGGGCGGCCGCATCTATGAAGGCACCGACCAGGAAGCCGTCATCCAGGAATCGGTGTTTACCCGCCAAGGCGTTGACCGCATCCTGAAATATGCCTTCGAATTGGCCGACAAGCGGCAACGCAAGCATGTCACCTCCGCCACCAAATCGAACGGCATCATCCACACCATGCCCTATTGGGACGAGCGCTTCACTGCGATGTCGGCGCGGTATCCCCATGTCGGGACCGACGTCTTCCACATCGACATCTTGAGCGCCCACTTCGTCCAGCATCCCGACTGGTTCGATGTCGTGGTGGGGAGCAATTTGTTCGGCGATATCCTGTCCGATCTCGGCGCCGCCGTGGTCGGCGGCATGGGGCTGGCGCCGGCCGGCAACATCAATCCGGAAGGCCTCTACCCCTCGATGTTCGAACCGGTGCACGGCTCTGCGCCAGATATCGCCGGTCGCGGCATTGCCAATCCGATCGCCCAGATCTGGACCGGCGCCATGATGCTCGACCATTTGGGCGAGGCCGCCGCCGCCGAAGCCATCGAAGCCGCCATCGCCGCGGTCCTGGCCGACGGCGACGTCCGCACAGCTGACCTCGGCGGCCAGGCACCGACCGACGAAATGGCGGCAGCGATTGCCGACAAGCTTTAACCGATCGTTGGTATAAGTCATCTGAACCTTGCGTCGGCGGCTTCGGTTGCCTGAAGCTATGGCCGAGTCCGTCACCGTGCGGGAGGCCGGTCGACGAACAGGCAAAGCTCGTGGCCTTTGGTGTCGGCGATCACCGCTTTTAGCGACTCACGGGAGAAGCGGCCAAAGCCACGACGGTTCCACCAGCAGGTCGCGTCAACGCCAATGCGCATCAACGCCAACTTTCCAGGCTCTGACCCTCGCCGGAAAGGGCGCCCAGGGCCTCCCCGATAGCCCAGGCGGTTGCCATCAGATAAATCCAGATGGCGACGCCGGGCAGCTTGGCCAACGATACCACACGCACCGCCACACCAAGCGCCCTAGCGGTGAGAACGATGGGCAGCGCACACGCGGTGGCACAAAGCTCCAGGCGTTTCGCCAAAGGTTGCCCGGCAGCGCGTCCAGAACCATAAAGCTGACCATGGTGCAATCGGCTCGAGAGCCGACAATTATGAGTATCCTCACCTGTATAGGTGGCCGCCATGCCCGAATGCAGAACCAGCCGCATGCCCTGCCGACGCAACAGGTCATTCACGTCCCCTTCGATGAGGCCCTGCGTGCTCTGCCGGAGCGCGGCCAGCAAGCAATCACGCCGGTAGGCCAGATTGTTTCCTGGTAAGTGCGATGTCGGGCGGATGACGTTTGAATCCAAGCCTAGGACCGCCGGATGGAACCGGCCATATTCGCTGATGCAAAGCGCGCTGGCACGCGCCGATAGGCGACCCGAAACCTCAATCGGGCCGCCAACGCCGCCGACTTTAGGATCGTCGAAACCGGCAAGAACTGCGGTCTGCCAGCCGCTATCCGGCCATGTGGTGTCTTCCAGAAAAGCGACGAACTCGCTCTCGCAGGCTTCGGCTCCCCTTTGCCGGCGCATGGGAACAGGATCCGGACCGGTATCCAAGAAATCGACCCGCGGAAAATTTCGGCGCCAGTCTTCAGTGCTTTCACCCGCCGCGCCGAAAGGGCGGACGACGATGGCGTGAACGCAATCCTCCGCGAGCGCGGCCTCCAGTCGCCGAAGGCAAACCTCGAGCGCCTGCCCTCCCAGCAACGAAACCACGATCACCGTGAGATCTCCGTCGTTTGACATGTACTTGCCATTCCAATCTGTTGGGCCAGAGCATGTTTCCCTAGCACCGTTTCAGGAGGTTTCATCGCCGAAGACCGATGCGGCAAGGTTGACTGTTTGCCCGCTCTCGGAGGATTGATAGACAGCGTTGGCAATCTCGGTCGCGCGATGGCCGTCGATCGCTGTTGCGATGGAGCCACTGCCGGCGCGGTCTTCCGTCAAGGCAATGAAATCCGCAAATTCCTCTACAAACGTATCGACGGCCGTGCTTTGCCATCCACGAATCTTTTCGCGTACTTCCGCGCCGAGGTAGAATCGCCGTCTGACCCGGGCTTTTCCGCCAGGCTTGTCCAGGCTGATCACGCGCGATCTCATGGGCGCGTAGTAGGCGCCGGCCATTCCCCGGTCGCCGTAGGCCTCGAGATAGAAGTGATAGCCTTTCCATTCGCTCCAGCTGGCCTGCAGACTACCGACCAAGCCGTCACGACCGTGCAACAGAGCAAAAGCGTTATCCTCTGATCTGTCGAGATTCCAAATGTCACCTTTGGCAACACCACTCACGCTCTCGATCTCACCCATAATGTGGCGCATGAGATCGACCATGTGAATGCCATTATCCATAAGGGCACCGCCGCCCATGACGCCCTTGTCGTACATCCATGGTGCCTTGAACTCGGACAACCCGGTGTGTCCGGCGAAACCCCGGACGTAACTCAGACGGCCAATCGCGCCGGACCGAACGGCTTGGCGTACATCTTTGATGGCGGAGAAATAGCGTTGATTGAATCCAACTGTCAGCACACGGCCCACGCTCTCTGCGACAGCGATCATGCGACGACAGGCGCCCGGCGAATTGGCCATGGGCTTTTCGACAATGACGTGCTTGCCGCTCTGTAGCGCCGCGACAGCCAAGGGCTCGTGCGTGTCGGGCGGCGTCGAGAGGACGACAGCCTCACACAGGTCGGACGCGAATAGGGCCTCAGCCGTTTCGAAGATCGTTGCGCCATCCGCGAAGGATTCAGCCACAGCTCTGTCGCGGTCATGGACCGCGCTCAATGCGCTGCCAGGAGCAGCGGCCAAGGCATCCCTCCGGATGCGCCCGACGCTCCCCAATCCGATTAAACCAAATCGCATCGCGTGTCCCTCGTGTGCCTCTGCGCAGCCCTCGTCGGCGCCACATTATTGCTTGCGGCAGTGAATCTCGAAAGCCGGCCCGATCAGGACCAAAACATAGCGTAGAATGCGGAAAGCGTAGGCCGCCCGATAAATGGATATCAACAGCCGGTCCAACAAGGGATAGGCGTCAAGCGGCACCGCCACGCGCAACGGTTCGATCCGCAGCACAGCCAACCCGTGGGTACGACAACTGGCGGCAATCGACTGAGGCGAGACCAGTTTGACGTAGCGAAGCGAATCAACGCCGCGTACCAATGTGACAAGGCGCTTGCGCAGCGGCTTGGGAAGATAACCGACGGCCCATATTCGCACCAAAGGATGCGGGCCAAGGCAGTATTTGTTGGTCGCCGACAACCACAACACTCCCGTCGACTTCAGCTGCCGCGCGATCCGCGCAAGTGCGTTTTCGGTATCAAGGACATGTTCGACTAGGTCCGCAGCGACCACATGACTGAAACTGCCGTCGGCGAAGGGCAGATTTTCGACGTCAGCGCAAACCAGCGTTGCCTCGACGCCGTGCTCAGCCAAACGCCGGCGGCAAATGACCAGCCATCGCAGCGCGATATCGACGCCTACGAGGTTGTCGAAATGCCGCGCGGCAGCGAGCAGCAATCCGCCGGTTCCACAGCCCGCGTCGAGCAGGCAAGCCGACTGGCTGACCGATTCAAATGTGGCAATGATTGCGGCGCCGCGTTCCGGTGCTGTGTCGGCATAAGCCACGTACCGCTGCACCAACGCGTCCGGCACGTCGTCGGTGATCGAATAGTAGTATGCTAGCAACTCGTCGAAGGAGGCGTTCTGGGCGAACTCATGCAGCCGCCGCGCCTTTGCGCGCTCCTCATCCAAGTCGAGATAACGGTCCGAACGCAGCCGGAAATCAGCGATACCGAAAAGAACCGGATAATGCCGTGAGCACGCGACGCACCAATATGCCGCGTCGTCACATTCCAAATCCCGCTTGCAGGCCGGGCAGACAAAACCGATCGACGCCATGGCCGCTATTCGATCCTCGACAAAGCGTCACCGGCGCCGACAATGTAGCCGGCCATTTCGCCAAAACTCCAGATGACGACGAACACGCTGAGCGCCGGCAACGCGACAAGGAAGTTCACCCTGAAACGGCGCTTGCGCCAGACTTGGCCGGCGATGCGAAAAATCAAGAGGGCAGGCAATAAGAACGACAGCGCCGCCGCGGCCGCTCGCCGGAGGTACTGACCGCGCTCAAAGCGAATGCCCGCGAAGTATTTCGAATACAAAAACCGCTGATGGGCGAACAGCACGAAGGGAAATCTCTTACAGTGATGCATGACGATGCGGTTGGTCGAATAGAGGATCAGCCCCCTGCGAAGCAGTTCGGGATGGACTGTGGTCTCCCAGAATCCGCCGGTCAGGCGGGATCGCTCGACCTCCGCCAAAACGGTCCGCCGGTAAACCACGTTCATGCCGGGCAGAGACAGACTCCGGCCCTCGGCAACAGGCGCAAGGCAGCCACTGTATTCACAAAGGAAAGTGGCCCAATCGAGCGCTCGGTCGACGACGCCGTTCTCCACGCAACCGCCAACTGCGACAGTGTCGTCCGGTGCCTCGCGGAATGCCACAGATATCGCGTCCATCCAATCAGCACTGGGCACACAATGGTCCTCCGTTACCGCTACGAACGTGCCTTGCGCCAGATCCAGAGCGATTGTCCGAAGTTCCGGAAGCGAGGTATTCACCGGACAATCGATCAAGCGCACATCAGGGTAGTCCCGCCGGATGGTTGCGCTGACCCGGTCGTTTCGCCGGTCCGCCAAAATCACTTCGAAACTGTGATCGCCGCGCTGGTTGCGCAAGGCTTCAAGTGTTTCCAGAATCCGCTCTCGGTCTTCGGTGCTGACCAGCCCGATCACGATGGAAAAGGTAACGGCGGACAGGCTCGGCTGCGCCGCGTCTTCGATCATCATTGCACTCGCCTTCGCGTCAGGGCGTCAAGCGTCTTTCCTTCAGCTCCGGGTATCGTCATGTCCGCGGCGGCGGCGATTGAGGCGGACACATCCATGACCGAGAGCGGCTCGAGATCTTCGCGCCTGTCACGTGTTGCTACATTCGCGACGAACAAACCCCCTGGTCGATGATCACCGCCACGCGCCCTCACGCCGTCAAATCGCACCTCGCCGACTTTGGTGGAACGCACACCTTGCAAGGGTGTATCTGCATTCCATTCAACGATCAGGTCCTCAAGCGGTGCGAGTCTTGGCCCGTCGTAAAGCTCGGCGGTTCTCAAAACACGGCGAACCGCAGGTTCCCCTGTATCGGCGTCGATGAGCTCCAGTAAATCCGTGATCAATTGTCGACAATACGTCTCGTACGGCTCACCGGGGGCGATCCTCCCGTTAGGCTCACGCCCGATCACGTTGATACGAATAGCACCGCCACCGTCACCGTGGGGAACAGCGAACGCCTGCGTCGCGCCACGGCCCCATGACATTAAACGCGCATCGGCCCAATCCGCGATACGCCGGGCACGTTGGCGCATGGATTCCGGCATGATATTTCGGTAAACGGCTTTCAGATCCGTTACCCCGTTGGCAACCACGGGCGCGTTCCGTTGCAAACGTCGGAGGACTTCGGGCAGCAATGGAGAGGCGCTCGCGTTGGGTCCCATACCGGGACCGGAAAAAACCATTACGGTCCAGTCGCTACCGGCACATTCAAGAAGACGACCGATCGAAGCGAAGACAGCCGCATAGATCGCCTCGACCGGGTTAGGCTTCGCAGCGCCCGGTAAGGCGTCTCGTTCGTAGGATCCAGGGTCATGTCGCGGCCAAGCCTGGTGTCCGATGCAATGAGGTTCGTGATACGCGGTCATAACAAAGCTGTAGTCGCCGCGATCGAGATGATCGCGTACGAGTGCTTCTTTCTTCCCAATACGAGAGATGAGGTCGGCGAGGAGCCGATTCACATCCTCTGGTGCAGAACCATACAGATCGCATCGACCAACCGGGTCGCGCCCGTAGTGATTCACGACCGAATCCGCGAGTGCTGGTGGGAAACTGCATACGCGATCGTATTCGCGCTCGTGCACCGTCCAATCGACGAGCTGAACGCCGTTCAGGTTCTTCGCCAGCGGTGCTAATGCAAGGTCGAGGACGGCTACCCGATGTCCCGCGTCACTCGCCAATTGCCAGAGCATCGGTTGTTCAATTGACATCAGCGGGCATCGTTCGACGCGGTACGTTCCAGGTCGCAGTTGATAGGGAAAGAAGCGTCCATGGGTCGCCGGACCGACACCGGTATAAAGCGACGCCCACAATGCGTCATTACCCAGCCCTAGAGGTGTGGATACCTCGAGGCAGGTGCCGTTTCGACGAAGCGCCGTGAGGATCGGCAATTTGCCCGCCGCCTCCATGTCGAGAAGCAGGGATTTATCCGCGGAATCTACGGCGATGAAGAGGACTCGCTTCAATTCTCACCTCTAAGCGCGAAAAGACCTACGCCGACCGTCTTCGGAACTTTCTTCAAAGGGATCGATTCAAGGCAAATCAAGGCTGACCGCGACAGCGGCGCTGGCGATCACCGCGACGTCGCCGATTTCTTCGTCAGCGACGTCCAAACCGCCTTTGACCACGGTGACCGACACGGTGCCGACGGGCAGCGCCGCCTTGACCGTGTCACCGTCGACGCGGTCCGGCGCCTGTACGCCAATCGTGGCGTCGACCTTGACCGTCTTCGGGTCGACCGCCAGGGTACGGATCATAGTCAGGGAAGAATGGTGGATAGCGTCTTCGACCGCCCGCACCGCGGCCTTGGTATAGTCGCCACCGTGCAGATCATTGCCGGTACCAAGTTCTAAGATCACCCGTTTGTAAGCCATGCCCCCGCTCCTACCCGAGTTCCAGACGGACGACGGCGGCCGCCTGAGCGATGACCGTCGCATCCGTGCCGGCCTCGTTCGGCACTTCCAAGCCGCCCTCGACTACGGTGACCGTGCCGGTCCCGTGCGGCAGAACCGCGAGTACCGCGGCCTTATCGACCTTGTCGGGCTCCGGCACGCCGATCGTTACTTCCACCTGCATAGCGTCCGTCGGCATATCCAGTGCTTTGGTCACGGTCAGGGAATTGTGCCAAAGCGCGTCGCGCAATGCGCGCACCGCCGCTTTGGTATAGTCCGTGCCGCGGATATCCGTGCCCATACCGATTTCCAGCACCATACGCCGCATTGCCATTGCCGCCCCTCCCGTTTTATCAACCCGCCGACGTGACCACGTCGAACATGAATGGAAAATCATCCAACATCGTCATTAACCGCTCGATCAACGCGACGTCACCATCGACTTTGATACGGCCGTCGTCAATGGCTGCGGCCAGGCCGGTCCGGTCGATTGTCAGGGCGACCAGATCGGCGCGAGTCAACGTGAGCGACACCGTCGCCGCGGCCGCGGGACCGCCGATCACGTGGCTGAGCGCGCTGTTTTCCAGCCGCACGACGAAGCTCTCACCGCTGTCGGTAAACTGCCAATTACTGACGAAAGCGTCGCCCGCGACCTTATCGGCGTCGAGCCGCACGGCCATGAAGTCAAACAGCATGGCCGTGGTTACCGCATCGAGCAGATCCGGGCTCAAAATCGATCGGATGGGCAGATCGGCGACGCCATTGCGGAGTTCGTGCGCGCCATAGAGGTAGGCGTTCCGCCAGGTCGCCGATTCTGCTTGGTAGCCAAGCTGCTCGAACGCGTCGGCCAGCAGCGCCCGGCCGTCGGCGTGGCCTGGATCGGCATAGACCAGCTGGCTGACGACTTGGGCGACCCAGCGATAATCGCCCTCGGCAAAGTCCGACCGTGCCCGTGCGACGACCGCGTTGGCGCCGCCCATATAGTCGATAGTGCGGCGTGCCGCGTCACGCGGCGGCAAGGGATGCAGGTTGGCCGGGTTGCCGTCGTACCAGCTGAGATAACGTTGATAGACCGCTTTCGAGTTGTGATTGACCGTGCCGTAATAGCCGCGTACCGACCATTCCTGGCGCAGTTCGGGCGGCAGGTCGAGCTTCTCGGCGATCTCCGCCGGCCGCAGACCGTGGTTCATCAGGCGAACCGATTGGTCGTGGATGAATTTGTACAGATCGCGCTGTTTGGCCAGGTAGTCGACAATCCGTTGCCGACCCCAAGTCGGCCAGTGGTGTTGGCCGATCAAAATCTCACTGCCGGCGCCGAACATGTCGATGGCTTCCGCCAGATAGTGCGACCATAGCCGCGGATCGCGCACCACGGCGCCGCGCAACGGGCAAAAATTGTGCAAGTTGTGGGTCGCGTTTTCGGCCATGTTCAATACGCCAGAGCCCGGCATGAACATGTGCATTTCCGCCGGCGCTTCGGAATCCGGCGCCAGTTGGAACAGCATCTCGATGCCGTCGATGACATGGCGCTCCGTCGGTTCGACGATCAATTGGCTGGGCGCGACCAATGTCACCCGACCGCGCGCCGTGACCTTGCCGAGACCGGCATCGACCTGGCCGCGTGGGCCCTTGGGTAACAGGCCTCCGAATTGGAATTGGGCACGCCGGGTCATGGCATTGCCGGCCAGCACATTCTCGCCGCCCACGGCCTCCATGAAGCCATCCGGCGCGATCACCGTCACCCGGCCTTCGGCGACGTCGGCGGCATCGATAACACCTTTCACGCCACCGTAATGGTCGACGTGGGAATGGCTGTACATGACCACCCGAACCGGCCGGTCGCCGCGATGTTGGCGATAAAGCGCGAGCCCGGCAGCGGCGACTTCAGCTGTGGTCAGCGGGTCGATGATGATCAGGCCGCTGTCGCCTTCGATGATGGTCATGTTGGCGAGATCGAGGCCGCGGATCTGATAGACCCGGTCGGTGACCTTAAACAGGCCGTTGATCATGTTCAGCCTGGCCATGCGCCAGAGGCTCGGATTGACCGTGTCCGGCGGCGCCTCGGCATCAAGGAATTCGTAGGCCTTCAAATCCCAGACCACGGAGCCGCGCGCCGTCTTGATCACACCGTCGTCCAGAGTACCGACGAAGCCGCGCCGGGCATCCTCGAAATCTTGGTCGTCTTCAAAATTCAAGGTTTTGGCAAAAGCAGTGTTGAACGCCTGGGTCGCCGGTTCGGCGGCACGCGGCGCCGGTGGTTCGGTGGATGGGTGCTTGGCCATGGTGCCTCGCCTTTGTCGAAATTCGTTCGCGACGGAGCAAATACCTTAAAGGACACAAGGCGGCACCGATACCGAATCGGTGTACAAACGAAGCCTTAAGCCTTTGGTCGGACAATTCGGCGTCATGATGAAATCGCTCGTCCCAATTTTCGCCGCCGCGCTGCTGCTTGGCAGCGCCGACGGCCCCGCCACTGGTCCCGCCTTTGCGGCTGACGCTGGCACGGTCGTTATTAGCGGCGCCAAGATCTGCCGCGACGAACCGGCCAATCCCTGGTGCCAAGGCAAACCGGCGCCGGTCAGCCGGCAATTGTCGATCGCAGTGCCGAACCAAACCTCGGAGCAGCTGCAAGCACTCTCCCGCGACGCACCGTGGATGCGCGGCGACGTGCCTTGGTGCGAGGCCTTTCCCGGCTCCGCTCATTGCGCGAACCAACTTGTCGCCCGGCGCTAGACAGGTGCCGCGACAATTTCCATGATGATCAAGCGGCCCGGCTCGCCATCGGCCTTTACCGCCGCCTGCCTTGAGCCAGCCGATTCTTGAAAGCCGGCGCGGCTGTAGACATGTTGGGCACGGGTGTTGTCTTCGAACACATCCAGCCATAGACGACCAGCGCCGAGTTCCGCAAACGCCGTGGCGATCACCTGCTTCATGAGTGCCTGGCCGAGGCCCTGGCCCGGCGCGGCGACAAGCATACGCACCAGCTCGATCACCGGCGCTGACCCGTCGATACCGGCGAGAATGACATACGCCAGACGCCGGTGGTCGGGCGCCGCCGCGATCAAGTATCGGTAATCCGGGTCGCTTAAGTTCGCGATGTGGGTTTCCGCCGGCCAACGGTGGATGTAGGCGGCAAAGTCGGGTCGCCCTTCCTGGTCGACGATCCACGGCACATCGTCGGCGCGCGCCGTTCGCAAAGCAAAGGCGACCATGCTCGGCCTCTTGCGCTATTCGGCCATGGCCAGCCGCGCCCGTGGCCGGATCGAGACCACGGTGAAGATAGCCAACACCAGCACGCCGGCGATCAACAGCATGACCGACAGCGGCTCGCCGACATCCAGCAAAATGCCAACCGTCGCCGGCGCCAGTGCCGAGCCGACGTCGAGGCCGGAATAGACGAAGCCATAGACCCGCCCGGTCGCGCCAACCGGCGTCGCCGAGCGCACCAGCATGTCGCGCGACGGCGTCGTCAAACCCGACAGAACACCGGCCAGGGAAACCGCGCCAATGATCAACAGCGACGGTAAGGACACGAATCCAGCCAGCAAGAACAGCAGCGCTGAGCCAAGCAATCCCATCGATATGGTCAGGCTGTGCCGGCTGGTTCGGTCGGCCAGCACCCCGCCGATGATGACGCCGGCTGCCGCCCCCAACAGGAAGCCGCTCAACGCCTGGGCACCGGTTTCGAGCGCGGTGCCGTGCAGGGCCAACAGGGTCAGCGGCAGGAAGTCCTGTACCGCGATCAGCGACAGTGCCAATAGCACGAAGAACAGAAAACAATAGATGACCGGCATGCTCATCATCGGCGCGAAACCGCTGGTTGTGGCCTCGGCTGTGTGAGCGACAACGTCATCTTGGCGCTCGGATGCGCCACCGCCGACCAAATCGCGGCGGTTGAACCAAAGCAGCAACCAGATGGCCGCGCCGATCGTCGCGGCGACTAGGATGGCCGTTCGCCAATGATAAAAACTACCGATGGCGAACATCAGCGGCGTCGCCAACGCCCAGCCCAGATTGCCACCGAACGTGTGCGCGCCAAACGCCCGGCCAAGCCGTTTGGGCGTTATCGCAGTGTTCAACACGGTAAAATCGGCAGGATGGAACACACTGTTACCGATGCCGAGCAACACTGCCATCGGATAGAACATCCAGAACTCGGTCAGGACCGCAAAACCGGCGACGGCGACGCAATCAAGCGCGAAGCCCCAAAGCAGCACCCGCCGCGCACCCCAGCGGTCGACGACAAAACCGGCCATGAACTGGCAGACGCCTGAGGTCACGAAGACGACGGTCATCAGCACGCCGACCTCGGTGAAGCCGATCTGGAAGTCGGTGATGATAAACGGAAACAGCGGCGGCAAGACAAGCTGGAAGAAATGGCTGCAGCCATGGCCCAGGCCAATCAATCCCGATACCCGAATGTCCGGCCATTTGGCCGCAACGGCACCTTCCTGCATATCTGCTCCTTGCCGCTCGGCCAGGCAAAGCGGTTGTCTCACACATTCCGTGCATTATCGCGCCAACCAGGGGGCAAGCGCAAATCTGGCTCGGCCAGCAGCACGATGCTATACTTCGGTTGCGACAAAGATTCCAGGAAGAGCCGATGACGATCGAAATCGAATATTGCGTTCAGTGAAACTACGAACCGAGAGCCCTCCGTGTGAAGGCGCAAATCGAAGACCGAACCGGCAGCGCAGTCGCGCTGATCAAAGGCGGCGGCGGCGTGTTTGAAATTACCGCCGGCGGCAAACTTCTGTACTCCAAAAAACAACTGCGCCGGTTTCCCGAGGACAGCGAAATCGAGCGGCTATTTCCGCGGCCCTGACCCACGGTTGTTCAGGCGATTGCTTCGCCGCGGTTCGTCGTCCATTGAACATCGATATCGTCTATCGCGGCAAAAAACTCTTTGAAATGCATCAGTTCGCGATGTTTTTCGGCGGCGTTCTCGTCAGCAAAGACTTCGACAAATGCACCACGTCCTTCGGCTTCGTCGAAGACGATGATGTCAAATCGAAGACAACCCGGTTCATGCTCGCGAACCGCCTGCAACTCTTGTCGCGCCGCGGCCAAAAACCTGCCGACGTCATTCGCCGGAACCTGAAACATCGCGATCAGTCCGATCTGCATGACACCTACCCTTCCGTATAGTCGGATGCTGCGTGTGTATCGTTATGATTAACCGATATATCGACGGCACGCGTCAATCGATTACGCTACACGCTCCGGCGGGGTGTCGACGGGTGGTTTGAAACGGTCCTTACGGGCCTGACCCGATGCGCGAACCCAATGGCGGCGATAACCGCTGACTAACTCTTGGCGATCGGCGACACATGAAGCGCTTTTCTAATGTTATCTCAATCGTAAGGCGGGATTGGAACCGGTTGAGGGAAATCGGGCCGCTTTATGGTGTCCAACGCGCCGTACGATTGTTCTTGCCGCGACGCTGGTTCGAAATCAACCTATGGATCTATACGGACACGGAGCTGGCCCCGTGGCGGACCGAGCCGCCCCCGGAAGGAAACATCCGCTGGGCAATTGCCGAAGACTTTGACTTGCCGGTGAATTACGGCGATTGGGCCAAAGTGCGCAAAGGCTTCGCGTCGGGTGACAAGGTTGTCGTGTCCGTCGAAGACAGCAGAGTTCGCGGATGGATGTGGTTCGCAACAGATTTTGTGGACAACCATGATTGGCTTCGGATGGTCTTGGAAAAAGATGAATGCTTCGCGCATGAATCCTTGGTCGATCCGGCGCTTCGCCAGCAAGGTATCGCCAAAGCGATGGCGCTTTTCGGGTATTTGGGATTAGACCGCCAAGGCTACCGCCTAGCCTGGGGCTTCATTGATGTACTGAACCGAGCGTCGTTGAAGACGTACATTTCCCCCATTCATGCTAACGAGCACGTATTCTACGCCCGTTTGCTCGGGCTGACATATTTGCGTATTGGTAAATTCAGGCGCCTCGGGACTTGGAAGCCGGCACGGCGGTTGGAGCTCCGCCGCGCATTCATCGTGAAGCAACTGAGCCAGTGATCCGATCTAGCCTTTGGCTGTCATGACAGGCTGTATCTCGGCTTATGGTCACGGGGCCGTCGAGGAGCTGTTTCTATCCACGTGCAGATGCAGGATCTTGCTGGCGGCGGTGGCATGCGGTGGCCGGCGCTCGACGCGCAGGAACCGGGAATCACGCCACATCGAGGCCATCAATCCCGACAGTGGCGACGTGCCGATAGCGGATAGGAACGCCTCCTCGATGCGCGCTCCGTCCAGTGGACCGAGCCGCGGATGCACGACCAAGACCATTTGTGGTCGCCCGTCCGCGTCCTCTCGCTCGACCAACTGGTAGTCGGCCGGGTGACCGCCGAATGCGGCAGGCAGAACGCGCTCAAGCACGTCGATCAGATCGCTGTCGTAGAACGTCACGCCGCCGGCGGTCAATTTTTCGTAGCTCCGGACATTGGTCAAATGCGGGTTCCAGCCGAGATCCTGCAACGGACAGCCGCAGTCGCGTTCAGCCAGGTCCGCCTCATCACCCATGGAGAAGTTCACCATTGCGAACGGCGCCGCGGGATGTAAGTTGGAAATCAGCAGCGCACGCGACGGCAAGCCGATTTGCTCGCTCTGGTTTCCGACCTGGATGACCGCATGGAGGTCGCGGAGAATATGTGTATCGTCGGCGGCCTCCGGATTCAGGCAGGCATAGGCGACAGGGCCGCACTCCATCGATCCGTAGCGCGGATAGGATTGAATGCCGGCTTCGGACGACAGGTCGAGGCGTGCTTGGGTGATCGGTTCGCCGCCCAAGGTGGCCTTGGTTCCGCGAACATCGATGCCGGTTTCGAGGGCCGTTCGCGCCAGGCGCACAATCGAGCTCGGGAAAGTTTCCAAGTGCGGCGTCTCGCCCCGGTCCAGCGCCGCTCTGAGCCAGCGCAACAACGGCCGCGGATCTTCCAACGACGCCAATTGACCGGGCGGCAGCCTGACGCCACCCAGCAACGCTCCCCAGCGCATGGCCCGCTCACCCCACCTAAATATCCTATTCGTATCCGATGCAGACGGGTCCAGTTGCGTGAACCAGGCGACGGGCCTTGCGCCGAAGCAATTCATCTTCAAAAGCCGAAAACGCGTGCCGCCGCCCGGCGTTTCCCAATTGACCTTAAGCCAGTCATCGCCGCCGCGGACATGCAGGCTGAGCGCGTAGGCCACGGCACAAGCCCACACAAAGGCCAAGTCAATAATTAAGGGCGTACCGTCGCTGCGACTGCCGCCGCTCCGGCCGGGGATGTGAAACGCAGCGAGCGGGTTGCGCAATCGATTGGGACCGACGTCGATGGTCGCCGATCCGCGTACCGCCGGCCGCCGGCCCTTGAACTCGTCGACGGTGAGATAGACGCCGTTTTCCAGCAACCGCCGCAACGCCTCCTCGACGCCATCTCGTTCCACCAGCATCGCCAAATCGCCATAGGTGCAACCGGCGTGCTGGAGGAGTTGATGGACCGGGTGATCCGGATACCCGTAGATCCCTTTCTGCATGAAGCGCAAAAACTGTTGCGGGCGGTCGCGGAGCTGTCGGTCCTGAATCGCTCGGGCTTCATCGATCGTGAATCGATTGTTGAGAAACCGCGGCAGGCGGGCCAGCAAATCCAAGCCGGCTATGACTGTCCGAATATCCATCATGTATGAGTTATAGTCGAATGCTCTATATTCCACAAAAATATGGACTCATCCGAACGGCCCCCTGTAGTCTGACTCAGCTGCAGTTGCGTATGCTTTAGATATGGCAAGATGTTGGTTTTCTCCCTGTACTCACGCACCAAGTGGGCCTGGAACCGGATACGAGAGATTGGCCCTCTCTATGCCGGCCAGCGGGCGCTCTGGCTGTTCTTCCCGCGACGGTGGTTCGAGATCAACCAATGGATTTTAATGGACACGGACCTAACCCGGTGGCGGTCGGGCCAGACTGCCGACGGCGAGTTCCGCTGGGCGACTACCGAAGACTTCGGCCTGCTCGCGGAATTTGGCGATAGCGCCAAAGTGCGAAAAGCATTCGACAGAGGCCATAGGATTGTCGTAGCGGTTCGAGATGGAAAAATCTGTGGCTGGATTTGGTTCGCAACCGGCCCGCTTGACTACCATGACTGGCTTCGACTGACGCTGGAAAAGGATGAGTGTTTTTTTGTCGACGTGCTGGTCGATACGGCATTTCGTGGCCAAGGCATCGGACCACGAATGGCACATTTTGCCTATGGGGGTTTGGAGCGTGAAGGGTATCGAAAGCTTTGGGGGTTCGTTGACGCCCTGAACCGGGCGTCATTGAATGCGTACAAAGAGTCGATACCGGGAACTGGTCGCCTTTTCTACGCTCGCATGCTTGGACTGACATATTTGCGCATCGGCGAATTCAGGCGCCTCGGAACCTGGGGACCGAAACGGCGATGGGAACTCCGTCCAAGTTTCATCGTGTCCCAATGCAAACAACGGTCTGATCGGGGCATCGCCAAATAGCCCTGAACGCGGTCGAGAACCGCCATCACGGCAAGACCGGTTCCAAAATCTCCAACAGCGGTTCGATATGTTTCTCGTATCTACGCCAGCGGGCCTTGGCGGTCTTGTAAATCGGCTGGCGCACTTGCCAGCGGCTGGCGGTGGAAACCGGACGCGCGGTTTTGTGAAACTGCTCGCAATCCGGATGCCAGTCGAGTCCGGCAGCGGCGAGCATGCGGCTGCCTTCGGACTTGGCATCGTCGATTAAGGATTCGTAGTCGACGTCCAGAAACCGGCCGGGCAGCAGCCGGCGCCAATGCTCCATGAGCCGGTGATAGTCAAGATAGACACGGCCCAACGCCTCGAGATCGAAGGCATAGTGTTGGCCTTTGTTGAAGTTCTGAAAATAACACGACAGGCAGGTATCGCGCGGGTCGCGCCGCATATTAATGATCGTCGTCGACGGAAAGAACTGCAGGATCAAGCCGACAAAGCGGAAATTCAACGGATGCTTGTCGACAATACGCCGCGCATCGGGAAACAATCCTTCGACTCGATTGTGATAGGCGTTGGCGAAACCGCCGACGACCGCGTCGCTGACCCAGGGCATGCAATCGGGAAACTTCGTCTCCGCCGGTGCGCCGGCCGCGTGCTCGGGCAGGGTGCCGGCAATCGAGGAGATATCGCCGAGCTCGCCGGCGCCGGCGACCGCCGGGTGACTGGAGAGAATTTGCTCCGCCAGCGTTGTTCCCGACCGCGGCATGCCGACGATGAAGATCATACGCCGGGCGCCGTCACCGGCGGTTGAATCCGCCGGATGAATACGTCCGCGCACATAGTCGGCGTCGAACATCGAGATGGTGCGGTCGATCAGATGGCGGTGCGTGGTCTGATCGAAGTTGGCGTTACGCGCCGCATTGCCGGCGGCGTAGTGCACAAAGGCGCGGTCATAGGCGCCCATGTCGTCGAACATCTTACCGGCGGCAAAATGCAGGAAACAGCGGTCAACGTCTGCCATGTCCTGGTTTTCCAGCAAGTCTTCGATATTTTCCAACAACGGATCGCCATAGCGGAAAGCGGCCGAACTGGCGAGATTGTGATAGGCCTCGGCATAATCGGGTTTGAGGCGGATGGCTTCCCGATAATGCGCGACGGCCTCTTGAGAGTCACCGAACAGGCCGCGGAGATAGCCGAGATTGTGCTGGATCGCCGGGTCCTTGGCGTTCAGCGACAGCGCGTGGCGCAACAAAGCCAGGGCGCGCTCGGGATCGCTTTTCTGGATAGCCACGGTACCCAGCAGGTTCCAGGCCGATGCTCGGTTCGGGTTGTCGGCCAAAACCTGTTCGTAGATCTTGGCGGCGGCGTCGATTTCGCCGGCCTTCTGAAGGGCGACGCCTTCCGACAAGGGGTCGGACGGGGCGTCCTTGTCTTGGGACTCGGCCCGTTCGGTCATGAAAAGGCCGCCTCCACGCCGCGCGCCAACTGAAACAAGGGCCGGTCGCCGCCCGGCGCGCCAGCCAGCATGAGGCCGACCGGTGCCGCGCCGGCTTCATGCACCGGCACGGATATGGCACAGCCATCAAGGAAGTTGGTGGTCGAGGGGTTGCGCAGCGCCAACATGTTCAGTCGCCCATAGGTGTCATCATCGCCGAATTGGTCAAGCGCCGGTGCCACTATCGGCACCGTCGGCATGACCATGGCGTCATAGGCGCCGAAACAGGCGGCTGCCTCTTCAATCATGGCTTGGCGCGCGGCCAGCAAGTCGATGTAATCGGCCGCCGACTGCTGCTTGCCGCGGATGATGCGGCTGACGACCCGCGGATCATAGAGATCGGCCTTCGCTTCGATCAGCGGCCGGTGCCAGGCATAGGATTCCGCTGCCGCGAAACCGCCGCCGGCGTTGATGGCGCCCAGGCGGTCGAACCCGGCAAAGGTCATTTCCGTGACCGTCGCGCCGGCGCCGCGCAAGCGATCGAGCGTGCGTTCGAACGCTCGGGCCACGGTTTCGTCCATCTCGTCCAACACAAAATTGGTTGGCGCCGCCAACCGCAAGCCCGCGACCGGCCGCATCGGCAGCGGATTTTCCGGCTCGGCCGCCAAAAGCCGGTCCAAGCGCGCGCAGCAATCGACGCTGGCGGCAAGCGGACCGATCGAGTCCAGGCTGCTGGACAGCGGTGTCGCGCCGGCAAGCGGGACCCGCCGCTGTGTCGGCTTATAGCCGACAATGCCGCAGAACGCCGCCGGGATGCGGCACGATCCGCCAGTGTCCGTGCCGAGTGCAACGGTCGCCATGCCATCGGCGACGGCCACCGCGCCGCCGGACGTCGAGCCGCCGGGCACGCGGCCGCGGGCGCGATCGAACGGATTTCTCGGCGTATCATAATGCGGGTTGATGCCGAGGCCCGAATAGGCGAATTCGGTCATGTTGGTGCGACCGACAAACAAGAAGCCGGCGCGGCGCAGGCGGGCGATCACCGGCGCGTCGACTTTGGCCGGCGGCGTGTCGGCAAGCGCTTTTGAACCGGCTGTGGTGACTTCGCCGGCGACATCGAACAGGTCCTTAATAGCAATCGGTATGCCGGTATAGGCACCGGGATGACGGTTGTGGCGGCGGAGCGTATCCATGGCGTCGGCCGTGGCCCGGACGCCGGCCTCGTCCACCGACAGGAACGCCCGATCGCCCTCGCCTTCGGGATCAGCTATCGCGGCCAGGCAGGATTCGACCAATGCGCGGCTGGTTATCGTGCCGGCTTCCAAGTCCGCGGCTGTTTCGGCTATTGTCGACATTGTGCTTGCAATCATTTTGCTGTTGGCTGGATCCAAGAGCATAGGCGCTAGCCTAAGGAACGCAAAAAATAATAAATCGAGCATGAACGGCGAGAACGACAAGGAGCGAACGGACAATGTCACGGCAAGACGCGATGAAGCGCAGCGCGGATTATTTCGACGATGGCGGCTATTTTCGGGATCTGAGCCGCCTGATCGCGGTTCCGACGGAAAGCCAAAAGCCGGAACAGGCGCCGGCCTTGCACCGATATTTGACCGACGAAATGGCGCCCCGGCTGGAAGCACTTGGTTATGAGTGCCGGAAATTCGACAACCCTCTGCCGTCGGGCGGACCGTTCCTGCTGGCGACGCGACACGAGGATGCGAGCCTGCCTACAGTCTTTACCTATGGCCACGGCGACGTTATTCGCGGCCAGGAGGCATCCTGGTATGAAGGCCTCTCGCCCTGGACGTTGACCGAGCGCGACGGCCGTTGGTATGGCCGTGGCACCGCCGACAACAAAGGCCAACATTGGATCAACATCAGCGCCCTCGGCGCGGTGCTGGCCGAACGCGGCTCACTCGGCTTCAATTCCAAAGTGCTGATCGAAACCGGCGAAGAAACCGGCTCGCCGGGCCTTGCCGAGTTTTTCGAGCAGGAAGCCGAGGCGCTGGCCGCCGATGTGCTGATCGCCTCAGACGGGCCGCGCCTGGAGCCGGACCGGCCGACCATGTTCCTCGGCACCCGCGGTGCCATTAATTTCGATCTCGTCGTCGATCTGCGTGAAGGCGGCCATCATTCCGGCAATTGGGGCGGTTTGCTGAAAGATCCCGGCATCATTCTGTCGCATGCCATCGCCTCAATCACAGACGTACGCGGCCAAATTCGTGTGCCCGAATGGCGCCCGGATTCGCTGACGAACGCTGTCCGTGCCGCCCTCGCCGATTGCCGGATCGATGGCGGCGACCAGGGTCCCGCGGTCGACACCGAATGGGGCGAGGAAATGCTGTCGCCGCCGGAGCGGGTGTTCGGCTGGAACAATTTCGCCGTTCTGGCCTTCGAAACCGGCAATCCGGCGAAACCAGTCAACGCGATCGCACCACGGGCGCACGCCCATTGCCAATTGCGCTTTGTTGTCGGCACCGATTCCAAAGATATTTTGCCGGCGTTGCGACGCCACCTCGACACAAACGGTTTCCAACAGGTGGAGATCCGTCCGGCGGAAAAAGGCTTTTTCGCCGCGACCCGTTTGGACCCGGACCATCCTTGGGTAACCTGGTGCGCGGCATCGATCGAGCAAACCACGCAGAAGCGCCCGGCTATCCTGCCCAACCTCGGCGGTTCCCTGCCCAACGATTGCTTTACCGACATTCTCGGGCTACCGACCGTCTGGGTACCGCATTCCTATGCCTCCTGCTCCCAGCACGCGCCGAACGAACACCTCCGCCCCGAGATCGCCCGCGAGGCCCTACAGATCATGACCGGCGTATTCTGGGACCTGGGCGAAAGTGGAGGGCCAGGCTAGAGTTGGCATAATAGGACCAACCGCCTGAATATCATCGACCCGCCAGCACTTTCGGATTTTGCCCATTTATGATAGCTTCTCGGCTGTTCGGAGGCGTTATCCGGAAAATATCGGCCCAAATTCTAGTTCTGTATAATAAACAGGCCGTGATTTTCGCATATTTCCTTCATATGTAAGAAGATGAAAAATCAAGCGTACCGTGTATTGTGTAACATCGTGGGAGCGTGCAGTTGAAGCGGGTTCCCGTTCTCGGGCAAAAAAATGGTAGCGTACAGGGAGAGTGAAATGTCGACCAACGAACAAGCACGACAATACATTTTCGGGCAGATGCAAAAAGTCAAAGGGTTTCTATCACCGTTAGACGGTTTGCTTCTGTCATCGATAGCAATATTCCAGAACGGTCAGGATTGGGGAGGGTCGATCGCCGAAATCGGCGTTTATAAGGGCCGGTCCTACTATCTGTTCCGGATGATGCTGAAAGGCGAAGAGCGATGCATCGGCATTGACATATTCGAACACGGCGATGTCCGAACACCGTATCAAGAGTTCGCCGACAATGGGCGCATGCTGGGTAGTCCGGTTGACGTCCAGGACATTATCGTCGGCGACACCATGCGGATCAATCCGCAGGACCTGAAGGCGCGGCACGGCGCGTTTCGGTTCATCCACATCGACGGCTGCCATGAATTCGATTATGTGCGCAATGATGCGGACATTGCCGATGGAACGCTGGCGCCCTACGGCGTCATCTGCTTCGATGACTTCTTCAATCCGCAGTACCCGGATGTGACCGTCGCGGTGATGGATTTCCTGAACGCGAACAAAGACAAATATGCCGTGGTCGCAATCACGCAGAACAAACTTTATACCTGCTTGAAAAGCCACGCGGACCAATACAAGCAAGCTATCCTTTCGGCGCCTCTGCTGCATAAAGTGTCCAAGATGCCGGCCCATATGAATGGCGACGACATCCTCTGGTGCAGCAACGCGCGGTCGTCGCAAATCGCCTACAAGCTGGCCGCACAGATGAACGTCCCGACCCTGGCCCGCATGGTTTATTAGTAACCATGGCCGGGATCGAGGCGCCGGTCCGCGCCGCGCTAGAACAGAGCGGCGTAGCCTTCGAGGTTTTGGATTGCGATCCGGATTTGGCGGATACGGCGGTGTTCTGCGCGCATTATGGTTATGCGCCAGAAGAATCCGCCAACACCATTTTGGTTAAATCCAAGACCGGCGAAGAACAATTCGTCGTCTGTGTGCTGCTTGCCGATTTTGTTGAAGAAGTCGGCGGTGGTCGAAGTTTTCAGCGTATCAGTGATCATGGTGATCTAGGGATGGGGTGGGTTGTCCGCCCGATCCGCCTTTTAAT
>Ga0315336_1001932_pt1 | contig 35160 bp, 38 predicted proteins | sample ASW5metaG_FD_204512 | JGI IMG/M metagenome (GOLD analysis project Ga0315336, IMG submission 204512) | Ammonia-oxidizing marine archaeal communities from Monterey Bay, California, United States - ASW #5 | ecosystem: Environmental > Aquatic > Marine > Intertidal zone | place: USA: California... | reverse complement strand
GAAGCGCTTAAGCTCGGTCGCGCGCTAACTTCAGCGTACCAGCGAGCTATGTTCGGGAGTTCGGGTAGTTCTACGACTTTGACCATTTTGGCAAAGTCCAACGTGATCGCCAGGGTGATGTCCGCGTTGCTGAATTTATCGCCGGCCAGATACTGATTGTCCGCCAACTGATCATCAAACATATTGATGGCCTTGAGAGCCTTCCCCACGCATACCTCGCCCCATTCCTTGACGCAGGTCTCCCGATCTTTGAAGAATCCGGTGATGTTGCGGAACGCACCGGCAATCTCACTCATCAGGCTCAGCTCCACACGGCGTTGCCACATCTCGATGTTAGCGACCTCCAGTGGCGACTCACCAAATAGATTGGGTTCGGGATTCAATGCCTCCAGATAGCGGCAAATGGCTACCGATTCACTCAGACAGGTTCCATCATCCAATTCCAGCATCGGTACACGCCCGCCTGGATTCTTGGCCAGATAGGCTTCAGCGATGTTCTCGCCTGCGCGGATGTCCACCGGCACGCGTTCGCAGTCCACGCCTTTTTCCGCCATAAAGACCTGCACCCTGCGCGCGTTCGGACTGGGAGATTCATATAGTTTCATGTGTGTTCCTTGTTATTCATCCTGTAGTTTTAAGTGCGACGTATCCGGTGGCGCCGGTGATGGATCTTCATCACGTGTGCCGAGATCCGCACCGAGTTCAGCTAATTCAAAATCAACTGCGTCAACATCGACAGCCCTGGTCACCGGATCAGCATCAAGCTTGCCTATGATTGCACCTACCTCGGCGAGGGTAAACGTGACGTCAATTTCGGCCACCACAACCTCGGCGGTGTCGACACCGAGGCGCGCGCCGAGCTCGGCCAATGTCAGGTGATCCACATCGGGCACACCAATCGGCTCTTGTAGCTCGTCAACAACGAAGGTTGCACCCTGCACGGACAGGTGAGACGTATCAATGTCCGATTCCACGGGTTGGGTGCGTTCCGCCTCTGTGAGGACGTCGGTTCCCAGTGGCAGTAATTCTAGTTCAGTGGGCTCGCTAGCTTGGGCTGGTTCATTCTGCTGACTAGTATCCGGCGCGCCACCATCCAGCGGTAACACACGCAGGCGCGCACCCGCTTTATTGAACACAGCCTGGAACCGCGCCGCGGTCTTTTCGTCTGCGGCCTTTTTTACCACCACCGGTTTACCGGCAAACAGCGTCTCGACGCGTTGATCATCCAGCTTAAGCACCGCAGCCAAGCGCTGCTTAACCACCGCAGGATGATGCCCTTCGACAAGTTCCCCGGTAAACACGAGCCGGAATTGGTCTGACATGGCGGCGAGATTACACGTGATTGATCTCAAAACCTAGTCGCGCCACACTGCGCTATCAACTTGAGAGGGAAGATCATTATGGGCACAACCGCAAACGTAGTCGTATTGCCGCAAGACACCGCAGTGTTGCGAATAGAAGAGCTCTCGCTACCGGATCCGGGCCCGAGCCAGGTGGTTGTCAAACAGTTCGCATCCGGCATCTGTCACTCTCAACTGCATCAGATGCATCGACCGCGAACATCACCCGTGGTGCTCGGGCACGAATCCACCGGCGTGGTACTCAAAGCTGGTAGCGACGTCTCGCACGTACAGGAGGGCGACACGGTGCTGGTCACCTGGGTGCCACGCAACGCAGCAGCCGCGGACGGAGCACCGAGCACCGCGCAAATTGATGTCAGCGACGGCACTGCCATCTCAGAGAACGTTTTTACCTGGGCCGACCATACGCTGTGCGACCAGCAATACGTGGTCAAGGTCGACCCCAACATCAAGAAAGACGTGACGGCCATCATTGGCTGCGCCGTCATGACCGGGGCAGGCGCCGTCATCAATACGGCTAATGTTCAAGCCGGCCAGAGCGTGGTGATTTACGGCGTTGGCGGAGTCGGTTTGTCGGCTGTGGTAGGCGCGAAGGTCGCCGGCGCAGATCCGATCATTGCGGTGGATCTCGATGACGCCAAATTGGAATTCGCCAAGGCTTTCGGCGCCACCCACGGTATTAATGCCAACAACGTCGATCCCGTCGCTGCGGTGCACGAGATGACGGGCAAATCCGATCAGTTCACGATTTTTAAAGCGCCGGTTTCCGGTGCCGACTTCGCATTCGACTGCATTGGCATTCGTCAGACCATGGAACAGATCGTACCGACCTGCCGCAGCGGCCACTTTGGCGTGTGCGATGGTGGAACTGCAGTTCTGGTTGGCGTCCCAAGCACACCGGTGGAACTGAACGCCATAGACGTGCTGATCAACGAAAAGCACTTCATCGGTAGCATAGGCGGCTCGTGCGCGCCTGATCGCGACTTTCCGAGGTTCCTGGAGTGGCACGCAAGCGGTACTCTCGACCTGGAAAGTATGGTGACCGAGCGCTACCGCCTGGATCAGATCAATGAAGCCACCGATGCATTGCAAGCTGGCAAGATTCAGGGGCGGGCAATCCTGGAATTTGACTGATCGTGCTCACGACCCATTTCGTCAGCAACGACCCGATCAGCGAAGACCGACTGCAAACTGGACTACAGACCGCATTTCATGACGTCGGCTCCGGTGACGCCTTCGTGCTGGTGCACGGGTTCACCGGCTCCAAGCTGGACTTTGCAGACCAGTTGCCCTGGTTCGCCACCACCCACCGCGTACTAGCGTACGACCAGCGCGGGCACGGGGAAAGCAGCAATACCGGCCCCTACACCTTGTACGGCCTGGTGGCGGACCTGATCGGATTTCTGGACGCCGCTGGCATTGAGCGCTGTCACATCCTCGGCCATTCCTTGGGCGGCATGGTGGTTTTGCGGGCGCTGATAGCGCATCCAATGCGATTCCAATCTGCCGTACTCATGGACACCGCGCCATACGGATTGAGTCTGTTCGACGCCAATGTGCGTGAACAGCTCAACACGCTGGTGACTCGCGACGGCTGCGAAGCTTTACTACAAGGGATGCAAGGCCAACCGCAGAACGCAGCGATCCAGCGCGGGATTGACTGTCTCGGCGAGCAGGAACACTGGCGCCGCATTCGCGTCAAGCTCGAGCAGATGGATCCCGCGGCATTTGTCGAGCTCGGCAGCGCGCTGAGCGACCAGCCTTCCGTCTTGAGCAATCTGAGCAGCTTGTCGCTGCCCACCACAATCATAGTCGGCGAACAGGATGAGCCATTCATCAAGCCCTCCGTGGATATGGCGAACGCAATGCCACATGCCGATCTGGTGCGCATTGCAGACGCTGGCCACAGCCCGCAATACGAAAACGCCGAGGCTTGGCAGACGGCGTTAGAAGCTCACCTGTCACGCGCCGCAGTTTAAGCCTGGCGGTGCTCATGGCATTGCTAAGCGCCTTACATCTATCGTTGGGCCAAATAGAAACAATCGCCGCCCTGGCGGAAGAGTGCGTGCACAAACCCTATCCATACGCGCTGATGCACGTCATGCAGGAGGACTCCGAAACCCAGCCACCACGATCCCTGCATCCGGCATTCTACGGATGCTTCGATTGGCATAGCGCAGTGCACGGGCATTGGTTGCTGGCGCGGGTGGCGCATCTGTACCCCGCAACGTCCATGGTGGCGCGACCACGACGCGCAGCTCTGGTCAGCGCGCCTGCAGCCGCTGGAAGCCCACGCTGCTCAGGTACTCACCGCCTGGCTACGAAAATCCAACCTTGCAGTACGCGCGGGTACGCACGCCAACTCAGCCTTCGCGTTGGGCCTGGCCGTGGACTGGGCAGACACCAGCGGCCACGACGAACTGCAAAATACAATCCAAGTAGCGGCCATGCGGTTCTATCATGGGGACGCAAACTGTCCAATCGAGTACGAGCCATCGGCGCATGACTTCCTTTCGCCATGTCTTGCCGAGGCAGATCTGATGCGGCGTGTCTTGAATGAACGGGATTTTGAACCTTGGCTGGAACGATTTCTCGCAGGGTTATCAGGCAACAGCGGCATCCTCAATCCCGCCGTAGTCACGGACCCTACTGATGGGCACATGGTACACCTGGATGGATTGAATTTGAGCCGCGCGTGGATGATGCGCAACATCGGGCTGCACCTGCCAGCGGAACATCCCATCGCGTTGCTCCTGCTCGATGCAGCTGAGCGACATGCGCAGGTGGGCCTGCAAGCCATCGTTGATCCGCACTACGCGGGCAGCCACTGGCTCGGAACTTTTGCCATTTACATGGCAACCCAGACAGGGGTCGCCAGCGCCGATTAATCTGGCTTACCTGTGCTTGTCGGAGCGATCGGCGTACATGCTGTTGGGACGCGAATCCCGATCCAGCCGCCAGTTCGACACGTCCTTCGCCGCCAGCGCGACATCGTGGCCATCCCACGCGGTATCTTTGCCCAGGGTCGGGTCACGGTCCCGCAGCTTGCCCATGATATCTTGTGTTTCGATATAGCGATTTACAGCTTTCTCGCCATCCGGCCGTATCGTGAAGGGCCCGAAATCGATGCCCTCCCGAGTAGCGAAATACCACAGACCTTCTGCTTGAAAAAAGCGATCTGTGCGAAACAACTTTGGTTCTTCTGTATCGGTACTACGTTTCATCACACTTACCCCCAACCACATATTAAGAGGGGCACACGAAGAAAGCAAAGTACCGTATCAGGCGGCGTAGACGGCGTATATCAGAAACGCGCCAAACGCGAAGGCGAGCCCGATCCAGGCGCGAATCAAAGCCGGCGTGAACCGTTCAATCCACCAGTCAATAAACGCCTGCAAGCGTCGCCTGCCCAGGCACGCTCCCACGAGCGCGGCTATCAAAGCAATCCAGCCGATCACGTATAGCGCCGTTGGAAACCTGGAAACCGGGGCGACGGTGAGTAGCGCCAAGCCCATCACAACACGCATGCCCACCGCCACATAGATGCCCCACACCGCATCCATCGTGCTCTTCGTGAAATCGAGAATCTTAGTGGGTGCGACTACACCCCATACTGCGAACAGGCACAGCATGGCGCCGAACAAACCGACCAGTATTTGAGAAACGCTCACCATTGGTCTTACCTCGTAGCGGCATCAGGACCAACAGTCTATACCCGGCTAGTACTCAACAGCGACCTTTCTTGGCTTGACCAGGCGGGCAATGTCTGCCGTGACCATGGCCATGGTCACCCACGACATGGACCTCCAGGTGAGCTTCGGCAGCGTGGTCCTGGTGACCGAGGCGTTTATGGTGGTCGTCGCCTTCTGTCGCTATCGCGGTACCTACCGCTGCGCCAACGGCACTACCAACAATGGCGCCACTACGATCACCCAATTCCGCTCCGACCACCGCGCCAACCGCTCCACCAGCGCCACCGCCGATGGCCGCCTTGGTTTTGTCGACCTCGTCCGCCAAGGCCGGGGCCGCGCTCAGGGCCAGACTACAGGCAAGCATTGCAAAGATTCTACTCATTTCCAGGTTCTTCAGTGTTTCAACCTGCTAAGTCTAGAATCCCCGGCTATCAGACTATGTGACGCAAATCACTAATCAGTCTGCCACTGCAGCAAGGTGAATGGCGTCTCCACCTCGTTGTGATGTTCGTACACGCCGCTGACCTGGGACCCAATCACTACCTCCTGGTGCGGATCGCCCAGCAGGTTGCCCACCATGCGAATGTCGCCGGCTTGTGGCAATTCCACCAGCACCACGATATAGGGTCCTTGATCTTTCAGCGCAGGGTGCACCGGATGCCACACGCGCTCATAACTGTAGATGACGCCGCGCGCATCTACCTCGACGAAGCCAAGGTCATCACTATGGCAATGGTGGCAGATCCACTCCGCCCCCCACTGCCACCCCTGGCACGCATTGCAGCGCTGTACGCGTAGCACACCCTCGCTCAGTCCATCCCAATAAGGCTTATCCAGATCCGTCGCGGCCGGTTGGGCCAGGCCCTCGTGCAAATAGTAATCGCTCATAATGTCGCCTCGCTGCCAAATATGCAGGAACTCACCGGGGTTACCATCGGTCCCGAGATCACCATGGATACGTTTGCATCACTCACCTGACTGCTGGATTCGCCCCATACCTGCCGTACCGCTTCGATATTCAGACCTAAACCGTGCATGTAACACTCCGCAAGGTTCCCACCGCTGGTGTTCAGCGGCAGGTCGCCGCCCTCTGCCGAGAACCGTTGCTGGGTAAAGAACTCGTTACACTCCTGGGGCGCACAGAACCCATGCTCCACAATGCTCATCAACACCCCACCGGTAAAGTTCTCGTAGCTCTGCAGAACGTCCACGTCCTTAGGCTGCAGCCCCGCCATGTCATACAGCCGCGGTGCTAAGGTTTTGAAGGTGGAGGTGGCGTAATCCGGCGTGTTGTGAACCGACGCGCCGGCGCGATAGTGAGACCCCGAAACCGCGCCCAGTACGTAACAGGGAGCATGATCGAAATCTTTCGCACGCTCGGCAGACACCAGCACCATTGCCGCGGCGCCGTCGTTCTCCATGCAACAGTCGTACAGATGAAACGGCTCAACGATCCAACGCGAGTTGTCGTATTTCTCTGCGTCCAGTGGCCGACCGTACATAACCGCACGCGGGTTGTTCTGGGCGTGGGCGTAGCACGCCAACGAAATCGCGCGCAAGGCCGATTGATCTACGCCGTTCTCGTGCATGAAGCGCACGACTTTCATGGCGAACATCTGCGCAGGCGACATCAATCCGTACGGCACGGTGTAGGCCATATCGCCGGCGATCCGATTGCGTACCGGACCCTGGCCAAAGCGGCCGAATTGTCCCTGGGCCAGGGCGCGGAATACAACCACGGTATCTGCCTGGCCCGCGTGGATTGCTGCCGCGGCGTTCGCGACTGCGCCGGAGCCACCACCACCACCGCCCCCCCACTGCATGTTGGCAAAGCGCAACTCTTTGCATCCTAACGCCGCCGCCAGGTGTGAAGGGTCGCTGCGATCGTTGCTGTAGGACGCGAAGCCGTCAACGTCCTTGGGGTCGATGCCGGCGTTCGCGCACGCGGTCTTGATGGCGTCCAGCGCCAACTTGAATTCCGCGTCCGGCGCTTGCCCGCGCTTGTAGTATTCCGTCTCGCCGACGCCTACGACAGCGACCTGGCCTCTCATTGAATTGGACATAAGTACCTCCCTGCATCGACATTACACGCCCACAGCAACACATTCCAATAGCCCATGAGCTTCGTTATGGTTAGCGCTGACAAATCTAACCAACGGAGACCCCCATGCCGATCAATCCAGACGCTGTAGGTGTCAAAGGCGAACCCAGACGCCGCAAGTGGGACAGCAAAGATGCTCTGCTGTACGCGGTAGGCGTTGGCGCAGGGACCAACGAGTTGCCGTTCACTACGGAAAACACCAGGGAGACCCGCCAGCGGGTTTTACCCACCTTTGCCGTCATCATCGGCGGCGGTGGCAGTCCCATGGACAAGGTGGGCACCTTCAATCCAGCATTGATGGTACACGGCGAACAGGGCATCGAATTATTCGACGAAATTCCCACGGACGGCGAAATTGAAAGCGTCGGCGAATGCACCGCGATCTGGGACAAAGGCTCCGCCGCGGTGCTCGAGTTCGAGTCGACCTCTACCAATGTAGCCACGGGCAAACCCCTGCTGAAAACTCGATCCATGCTGTTCTGCCGCGGCGAGGGAGGCTGGGGCGGCGATCGCGGGCCCAGCGAGAAGATCACCTTTCCCGATCGCGAGCCCGACCACAGCGTGGTGTACGAAACCCGCGAAGACCAGGCTTTGACCTATCGGCTTTCGGGTGACCGCAATCCGCTCCACTCCGACCCTTCGTTCGCCGAAATGGGCGGCTTCGATAAGCCGATACTACATGGCCTGTGCACATGGGGGATCACCGGGCGCGCGCTTCTCCACACCTTGTGCGCCAGTGATCCGTCGCGCTTCAAAAGCATGAACAGCCGATTTTCCAAGCCTGTCATTCCCGGTGACGTTCTCACCGTGGACATCTGGGTTGAAGATGACCACGCCCTGTTCCGCACCCTCAACCAGGATGGCGACGCAGTCATCGACCAGGGGGTTTTCAAATACAGCTGATGCCGTCATGAAATCAATCCTGTTTTCGCTGCTCGTGGTGCTGTTCGCCCTGGCCAGCGTGATGATGAGCGAAATGACCATGCTCATGTGGCTGACCACGGTGAAATTCGATGCCACGGGTAATTTTTTCTGGGCGGCGGTTTTGCCATCTCAGGTGATCGTTGTAGGTTTCACCACGTTTGTGCTGATGGCGGTGTACAAACAGAAACCGCGCCTGTACATGCCGATGTACGCGGTCGTGTTTGCTGTGGCGCACGCCGTAGAGCTGAATTACATGGGCAACCCGTTTATGGATGTCGCCACATATGTGGTAAGTATCCTCATCGCCTGCACGTTCTGGTTTGCGCTGATCAACCGGTTCTATGTCCAGCCGGATAAGAATCAACCCAGCGAGCCATGACCGCCATGCAGCCGCCAAAAGTACTGCCGCCACACTATTTCATTTTCAGTGTCCTGTTGATGATCGCCATCGCGATGCTTCTCGGCGGGGAACTCCTGGGCACGGATGTAGTGTATCTAGGCGCAGTCCCTATGCTCGTCGGGGTGGTTATTGCGGCGATTGGATCGCGCCAGTTCAGTATTGCCGGTACTAACATCATCCCGCTCAGCGAATCCACAGCTTTGGTGACTAACGGCATCTTCAAGTACAGCCGCAATCCAATGTACACCGGCATGATTCTGTTCCTGGCTGGCCTTGCGCTGTTGCTCGACAACGCCTGGAACTGGGTAGTGGTCGTTGGCTTTACTATCCTTATCCGGCAATGGTTTGTGCTGCGCGAAGAAATATTGATGGAGCAAACTTTCGGCGCGGGCTACACCGCCTATCAAGCACGGGTGCGCCGCTGGGTGTAGATCGGGCCGACGCAGACTGAACCGTCAGCCCGGGTTTCTCACCAACTTCCTGCCAGCCGGAAACGACACTTCATACTGGTGCGAGATCTTCCAGGATTCACCCCCGGCCAGACGTTTTCGCCACACTACGATGCCGGCTTTATCATCAAAGTCACGCTCGCTGGGGACCGTGGCCGCGTTGGGGATGTCGACTTCGATGTCGTCGTGCACTGCCGTCGGATAGCGGTCGAACACTTCCACCAGCGTGTCCGTCCCGCGCCGGTTGACAATCTCAAACAGGTGGGCGGTTGTTTCCTGTTTGCGGCGGCCAATAAATCCGCTCTCATCTTTGTTACCACCCAGGTTACGCACAGTGAAGTCGACGCGGCGGTCCTGGCCTATGGGCAGCACAACCTCCTCGCCGGGCAACGCGGTGGATAGCCATGTTTCGCCCACATATACCTGGTCTACATAGACCAGAAGGTTGTTTGCATACAGCGGCAACGCTTCATCATATCCAAACTTCGCCACCAGAAAGGCTGTGGAACTCTCCCGAGGCACAATCCGTGTGATCAATTCGGCATTGAACTCGAGTTCCACAAGGTCGAATGTGCTCTGCTCATCGGCGTCGTTGGGAACATCCACGCGGCCGGGAACGGCATAGGTCACCGTGTAGCGACCCACGTCCGGTGTCGGCGCGGGCGCCGCCGCCACAACAACCTCCTCCAACACCATGCCCGCCGTGGCCCGTTGCCTTTTCGCCACGTCTCGAACCGCCACGGCCTGGGGATCCTCCAGGTCGAGAAATTCGCTGTCGATCTCAGGCGCCGCCAACTCACCACTGGGCTCGCTGGTAGACAGCGTCAGCTTCACGCCCAACCACTCTTCATCGCTGTATTGCACCACCTGCGCGCGGCTGGCCAGACGCAGGTGTTTGCTCTCGCTGTCGAGGTATGCAGTGTACTGTGGCTGCCAGCGGGCCTGTCGCAGGAAGTAGTGCAGCTTCACGGTCACATTCTGCGCTGCCGGCGACGCCACGGTTACTTGTACATCCGAGGAAATCAGGCCTTTGCCGCGCAGATTCTGCATGTCGCGTTTAAGCTTGGAATGCTCTCGTTGCGCCATTTTGATGGCTTTGGCATTCGCGCGGATCGTGCTTTTGGCCGCGGCCGAGCCCTGTTCCAACACGTCGAGGGCGCCGCGCCAGGAACTGACATCGGCAGTACCGCGGGCACCTTCAAACCAGGACTCCTTGGCATAGCCCTGGGCGATGCCCTGTAGAAATTGCAATTTCAATTGTGCGGTACTGGAGCCATCTTCAATGGCTGCGATGTTCTCTTCCACAGCATCGATCTGGTCCTGCAAGGCCCGCACCTGGGCATCGATGGCCTCCGCGGATTGCACGTCATTGAACTTGACCTGTCCCAACTCCACGCCGGCGCCGATCAGTTCAACCTGAACTCGCCGGCGGTCAATGGCGGCGCTCAGACCAGAAAACACCAGGACGCTGTCGCCCCTGGCAAGTTCAACCTGGGCGGTACGTGTCACCGTCGCGCCCTGACCGTACAGCGTGACCTCATCGACGCGCGTGTCCACCTGCAACGCATGACACCAAGGTGCTGCGATTCCAATCCCCGCGAACAAAGCAATAGACACAAATGCGTGAGGCATAAGATTCGCCTTGATGAAAAGCACAGATCATCCCGCCGTCCATGGCGCAACGCAAGCTAACCGAAAATTGGGCGGTGAGGCTTAGCCGTCTTCCGGCGGCCAGGGGAAATCTTCCGGCGCGTTCAAAGAACCCTGCACGAACTCATTCCACAGCGTGACCACCTCACGGGCGTTCTCATGATGCATCTGCGCGGCACTCTGATGCCATTGCATCTTGTCGTTCACGCACTCGCGAAACACGTCGATCTCGCTCATGAACTGCTGCCACAGCTCGTCGTTGGAATCATCGACGGGACGTTCCGGCGCGACGCAGACATGGCTCATGGGCTCATGGCCGAAGGCCATGGCACCGCTCATCAAACAGACAAAAGCAAGAATTTTGCGCATATCAATACCTCTGACCCTACATTGTTAACTCAATCGCACTTATGATCTGTGCGTTATCCATCAAAGTGAGTGCCATGGCCCAGCAATTTGAGTCCCTGTCCACGGAGTTGGCCGAATGGATCGCAGATCAGCACATATTCTTCGTTGCGAGCGCCGCCCAGGACGGCCGCATCAACCTCTCGCCGAAGGGCCAGGAAAGTCTGCGCGTGGTGAACGAACAGCAACTCGTGTGGCTGAATCTGACCGGCAGCGGCAATGAGACCGCCGCCCATTTGTTGCAGCGCAATCGTATCACCATCATGTGGTGCGCCTTTGAGGGCTTGCCACGCATCCTGCGTATCTATGGCAGCGCCGAGACCGTCCATCCACGCGATGACGCCTGGGAGGCCTGTGCCGAACTCATCCCGCCGCCCCTGGGCGCCCGCCAGTATTTCAAAGTGCACATCGACATGGTGCAGACATCCTGCGGCTATGCCGTGCCGCTCATGGACTTCGCCGAGGACCGCCAGGTACTCGCGAACTGGGCAACCCAAAGGGGGCAACAAGGCATCCAGAATTACTGGCAGGAACGAAATCAGCACAGCATCGACGGCTTGCCAACCGACATAATCCAATAGTCAAGCTTGCTTAGCGCCGCAGCCGCCAGGCATGCTAGTTGGCCGGGTGAGGTGCAAGGATTGCAGGGAGCTTTGTCGTGTCTACCTATGACTACGTGATCGTAGGCGCAGGATCCGCCGGCTGCGTAATGGCCAACCGTTTGTCGGCGGACCCGAGCAACACCGTCTGCCTGCTGGAAGCGGGCGGCTCGAATACGTCACCGATGTTGCACGTGCCCGCTGGCTGGGCTACCAATTTCAATAACCCTAAAGTGGATTGGGGATTCAACACCGCGCCCGAGCCGCAATTGAACGACCGCGAAATATACTGGCCGCGCGGCAAAGTCCTGGGCGGTTCCAGTGCAATCAACGGCATGGTGTACATTCGCGGCGCGCATCGCGATTTCGCTGACTGGACCCAAGCGGGCGCCATAGGTTGGTCGTGGGAGGAGGTATTGCCTTACTTCCGCAAGGCGGAATCTCAGCAAACTCATATCGATGAATACCACGGCGCGGAAGGTCCTCTACACGTCCAGGACGTGCGCGACAAACGTCCAATACACGACGTTTTTCTCGACGCAATGCAAGCCTGCGGCATTCCGGCTAACCCGGACTTCAACGGCGCCGCCCAGGCTGGTTGCGGGTACTACCAGTTTACCCAAAGAAATGGCCGACGCTGGAGCACAGCCACCGCCTATCTGGATCCGGCTCGTTCGCGCAAAAATCTCACCATTCTTACTCACGCCAAAGCCGAACGTATCGAGTTTGAGGGCAAGCGCGCAAGTGGCGTGCGCATACGGCACAAAGGCCAGACGCAATTGATCAGCGCGCGTCAGATCGTGCTGTGTGGTGGCACTATCAACTCGCCACAACTGTTAGAGCTTTCCGGCGTCGGTGGCGGGGAGCGCCTGCACACCCTCGGCATTCCGGTCATTCACAACGCTCCGGACGTAGGCGAACACCTGCAGGATCACATACTGGCTAAGGTGGTCTACGGTACCCATGCGGAGCAATCGATAAATCGCGAGGTCCAGGGTTGGCGCCTGATACCCGCCGCGATGAACTGGTTTTTCCGGCGCTCGGGGCCGCTCACAACCGGTTCGGCCCCGGTGGGCGGGTTCTGGTATACGCGCGACGGCCTGGAAGTGCCCGACGTGCAGATTCACTTCGCGTCAGGCTCGACGCTGTACAACAACGAAGGGCGCATCGAAGCCATGGACATCCCGGCCATGACCGCCGTGGTGAACCAGAACCGGCCACAATCCCGGGGTTCAATCCACATCCGTACCGGCGAAGCAACGGACGCACCCGAAATACAACCCAACTACTTGAGCGCCGAACTCGACCAGCAGACCATAATCAACGGCGTACGCCTGTTGATCGATATATTCAACGCCGAGCCTTTACTGGAGGACATCACAGCACGCCTGTCGCCGACGCCGGAAACCGACATCAGCACCGACGAGGCCATGCTCGAGTACATTCGCGAAGACGCCAATACGGTGTATCACCCCACCAGCACCTGCGCCATCGGCAAAGTGGTCGACGAGCAGTGTCGGGTGTTGGGAGTCGAAAACCTGTCCGTCGCTGACGCCTCGGTTATGCCATTTGTCGTCTCCGGCAATACCAATGCAGCAACCATCATGGTGGCGGAAAAAGCCGCGGATTTGTTGCTCAGCGCCCGGTAATCGTTAACCCCTTCTAAACCGGCGGGTGCGCAGTTGCACCCATGGCCTGTTCGTGGGCCGCGCCGGCGCGCACCAGCATGGCTTCGCCGAGCGTTGGGCCGACCAGCTGAAAACTCAGAGGCATGCCCTGGCCGTTCAGACCCGCCGGCAGGGTTATCGTCGGGTGGCCGGAATAGTCGAACGGCGCGGTAAAAGTGATGAACGCGGCGCGCTGATCGTCGGCACCCGCGGCCCGCTCCATTTCTGCGACCGTCGGTGCGACAGAGGTCATACAAGGTGCTGCGAGCATATCCACCCCGCTCAAAACCTCATTCAAGCGCGCGCGGAATACGTTGCGCACATCCTCGAGTTCCGCATACTTTTCCTCGGGCACGGACAGACCAAGGTCTATCAGGTTGGCCAACACAGGGCCATACAGATCCTTGTGCTCGGGATAGTAGTCGGCGTGGGCACGGGCGCACTCGAGGCCACATGTGATCCCCCAGTCATCGACAAGCTGTTTGTACTCACCCGGTATCGATACTTCGCGTATCTCCACGCCCATGTCCGCGAAGCGCGCGCATGCGTCGCGCAGAGCCTGTACCACGTCGGCGTCAATCCCGTCGCTGGCATACTCCCAATCCACGCCGATCACCGTCGCCGGCAATTGTTCGGACGCCGCCGCGACATAATTGGGTACTGGCGTGTCTAAAGAAGTGGGGTCATTCACGTCCTTGCCCGCAATCACTTGCAACATGCGCGCGGCATCTTCCACGGTGCGGGTCATCGGCCCGATGTGATCCAGGCTATCGGCCAAGGCAAACGCGCCATATCGGCTCACACGGCCGTAGGTCGGTTTTATTCCAACCAGCCCGCAAGCGGCGCTGGGAAAGCGAATGCTGCCGCCGGTGTCTGTTCCCAACGCGCCGAAGGCAAGCCCCGCGGCGACCGCGACGCCAGATCCTGAGGACGAAACCCCGGGCCAGCGGTTGCGATCGTAGGGGTTCTTGGGGGGATCGATCTGCGGGTGATGCGCGCCGAACGCGCCTTCAGTGAGTTGCGTTTTGCCAATGATCACAGCTCCTGCATCACGCAGCTTCTGCACTACCGTCGCGTCATAGTCCGGCACGAAGTCAGCCATCACCAGCGTACCGCTGGCGGTGGGTACGCCTTGAGTGAACAGCAGGTCTTTGACTGCGATCGGCACGCCATGCAGAGGTCCCAGCGGTTTACCCGCCGCGCGGTCGGCATCCAGTTCTTCCGCGCGCTGAGCGGCGGATTCGATCAGCAAAAGGGCATAACTCTTCAACGTCGCGTCATGCTCGACAATTCGAGCGACCATATGCTCGGTTAGCGCCGTCGAAGACAACGCGCCGCTTTTGAGCGCTCTACAGGTATCGGACAGCGACTGATAGTGTAGTTCGCTCACGACGCCCCCTGGACATCGAAAATTTTACCTGGATTCAGCAGACCCTTCGGATCCAACGCATTCTTCAACACGCGCATGAGATCAATCTCTGCTGCACTGCGACTCAGATCCAAATAAGGCTTCTTCTCCAGGCCAACACCATGCTCAGCGGACACGGAGCCACCGATATCGGCCAGCGGTGCATACACGCATCGCTCCACGGTTTCTCGCGCTGCAGGCGAACCATCGCCCACGCCAATCACGAAATGCAGATTGCCGTCACCCATGTGGCCGAAGGTGAAATTGGCAACATTCGCGAACGCCTCGTTGAGCCCCGCATTCACCAGATCAACATAGGCTTCCATGAACGGGATGCGCAGCGACACGTCGAAGACGAAAGTAGGAGCATGCCGCAGAGTCTGTTCAACATCATCTCGTATCGCCCAGATCTGCTGACGCTGGGCTCCAGATTGGGCAATCACGGCATCCGCGATCAGCTCGGCTTCCAGCGCTTCACCCAATACAGCTTCCACCAGCGCTTGATCGGCACCCATGGCTTCGACCAGGACATAGTATGGGTAATCCTGGGGCAGTGGCGCGGGGTTGCTGGCAGGTTCTGTGGTCACCAACGTGTAGTAATTGTTCCACATCACCTCGAAGGCCGACAGGCATCCGTGCAAGCCCTGATCCACGTGCTTGAGAAAGTGTGCGAGCTTTTCGAAGGTGTCAACCGCCGCCAACAGCGTGGGTTGATCATCCACCTCTGCGCGACATCGCAGGACCGCCCGGGTGACGATACCCAATGTGCCTTCAGTACCGATGAACAGCTGCTTCAGGTCGTAACCGGCATTGTTCTTGATCATCTGATTCATCGACGACACCACTGTGCCATCGGCAAGTACTGCTTCCAGCCCCAGCACCATGTCCCGTGTCATGCCGTAACGAATCACGCGGTTACCACCCGCATTGGTGGAGATGTTGCCGCCAATCGTACACGAGCCCCTACCGCCCAGATCCAGCGGGAACATGAGCCCATGTTCGGCCACGGCTTCCTGCAAGGTCTGCAGCACGACGCCGCTTTCGACCACCGCCGTACGCTCCAGCGGGTTGATCTGTTCAATTTCCTGCATTCGCTCTAACGAGATAATCACGTCGCCAGGCGCCGCATCCGCGCTTTTCACCAGACCCGTGAGCCCACCGTGGGCGATCACGCTCTGATCGTGGGCGTGGCAGATCTGCATAGCGCGGCTGACCTCATCGGTATTGCGAGGCCGCACCAGAATCCCTGCCTGGATACCTTGTTTGCGCCAGATGCCCGCCGCGCGATTGTGCACATCGTCGCCCAGCAGCACCTGGGCAGCGCCCAGGTCTTCGATCAAAGCAGCGACCACCGGATTGTCTACCGCGGTGTCAGGCATTGGTTCGGACATTGATTTTCTCCTGTAGAAATCTAGTTTTTCTGCGCGGTGACCAGGAACTGGGGTAGACAGAAGAGAAAGCTGTCCTGTTCTATGGCTTGCTCCACCTGACCCAGTAACGCGTCGACTTCGTCCGCCGCCAGGGTATCGAAAGTCGCTATATAGCTCGCCATGTTGCGCAGCACATGTATGCCGCGACCAGATTGATCAACGAATGGCGAAAGCTTCACGGAAGCCGATTCAAAGCCAGCGCCGCGCAGGTACCCTGCCGCCTTGCGCCCAATGTATCTTTCATTGAATGCCGGGCCTGCCGCTTCGAAAAAGCGCGTCACAGTGTCCGGCTCCCAGGGTTCCACGACCACGAAGCCCCAATCGCTGTCGATGATGTGCGCACGCCCCTCGGGCGCCAGTACGCGATAGACCTCCGCCAGGGTAGCGCCTACGTCCGGAACGTACTCCAGAACGTTCTTGCAGATAACCCGATCGAAAGTGCCATCGGCGAATGGCAGCACATGATCGGTCAAATGATGGAAGTTAACCGCGGAGACATCTGCGAAACGCGCATTGGCATCGTCTACAAAGCGCCGATTAATGTCCACGCCGTGCACTTCGCCGTCCGGTTCGACCAACTGCGCCAGGCCGCCGGCAAAAAAACCCGGCCCGCAGCCAATGTCCAACACTTTGTGCCCAGCTTCGATCGCCGCGGGTTCGACGAGCTTGAACTGGGCGTCCTGCCACACGAACATCTGCTCGTACCGCTCGATACGTTCTTCTTCGATGTTGCGCCAGTGATCCGTATAGAAAGTATCAATATCCACGCCTGTCCGTCCTGTAAATCCCCTGCTCGTCGAATGCTACTGTACCTCATCTCCCCCGGCTCGGACGATATCCTGTTTGCTATACTGGGGGCCGATACAGGGGGATATTATGCGCCGATTCATCATCACCGCGGGTGCCTGGCTGGTCATATCATCGAGCGTCGGCGCAACAGAGCGCAAGGCGCTGTTCGGCGACTTGCACGTACACACGCGCTATTCGTTCGATGCTTACATATTCAACGTGCGCGCAACGCCGGACGACGCCTACCGCTACGCCAAAGGAGAACCGCTGAAACACGCGTTTGGCTACCCGATACGCTTGCGCGGCGGGCCGCTGGACTTCTATGCGGTGACCGACCACGCGACCTACCTCGGCGTGTTGCACGCCTTTGGCGATCCTCAGGACCCGTTGTCCAACAGCGCGTTGGCGCAGGAGCTCATCAGTTCGGATCCAGCAGTGTTTGGTCCTGCCTTCCAGAAAATGGCCGGCACATTGCTGAGCGGTGAGGAAGTCGAAGGCGCCTCCCACCCGGACGTGCGCAAGCGAACCTGGGCGCGCATCGTCGAGGCCGCCGAAGCCCACTATGAGCCAGGCCGTTTCACCACATTCGTCGGCTACGAATTCACTTCGAACCCTCCCTTCAACCTGCATCGTAATGTGATCTTCAAGGGTGCCGACGTCCCCGAGCTTCCGTTTGCAGCCACGGACTCGCTGAATCCCGAAGACCTGTGGCGATGGATGGACGAACAACGCGCTCAGGGTCACGAGGCGCTGGCCATTCCACACAACTCAAACTGGAGCAACGGCCTGATGTTCCGCCAGGAAACCTTCGACGGAAAGGAGATGGACGCCGCCTACGCGGCGCTGCGCATGCGCAACGAACCGCTGGTGGAGATTACCCAGGTGAAGGGCACCTCAGACACCCACCCGTTGCTGTCCCCGAATGATGAATGGGCAGACTATGAGCTGTTTGCGGACACGCCCGGCGCCTTTCTTGCCAGCGCGAACACAGCGCTTACGATCAATCTCAAGGGATCTTACGTGCGCGACGCATTATTGACGGGTCTCACCTTCGAAGACCAGCAAGGCTTCAATCCGTACCGTTTCGGCCTGATCGGCTCCAGCGACACGCACAATGCCGGCGCGCCTTACGAAGAAGAGTTTTTCTACAGCAAAGTCGGCATGTCGGATGGCCTGCCAGCAGTCCGGGGGTCAACGCCGCCTGAGGGTATGAGCTGGGTGCAATATGAGGATGTACCTGACGAACGCAAGCCAGCCCCATTTTTCACCGACTTCAGTGCGTCTGGACTAGCGGCAGTGTGGGCGCCCGCCAACAATCGCGAAGAGATCTATGGCGCCTTTCGACGCAAAGAAACCTTCGCCACTTCCGGCACACGCATCAAGCTGCGCATGTGGGCAGGCTTCGAGTTGGACGAGGTCGATCTGGACAGGGTCGGTTTCGCCGATGATCTGTACGGGCGGGCCACGCCCATGGGTGGTGATCTGACCGGGGCTGCGAGCCCGATGCAGATTGTTGCTCAGGCCGTGCGCGATCCACAAAGCGCCTGGTTGCAACGCATGCAGGTGATAAAGGGCTGGACTGACGGCGGCAAGGCCCATGAAAAAGTCTACGACATCGCTTGCGCCGACGGTCAGCAGGTCGACCCGGCCAGCCATCGCTGCCCCACCAGCGACGCCTCTGTGGATATCGCGACCTGCGCAATCTCTATTGATCACGGCGATGTCGAGCTCAAAACAAGGTGGACAGATCCTGATTTCGATCCCGGCCAGCGCGCGTTCTACTATGTGCGGGTGTTGGAGAATCCGACCTGCCGTTGGAGCACCTGGGATGCGCTGCGTGCAGGTATAGAGCCCATGCCTGGCAAAGAAACGATCATCCAGGAGCGGGCGTGGACCTCGCCGGTATGGCACGTACCCGCCGGGTAAAATCTGACGTGGCGTTGCGCGCCATCTGGAGTCTAGATAATGTGGAATAACGCACTGGAACTGTGCAGAGACCTGCAGCGGGGTAGCGTCAGCGCGCTGGACGTCATGCAGGAAACCTATCGCCGTATCGAGGCGATCAATCCTCAAGTGAACGCACTGGTCAACCTGTTGCCGCCCGAGCAAGCATTCGAGCTGGCGCGGCAGGCAGACGCGCTCCCCATCGCTCAGCGCGGGCCGCTGCACGGGCTGCCCATGGCGACCAAAGATGCGGTCCAGACCGCAGGTTTCCCTACCACTTGGGGGTTCGTGCCCTATGCGGATGACTACGCCGACACGGACGACGCCCAGGCTGCACGCTTGCGTCGCGCCGGCGCCGTGTTTATCGGCCACACCAACATGCCCGAGTTCGGGCTCGGCTCGCACACCTTCAACAGCCTGTTCGGCGCCACCCTGAATCCATACGACACGAGCAAAACACCCGGCGGTAGCAGCGGCGGCGCCGCGGTTGCGCTGGCCACACAAATGCTGCCGTTGGCCGATGGCAGCGACATGGGCGGATCTCTACGTAATCCGGCCAGTTTCTGCAACGTCGTGGGCTTGCGCCCGTCGGTCGGGCGGGTGCCCAATGGGCGCGGGTTCAGCTGGCTCGCCAGAATGTCCATCACCGGACCGATGGCGAAAACAGTAGCGGACACTGCGCTGCTGTTTTCCGTGCAAGCTGGCCCGCACGCCCATGATCCACTGACCCTGCCGGAACCAGGACATACCTTCCTCGATGCCCTGGTTGCACCGGAGGATCTACGTGGCTGGCGCATCGCCTACAGCCCCAATCTGCACGGTCTGCCCATAACGCCGGAAGTCGCGGCCGTGGTGGCAAGCGCTGCAGATACCCTCGCCGATCTCGGTGCTGACATTGAAGCCACGGAGCCAGACCTGAGTCGCGCAATGGATGTATTTCAAACCCAGCGCGCGGCCAATCTGGCCACCTTAGGCAACTCCCTGGATGCGGCGCTACCGGATTGGAAGCAACACGCGAAAGAAACCGCAGTGTGGAACATCGAAAAAGGTCAGGCCTTGAGCAGCGCCGAGCTCATCGAATCCGAGTTGGTGCGCAGCCAGATCTATGCCCACGTGGTGGACTTTTTCAGCGAGTTCGATGCCCTGATCCTGCCCGCCGCGCAAGTGGCGCCGTTTGATACGAACACGGATTGGATCCGTGAAATCAACGGCGAGCCCATGCAAACCTACATCGACTGGATGACGGTGTGCTGTGCTATCACTGTGACAGGCTTGCCGGCGATATCGGTTCCTGCGGGTTTCACGCCCCAGGGGCTTCCCATAGGGCTGCAGATCGTCGGTAAACCGCGCGGGGATCTGTCACTTCTCAAATTGGCACACGCGTTTGAAATCGCAACGGCCCACTACACACGGAATCCGGCTATTTGCGCGATCTGACCCCCTATGCCTGACACCCATGCCAAGCGCCTGCTAGTGATTGGCGCGCATCCCGACGACGCCGAATTCCACGCGGGCGGTTTGATGCTGAAGTGGGTTGGCGCCGGTCATCAACTGAAGATCCTGGCCCTCACGGATGGTAGCGCCGGACACCAGCTCATTGGACCGCGCGAGCTCGCCGACATTCGCCAAACCGAAGCCCGGGCGGCTGCGACCTTGCTGGGAGCCGAAATTGATATCTGGGACGTCGCTGATGGCGCCCTGCAACCCACCATCGAGTTGCGTCTGCGCCTGATCTCGGCGGTCCGTGAGTTCGCACCTGATTTGATCGTCACACACCGTCCCGCGGACTACCACCCGGATCATCGGGCATGCGCACAGCTGGTGCAGGACGCGTGCTACCTGCTCCAGGTACCCAGCATCGCCGCGAATGCGGCAGCGTTGCACACCATACCAGCCGTGCTACTCATGGCGGATCGCTTCACATACCCAAGACCGTTCCGCGCTGATTGGGTAGTCGACACCAGCGATTGCATTGCAGGTGTTGTAGAGTTGCTGCATTGTCATCGCAGCCAGGTGTACGAGTGGTTACCCTTCACCCGGGGCATCGAGGCGCCCACGACCAACCAGCTCGCCTGGTTACGCAACTGGTACGCCCGGCGCCCCGCACACCTCGCGCAAACATACGCAGAAGGCAACGCCACCCATGTGGAAGCCTTCGAAATCTCTGAATATGGTGGTCGCTTCGATCCCCAGGATATGGATGCACGAGTGCTCAAACCATGAACGACAAGCAACTACCCCCGATGTATTCACTCACCGCCATTGGTGTGGCCACGTTCCTGGGCTCGGCGTTAGCCGCCGGGTATATGCTGGCCAGCAACTACGCTGCGCTCGGGCAACGCCGCATGGGGATCTACACGGTGTGGGGGAGCATTGCGCTGGTCATCGGATTCGTTTTCTTGCCGCCACAATTTGTCACCGGCGTGACCACTGCGATCGTTGTACTGATCGCTCAAGTGGTGCTGGTGCTGCTCATTGCGAACCAGCTACAGGGCGCCATGTTCACCAGTTTCGAAGAGATGGGCGGCAATTATCACCCCATGCGGCGCGCTGTCTGGGTGGGCATCGCTGCGTCCCTGGTTCTGACCGTGTTCTGGGTCATGATCAGCATCATGTTCGGGCTCGGTGCAGCTCCCGCTGCAACTCCTTGAGGCGCTTTCGTCGATATCGCACAGCGCGCGCGGTGTTGCGCCACGAGGGCCGCTACCTGCTGGCCGTGCATTCGAGCTTCTGGGCGCGCAAGGAGCAGCGCTGGGGGCTTCCCGGCGGCGGCATCGAGCGCGGCGAACACCCCCTGGATGCTGTCAAACGCGAACTGCATGAAGAACTCCACCTGCGCTTGAACGACCTTACGGAAATTGGTGCGTTCTACTACAAAGGCAACGATCACATGGTGTTCGGCGCGGAGAGTGGGCGCTTTATCGAGCAATACGACACTTCAGAGCTGCTGGACCTGCGCTGGTTTTCTATCGCTGAACTACAGGCCTTGCACGAACAGAGCAAATTACACGCGGGCTACGAGCTGCAAGCCATACGCCAGTTCATGGCGTTGGCCGATCACTGACAGCAGCCTGACTCAACCGCTACAGGTTCATTGCTGGCAAACTGTTCCAGATCATCGAGCTTGCGATACCATTCCCACATCGTTCCATCCGGCGCATACGTCACCGCCTTGTTCTGCGTGGCAAAGCAGCACCCTTCATTGATCTGCACATCCACCGCAAGCCCGGCGGCCTGCTGACGTTCAGCGGCACCCGTGACCTCGGCATCGTCAAACGTTTCCACACCCAGGTGGTTGAGGCGGTCGGTGGCGTCTTCGGTTTCGAATAGCACCAGCTTCAGCGGCGGTTGCTCCACCTCAAAATTCGCATAGCCCGGCTTACGTTTCGCAACGTCCACGCCAAACAGACGACGGTAGTAATCAATCGCACCTTCTAAGTCAGTTACGTTCAATGCTAATTGCAGGCGCATAGCGGTTTCTCCACTGTGGTTTCATTTCGAGTACATTCGAAATATAGTACACGTCTGAGTGGCAACGCCAATAACATTTCGTTATTTCTAGATATTTGGAAATAACATTAGTTGCAGAGGTTTCATGGTCAACGACGACGCCGCCGGATGTATGGAAAGTTTAGGCAACCCCACCCGGCTGGCCATTTATCGCCATCTGGTGCGCGCCGGGCGCAACGGCTTGCCGGTGGGTGAACTACAGAAGCGCCTGGACATCCCCGGCTCCACCCTTTCGCATCACGTGCATCACCTGGTGGAAAAGGCGCTGGTGGCGCAAAGCCGCGAGGGCCGCGTGCTTCGCTGTACCGCCAACTTCGCGACGATGACCGATCTGGTGGGTTTCCTCACCGAAGAATGCTGTAGCGAACAGGGCGGCTGCTGAATGGTGCCAACACTCACGACTCGGCTCGCGGGCGAACTGTTCGGCACCGCCATGCTGCTGGCGACAGTAGTGGGCTCGGGCATCATGGGCGAAACCCTGAGTCCCGATAACGACGCCATTGCGCTGCTGGGCAATACCATCGCTACCGGCGCGATATTGGTCGTCCTCATTCTTATGCTGGGACCAGTCTGCGGCGCGCACTTCAATCCCGCAGTAACCCTCGGGTTCGTGCTACGCCGTGAGATGGGCATTCCAGTTGCAGGCGCCTATTGGACCGCGCAGGTGCTTGGCGGAGGATTGGGCGTGCTTATCGCACACGGCATGTTCGATCAGGAACTGTTGCAGATTTCCGCCAAAGCCCGCACCGGGCCAGCACAGTGGTTTGCTGAGGGCGTCGCTACGTTCGGGCTGCTCAGCACGATATTTCTGGTTGGAAAATCCCGGGAGGAAGCGGTGCCATTAGCAGTGGGCCTGTACATCACGGCCGGCTACTGGTTCACCGCATCCACCTCATTCGCCAATCCCGCCGTGACTATCGCACGCGGTTTCACCAATACCTTTTCCGGAATCGATCCATACCATGCGCCCGCATTCGTGTTGGCCCAGTTTGGCGGCGCGGTTCTTGCTACGTGGTTTTGTCTCTGGCTTGTGCGTCGATCGTTTCCCACCGCTCCTTGAATTCCGCGGTGGAGTTGACATTGGGGTAGGCTTCCTCCGGGACCGGCACGTCTAGAAATTCGCACAATGGCTCCCACCCCTGGCCAGGTTCGTAGACCAGCAACTTGTCCGCCGGGACCTCGTCGATGACCGCCTGATTGTGGGCATCGTATTGGTTGATCACCCAGTCCTTGTCTTGCATGCGGCCTTGGAAAATACCATCCCAGATCAGCTCATAGGCGAGATAGCTGCCGGCGCGTGCATCGGCATCGTCGCGCTTAGCGTTGGCCTGGGAAGCCGGCCAGATGGTGCTCATCACACTGGCGTACCACTTTTCCGGATCGCGCAACGAGAGCAACACCTTGGCGTCAGGGTAGACCTGCAACTGCTCGCGCCAGAAATTACAAGAAGGCCAATCAACCGTGGCCTGGTAACCTTCAAACAGGGCTTGCCAGTCCGGCTGGACACCTTTTTTCAGATCCCGCCAGATCTGCACATGCCCGGGTTGCATGTGCACTTCCAGCATGTGATAGCACTTTTCGAAGCCGAGCTTCTCCAGCGCGAATTTGAGCGAAAGCGTCCCCGTGCGGCCAAAACCCGCGCCAATTACCTTGATACTCAAGCTTATTTCCCACCCCTTGAATCGAGTGACAGTTGTGCCATATCCCACCGCCTCATGTCCACGCCAATAAACGGAGATGTTGCGCAGTCGGTCAGGATTGGCGCAAGATGCAGCTATGGATACACCGCGCACATCAATGATGAGTGGGCATTCCTGGCTACACGCTACGGCGGCCCTGTGTGTAGGTCTGTTCGCCACACTCGCCCACGGCGCATACAACCAGTATCCATTCGAAGCGCCGCAGGACTACCTCACCGTCGCGACCGATTTCACCCCCTGGGCGGATGCTCTATCACGTCACGAAAGTCAGCGCGCTGTACTGTTTTCATGCACCGAAGGTACCAAGAAGTGCCGCGGGAGGCTGCGCTCATTCAATCGCATGGTGACCAAGGCCCAGGGCCTGTCGGTGCAGGAAAAGGTACATCTGGTCAATATCTACATCAATCGCACCAACTACGACACCGATCACCCTAAACGTCTCTACGACAAAGACGGCAAGAAAATCGGCGTGTTACGCAACCAATGGGCCACCCTGTACGAATTCTTAACTGATCGAGGAGATTGCGAAGACTATGCGACGGCCAAATACTTCATGCTGCGTGAGCTGGGTGTGCGCGCCAGGGACATGAAGGTGGTGGTCACCTACGAGCGCAAGCTACGCGGCTATCACGCGGTGTTGGCGCTACGCCTCGACGGCGGTGCAATCTGGCTGTTAGAGTCCGATAATCAGATTAGAAAGAAGTATCACGGCGGGTACCGATACGTATACGCTATGAACGAGCATTCCGTGTGGGATCACCGGGATGACTATTAGGAACCTCAGCCTATGAGGAGTGAGAGCATGAAAAGACTAGTCACCATTATTTGCGCTTTTGCCTGCGCTGCGGCCTTTGCCGACGGGACCAGCAGCGTTGCTGTGCCGTCGTTGAAGGTGAAAGAGCGGCTGCACAGCATCGAGCAGATCAATGTCACTGCCGAGAAGAAGGCCAAAGCGGAACAGCCGCAGAGCGAAGCGGTTGAGGCTCTGTTGGCCGAAGCCGAAAAGCTGGACGGGCAAGACAACGCTCAGCCCTCTTCGCACTGACCGTATTCGACATAAATCGACTCACCAGCGCTGGTTTCCCCAGCGCCGGTGAACGTCCAGCCGCCAATGGCAGTGCGCGTAAATCGCAGATTGTCGAGATTCAACAGCAGCAGGTCTGAAGGGGGTGCGTTCACGCAGCTCAATCCTTTTGCGCTACCCGCGCCGCGTAAGTTGGCGCATTGCAGCTCAACCACCCGTTCATCGTCGAACAGTGTCAGGAAAGCATCAAATGGGGAATCGGCGAGCAAGTGCTTCATCAACACCCGATTGACCTCGAGACGAAACTCGCTTTCATAAAACACCACCGCCTCGTACGCCTCTTCGTTATGCGGGTAATCGTGAAATCCGGCCGTCTGCACAGCCTGGCAGGAAATCTTTTGGGGAAGCTGGGGAGCTTCGCCCAGCGCATTCAATGGCGTCCAAGCTGCCATCAGCGCGAGCCAGGCAATGTACCGCCTCAACACGTGATCGATCCCCCGCAACATGGAATGCACAAACCATATCACTCGAGGAATCGTGTGTGCCACGTTATCGCCCTCGTCCTGCTGGCCACGCACGCCAGCGCGTTTGCCGAATGGCGCAGTTTCAGCGCGGCAGACTTCACCCTGCTGACCGATCTCGAACCAGGCAGGGCAGCGGCCTTAATCCAACATCTCGCATGGTTCGATCAAGTCACCGCGCACTACATCCCGCCAGCGCAGAACCCAGCGACCGGCTTGCGCATCGTGGTATTCGCGCAACGCAAAAGCTTCGAGCGCGTAGTCAACCAACAACATTTCGCGGCCTACACCCAGCCCGGACTCGCGGATACTACCCTCGTTGTCGGCCCGGACCCATCCGGCGATGTGACCGAGAATTCGCTGCATGAATACGTGCACTATCGTCTGCGTACGCAAGCCATCGGTTATCCCATGTGGTATGAGGAAGGCATGGCGACGTTACTGTCGACCACCAGCTTCCAAGGGACGCCCACGCAGCGGACGGCGTTGGTAGGTCAACGGCTGTCCAGGCGTCTCACCCATCAACCCGTCAGCATGCCACCACTGCAGAAACTGGTCACCCAAACGAATATTGACGGCTGGTCGCTGCCCCGTATTGCCGGCTTCTACAAGCAAAGCGCGCGCCTGTTACGATTTTTTTTGTACGGCCCACAATTGGGCTTCACTGACCACCGGGATGCCGTCGATGCTTTTGTCGCAAACCAGGGGCAGGAGCTGTTTACCGCTCTCTCCACCACGCCCGCAGAGCTAACCGAGGAACTAGAGCAGTTCAATCGCATCAGGTCGAAGCCCTTCGAGCGCTTCGACATCGAACCCACCCGACCCAACACCCTGACGCGAAACGCGCTGAGCGAAGAGGAAGTTACCCTGCTGTGGGCTCAAACCGCGCAGCAGCCAAATCCGCAGTACGCGCGCCGCCTTTTCCGACGTTTGAGCAAGGCAAATCCTGACGACCCGCGCTACTGGGCCTGGCTCTCCAGGGCCACCATGCAACGTTCGGCGGACGACGCCGAGCGATATCTGGCGAACGCTACGAGGCTTGCGCCACAACACCCGGAAGTACTCATTCAGCAAGCCGTGTTGCAACTGCGCAATTGCCCGATGGACCAGTCGCTTTTGTGTCTGGACACATGGCATGCGGCGCGTGGGCCATTGCGCCAGGCGTTGCGCGCGGACCCGGATCACTTCGAGGCCATTCTGTGGCTTGGTATAACCGAGCTATACGGCGGCAATCCGGGCGGCGCAATCAGCTACTTGCGCATCGCCCACAACCGGGCCCCCTGGTCACCCCGAGTCAACTTCCACGTCGGCGAGTGCTTGCGCCTGATGGGAAATCCACGCGCAGAAGCGCATCTGCGCCAGGCGCACGCCTGGGCGAGAGACCCAGACCTCAAGCAGCTGTCGCAGCTGGCACTAGACGCGTGGCACTCCAGTTAGCGAAGGACGACGGGCTTTACAATCGATACGCCGTCGATGCGGCGTCGTGAAACAACGCCGCGGTGTCATCGGCACTGAAGTCCGCTGCGATCTTCTTGAAGGCGTTCCACAGCACCGGGTAGGAGCAGCTTGCCTTGTCGACGGGGAAGTTACTTTCAAACATGCAACGCTGGGGTCCGAACAACTCGATGGCTTGTCGATGGTAACGACCCGTTGCTGCAACGATCTCATCTGAGGTGGCGGGCGTGTCCCGCTTATGCCAGGTAAACCCATTGATGGGCATGACGATCCCGCCCAGCTTGGCGTACACGTTGTCGCATTTAGCAAGCTCCGCCGCATCGATACACCATTGCGCAAAAATCTCATCCGCCTTACCGGCGTATGGCCCTATTCCCAATGGTCCGCCAAAGTGATCGAACACGATGGTGACGTCGGGGAAAGTTTTTGCCAGATCCGTAAGCTCGGGTATCTGCGTGTGGTACAGCCACGCGTCGAAGCTCAAGCCGCGCCTGCCAAGCTCTTCGAAACCGGCGCGAAAGTCGTCGCGCAGATAAAGCTGTGGCGGTGGACGCGTATGGGAGTTGCGCACATCGTCGCTCGCATCCCAGCCCGCGGCGTGACGAATACCGCGAAACCGATCTGACAGGCGCATGTGCTCGTCCAGCACCGCGCCTACATCCGCGCCCAGGGTAAGATCGGCGAAACTGACGATGCCTGAGCAGGCACGTATGGGGCCATAGGTGCCACTGGCGCTCATGGCAGCGACGCCGTTGACGAATTCTGTTTCGCCCACGGGACGCAGGTCTTCAGGCCCGTCTGCGCGATACATCGCGGAGCATTCCACAAACACCGTGCTCACTACATTGTGGCCACTGCCTGTATCAGCCAGCAATTGCGGCAGCAGGTAAGGATTGTCCCGGTGATCCCACAAGTGGTGATGCGGATCGCAGATGGGTAGCTCTGCATCGATGACGTCTTCCCGGACCTGGGCTAACCACTCGGCACGCATGTCACTCTCCGTTGTGTGATGGTTTGGGCGCTAATAAATCACGACCGAGCGGATGCTCTCGCCGCTGTGCATAACGTCGAAACCCTCGTTAATGTCAGGCAATGCAAAGGTATGGGTGATCAGATCGTCGATATTGATCTTACCCTGCATGTACCAGTCGACGATGTGCGGCACCTGGGTGCGCCCCTTGGCGCCACCAAACGCGGTACCCCGCCAGACACGCCCGGTGACCAGCTGAAAAGGCCGGGTGGCAATTTCTTTGCCCGAGGCCGCTACACCGATGATGATGCTCTCGCCCCAACCTTTGTGACAGCACTCCAATGCCTGACGCATGACATCCGTACTGCCAATGCATTCAAACGAGTAATCAACCCCGCCGTCAGTCATGTCCACGATAGCGCCGACTACGTCGTCGACGTCGTTGGGATTGACGAAATCGGTCATGCCGAATTTTTCCGCCAGCTCACGCTTGTCGTTGTTGAGGTCAACTCCGATGATGCGGTCTGCACCGACCATGCGTGCGCCCTGGATCACGTTCAGGCCAATACCGCCCAGTCCGAACACGGCCACATTAGCGCCGGCCTCGACCTTGGCGGTGTTCATCACCGCCCCCAACCCGGTAGTGACCCCACAGCCGATGTAGCAAACCTTGTCGAACGGCGCGTCGGCGCGAATTTTCGCCAGGGCGATTTCCGGCATAACCGTGAAATTGGAAAACGTCGATGTGCCCATGTAGTGGAACAGCCGGTCACCGTTCATGGAAAAGCGCGACGTTCCGTCCGGCATCAGGCCCTGGCCTTGAGTTTCGCGAATGGCGCCGCACAGGTTGGTTTTGCCGGACAAGCAGAATTTGCATTGGCGGCATTCCGGGGTGTACAGCGGGATGACATGATCGCCGGGCGCGACGGACTTCACGCCTGCGCCTACCTCGCGCACGACGCCAGCACCTTCGTGCCCCATGATGGACGGGAACAACCCTTCGGGGTCAGCCCCGGACAGGGTATAGGCATCTGTGTGGCAGATACCCGTCGCCATTATCTCCACCAGCACTTCCCCTTCGCGAGGACCGTCCAACTGCACGGTTTCGACGCTCAGAGGCTCCCCGGCTGCAAATGCAACAGCTGCTTTCGTGTCCATGTTCTCCCCCGTCGTAAATCGCTCATATTCAGCCGAGGTCGACGTTTTGGCAACCCCTCGACAACATCCCGGCGAACGCCAATCGGTCAGCACTCCTGCTACACTGAGTTGCATGCACACGCCTGCACCCTACCAAAAGTTCTAATGCGGCCCGCCCTCTGGTTCAAGATGGGCGTACGCGAGTTACCCGCCTACGTACCCTTAGCGCCGATCCTCAAAAACTATCAGCGCGAGGACTTCGGTCACGACCTGGTCGCCGGCGTGGTCGTGGGCATGGTGACCATACCCCAGGCTGTCGCGTACGCGTTCCTGGCAGGTGTGCCACCCCAGGCAGGTCTGTACGCGTGCCTGGTGCCAATGGTGCTGTACGCAATTTTCGGCAGCTCCCGGGAGCTGGTGGTGGGACCTGTGGCGGTAGCCGCGCTCATGGTCGCAGCCACGGTGAGCGAATACGCGCCCAAATACAGCGACGAGTATTGGGCACTGACCACCATCATCTGCCTGCAGGCGGGAATTTTTCTCTGGCTGCTTAGGTTGTCGCGCATGGGCGGCCTGGTGAATCTGTTGAGCCACCCGGTCATAACCGGCTTCGTCAATGCCGCCGCGATTCTAATCATCGTAAGCCAACTGCCCGCGCTGACAGGCATTGAGGTCACCGACAGTGCGCAACCCGTGGTTGTGCTCTTATCCCTGGCCGAGCAGCTCTGGGCCGTGGACCCCCTCACCCTGGGCACCGGTGCAGTGGCGCTTGCATTGTTGTTGCTGATCCCAAAGCTCATGCCGCGCCTGGCTCGCGGCTTGGGTTTCAGCGTCAGCGAAAACCATCCCATCAGTCGTCTCGGGCCGATGATCGTGGCGGCCCTGGCAGTGGCATGGGCCACGCTGACCGGTAGTTCCGAACATCTGGCCACCGTAGGAGCCGTTCCCAGTGGTTTGCCCGCCATCGAATCCCCGCCTTTTGATCTGCAACTTTGGCTGGCGCTCGCCCCGGCGTCGGCGATCATCGCCATCGTTTCGTATGTAGAGAGTTATTCCATCGGCGCGACCATGGCCGCGCGCAAAAAGACCCGGGTGAACTCCCACCAGGAGCTCATCGCCATCGGCGCGGCCAACATCGGAGCTGCCTTCACCGGCGCTTATCCAGTAGCGGGCAGTTTTTCGCGTTCCAGCGTCAATTACTTCAGCGGCGCGCGTACGCCGGTCAGCAGCCTGGTGTGTGCGGTGATTATCGTCATCGTGCTGTTGTACTTTACAAGCCTGTTTGCCGCGCTGCCCCACGCCGTGCTGGCGGCTATCGTTATGGTTTCCGTGGTGGGCTTAATGGATCTGAAGAGCTCGCGCCATCATTGGGCAATTCATCGCCATGACACCTTGACCGAGCTTGCCACCATGCTGCTGGTACTGTTCATGGGCGTAGAAATAGGTCTGGCCGCAGGTGTGATCCTGTCTATCGCTTTCTTCATTCGAACGTCCAGCCGCCCCAACATCACCCAGGTTGGCCGTCTGGGCGACACCGAGCACTTTCGCTCCATCAAACGCTATGACGTGGAAACACTGCCCCACGTGCTGGCGTTGCGGGTGGACGAGAATATCTATTTCGCCAACGCCGCGCAGATCGAGGACAAATTTCTAAAGCGCGGGTTGCGGCGCAAGAGTACCCAACACCTCCTTATCGTGTGTAGCTCTGTTAACATGATCGACGCCACCGGGCTGCAGATGCTCGTCCGCCTGAACAGCAGTCTTGCGAGAGCCGGCATCACGCTGAACTTCAGCGATGTGAAAGGCACGCTCATGCCGCACCTCGAGGCTGCCCACTTGGCCGAGAATATTTCTGGCGAAATATTTTTCACCGCAGACCGCGCCATGAAGCACTTTGCCAAAGAGCTGGTCGAAGAAGCCAATCGCGATCAAGCGACGTTTAACTTTTAGTTGCCTGGCAGACCCCATGCTGACACTAGATCGCTACATCACGGGAATCGCCAATCGTACTATCGGTGTTGTACTTGCTGCCTTGCTAACCCTCATTTCCATGTTCGCGTTGTTCGAAGAACTCGGTGAAAGCAAAGTCACCTACGGGTTGGTCGAAGCCTCAGCGTACATCGCAAAAACCCTGCCACGCCGGATCGACGAACTGTTGGCTTACAGTCTGTTCCTCGGCTATCTGATCGCGCTCGGGCGTCTGGCGGAATCCAACGAACTGACAATCTGCCGAGTCTCGTCCATGTCACCAATGCGCCTCGGCGTATCGCTGGCCCCGTCCATGCTGCTGTGGCTGGCGATCAGCTTCACCGTTTCGGAATACATCGCGCCCACCACGGAACGCATCGCTGAAGTGGACAAAATGCACGCCCAGTTCGGCGATGACGCGCTGGATCAACACGGTGGGTTATGGCTGCGGGACCGGCGCATGTTCATGCGAGTGCGCGCCATCGACGAACAGGGCAGCATCTGGGGCGTAAGCCAGTACTGGCTGAACGAAGAGGATGCAATGGTGGAGTCGGTGACTGCCGAGCAGGGCATATATGACCCGGAGCAACAGGCATGGGTTTTGCGAGAGGTCACGCGCATCGAGCTGCAGGATGCATCCGCGTCGCGCAGCGATCACGCGAGCTGGGTATGGCAGAACCCCGTCACTCCACGGCTGCTGGCGGCCCAGGCATTTCTGGACCCGAACAAAATGTCCCTGGCCGATCTGTACCGGCAGATGGAGTTCGCGCGCTCCCAGAATCTGGGCGTATCGGAATACGAGCTGGCATTCTGGACCCGAGTATTCAAGCCATTGGCCTACGCCGGCCTGGCGTTATTCGCCATGAGCGTGGTACTTGGACCATTGCGCGAAGTCAGCATGGGGGTACGGTTGATGTTCGGAATCTTCGCCGGACTCGGTTTCAAATACCTGCAGGACCTGTTCGCCCCTGCCGCGATCATATTCAATATTCCCGCGTTTATCGCCATACTCATCCCCATCGCAGTTTACTGGGGTGTCGCTTTGCTGCTGATACGCAGGAATGCATAGACCACTACAAGACATATAACTACCGGGGGAACGCTATGAAATTGGGACTGATGCTGGGGTACTCAGGGGCGGACCTGCGCATTCCGCTGGATGACGTCAAACTTGCCGAGCGTTTGGGCTACGACAGCGTGTGGACCGCGGAAGCATATGGCTCAGACGCCATAACGCCACTCGCCTTCATCGCAGCCCACACTGAGCGCATAAGACTGGGAACCGCGGTGCTGCAACTGGCAGGGCGAACACCCGCCAATGCTGCCATGGCTATGGCGACTCTGGACAAGCTTGCTGGCGGCAACCGCGCCATCTGCGGGTTGGGTGTTTCCGGCCCACAGATCGTCGAAGGCTGGTACGGCCAACCCTGGGGCAAGCCGTACTACCGCATCAAGGACTATGTGACCATCATGAAAAAGATCTGGGCCCGGGAAGAACCGGTAACCCACGAAGGCAAGGAGATCTCATTGCCGTATACCGGTGAAGGCGCCCTGGGCGTCGGCAAGCCACTGAAGTCCATTCTGCACATGAATCCCGACATTCCGGTGTTTCTCGGTACTGGCATGGAATCAACCGTACGCATGACCGCTGAGATCGCAGACGGCTGGCTACCACTGGGGTTCGTCCCGGAAACGGCTCATCTATACAAAGACTGGATCGACGAAGGCCTGGGTAAAGCAGGTAAGTCCATGGACGATTTCGAACGCCAGGCCATGACCCAGGTAAAGGTTACCGAGGACGTACAGAGCGCGTTGGACGCACTCAAGCCGGGAATAGCACTCTATGTTGGCGGCATGGGACACAAGAACATAAACTTCCACAAAGAGATGATGGTGCGCCGCGGTTTCGGCGAAGAGGCAGATCGCATCCAGGAGCTCTTCCTGGCGAAACGCAAAGACGAAGCCATCGCCGCCGTACCGGACGAGTTCGTCGATTCCGGTGCCTTGATTGGCCCCAAAGCCCGCATCCAGGAACGCTACAAAGCCTGGGAAGACGCCGGCATCACCGGTCTCACCATTAGTGGCAATGCCGAGGCGATCCGCACCATGGCAGAAGTCGCGCGGCTGAATTTCGCCGCAGAATAGGGCTCGAGCAGATGTATCCAGGCAAGTGGTCACAGGAATTTCCCGACAAACCCGCCGTTGTTCACGCGCTTAGCGGAGCAACGGTCACCTACAGGGAACTCGACGATCGCTCCAATCGCCTCGCTCAGCTCATGTGGGACAAGGGCCTGCGCAAAGGCGACCATGCCGCAGTGTTCATGGAAAACAACATGCGCTATTTCGAGGTGGTGTGGGCGGCGCTACGCTCCGGGCTCTATATCACCACGGTCAATCGCTACCTGACCGATGAGGAAGCCGGCTATATCGTGGACAATTGCGAGGCACAGGTGCTCATCACTTCGAACAAGTTGGCGGACGTAGCCGCGGCACTTCCCAGCTACGCGCCTAACTGCAGCATCTGGCTGATGGTCGACGGCTTGACAGACGGTTTCACCGCCTACGAAGACGCCATCGCACAATATCCCGCTACCAAGCTGGACCAGCAACCCGCGGGCCAACTCATGCTGTACAGCTCGGGCACCACTGGGCGTCCAAAAGGCATCTTACGACCGGAACTCAACTACGACATTGATAAGGATGCCGGACCAGTCGGAGCGTTGCAGAAGATGTTGTGGGGATTCGATGAGAACACCGTGTACCTTTCGCCAGCACCGCTGTATCACTCCGCCCCCATCGGGTTCTGCACAGCCGCTCAATCCCTCGGCGGCACCGTCGTCATGATGCCGCGCTTCGACGAAATCGGCGCGCTGCAAGCCATCCAGGACTACCAGGTGACCCACAGCCAATGGGTCCCGACAATGTTCACACGCATGCTGAAGCTCCCTGAAGCGGATCGCTCCGGCTTCGATCTCTCCACCCATAAAGTCGCCATCCACGCTGCCGCACCCTGTCCGAAGGGGGTCAAGCAACAGATGTTCGACTGGTGGGGTCCGATCATTTACGAATACTACGGCGGCACCGAGCTCAACGGCTTGACCCACTCCAATCCCGAAGAGTGGCTGGCCCATCCCGGCACCGTCGGCAAGTCGCTGATCGGCATCATTCACATCTGTGATGAGGACGGCAACGAGCTGCCCAATGGCGAACCCGGCATCGTTTATTTCGAGCTGCCGGAAATGAACTTCGCCTACTTCAAAGACAGCGAAAAAACCAAGGGCGCGCAACACCCCCAACACGCTAACTGGACCGCCCTGGGAGACGTCGGCTACGTCGACGACGACGGCTTTCTGTTCCTCACCGACCGCGCAACGTTCATGATCATCTCAGGTGGGGTCAACATCTACCCCCAGGAGATCGAAGATGCGCTGATCATGCATGACAAGATTGCCGACGTTGCCGTGATAGGCGTACCCCACGAAGAAATGGGCGAAGAGGTGAAAGCCGTCGTGCAAACCGCGCAAGGCATTACCGTAAACGACGAACTCGCCGAAGAGATCCTCGCTTACGCGCGCGAACACATCGCCCACTACAAGTGCCCACGAAGCGTCGACTTCATGGACGAACTTCCACGCCTACCCACCGGCAAGCTCTACAAACGACTCATCAAAGACCCCTATTGGGGCAAGACCGACTCAAAAATAGTTTAGCCAGGCCAGATCCGCGACGGGCATTTAAGAGTTCGTTAGTTCCGGCGATCGGGCAGATGGGAAGCCTAAGTGCGCCTGCTTGCGGCCGTCCCGGCTCCCCTCACTTGCGAAACAAGCCCCACCCGCGAGCAGCTCGCGGCCGGGTCTTTTTCGCGCGCTCGGCGCTACGCTTTGACGGCGCTTTTAGACTTCCCATCTGCCCGATCGCCTGGGATATCAGACCTTTGTGGTCTACAACGTCGCGGATCTGGCCTGTCTATACGTCTATTCGATAGCCGCGTTGCGCGTAGTCGAAATCGTGAAGCTCGCGGTTTTTCGGATCCTGCAGGAAGTAGTTGTTGTGGTA
>Ga0315336_1001931_pt1 | contig 35168 bp, 55 predicted proteins | sample ASW5metaG_FD_204512 | JGI IMG/M metagenome (GOLD analysis project Ga0315336, IMG submission 204512) | Ammonia-oxidizing marine archaeal communities from Monterey Bay, California, United States - ASW #5 | ecosystem: Environmental > Aquatic > Marine > Intertidal zone | place: USA: California... | reverse complement strand
TTTGTGAGATCAACGGAACCGTCGGACAGTCCAGCCTCGACCGTAGCAAGCGCCTTCTCGGCTGATGCTAAGTCACCCGACATCGCAGTATGTAGCAGGGCTGAACCCTCAATCTGCGACACCGGAGCCGTTCCGCCCGTGCCTTCCACGCCGCCCGCGCCAGATGGTGTATCGACCATGAACAGGTCTGGCTTCTCCGCACGCAGAGCGTCAAACAACGGGCCAGTAATGGCCGGGTCGCTTATCTGCTCCGTGTCGAGTCCACCCAATGCACTATCCGCCAGCAGTCGAGCGTAGTCGTCCGTCACGATCTTCTGGTTGAATCGTTGCGAGCCGATCACCTTTGACACCGCGGCATCTCGCAGGAGCTTAGTCGCCTGCGCCTTGTCGGCGGCGGACTCTGCCTGCATTGCGTCGATCTTGTCAGCGAGAATCTTCATCTGTTTCGCGTGCTGCTCCGCTGCTGTCCCGGTCTTGCTTTCGCTCTCGTCAGCCTTGGCCTGTGCCTCGTCAAGTTGCGCCCGCAATGCTTCCGCCTTGCTTTCCGCGTCCTTGCGTGCCGCCGCCGCTAATGAGTTCTTTTGCTTTTCCAGTTCTGCCGCGATAGCCGCTTGCGGATCAAATGATCCCAACGCGCTACGAACTTCGTCCGTAACGTCGCCGCCATCTAGCAATATCTTTTGTGCGTCTTCGTATGTCATCGTGTCTGCTCCCTCGTCACGTATTACGCGCCGTGCCGTTGCGCGGTTCCCAGCGAATCACACCCCGCCGGGGTTAGGTGAAATTGTTTACCCCTCGTCTTCTTCGCCCTCGTCCTCGTCGCCCTGTGTGGCCGCGTCAATGTCGATCATCACCGGGTCGGATTCGTGACTCGCTATATCTTCGCGCATTTCGGCCATTTCTTCAACTGTGGCACGGGAACCGATACGGTCAACGCGCTCGACAAGCTTGCGCTCGAACATGCGCTTCACGCTTTCGGGGTGGCTGGTCGCGTTCATCGCTGCGACAATCGCCTCGATGTCGCCCTTGAAATCGCCCACGTCGAAATCGACGCTGTATTCCGGCGTCCATGTTTTGAAGGATGCGTCCCACTCGCTCGATAGCGCGACAGCCTTGCGCTCGGCGTCTGCCAGCATATCGGCGTTCACGCGCATGACCGCTTCCACGTCGAGATGATCCCACGCCTTAGCCTCGGCGGATTCAGCTTGCCGCGTCTGCTTCTGGAGCATCATCCCGAAACACTCTTTCATCGCGTCCTTTAGCTCGTTGATCTCGGTGCGGATCGTTGCCGTGCTCGATGCGTCCGGCATGATGATACCCGGCGTCGGGTCGCCCGGCTCAAGCAGGATGGGATACGCAAGGCCCATGACCATCGACAGCGCTTCCGGCCCCTCCATGCTGTATGCTTCTTTCGCGTGTTCCAGTACGGACGCGGGCAGATACTTCTGCGGGTATACGCCTTTAAAATAGTTCTCTCTGTTCGCGCTTTCTAAATCCATCACGGTGGCATTCATGCCCTCTAAATCGTCCATCTCTGACGGGTCGGTCGATATGTTGCCGACCGGGAAGAACGGCACGCTCTGGATGCTGACCGGGCTCGTCTGCTTGCTCTCTATCTCGGTGCCGTCTTCGTTCGCCGTGTAGCGCGTAACCTCACCGCGGCTCCATATCGTGCGTGTCTCGCGGGTTGTACGCAACCCTATGGGGCCGTTAGAGATCGTCTCTACACCGCGCACCTTAACCCACTCTAGCCCGCCTGTGCGGTTGAACTCCCAATCCATCACGTCGCCGGGATTGTATATGCGCCAGAATGGGCGAATGCGCTCCGTCACCTTGTCCGCTTCGGTCATTTCCGCCGCGCCTGTGGCCGGGGTGTCTACGCCGACCCATGCCCATTGACTGCTCGCAACCGTCGCGAGAAGCTGCTGCATGAACAGGTCGAGCCGTTGGCCCGTGAGCGTGATATCTTCCTCAACGTCGGGGTCTATCCCGTCGCGGCCCGGTGGGGTCTGGAAGACGTACTGCGAGAGCTTGTTTACCATGCGGCGTATCAGCGGGACGTGGTGGCTACGTGCCAGCCGCCCCGTGATCTTGCTACCGTCTTTGCGTGTGCCGCCGTCCCACTCAATCTCGCTCTCGCCAGCAAAGCGCGACAGGCGGGCTGCGATGTACGCACGACCGCCTCCATAGGCGAGGTGGTTAATTGCGATCTGTGGGCCGCGTGCAGCCAGTACGGGGTGCATCTGCTTGAGGATGATATCTTCCGGCGTGGATGTGGAATCCATCTTGCCAGTAAGATCGAGCGGCATATTGCCGATCACGTTCCCCCGCCCCCAGTAGTCGTCGCCAGCCATGATTATCCTTCTCCCGGTGTTGTGTGCATTCGGGGGAATGATAGCCGACTACGCGCAGCCGTACAAACGCACGCCATGGAACACGGTCACAGGGGGCGACGAACAGCGTTCGATCACACTCTGTATATTTACACTCTACTAGTCTTGTTCTGGTTCTGGTTCTGGTTGGTTGAACTTAAGTGCAACTTAAGTACCGCTTAAGCTCATTTTTCGGCGCGTAGATCTAGCCCTATGAACAGCGGGCAAACGTGCAGATTCGATGCATTATCAAGTCCGTTTATTTTCCAAAGTGGTTTTTTTTCGGGTCAAAACCGTACCCCCTCTCGGCCCTGCGAATTTCCGAAAATGAAACGATCAAATCGGCGCGTTAGAACGTGCAGAACATGACCACCACAAGCGCGGAATAAATACCGAGCGTGGCAAGCATGAGGAACACAAGCAGGATAGCTGACGCGCGATCTTTCACCCCCAGTAATTAGCCTTGCCCGGCTTCACCCATCGGATACCGCCGCGTGCGTCCTCCACGTCGCCCCTGTATCGCGGGATGATGTGAATATGCGCGTGGTCGATTGTCTGTCCCGCCGCTGTGCCGTCGTTTAAGCCGATGTTGTACCCGTCAGGTACTAGGCCTAGCCTTCCCTCGTTAAACGCCGTCCTACACCGCCTGACGAGCCTCCACAGGTCATTATACTCGCACGCTGGCAGATCATACACGGACGCAACAACCCGGCGCGGCACAACCAGCAGATGTCCCGGTGACACGGGGTACTTATCGAGGAACGCCACGGAGTCGTCTGTAACGAAATCGTCGCACCCCTCCGCGAACAGGTCGGGACGCCGGAACCCCGGTATCGGTGCGAATGGAGAGCCGTCGAGCATTACTCCCAACCTCCTCCAAACTCCAAACGGGAGTTGTGTGTTATGTCTCTGTCCGGTTTCCACGATGTCTCCACGTGGCCGTCGTCGTCGTGCGTGTCCGTCCATATGATCTCGCACCGCAAACACCGGGCCGCGCATGTGTAAGTCTGCGTGTCCGGCTCAAACGCGCTCCCCATGCTCTCGCCGGGCTGCTTGCATTTGGGGCAATCGAGAACGTCTGGCTCGTCTGTGTGTGGGTTATCCATTGGAAGACCCCCTCACGCGGCATACTGCGCCACCTATCGCCTTGCGGAGCCTGTCCTCGTCCCGCTTGCTTAACTTGTCCTTGATGGGCGGCATCGGTACGCGCTCTTTTTCTTTCGGCACGGGCACGCGGACGATCTTAACTTCTACGCCGCCGACTCGGTGGTCGCAGTTTTCAATCGCCTCCCGTATCGTCTCCAGCAGGGCCGGGGTCGGGCGACACGCCCGCAGTATCCCGACCTTGACGCGTATCTGTTTCATTGTTGGTTTATGTTCTAGTGGTTTCATTTTATGCCTCTTTTCTTCGTTGCATCTGCGAGCGCAACACGCGCCCCGTACACCATCGCAAAAACGCCGAGCATCGGGCCGCACGCCGCAACTACAACCAACACCGGAGCGGCCACAATCAGGAAAACCGCGTGAGATGAACCGTCAGAAAACGATGGGATGTCGGACAAGGCGGCAAGCGGGGTAAACAGGACAAACGTAGTCCACAGGAAGTGCAGGGCACCGACTATCTGTAGCGCCCGGCCACCAGACCCCCGCGACCAAAGACCTATTCTGCCCCCAACATCCACGCCGACAACCTCCGTTCCGCACTTAGGGCAAGCTAGACCCGTCGCCCCCGGCTCGGCCTCCAGCAAAACCCCGCAACCCTTACAATCAAATGCGGCCGTGTTCATTTTTTACCTCCTATTTCTTCTCTTGCGCCTTCTGCTGCTTCGATGAACGCTTTCGCGACTTGCGGTACGATTGCATTGCCCGCTCCCCGCAGCAGGCCCACTCGTCCGGGTATCCCATCAGCCAGAGGGAAAAGCGCGGGTTCAACTTCCAGCCTTCCATGTCGGGCAGGCGGAGGTTTTGTATTGTCGCCTGCTGGCTTAGTGGTACCCCTCTGTCCTGTGGGCGTGGCGGCTTGCTGCCCCTCGAGTGATCCTGCGATGTCGGGCTTACCCACCCCGCCGTCTGTGCTTGATTCTGGAGGTATATCTGCGTGGAGTAATCCTGATTGTGAGTCTCGGCCTCGGTCGGCGTCCTCCACCCATCTGGCAGGAACTCGCCTTGCTTTCCCGTCTCGACAGGGCCACCAGACTGCGCGGCTCCAGTCAACTTCGACATTGATGGAAGATCGCCCCCTTGCCAATTTTCCGACTTTTGCCTGTCGTTCTGATCGCTGCTCATCGGCGTCGGCCACCCCGCTTGCTCCACGTCGTTTGCCAGAGTCTGAGTGAATCCCTCTGGGTGCGCCTCCGTCTTCGTGTGGCCCTTGTGGTCCCGCGCTATTGGCGAAGTCCACCCCTTTACTAGGGTGCTGGTCGATGGACTGTTCCTCTGGTTCGTCGGACTGTCGTCCGTTCCGTACCCCACCAGAGCCGTCACCGTAGGCCACCCACCACAATCGCTGTCGGATGTGGGCCGCGCCGAAGCCCGCAGCGCACATATCTGCAACCCCGCAAACATATCCCATTGCTTCCAAGTCAGCGTGTACTCCGGCGACCCATTCACGCCCGTCGCGGCTTGCAACCTGTTCGCCAAAGACGCTTGCAGGTCTGCGCTGGGCGATGAGCCACCGAAAAGCGGGCCACAGGTGTCTCTCATCGTCAACCCCTCCACCCTTTCCGGCGACACTAAATGGCTGACATGGACACGAGCCTGTCCAGACGGGTCGGTCGTCGGGCCAATTAGCCATTCTGAGGCCGAGAGGCCATCCGCCAATGCCTGCGAAAAAGTGACATTGCGTAAATCCGTCGAGGTCGGCCGGGGCGATGTCTCGGATGTCCCGCTCATCGACTACCCCGTCCGCTATTAATCCGTCTTTTATGAGTTCCCTTAGCCATTGCGCTGCCCCCTTGTCGTGCTCGTTGTAGAATGCCGCCACGGTTCACCCCTCCACCTTGCGCCCATGCATCTCCAGCGCGTCGGCAACGTGCCGCAATAACTCCGCGACACTATCGACCGACGCACCCCGCATGAATACGATGCTGAACGACTGCGGCCCCGCTCCGCCCGTGCGGAGACAGATATTTTTCGAGCCGTCCAGATTGTGCATTACAGACACGTTCTCAACTTGGTCGCTAGTCACGGAGCACCACCTTAGCTTCTACGCGGACGATATCGACAAGCGGCTTGCGCCCGTCGTCCGTCCAGAACGAGTCCCGGCTGACGTACAGCATGTCAACTAGAAGCCCCGTCTGATTCTCGTAGGACTGAACATGCGCGGCGATGATCCCCTCAATCGCCTTGCGTGCTTCCGTCGCGTGCTCGACTGTCACCTTTGGCCGGGGGCGATTCATTCCGCACCCCCTACGAACGTGTAGCCCTGCTCTTGGAGCTGGTCGCGTGTGCGCTGCTTGGAGTCCTGCGCGGGTCGTGCCCATCCGGCGGCGTCAACCCATCGCCCACAATGCAGCGTGTAGTATGGCTGGCCGTATTCGTCGCGGCGTCGATTGTGGATGCTAACCACGGTACACACCGGGCCACCGTCCCACGTTAAGCGGTCGCCACGCTTGAGCCTGTCCGGCAGTTGCATGTTTTCGAGTGTCCTCATGTTCTTAGTTCCTTCGTTGTTCGTGTTGTTTTATTCGTAGTACTTGTCGGCAAATGCTTTGTCTAGTAGGAGCATTCTCAACCGCCTTTCCTCATATCGCGCGACGGCCTTGTACCGCCTCGCCTCAACAGCATCGGGGTGATGCTGCTTGCAGTATCCCTCCTTGACCGCCTTGCGTTTGCATTGGTGGTATCGGGGCCATTGTCCGCTCTCTCTAACACTCTCGCAACATTGGTGTTCGTTCGTCATGTTCTGTGTTCCTTTCGGTGTGCGTGTAGGATGCGCACCCCCCGTGTGAAGTGTTAGATCAGTCCAGCCTCGGCGTCGCGTCGCTGTTGGCCCTTGAATCGTGCGGCCTCCGCATCTGCGAACAGCCGATTGAGCGTCTTGTTCTTCTCGTCGATCAACTCGCCCCGCTCGACCAGCTTCTCCTCCAGCGTCTTGATCTTGGCGGCGGCATGTATCGACGCCACGAACAGATCGCGCCGCGACAGTTTAACCTCAGCCAACTCCGCCTCTAGTGCGGCAATGTCCGAGTCCCTGCGGTCGATGATGCGCCCGATAACTTCATTCTGGTTTTTTGCGATCTTCATGTTCTCGTTCCTCTCGGTGTTCGTGTTGTTGTCGTTCTTCATCATGCATACAGAATGACAGAACCCCGCGAACCTGTCTACAACTATTTCACGAAAACTTCAAAACAGGCGAAAACGTTAAGGAATAAGCGCAAAATAAACGGCCAAAGTTCTTGCGTCACCTGTCGCGGCCTAGCGTTTGCGAGTAGATCGGCTGTGTGCTTCGCCTCTCCGCAATCCGCCGCGGATACTTGAGCATCCGCAGCTTGCGCATGATCGTTGCGTCTCTCGTCTTGTCGGATACGGGCCACTCCTGCACGATCTTAAGTATCTCCGCAACGCCGGGTCGGTCGTCTTTTGGTACGGGCTGGATTATGTCCTCGTCGTCGTTTTCTACAGCCGTAAAGAAATCCCAGTACACAATAGACGCGACACGTGAACGCGTTGCCTTCTGTCTGATCTGCCGGATTCTCCGCAGCCACACCTTGGGGTCAAGGTCGAACGCGGACATGCGCCACGCCAACAGCATCGCCTTAATTGCTTCGTCGTTTCCCGGCTTGTCTTCGATCAGGTCAACTGCCTTGCAGATGTAATCCACCATGTACCGCATACGCTGGAAAGTTCCCTCTCCGTCTTTGTACGGCATCACCCGACCCCCCAACGCCAAGACCCAACGCCACGATCAAACGCGTATCCGCGTATCAGCCGGGCGAAGACGTGCTGTGCTCTGAACTGGTCGCCCATTAGAACGGGAGATCGTCCGTGTCCGCCACGGGTTCACCTGTTGACACGCCAGCGGGCTGCTCGGCTGGTGCCGGGGCCGCTATGGCGCGTGACGTTTCGATATCACCCCAAGCGCTGAGGCTCGTGAAATATCGCGTGTTGCCGTCGCGTTCCCATGCGCGGCCCTTGATGTTCACGTTGATCGTTACGACATCGCCTACGCTTACCTGCGTCGGCTTGTCGGCGTCGTCATTCGTGAACTCGACCGCGAGCGCCTGCGGGTATCGCTCGTCCGTCTCGATTACGAGTTCGCGCTTATGGAAGCCCTTGTCTCCGAAGCTCTGGTCTTCTCCGATCACCAAGACCTTCCCTGTTACCTGTACTCTGTCCATACTCTACCTCCTGTTGTTGTTTTCCGCGTGATGGATGCGCGGCCCCCGTGTGAGTGTTAGATGTTCGCGATAACTTGAAGCGTAACGATCACGGGGCAATCGCCCCACCGCTCGACGCCCATAGATTCCGCCATCCACTCGCCGTGATACCGCCGGGCAGTTATTTCCGTCCCGCAAGCCGTGACAGTCTCCGCCCGGTCTGAGTAGATGCGCGTTGTATGCTTGGCTCCGGTGTGCGTCGTTACGTGGACATACTCCATGTCGATCAGCGGGCGGCGGTCTAAGGTCGCCGTAACTTCGCCGTCAATCCAGTTGGCCGCGTTGTACTTGATCGTCTCTTTTGTTTTCGTTGTCATGTTCTGTGTTCCCTTCGGGTTAGCTGGCGTTTGCTGTGTGGCGGACGGCGGCAAGTTTGCGCTCCGTCGAGAGGCGACGAAAGCGCGACTCTCCAAGTTTGCGCTCCGTCTCTCTAACTAGACACTTAGCGGACAGGTGGGCAACTACGCTGTCAAAATCTTCGCGTGTCATTATGGTTGATCCGTCTGGCGCGTTGTATGTGTTTGTGTTGTTCATGTTCTTTTCTCCGTTGTTCGTGTTGTTGTTCGTTGTCATGGTGGAGAGATTACGACAGACCGCAGAATGTGTCTACAACTATTTTACGAAAAAACGAAAACAGCGGTATTTCCTAGAGAATACGTGCAAAATAAACGCATTAATTTATGACGCCGAACCCGCCGCGTGGCTTGTTCAACTCAGTTACGGCCCACACCATCGCGTCCATTCTGTCCGGGCTTTTAATCGTCGTGTCTCCCGCGACCCATGACGTTAGCTGCGCCTCAAGCTGTGGCATGGAGCCGACAATATGCAAGCGCCCCTGCTCACTCAACGCGCTGACAGGTTCCGCTCGCGGTGTCTTGCCGCGTGACGCATTCACGCCGCGATAAGATATGCCGCGATCCTTCTGCCGCAGCATAATCTCGATTAGGTCGCCGCCGTTATTCTTCTCGCCTATGATCCTGTCGGCTTGTCTGTCGTGATACACCTGCACCACCTTGTCACCCCACGCGTTAGGCGACATGCGCCCGGAGTCGTCCGCCAGAACGTAGAAGTCTCGCCCCAACTTGCCCACGGTAACAATGCCCGTCTCGTCGCTCTTTGCGCCGGACGATACAGCCGGATCAACACCGACGTATACTTGCTCACAATGCGGGGCAGACGGTACACGGTGGCCGTCTATCATGGCGCGAGTCCACAGCGCACCTTCGCGCTCCGTCAAAAGCTCGCCGTATATCTCCTGCCGCCCTAGGTCGGTGTTCTCGTATGTTTCCAGCATCGACTCGATGAACACCGGGTCAAGGTTCGCGGCGTTGTCCATCATCGCCCCGCCGACATGGACGGTTAGCGGGTTATTGATAATGCGCTCCAGATGCGGGTTCCCCGGCTTCGGTGTCGTCGCGATCACGCATTGAGGCGCGAGCTTGTCGGGGCCGTATGGCTCGCGCAGTCCCATGTCGAGCATGTCGAAAGCGTGTTCTCCGCGCTTGCTGCGCCATGCCGCCAACTCGTCGCAGACTGCCCAGTTGAAACCCGGCCCACGCATACGCCCCGGCTCGTCCGCCGACCTGACGAAAGCGGTTGAACCGTTAGGCCATACAAGGCGCTCGCCGTGGTCGCGGCTTGCGGTGTGCTTCGGCATGAACCACGGCGGCGAAATCTTGAGTATGCCAGACGTACCGCCGAGCAAAACAGAGGTCATGTCATTAGACGTTGCCGCCGCCATCATTCCAGTTGAACCGGGGCGGCTCCACGCCATCTCTCGCGCCCACTCCGCAACGCATCGCGTTTTGCCGAAACCGCGCCCGGCCAACCACATCCAATAACGCCACTCTCCGCCAATCGTTGCAAGCTGATTCGGACGCGCCCATATATCGCGCCATGCGTAGTGTAGACAAGCCGCCTCCGCTTCGATGCTAGCCATTATCGGACTCCTCGATAACGGATGACTCGCCCTCGACCGTCTTGGTTTCCTTGTCGCGTTGCCGCATACGCGCCTCGACTCGCGCCATGACTTCCGCCGGGTCTAGCTCGCCCGCTTCGCTCGTGGCTTTAATGTCAACTTGCTGGCGTGGTCGTCCGCAGTCTTGTTCAATCATCATCTTGATTGCCCACGGCTTGCCCTGTGCCACGGCCTCGGAAAATTTTATCATAGCTAAGTGGCGCGGGTCGCGTATCTCGATGGCATCCTTCCCCTTGCCATACTTGCACGTCAGCGTGTCGGGGCCGTATAGCTTCTGGCACTCTGCTATGAGGGTGTCGATAGTGTTGAGCTTCGACCTACTCTTCTTGCCAAGCCGTAGCTTATTGCCCGGCTGGAATTGTGTGCGCCTTGATCCTTCATTCTGTCCAGTTTTCTTTTCCCTGTCCTCAATCATATTATCTCCATGATTTCAAGCGCCTCGTCGGCTGTGTAGATAACGGAGACTTGCCCTGCCCACGCATCGAAAAACATCTTCTCGTCTGGCGTCAGGCGTCGTGCGCTTGGTTGCTTGTTTCCGTCCTTGATCTCGAATAGATAATTTCGCCGGGTGCCGTCCTTGTGCTTGCACCCGACAACGATGTCAGGGAACCCCTTGCCGACGGAACTTGTCACGTATACCGTAACGCGGTTGCCACCTATCACGCGAATCTGTCGCACGATGTCGGACTGATTGTCGTCTACGCGTCGAGCGTAACTCATGCACACCCCGGCCCGTATCGAGTCCCGTTTGTCTTGCGCTTTACTGGTGCAATCGTCAGCCCAAGCCGACTCCTTAGCCGCTCGTTCTCCTCGATCAGTTCACGCAACACAGGCCCGACGCCGTGGCGGTCTATCAAGTGCATGTAATGTTGTATCTTTTCTTCTGTCATGTTTTCTTCTATGGCAAGTTGTCGCCTAGCCAGTCCGGCGAGTCTGGAACCATTTCAGACATTCTCATATGTTGCCCCCTAACGTCAAGCTCTATTTTGGTGTCATATCCGCTTGTGCCTTTCCTGTTCTTGAGTATCTGGCAGAAGCCCCGTTCCCTTGGGTTATTCGGGTCACGCCATATTCCGAGCATGAGGTCGGACGCTTGCTCGATATCGCCGCTACCGTTCGCGTCATGTAGCTGCGGTTCGCTGGTCGTCGTGTCGGATTCAGAGTTGCCTTGTGGCCTGTGCCGCTGCGTTGCGGCTATGACTATCGTGTCGGTCTGCTTGGCTAGGTTCTTGAGCGATTCCGCGCAGTTGCTCACCTTCTCGTAACGGCTGCGCCCCTCCCCACGCATCAGCCCCAAGTAGTCCACCAGAACAAGCCGGGGCGTGATAGGTGCCGTCGTGATCTCCTGCACCATCTCCGCGAATGTTATGTTGCTCGACCCGCAGACGTGAATGTGCGAGAGGTCGGACACGTCGTACTCCTCACCGTTTCGATATGTGCGCTCCACGTCGTCGCCGCCTGTCCCGACGTGACCCTGCACGAACCGCTCGAACGTCAGCACGTCGGGGAGTTCCATCTCAAAAAGTAGAGTCTGCAATTTTGTTCGGCGTGCGATCTCTTGCAGCGCCATAGTCTTGCCGACCCCAGTTCCCGACATGATAAAAACGAGTTCACCGGGAACGACGGGGCGGGCGTGCTTGCGCATCGTCGGCAACCATGCCCCAAGGTCGAGCGACAGCGAGTGCGTCTCACGGCTGAACCGTGCATATAGTTCGGCCATCTCTTGCATTGATCGCGTGTTAGCCATTAGAGCAGCCCCCGGTTAGGATTGACGGTTGGCGTGTCGTAAGTATCTTGCCAGCACTTACCCCGAAACCATGTAGAACCGTGCTTGTGCTTGAGATCAGGGAAGCCCGTGCGCCGTGCATGATCGACATGCGCGATGTATGCTTTTACGCCGTCTTCGATTGTCTGCGGATCAACTCCAGATTTTACAGCGGCGTGGAACGCGACCTCCGCCCCCGCTCGCCCCTGCTTGGCCGGGTACAGACTCCAGATGCGATTAAACAAAACGGACTTCTTTGTTATTTTCTTTTTATGGTTATGGTTATGGTTATGGTTGGTTGAACTTAAGTTGAGCTTAGGTTGAACTTGGGTTGCCCTACTTTTAGCCGACGCTTTGCCGCCTTTTACGGCCCTTTTATACAGTTTTTGATATTTCAATTCTTGGTCACGGTAAATTTCCGCGCACCTTTTATTACGAAAACCTGACCCCCCCACGCGGACGAATTGCTTCATGATTCTCCGCGAACATTTGCCCCACTTTCCGCCGAGCCGGGACAGCTTCGCTAGCTCTTCTTTGTCGCTCGGGATACACCGCTTCGCCCCGGATTGCCATTGGGCAAAAAGCAGATTCAAATAACCCCACCCCTCTTCCGGTGTCATCAGATAAACCTCCGCGCTCGACAGGAAGTCGTTCACATAAAACGGCATCCAAGGCATTTCGCGCTTGTCTGTTTTCTTCCCCATGTCCCTTATCTCCTCCGTGTCGCCGTCAAGGGGTCTATATGCCCCTGTGACGCGTTATTGTTCCTCGTGCGTGTGATGTGTCGCGAAAAAAGAAAAGCCCCCCAGCGGCGCAATAGCGGACGAGAAACCACCGGAACCGCGCAAGGCGGCGAACATACCGGGGCAAGAATCCGCACACGGGGAACAAATCCGTGGCGCTGCACTGGGGGGCGAAGCTGTTTGTTGTTCGTTCATTTTCTCAGGCTGGCTAGGGTATCAACCCCGGCCAGCGTTGGCAAGATGTTTTTTCGCTATGAAATCGCGACCCCGTGTGTTCCCCTGTGGGCCTTAAGGTAGTCATATTCCGCAAGCCACTTATCCAGCGTAAGGTCGCCAAGGTGGAAAACCATGACGCTCGTGGCGAACCATCCACGGACGCTCTCACCGTCAAAGTACCAGTATCCGTCTCCGTGGATAAGCTCAAGATCATCCGAGACTTCCCGGTGCTTCCGAATGTAGTTACAAACCGTCCGAGTTCTTTTGGGGTATGTGGTTGCTTCGTTCATGATGCCCCCATAACCTGCGCAGTCTGGAAAGCCCATGCTTCAGCCGCCGCCTTCTGTAGCTTCTTGCGGTTTCTCTCCCTAACGGCGTCGGGGTGGTGTTGCTTACAGTATCCATCCCGTATGGCCGAGCGTTTGCATTGGTGGAAACGTGGCGAATGTCCGCCCTCTCGTACGTTTGCGCTGCATCTGCAATCGTTCTTCATGTTCTTTTCTCCGTGGTTCGTGTTGTTGTTCGTTTCCTTCATCGACAGCTTGTATAAGCACTAGCCATGCCAACCCGTGCCAGACCGCAGGACGAACGCAGGAAACCCCAACAAAAGCGCAGAAAATAAAAATCAAGCCAGCGAACCGGGGCCGGAATCAGCCGAAATTGGGGCGATTTCTCGCAACCGTAAGAATCAATTCTTAGAATTGCGTCTCACAATCGAGAAAATCTGGCGGTAATCTCGTCCGTGAGGCGGCGGAACTCGGACGTGGACAGGTTGCCCTCGTGGAGCTTGCGGGATAGATAGTCGCCGTATGTGTAGTCGCAGAGCGCCCGCATTCTCCGCATAGCCTTATCATATGCACGGCCCCCGAATCGACGCAGGACGCCCGCGTGCAGCTTCGCTATGACCGGGTATCCGGCCACCCTGATCGAGTCGCCGTAAATAAAATCCGCCTCAGAGCGTGTGAGGTGCTCCGTCCCTGATCCACTCAACCGCCCTTGCCAGTAGAGGAAGTCATGCACCTTTGCGGCACGGTATATCGCTGCCCGGCGCTTGGGGGTATAGATGAACCCATACAGGAAGCCAAAGGGGCTTGAGGGCCCATTGTCGCGGAAGCAGGGCGGGATCAGCCGCTCGACTTCGTACCACTTCACGGGCTATATTCCAGCGTCCGCATCGTCGCGTATAATAACAACGTCAACGCTCCCGCTGTTGTTGGAAATGTCAACGACGGTCTGGTTCTCAATCTCCTGCACCGGGGGCGTGCTGGTGTCTTGATGCCGTCCACCCTTGCCGCCCCATATCCACTCCTCTCCCGCTGCGTAGATTGCGCCAGCCGCGACCGCACCGATGGCGATCTTCTTGCCCATCGACATCGGGGGTTTCTCCTCTGCGGCCTCTCGCCGCACGAACGCGCCGACGACAGGCTGACCGTCAGCGGCACATAGAATCGGGCCGTAGGACGTGGCGGATCTGCCACTAGAAGTACACCCGGACAAGAGCGCTACCAGAACCAACGATACTAATATTTTCATTTCAACACCTTTATGTTTGATGTGTCACGGGTGGACTGCTGGAGAATGCGATGGTCGAATCCATTGTCCTGATCGGGGATCGTGGTATCCGATACATCGCGGGTCGGGCACGATGTTTGAGGGGTTAAGATCTGAAAATGCTTCCCATTGACGTATAGACTGTTCTCGATCCCATCCAGATCGTCCTTGCTTTGCTTCAAGGTGTTTGAATCGAGCGTCGAACTGGAAGATGCCCCAGAGAAGGGGAACCACCATGCAAGCAAGAGTGCGGAGGCAACCGATAGAGATTGCATAATTTTTATCGACAGTCGTGTACGATTCGCCTCCCGCACGGGAATCCGTATGGTCTTGCTCCGGGGAATCTGTCTCGCGCCTGCTCCGTCCCATGTCACCCTCGTCCATTCATACGGATCTTGCATCTCTGCATCCTATGGCGCGACTACGTTCTTGGTGTCGCCACCGTTCGCGGTATAAAACTCATAGTAACTGAGCATCTTGGTTCCGTCTCCGATTGCGATCAACAGCCGAAACTCATTGCTGCTCGCAAGCGCAGCCTGTTCCTCTGCCACTATTGCTGCGGCAACATCGGCCCACGGTACAGGCTGATCCGTTACGCCGTATGAGGTGGCGAGCGCGACGATATTGGAAGCGGCATTATTCTGCACGGCTATCGACCATCCGTTTTCGGCGTACTCGATAGCCTTTGCAGCAGCAGTTATGTCTGCTGCGCTCATAGATGCGGCGAGCGTAGTGAGTTGCGCGGGAGTTACACCATCAAGGCCAATCACATGGGTCTGTCCGTCAACAAAGGTGAGAACCTCTGGTGTGGCAGCAACAGCAGCATTGGTGCTTACGTTGTCCATCAGCCACGAACGATAAACTGTTTCAGCGTCTGCCGTACTCAGATCAGTAGCCCAGTACCAATCAGCAGCGTGTGTAGAAACAGTCAAGCCGACGAGCAGCGCGATTGTTGCGAGTAGTTTCATATTTATTCCTGTATGAAATCCATTATGAAAACAGATACGTTGTCCGGGTAGCTGTGGTAATTCCCTGAACCGTCAGCATGGCCGACGTATCCACCCGCCACTCGGTCTGTTCCGTTGTTATGGTAAAACGTACACCGCACAACCGTTCCCGACGGTAGGTAGGCACGGGTCTGTACGTGATAAACTTGCGCCTGATGGGACATATTATACGTTGAACTAATAGGGGTTGAAATCCAGTGGCAGTCGTTCGTCATAACTGAAAATATCCCAAGCTTTTGTATTCCGATTGGATGCACCATCCAGTAGGATGCGTAGACTTCCCACCACCCAGTTTTTCGTGTCGTGATGAAACCTGTTGCCGGATCACACATGTTGCCGAAATCTGCAACCTCAAGCGAGAAGATGCAGTCATTAGTGACGCCAGTTGGCAGCGTCTGCCAATCGTTCGATCCGTATGCGAGTTGCCCCCAGTAGTTTGTGTCGTCAGCGTTACCGCCACCACCACCACCCGCGCTCACGTCCCAGCCGTTTGTGTCGGATGCCTTAAGAACAGGAGAGCCAGCGTTGGTCAAGGAGTTGAACGTGCCAACCGTGCCGTTGACCGTGCCGAACTCTTTACCGGACGCAGACAAACTGGCGAGCATTGCGATTGTTGCGATCAGCTTCTTCATAATGCATCCACCTCAGACTTGTACTGCGCCCATGTATTTGTGCCGCGACTTTCCAAAACACGTATCCGGTTATCCATCAAGAACTGCATCACATGGGCCTTGCGTTCTATCTCTGTCCAGAGTGACTCGATGTCGGCTACTGCTGCGGCCCTCGCAGCTTCAGCAGCGGCAGAACCATACGCCTCAAAGCCTGCGGCGTACTGCTCGCTGGTCACTTCGACCCAAACCACTCCAGCCTCTTGCTGCTTCAACGCATCGGGAATGCCGCTCGACAGAATCGGATCGTCTGTCCATATCGCAGTCGCGCCTTCAAACTCCGCAGTCGTAGAATCCACGATAAAATAGTGATTCGTTTCGTGCTCCGCAAACACGGGCACGGTCATCAGCAGCAGACAAATAATGATAGAGCGAATCATGGTTGCTCCTTCGTTATATTCACGATCATGCGGAACGGCGTATCCGAATCCGCTTGCGAGTTAAGACCCGTTACGAATGAATATGTGCTTGCGTACTGGTGAAAGAACCACAGCGGATAGTTCGATATTGCGCTGTCCTTGTGGAACCAAGACGCAGCGAGTGGGGCTATCCCATTGATGCCTTGATCTTGAATGTTCTTATAATACTTTACGCCACCCGTCGCGGCATCGTTCGTCTGAATCACCCATCCGTGATTATCGACTCCAGACGCACCATCCAGACATGCCTCAATAGATAGACTGATCCACACGTTTGTATACGGTGGCGTGATAGCACCCACAACCGGATCGTAAATGTTGTGGATGTCGCTGTGCTCCGCATCGGGATCAACACGCGCAAACGTGGATGCAGCGAATGTCGGGTATCGTCCCGCAAAATATACGCTCGCATACATATTGGTCGTTGTGTCGCCCCCACCCGATACATCCCACCCATTCGTCTGTGCCGATTGCAGATAGTTACCAAGCGCAGCAGTCACGCTCGACCCGGCTACGGTCACGCGGCCCGTCCAAGCGAACGATCCGAACGTGGTCAGATCAACGAGCACAGTATTCATATTCGATACACTCACCGCATCTGGCGAGATGATCTCGTCATATCCTGTAGCCTGAGTGCGGAACACCTGCACGATCTGTCCCGTGCTGGCAAGTCCGTGGTCAACGGTCAGAACGCCTGCCGCCAAATCAGCGTGGCGAAACGTGACCGTGTATTGTGCGCTGGTCGCGAGCGTTCCACCACCACCCGCGCTCACGTTCCACCCGTTCGTCATCGCAAACGTCACCATAACATTCGTCGCGGACGCAGGCAGTCCACCAGACTGCGCCTCGTTCGTCCATGCAGATTTTCCGCTGTCCCATGTCAAAACGTGACCGTCAACAAGGTTTGCCATTGTGTATTTAGCCGCGAACGCCTCCGCGTTGCCGAAGTCTATACCGCCGGGCAGGAATGCCAAGCCATCGCCCGCGAGAATGGTGAGCGGGTTCGTTGCCGTGCCGAGCGCAATCCGGCCCCCGGTGTTCGTCGCTATGATAGCCGTCGAACCGACTACGTTGCCGAGTTGAAACAATCCCGCAGACGTGCCGACCCGGTTGCCAAGGCCAACGGAATTTTTTAGGACATCAACATAGCCGGAGGAGTTTGAAAACGTCGAGCCGCCCGCGTTTTCCCCGATTGTAATTATATCCGTACCCGTGCTCCCGCGAAAGTATCCCGCCGCCGCGTTGGCACCATCGGCAAGCCGCACGCGAATCGTTCCGTTGCTTGCCATGAACGCGTAGTCCGGGCCACCCGCGACCAACTCGACACCCCGCAACCCGTCGCCGTGCCTGTTTCCCACGTCGGAGACTTGCGTAAGGCTCGGTCGATTGCTCGCCGCGACGAGCGCGTTTATATCCGCCTCGAAGGTGTTACTCGCCGCGTTGAGCGCTACGACCGAATCGTTGAGCGCGTTCGTGATCGACGCGATAACCCATGCGGCTGTAGAGTTGACGTGCAAGTATGATCCATGAACGGCACCCGTCGCGGCACCCTGTATCGCCGCGTCCGTCAGGCCGATAGTGTTAGACCCGCTCCGCCCTGCGCCCGCCAGCGTGAGCCGTGAACCAGACACGGCAAGCCAGTTCGTGAAGATGTCGCCGCTAGATACAACGCTCCAGCCGCTTGTGTCGGACGATATCAAGTAGGGGCGGTTCAGTACGGTTAGCAGCGAGAAATCGAGTATGTTGGAAATTGCCGCAAGGGCATTGCCACCGGAGGCCGGGTTGCGGTCAAGCAAGAAGCGTCCGTCTGGCCAAGTAAACCGTCGCGCATCAACGCGGTTGGTCATGGAAAAACTTGCGTAAAACGTGCCGCTCGTTCCTGTGAGCGCGAGGGGGATATTAAATTTCGCGTAATTGTTCACGCCGTCAGCGTTGCCCGTAATCGAGTGCAGCCCGGTCGAGTATTGCCCGTTGGTTCCCCAACCGAGAACGGGTATCCAGTTGGTATCCGCGACCCACTTCTTGCCGCCGATATATGTATAGATGCGGGCCGTAGGCGTGTCGCCTTGTCGGGTGTCGATGCTCCACGGCTGGCGCGGCCTGTCGCCGTCAACCTTGGTCTTTATATACGGGTCAGCCGCAAGGGCTAACACGGGGAGAGCGAGTGCGGCGAGAATAGAGAGGGCGTATTTCATAGGCGCGGCAAGTTTAACACCGAGCGAGAGAGCCGACAAACGCGGGTTAATTTCTCACTTTGTAGAAAGTGCAATTTCATTTCTAAGAACTGACACAGATTAAGGGCAGAATTACCGCGCCAACATTTCGACCCCGTGCGAGTTTGCTAGAGAATACGCACGAAATAAAATATCTTTTGATTGTTGCCGGGTTGGCACGGCTAGTGCTTATGTAATATGGCGTGAACGCAACGAACAACACGAACCACGAAGGAACAAAGAACATGGCTAATCCAAACAAAATGGGAATGACAGACGGGCAGCTCTTGAAGATGCGGCAGCGAAGGGCAGCGAATCGGACGCCGTTGCCCCTCGACCCTAAGTTGGAGGAGTTAATGAACGCCGTGCGGGATGGCTCCAAGACCCCGAAGCAGGCAGCGGAAGAGACACGGGAACATCTCAAGAAAAAGGAAAGGAACTAAGAACATGACGAACAACCAACACGGAAAAAACAGCGTATACGGCAAGGCATGGGCTTCCGGGTACAACGGCGGCGACAAGGGCAAGACATGGAGCGAGGAGCGGCTGGCGGCATATCGCGCAGGGGCTAATGCGCGTTGGTCGGATTCGATACCTTGGGGAATCGGTAACAGGACAGGGGGAAACGGTGGAAAGTAAGCGCGTTGAGATGATCGAGCTTTCACCCGTGGCCGTGGCGCTGCTTAAGCCCTTATCGAAAGAGGACAAGCGCGGAGCAGCGGCTAGGGCTTGGGTAGCGTATCACTCGCGGCACCTTCGGACGATTGCGCAGGAGGAAGCAAGCCGAGCTGGTCGCAAATGAACGCCTCAAGCTGCTCCCGGTTCGGTTCTGTCTCAAGGTACAGAATCAAGAGGTCGGTAAAGGCGGCAGACCAATCAGCGAGAACGTCGGAATAATATATGCGCATGACGCATTGTAGCAAAAGGAACACATGATCGTTAGAAAAACACTAGAGACGCAATGGCAAGAAGCAGCCGCGCACAATTACGAGCGCTACATTGCGGCAGACAACCAGATGCAGAAGTGGGGCGCGTTCGCCCTGTGTAGTCTGGCGCTGAATCTGCTGCTCACATTAGCGCTTGCGTTCCGAATCTTCGGAAGCTAAAATACAGAAAATAGGAGGTCAAGATATGAGTAACGAAGCAGGGGAAATATACGGCAAACTGGTAGCCGTGCAGAGCAAGGTCGGGGCCATCGGCAAGGACGGGCGCAACGATGCGCAGCGTTATAACTTCCGTGGCATCGACGCGGTTTACAATGCGTGCGGCCCGGCGTTCCGGGACGAGGGCGTTCTCGTGTTGCCCGACGTTATCGAGAGCAGCACCACGGAACGCGCCACACGGAACGGCGGCGTCCTGTTCTGCACGCGGCTGCGCGTGCGGCATACGTTCGCGGCTGCGGACGGGTCGAGCGTGTCATGCACTACGGAGGGAGAGGGCATGGACAGCGGCGACAAGGCTACGAATAAGGCCATGAGCGCGGCCTACAAGTACGCGATCTTCGAGACGCTATGTATACCTGTCAGCGATCTGCACGACGCCGACAAGGACAGCCCGGAACCCGTTGCGGCTCCCGTGGCGGAACCCGTCAAGGACGACGGTGTACCGAAGATAACGGCGGACATGCGCAAGCACTTAGCCGGGGTTGCAAAAGAGGCGGCGTGTCCGAACGAGATTGCCAAGTGCATCATCGAGGCGGAGGCCGGGTGCAAGTCGTCGGCAGAGATTCCGTTCGAGACGTTCGAGCACATCTGCCAGCACATCCGGGGCTGGAAAGCATGGAGCGAAAACGTAGGCGACAACGCCACGGAAGGCGGGGCCGAATAATGACCGACGACGCCAGAATGCGGGAGGCGGCGGAGGCATCGCGCAAGCGGTTGCCCCGTGCCTCCAACACGTCGCCGCCGCACAAGCACATACGCGGAGCGCGTGACGAGGACGAAGCGCGTCACATGCTGCGGGAGGGTCGGCAGTACGCCGGGAGCGAGCGAACGATTTCCGCGAAATACAAGCACCGCAATGGCTCTATCTATTACTACACCGACACCGCCGACTGGAGGAACGTCTAGTGTATCAATATAGCGATACCTACAAGCGGCAGATGCGGGAGCATGAGACGCTCGACCGCCACCAAGTACGCAAGCCGAAAGTCGGTGACCTTGTGCGGGTCGAGTGGGTTGACATCGTGTCCGGCTGCATGGTTGCCGGAGACTGCATGGCGCGGGCTTGGGCCATCGGATACGTTGCCGAATGGAATCAGCCAGCGCAGGGAACACGCCGCACGGTTATCGAAACGGGCGCTTGGTACGATGAAGACCACGACACCCGGCGAGACAAGACGGTTCTCCCTCACGCGGTCATAACGGAATGGAGAATCTATTCATGACGGCGGAAGTAATTATGCTCATGGCGTTTGTCGGGTTCTGTACGTGTTCCGCTCTGGCTGATGCAATTGGACACAGGGAAAGCGCGTTGCCTTTCGCTATCGGTGCCTGTATAATGTGCGCGATGCTTTTGCTGGAGGTTCTGATATGAATTGGTTCCTCTTCACGATCATCGTTCTGGAAGTTGGGGCGGGGGTTAGTTACATAACACAAGGCAAGCCGCTATTCGCGGGGTTGTGGATTAGCTATGCGGCGTCCACATATATCCTGCTGAAACTGGCAAGCTAAGGAGGTATGAAAACACCACGCAAGAAAAGCAAGCCGCCGACGGGCATCAGTTCTCCGCGCAAGTGGAAAACCTTTATGGCCCTCGGCTGCAACCACGGAGTCCATGCGGACAAGACGGCGGAGGATGCCGCTATTAAGTTCCGGGAAGACCTCGACCCGGACATGACGATACACCTTGGAGACAACTGGGACACGACCGCGTTTCGTGCGGGTGCGTCCGGGTCTGTGGACGAGGGTACGAGCATACCCGACGATTGCATAGCGGGTCTGCGATTCGTTGAGCGGTATAAGCCAGACCTGATGTTCATGGGCAACCACGAAGACAGGCTGTGGGGCTTGCGCGATCATCCGAAAGCGCTTGTGTCGTTCGCTGCAAATTGTGTTATCGAGCAGATAGAAAACCTGCTTGAAGACATGGAGTGCGAGTGCGTGCAATACGAGTCCACGGCGAGCGCTAACGCTTGGCGAATGCTTGGCGGGACGCTCTTTGGTCACGGCTACATGTTTAACGAGAACGCCGTGCGCGACCATGTGGAGATGCTCGGCCACCCGGTTGTAATCGCTCACCTGCACAAGGTTGTCATGCAGCCCGGTCGCGTGCTCGGTTCTCCAGACGGTTACTGCGTCGGCACGTTGTCGGATATCCCGGCAATGGCATACGCTGGACGCAGACGCAACACGACAAGCTGGTCGCAGGGTTGGGCATGGGGTGAGTACACAAACGACGGGGGCGGATCATGCAACGTAAAGCTTCACAAGATCAAGCAAGCACGGGCCGAGTTCAAACAAGCGCGGAACTCTTAGCGGAGAACCTAGCGCAACTTGCCGCCGCATTGAGTAGCGGAGAGGTCGGTTACGACGACGCCATAGAGCGCGGCTACGTTCCGCTGCACGACCTAGCGGGAGCAATGGGCGTGACCACGGAGACGGCACGCAAGCGCTTGCTACGCCGGGGGTGCGAGACGATTCTGTCCCGCGTTCCCGGTAAGCGGTTAGCGGAGAAGTTCTGGAAACTTGCCGCCCCGGACGAGTAGTGCAAGCGAAAGCGCTATTTTTTTTCGTCGATTTAGCCCCTGTTTATAGGGGTGAACGCACGAATTTGAAAATGGTTGAAAATAGTTCTTGCCGTTTTTGGGGAATGGGCGCATTCTATCACCATGACAACGAACAACAACACGAACCGCACGCCGCTAGAGATCAGGGACTCCATGACGAGACTTGAATGGAATACCCTTAGTCAGGCGGATCGGTCGGCGATATGCGACGACATCGAAGTTTTGCGCCATGACCTCCTCGAACATAAGCGCTACATCGCAACGCACTCACGGGTCGGGCGGTCGGCATATCTCGCACTCGCCATTCTTGAGGACAAAATAAAAGAACAACAACACGAACAACGGAGCTAAGAACATGAGCAACATCGACGAACATTGCAAGGCCGTCGGGTACGTGTTCCTGTACGTGTCCAACAAGCGGGCGGACGAGGTAATAAGCGCGGTCTATGGCGACGACATAGCCGACGCTTACCGGGTCGAGAAGTTGAACGTCCTGATGGACAGCGGCCTTGGTGCTCTGTGGGCTATGCTCGACACGGATCACAGGCGCAAGCTGGTCACGCTGGCTTGTGAGAAATACGCGCCATCATGAGTATCCGCGTTCAATGGTACATCATCGCCGCGCTTGCGGTCTGGTGCGCGTTCCAGCAGTACGCGATCAGCGTGAACGGTTCAGCCGTGCGGACGCTGCTTGATTGGGCTCATGACGAATTGAGCGATGGCGGGGCGATATATCAAGTCGCATCACATCACACGCGGACGCGATAATAACGCGCCACAGCGCATCCTAGACCCCCCGCAGACGGGCTACGGCCCATAGTGCATATCGTAATGCTGGACGTGTAGTATCCATTTCATCTCTTGGCGCAGATCGTACTTTGCGGGGGAAGCCGGGATGCCCTCCCATGGGGTATAGGTGTAGTTAAACGCAGTCCTCACCTCGTTAGTCGTTTGCGTCCCGGTGTCCTGTAGTAGATACGCAACGTCTGAGGTCGGCGCAATGCCGAACCAGTCGAAATAGTCGTAATGGGTAGCGGGCGAGCCGCTCGTTACCTTCCCGTCGAATGCGGCGTATGTCCTCCCGTAGTGCGGGCGCTGATTCCATATGTGCAAGGCTTGGTTATATCCGAACTTGCTACCGACGGGGGCAGACATCTTTATCGGCTGTACAGAAATCGGGTTGTTGTTCGTGATCGCCCGGAAGTTTATCAACCAAGGGAGATCATTCGCTGTGGCCGGATTGGTCAACCCATAGGCCGGGTTGGTTTCCACGTTCGCGATAAATAGCGTCTTGGTTAGCGCCCACGCGTTCGACTCCAGAAATGGGGAATTTATTGTCTTGCCCGTCACCACCCCGTCAACGGCATCGGGTCGCGATATCGGGCCGGGGTCGAACTGCCCGACCGAACCGCCGACGGACGTGTCTCTCGAAAAGCTGACGTATAGATTACTCACCAGCGGGCGCATATACGCCCAACCGTTCGATACCTTGTGCAGGTTAAACCACGGTGTCACATCAAGGTAGTTTGTGGGTGCGCCTACGTGATCGAGCAGACCCGTCACCGTCCACCGGGGGAGCATATTGGTTAGGGGTGCGCCGTTGGTAGGCCACCAGCCGCCGTCCGCCATGGATGTAAAAATATCGTTGCTTGAATATGTATTATTGATCCAGTTTGGAATGGTGCGCTCTAAGTCTTGCTTGTAACTCACAAGGTTGGCGCGTTGCTTAAACCGTTTCGGCACGCCACCGATAACACCACCCCTTGACGGGTGCGGCGTAATGGTCGGCGTTGCGTTGCTCTGTATCATGAGCCGCTCCCACAGCGAAGAATACACGTCTACTTGCCGCTGATACCCCTTGAAGCGGTAGCCGTCAGCGGGCCATGCGTTTGTATGCCAGCCAGCTAGAGCGGCGGCGGGTACGAGTACGGCAACGAGCAGGGCCGCTAGTTTCCCATTCGCGGAATTAATGGCGCACTTCTCCAGTCTTCGATATTCGGAATGTCCATCTGTGTTGCGGCCCCGTCCCACGGTATGAACCAGAGCGGAATACTCATCGTTGCCTGTCCCGCCGTGTCGCCGCCATCAAAAAATGCATGGCTAGTGCTCGTCGTCTTTTCAAGCGTCACGGTATCGCCGCTGTCCGTGGTCACAATCTTTGCATATATCCAAGTGCTCGCGGCTATGGCTGTCGCCGTGTCTAGCGCTTGCGTCCCGGCTGTAATGGCTGTCCACACGCTCGCGATTCCGAATACCTTGTTGACGTTTCCCAAGCTGCTCGACAGACCGCCCGCCCCGCGAATCTTGTACGTGTCGCCGGACAAGTCAACGCCGTACAGGTCAAGCGGCTTGAGGTATCCCGACGCCGTACCGCCCCCGAATTGCTGCGGGTATATCGTCCACGTGTTATCCGTTCCCCTGTCTATCGTGCCGCCGTAAACTTGGAGGCGTGAAAGTACCTCGTCCACCGTGTTGTAAAAGTGGAACGGAACTTTAGCGATCGGGTCGCCCGCCTTCATGGCTGCGGGGAGTATCCATTGATCGGCCATGACTTACGCCCAATCTGTTGTGACAGAATCAACCTGCTGCACGAACACAGCCGCGCCGAGAACCTGATTCGTTTCGCGCATGGCGAATGTCTGGTTCGTATCGCCCGCGTGATCGTCAACCGCCTGTATTGCTGCGGCCTTGCTCACGGCTAACCATTCACGGGTAATTATCGTGCGGTTGCGGCTAACCTGTGGCGGCGACTCCAAGCCGGGGGCGGTCACGTATCCGCGCTCTGTCGTCTTGCGATAGTTGCGGACAACGGCGTTCGATGTCTGCAGCGTGTTCACCGTGTCGGCGGCTTGAATATAGGATGTGTCATTGAGTGCCATTTTATGAATCCTTTGCGGTGAGTAGCGGCTTCAGTTGCTTATTTAGATCCTGTAGGGCTATCTTGGACAGCCTGATATCTTCCGCCTGTTTCTCCTGCATCTTTTTTAACTTCGCCTCAAGGGCTGCGTTCTGCTGATTTTCAACGGCAGCCGCCCCGGCGACGGCTTGCCGCGCCCGAAATGCGGCCAACCTCTCGCGGTCTTTTCGGCTCATTTTATGGCCGCGCTTTTTCTCCTTCTTTACAAGCTTATCAAATTCGTCCTGCTCGTCCACTCCGGCCTGCTCGGCGTCTCCGCGTGCTTTTTCATTTTTAATAAAATCGTCTATCTGTAGCCCGGCCCGCTTGTTGAGCGCGGCCTCTATAGCCCGGCCCGCCTGCAATTCTTCCCTGATACCGCGCTTCTCCTCTTCGCGCACCTTTGCGCGGGCATCCTGCTGCATTCTCGTCAGCCGTATCTCGTTCTCTATCGCCGCCGCCTTTTCGGCTGCGTCTTTTTTCGTGTCCGCTGCTATCTTCTTCGCGTCCGCTGCGGCCTTAGCCTTGGCCGCCGCAATCTCGTCATTCAGCTTCCTTGCTTCCTCCAGCGCGGTTTTGTCAGCCTCTGCCCGCTTGTCTGCGGCAGGGTCGCCGTGTGCCGCCGTTACCCCCTTAAGGTCTTTCTCCAATTTTCGTTGAGAAGCAATTCGCTCGTCCGCTAGTTGTTTCGCCAGCTTCCCGCCCTCGATTCGGTCGCCTATGGAGAACAGCCCGCCCTCACCGGAGAAAAACCCTTCTACAGCTGCGCCCCATCCCTTGAGCTTATCAACGGCGGTTCCCACCCCTTCCGTTATTTCCTTAAACCTTCCCGGAATAGAATCAAGGAACGTAAGAACCTTTTGCAAAACTTCCTTGGTCGCAATCCCCCACTTAACTATAGACCCGTCGTTTCTTATGCGCTGCAAGAAGTCAATCAGCAGCTTCATTCTGTCCTTCACCAGACTAAGCAGCACGGCACCAAAATCAGCAAGGGCGAGCTTCCAATTATCTTGAACGGTTGACGCTAACCCCTCCCCGGTCTGCGATAGAAGCGCCATCGTTCCGTCTGCGCGGTTCATGTCGCCCTCCAGTAGCGCGAAGATATCGGCGGCTGATCCGCCAGCGTCCCTTAGCTCGCGCATGGCAACGGCGGTCTTGGGCGCAAGAATGCCCATCTCACCTAAGCGCATTGCCGCCTCTCCAAATGGTTGCCCGCCCTGTATCGCTGCATAAGCGCGGCCAACCCAAAATGCGACTTCAGAGAAACCCATGCCCGCCATTGCGGCGGCGTCACCTATACGTCGCAAGTCCTCTGTCGTTCCGAGTGCGTTCTCGCTAAATACTAAAAGCTGCTTGGCCCCCTTGGCTAGATCGTCAAATTGAAACGGGGTTGCTGCGCTGAAATCTTGCAGGCGTTTAACCTGCACTTCTGCTTTCTTCATGCTGCCGAGAAGCACGGCGAACTGTAGCCGCACGCTCTCAAACTTCATCGCTTCCTTTACGGCCTGTATTCCCGTGCGTATGGCGATAAACGCTGTCCCCATAATGGCAACGCTGGCCCCAATCTTCGCAGCCATTCCGGTAAATGCGTTCTTAACGCTCGCCCCCATTTTTTTAGCGGCTTGTCCAACTTTCTTTATACCGCTGCGGGCTGCTTTAACAGCCTTCCTGCCCAACCACTTGGCGCGTATTCTTATGCCTATTTCTTTTGCGGCCATGATTAATCCTCTAGCTGTTGATCCTTAAACTTATCGGGGCATTCCGAGATTCCGTAACGCCACTCTAAAAGCTGAACCGCTTGCAGCATTCGCCGCTCCGCAATCAGCGTAGGGTCGTTGTCGCTCTTGCTCGGCCCCTCGACCCCGGCTTCCGCCTCTTTTTGCAAGCGTATCGTGTCGGCTATCTCGTGCAGGTACTTCCGCGATACTTCCCGCTCCCATAGATCGGGCGTGCCGCCCACTTGAGATATAACCCATTGCGCAACATTAAACGCGGCCCCGGTTGGTTCCGTCGCGCCTTCGTTGGGAATGCTGATTATGTCCATCTCGTCCGCCGCATCGAGCACACCGGAAACGGCGTCCATCATTTCCGCCGTTGTGGCAACAACGGTTTTGTTCCATGCAACAAGATGATTGATGGCCGCATCGCGTGAGTAAAGGCCAGAGAAGGCGTCGTGCTCTCTGGCGTGTGCCATTGCGTACACAAGGGCGAGGACGTGGTTTTCCTCCCCGTCGAGCGCGTCGAGGATAAACTGATACCAAACCTCCGCTTGCCGGGTTAAGGGCCACAACCAAAGGTTGCCCGCTCGGTGCGGCGTACCCTTGGCGAGTGTTGTGCCGCCCGTCGGGTTCGTTATCTTGCGGCACAGATCATTCAGCCAGCAGACATGATGCAGTTCGAGGGTTACACCCTGCGCGGCGAAAATGTCAATCTGTGTTTTCGCTATCGGGTGCAGACTGTCTCTTACGCTCTGGCCCATGCTTTTCCTCCCCGCCCTTCTTCGGTTCCTTCGCGGGGGGCGTCAGAACTTCGGTATAATCCTTGCCTGACATGTTAGCTGGCCGTGCTTGCGACGTTCTTAAACACGCCGATTGATCCGGTAGAATATCCGGTGTTCTCGTCGCTGCGGCTAACTGGAGAATTAACCGTCCATCCCGTGTCCACGGCTGCGCCCGGATTCCCGGTTACGCCGACGAAATCGTTCGACGCCTCCACGCGCCCGGTGTGGACATCGGCACAAGCCGTGCTGCCCGTCGTCCCCGCTTCGCGTGTCACGGTTCCGCTCACGGTACAGCTTGAGCCGTTCAACTTCGTGACAGTATCAACCGTTGCGCCGAACTTGGTTGCAGCGCGTGATCCGGCGATCTCCAGATCGCTCGTGTCGATCTTCCGCACGTCGCCGTCAACCGAAGGGCATGATTCCCCGGTGATCGTTATGCGCGGGCGGGCCGTGTTCGACGTAGTAACGGTAATGCCCGTTATGACATGAGACGAGATGACTTTGCCGATGCGGAAGTCTTTGCTCGATGTCGTGTCGTAGAACAGCAGCCCTGTATCGCTGCACGTCACATATTCAACCGTGCGGGTCGTTATGGTGTCGTAAATGGAGGATGCGGAAACGTCGGCGTTCTCATCCATCGCCTGCGCTTCGCTGGTGGATTTGTCTTGTGTGCTGGAAACGAGAAGAACCTCTGTGTCCGCAAACGACCAGTAATCTGTATCCGCTGAAAAACTCATATCAATAACCTCATGCCTGCCGCGCCTCTAGGTCGTCGGCTATGTTTATCATGTTTCGGCGCTGATCCGATTCGACCATATAGCGCCCCGTTTTCTCGCGCATTCCTTGAAGCCCGATATCGTTGTCTGACTCCTCCATGAATGCGCAAGCTGTACCGCCAAAGATTATACCAGCATTTCCACAATGCGCCAACCAGTACGCCCAACTGTGGCGCTGCTGTGCGTGTCTGCCGTCGTTTGTGTCGATTCCATATGTTATTATCTGGTCAATTTCTGCACCTTCTGAATGCTCATATAGTGCGTGCGCTAGCATCATAGACGGCGAGCCTAGGAAATAATTCGTGCCGAGCTTGTCGAAAACTTCACCCCAATTTATGACGGTTTGATTCGGCACCAGCGGCAACGGCTCCGATACGCAAACCTCGCAGCGCAAGTCCGCGAGTTCTTTGAAGTGATCGACGGGCGGGCCGTTGGGCGTGGATGCGTCCCACGTTTTCAGATAGTTCCACGAGTGCAACTCATAGAAGCGCGACCAGCCGCCGTCCGCTAGATCGGGAAAGCATAGATACCCGTTGTTCAAACCCCACACTTCCGCGCCATCCGGGATGTGTGCCTTGATACCGTGCGAGCGCACCATGGAGCTATGCCCCATGCCGAGAATAACAATCGTTCTGCCCTTGCTCACTTCGACCCCCTTTGCATTATCTTGTCTATGGTCAACACAGCAGCAAGCAGCAGCAGCGCAAACGGCATGAGGGCCAACCCCATGCACCGACGCGCAACCTTAACGCCTCCCCTGTATTGCCTCCCCGCGTCTCCCATCTTCTACCCCAAATCTGCGCTCGTTCTGAATACCAGTTGAAACGGGATCGAACACGTCCACGCCTCGACACCATCACCGAACGCTGCGGGCGTCGGGTCTGTCGGTAGCCCTGTCGGGTTGAGCATATGTATATTCCCGACGTGGTGCAGGTTGGTCGTCGTCGCGTCCTCTACGCCGTCGCGGAGTAGTTGAAGAATGGACATCGCCCAATCCTGACACATACGCCGCGTCTCGTATCGGCACTCTGCGGTTGCGTCCATTACGAGTTCATCATAACACGCGACCGTCCCGGCCATGATCTCCGTAACGTCGGCATCGCCCCCGCCGCCGCTGGTGAACATCCACACGTTCGTCATGCTGTCCGGCATTGCGCCAAGGAAACACTCGCGCCCCGGCGTGTGGTTAAGATGCTCCGCGATTGCGTTGAACGCTGACTCTTCCGCGCTGCTCCATGCAATATCAATTTCCACGATTAAACCCCCTTATAAGGTCGGCTATGACGCCGTTAATTTCTCTCTCAAAATTCCTCTGCTCGTCACGTCCGGCGTTCTCTATGAACTTGTCGCCCACGTTGCCGCTCACGTTCTTTGCTATGGAACCCGGCCCCAAGTGCTTCCACGTCTTCCCCCGCTCGTCGTGTATCTTCTCGGCGTACTTCCCGCCGGGACTGTTCGACGGCACGTATATTAACACAGACTCGTCTTCCAACTTGCTCGTAATAGAATTACGCAGAGCGCCGGGGTTGAAGTCGTTGCGCTTCGTCTTGCGCGTCTTGAGCGTGCGGACATACTGCCCCTTTGTCGGTGACTCTGGACAGTACGCCTGTGCGGTTCCCTTGACTCGCAACCCGATGCGCTGCAATGCGGTTTTCATTCCGCTCCCCGCCTTGGTGCTTAACCTGTCCAGCTTGCGGATTGCGTTGCGTATATCCCCGGCCCCGTGATCTATAGATACGTCGAGCATTAGTAAATGCGCCCCTCGATAGCTTCCGGCGGGTCGTGCTGCGTGACCTTGCCGCCCATGATCTCCGCCAACTCCCGCGCAAGAAGGATATCCGTGTCCGGGTAATAGTCGTCGTGGATCATGGGTGCGCTTTGTGTGAAGTCGTTTGCCGTATCAGCGAAACCCTGTATTTCGCAAGTCCACGTCTCTCCGTCGAACTTGAGCGGCGGGAATCCTTCTATCGTTATCGTTGTCATATTATCTGTCCCTCAATAGCCTGTATATGAAGTCGAAAAAGTCGGGGTCGTCCTTGGCGAATTTCAGCGGGTTGCGGTACATGGCCTCGACGCCCATAGATACAATCTCTGTAGAACTTGGCGAGGCCGTGCTTCCGTAAATCTTGCCCGTATATGGGTTCTTAAACTCGTCAGGGAAACATACTTCGTGCGCCTTGTACGAACTCCCCGGCTTGAGGTCTTTCAGCCGCCTCAGCTTCTCGCCCGGCTTCTTGCGCCTATTGAGGAACGCAACGGCTTCACGGTGTACGCGGGGCGATGCGTACTCTAGCGCGTGCGACATCTCGTGTATGATTATGCCAATGTCATCGGACGCTGAATAGTATATCCCGCGCCCCTCGACATGATACGCTCGGCCCCGTTTCGTCGTTGCGTTTATCTTCACGTCGTCCAGTTCCGTTCCGGCACCGATCATCCTGTTGAATGAATCCCGCGCCTCGTTTAGCTGTGCATTCCGCACCTTATTATTCACAATGGACGGCGAGACGCCCCCGGCCTTGGATGTTCCCGGCGTGTCTTGGTATATCAGGCCGCGGGCGCGTCGGTGTATCCCGTGCTTCGCGGCCTCCTTCGCCCTCAATGATTTCACACGTAGGGCGTTCAGCCTGTTCCATTCCTTGTTAAAGGCTTTGTATGCCGGGTCTGCCTTTGAGTGTATCTTTCCGATCTGCTTCCGTAACTCGTCATGCCCCTTATCTGTTTCAGACAAAACCTTCGAGTGCTTAAGCTCGGCGTCACGGAGAGCCGCCTTTTCCGCGGCAGTCGGGGTTGCCTTCTCTAACTCCTTCCGCAGGTCTGTCGCCTCCGTCTTCCATTGCTCCTCCGTCCGTGGGCCAGCTTTCTTGCGTCCGGGGGTAGGCGTAGGCTTGGGCGTAGATCGTGGCCTCAGCGGCGTTACAGGCACCTTGCGGGCGACCTTGGCACCCCGCCGCCATCCATCAAACACCTTTACCATATCCCCCAAGCCCACGGCGCGTAGCCCCTCTGCCCCTTGCTTCGCGTATAGGACGAACGCTTCCGCCGTCATTTCGGTTGCGTTTGCGTGTCCATACCCGGACAGAACGCCCCCGGCTCTGCCCGCCTTTTCTTGCTCCATCCACTTATTATATATAGAAGCGATTCGCGCCTTGTCGGCCTTGTGTGCAAATTCTAATGCGTGCGCGTATTCATGCGTAAGCATCCCCCCTGACGTAGGCGACTCAAGCCAGCCCGCCTGCACGCTCTGCGATGCGGATTTAAGAGATGCCTTATTTTTCCAAGTTTCCAAATCTAGGTTCATGAATACCTTCTGCTTGTCGTTTATGGTAAAGCGGAAAACCTGCGCGGGCGTTCTGTTCCCCAATATATCAACAGGTAGGTCGGTCATGCCTACGCCGTCAAGCGTTACTCCGTACTCGTCAACTAAATCGGAAAGCGTCTTGTTTATTTTATTGGCTACGTCCACGTCATCTATGCCGGAGTAGTCAATATCCTTGGCAATGCCTTTACGCTTCGCCCACTCCTCCGCCTCCCCAATGGTCTTTGCGGGAACAAATGCGCCCGGCGTTGGCGGCGCAATGGGCGGCGTTACTGGCGGCTTAACGGGCGGAGTCACGGGCGGCTTAATCTTGTCCGCCTCAATGCGCCGTAACTGCTCCTGCTTGGTCGCTATCCTGTTCGCGCTCTTGTCCTCGGCCTGCTTCTTAAGCGCGTCCGTGGATGCCGAGACATATGCTAGATAATGGCGGCAGTTAGGGTGATACAATCCGTCGGCTATGGCGTCATCGAGTGACGGGTATTCCGTACTGGTTCCGCTCACGCTTACGATGCGGCCAGCCCATGCAACGCAGCCGGGGTGCGAGTCACCAACGACGCCGCCTTCTATGATAGCGAGATCGACGCCCGCCTCGTTCATCACGTTTACAGTTGTCTCGCGTGCGACGGTTGCGTGCAGCGTCCTGTTCTGCATGTTGAAATAGTTGCCCGCTTTCCACTTGCGCCCGCTCTGATCTATGAATGCCCATGTATTGCTCTTAGCCAGAACGGTTCCCATGACTTCCTTCTGAATCTCGCGGGCGGTCATGCCCGTCAGCGCGGCCTGTCTGTTGACGTCGATAACCGCCTTGCGGAGCGTGCGTATATCCTGCTCCAGCATTCCACCCAAGCGGCCATTAACGGCGGCAATGTGCTTGCCCGTCTTGGGCGACACGATGCGCGTCATGTCGTCAACGTACTTACGAGAAAACTGTTTCCACCGCTGGTTGTATTGGCCGGGCGGCAAGTCGTCTATCGCCATACGTCGCCACTCTTTAGCTGTGGCCGATACGCGGCTGCTCGTGAAGTCGTCAAGCTCTCCACCGAAGCGGATGTATTCCTTGCGCAGGTCGGAGTATAGCGTGTCGCGCAGCGTGGCTGCGGATGCGAAGCGTTGGTCGCGCACGGCGGCAACGATCTTGCGCTCCATGCGGTTGCGGGCCTTGAGTATAACCTTGCGCATGGCCTCTGCGCCGATGCGCTCTTGCGCGAGTAGAACCTGCCGCCGTCCGCTCGGTCGGGGTATGTTGCCCCCGGCCACGGGTTAGCCCCTGTCTATCATGATGCGATTCTTGCGCATGAACGCGAGAGCCGCTGGCGAGACTGCCATCGTCATATCTGCCGCGTCCTCGTCCACGCTGCGCGGGGATGATAGCCCACCGGGGCCGGACACGGGAACATTAACAGACATCCAGATCGCTTGCTCGAAGACTGCGCGGTCGTCACGCTGAACCGTGTTCGTGGTGCCGCCGGGGTCGTTCATCGTGCGGCCCTGTGTGGCCTCCAGTACGATAAGCGCCCGGTCGAACCACATCTTCTGATCGCCGTTAGATAGCGCGGCCCATGCATTGCCCTGCGGGTGCCTCGACGGGTCGAGATACTCGGAGCAGTCTTGAAGTGTCTGCGTCCACGCCATGACTAGTCAGTCGCCTCGACCTGCTCGGTCGCCTTCTTCTTTTTGGGCGTCTTGACGGGTGCGGCCTCCAGCGCGTCTCCGCCGTCCTGCGCGTATCCCTGATCTAGGAACCACGTAAGATCGACCTTGGCGCAAGTGCGGCGACGAATTGTGCCGTCACGGTACTCGCGGAAAATCTTCACCCTGTCGGTGCATTCTTCGTTGCGTGAAACCTTATCGAGCAGCCCTTCAAGGTACTCCTTCTTTCGGAGATACTTCTTGCTCTGCTGACCCTCAGCGTAGCCGTCTTCGATCGCCCCAAGCTCGCGCTCCACCGCTCTAATCGTTGCCCCCTGTAGTCCTTCAATCGTTGCCATTTCCTTACTCCTATTTTTCTTCGTTAGCGATTTCCCCACCCCTTACCCAACCCCGGCGAACCGGGGCGGGCGTCCCTGTTAGGAGGTAGGGAGGGGAGAAGTTGCTTGCTTACGCCAGCAGGTCGGTGTCGAGGTTCACATCCACCATTTCGGACGGACGATAAACCTTGGCTCCAGCCGTGATCCGCACGCGGATACCGTCGGCCCAGAAACCTTCCAGACGCAGTTTTTCGATCTGCGACGGGTCGATCTGAACGGCACAAGCGATTCCGCCCGGCACACCCATTCCGACGTTAGGCATGTTGCCTGCGATACCGTGAGCGACCGACGCGGCCTCAACCACGTTGGGCGCTTGGAACACCTGAGCGAATCCGCCCATGGGGCCGATAGACGAGGAGCTCGCACCGCGAGCGGCGTCGCCGCCGACAGTCTCGACCGTGCCATGCGCAATCCGAATGCCCTGTATGGCAATATTCGGGAGAGCGATGAAACGACCCCGCTGCGGGCAGTCGTTGTCGTCCATGTCCTTATGAACCGACGCGAAAAACTTCGCGATCTCGGCGGCTGTAGGACTCGCGCCCCATTGCCAAGCGGTCGAACCAGTCTCGAAGTTGTCGGTCGTAATCTCGGTGTACTTACCAAAGATCAACTGATCCAACTCGTCGGCCAGCGCGTACGTCATGGTGCCAGCAATCGCGGCCTCTAGGCTCTGCCCGGAGGATTCGATCTGCACCTTGTCGTTATCGCGGATCTTGACGGGAACTTCCTTGTCCAGCGTGATCGTCAAGCTGTTGTTGGTCGTATCCAGTTCGTTGTAGGTCATGGCGGTACCTTCATCGACATCGTTAGCCGAAGCGTCGTTGAGGGTATTGATGTCCAACTGCGTGCCTTTGGCTTTCAGTCCGGTCGTAATCGAGGTGTTGCAGAACGCAAGACCGGGAAGGTTCTTGCGGAAGTTCAGCACCAAGTTCGCGAGAACTAAGCTAGGCTTGAAGTTTGAGTATGACATTTTATATTTTCCTTTTCTGTGCCTTACGGCTTTCTATTTGCGTTTTCCGACGGCAATCCACGAGAGGTTGGTTTGCGGAGCACCGCCACCAACGCCGATGAAGCCGTTGAACACTACTTTGTTGGAGGTGATCGTGCAGCGGATAGGGGCGTTAGTTGACGCCGCACCACCGAACGCATCCGTCCAGTTGGCTGTAACATTTGGAGCCGCGAGGTAGACAGCACCGAAAGTTACCGTCTGCCCGTTGGTTGCTGTGCCGTGCTGAATCTGGAGAGCCGTCGAGGCATCTCCACCCGTCACGACGTACTTGCTATCCGCCAGCAATTCCGCGTCAGCGTCAACGATAGTATTCGTCGTTGCGCTGTTCGTGGATATAACCGTAATAGCACCGTCAACCGCATAGATGGCGCGGGTTGACTGTACTGCGGCAGAAGCCGACAGGACGCCAAACACGCCGAGCACGGCCAATGTTGCGAGTATGTATTTCATACACATATTTCCTTTTTCTGTTTTCAGTTTGTGAGATCAACGGAACCGTCGGACAGTCCAGCCTCGACCGTAGCAAGCGCCTTCTCGGCTGATGCTAAGTCACCCGACATCGCAGTATGTAGCAGGGCTGAACCCTCAATCTGCGACACCGGAG
>Ga0315336_1001930_pt1 | contig 35184 bp, 23 predicted proteins | sample ASW5metaG_FD_204512 | JGI IMG/M metagenome (GOLD analysis project Ga0315336, IMG submission 204512) | Ammonia-oxidizing marine archaeal communities from Monterey Bay, California, United States - ASW #5 | ecosystem: Environmental > Aquatic > Marine > Intertidal zone | place: USA: California... | reverse complement strand
ATCGCGAACGACTCGGCTTGGATCGCGAACGACTCGGCGCCGACGGACGGGGTGGGCTGAGTGCCGAGCGTTGAGGCGCTGGTCGCTTCGTCGCCGCCGGACTGCGTTTTGACGACGTGGGCTTGGATGGACGCGACGGCGTTGATGTCGAACGTGGGCGTCGGGTAGCGGCCGGTTTCGAATCCTTGCCACTGCTGGGCTTTTTGTCAGCCGTCAACGGATCGGCCAGCAGAGATGTGATGAGCAGCGCGCCGAGGAAACCGCGTGTGATGCCATGGGTCATCGAGATTCTCCTGTTGGGGTGTGGTACACAACGGAGCAAGACCGATGCCAATCGGACGGGATGGAGAACGCGATTGGGTTGTTAGTCACGATGACGGTTTATGTTACGAGTTGACACAGGACGTCCGTTCCCGCTCCAGCCCGTGGCCGGGTCGTCGTCAATGTGATTGCGCAGCGACATGGGTTCGATTGCAGTCGTGGGAGCGGCCACCGCGAACGCTGGGCGCTGTGCGCACACGCGATGGGAGCCATCAGAATGCTCTGTTCGCAGGTATTCCGTTCGCAGTTGAGCTGGATTTGTGCGTGGACTAACATGGTGTGATTGTCTTTTCTGGTACGGATGGCAGGGCATTGACGATTCTTAGTTTTCAACATGCGCGCCGAGATGTGTTGAGCCGCGGCGTTGGACTGGCCGGACTGGCCGGCCCCGCTCAACGCGCCTTGATCGCTCAGTCAAGCACGGGGCCACGGGCCAAATCGTGCATCGTGATCTACTTGTGGGGTGGCATCGCGCACCAGGAATCGTGGGATCCCAAACCGGATGCGCTGTCGAAGTTGCGCGGTGAGTTTCAGCCAATCTCCACGTCCACACCGGGCACGCAGTTCTGCGAACACATCCCGCTGATGGCACAACACTCAGAGAAAATCGCCGTCATTCGCTCGTTGCACCACACGGTTGGAGGTCACGGTGGAGCCTTGTATACGAGCATTACCGGACAGAAAGCGCCGGTGGGCAAGGCCAAGGACCGCGGCAACTGGCCTTCACTGACCGCCATGATTTCCCGGTTTTGTGACGCCGACCCGGGGACTCCCCACGCGATCGCCATGCCCTACCTGAATTACGACAACGGTGCGTTGATTCAGGGACAATTCGGCGGTTGGCTGGGAGTGGACTACGATCCGATCATGATGCGCACACCCACCGGGAAACCCTACGGTGGAACATCGCGGTACACGAATCAGGAATTGGATCTCAAACTGAAATTGAAGCGTGGGCGCGTCGAGCGTCGCCAATCGTTGCGCGAACGCTTGGAGCGTCCGGTCGGTAGCCAGGCTGAATTCGAGAGATTCGAACGCTACCGCCAGATGGCCACCGACATGTTGCTCAGCTCACCCGTCAAACGCGCGTACGATCTCGACAATGAAGACCCGCGGATCCGGGTGATGTACGGTGACCACATTGGCGGACAGAGCATGCTGCTGGCCCGTCGTCTGACCGAAGCCGGCGTGCCCGTGGTCCAGGTCAACGCGGGAGCGGGTGACTTGGCCGGAGGCAACGGTGACAACTGGGATACACATCGCGGGCATTTCGTAAAAATGAAGAACCGGCTGCTGCCCGTATTCGATCGATCGTTGTCCGCCTTGCTTACGGATCTGGAGCAGCGGGGATCGCTGGAAGAGACGCTGGTCGCGGTGGTGACCGACTTCGGCCGCACGCCCAAGATCAACAACAATGGCGGTCGCGATCACTATCCCGCCGTCTTCTCTCAGATCCTGGCCGGCGGAGGCATCCGTGGTGGCCAGGTGTACGGCAGCAGCGACCGCGACGGTGCCCAACCCACCGCGCATCCCTGCACGCCAAGCGACTTTCACGCAACCGTGTTCAGGGCGATGGGCATCGACCCGCGAACAGAGATCCACGATCGCGAGGGACGTCCGTTCCAGATTTGCAGTGGCCAGTCCTTGCCGTTGTTTTGAGCGTTTCGACTCCGAAATGGTGACACCCACGATGAGCAATGCGGCGGATGAGCAACACATGGATCGCGACCTGTCGATGATCTTGCCCGCAGTCTGGCTGCAGATCGGTTTGTTGATCGCTCCGGGTGGTCTGTCCTGGGCCGACGACGCCGAAACCGTCGCGGCGGTATCAGCGGTCAAGAAAATCGGTGGATCGGTGCGGTACAAGGGTCAGCAGATGGAAGTCGACTTTCATCTCCGCGGACGCAACCTGACAGACAACGGGCTTGAGCACCTGGCACGTCTGAAAAACATCACCGGGTTGAATTTGAAAGACACGAAAATCACCAGTCGAGGCCTGGTGCATCTGCGGGGACTCGACAAACTCCGCTGGCTGCACCTGGAACAGACCGAAGTTGGCGACGCAGGCATGCAACATCTCGCCGGACTGCCCAAGCTCGAGTACCTCAACCTGTACGCAACCAGCATCACCGACAAATCGCTTGTGCAACTGGCGCGATGCAAGCCACTCCGGCGACTGTATGTGTGGCAAACAGGAGTGACCGACGCGGGCATCGCCCGGCTGAAAAAGAAACGGCCCCAACTGAAAATTGTCCGGGGACTCGATTTGAGCAAGCTGGCATCGCGTTTTCCCACCGAGGCCGAAAAACCCAAACCCAAGGTCTCGCTGAAGTGGATGGTGGTCAGCAGTCGAGCCGAGGCACCGGCGCGTTCCGAGAACGGCGTCAACTGTCAGATCCTGTTTGAGAACAAGTCAGCGAGCCCCGTCAAACTGTATTGGATCGGATACGGCAACGGTGAACTCAAACTGTACGCCACGTTGGCACCTGGCGCCACGCGCGAACAAAACAGCTACACAGGCAATGTGTGGCTGATCACCGACAAGAACGACCAGCCCCTGGGCTATTTCGTCGTCGCACAGGAAGACTCCCACGCCCTGATTCCACGCCGGAACTGAACCACTGCCTTGGCCCAGTACCACCGTTGGTTGCTGTGGGACAGACGCGGACGCGGTTTCAACGTACACGCCAACAGCGCGGTCCGGACCACTGGAAGTGCTGAACTGGACTTCTCGGCCGGATGTTGACTCGCGGATCAGCGGCTTTTCGTGAATCAGGAGCTCTCCGAGTTGAGTCACGGCCGGTGATGGGCGCCGCGGGCCGTGTGTGGGAGAAATCGGTGATGCCGCCTCGGTTGCCATGATCATCAACGGCTATGCGTCGGTCCGCGCTGCACGGACGGCCGACATTGCATCGACGATCGCTCACGGCGATAATGATTCTCTTCCAGTACGACTCCCTGGAGCAGATTGCGATGTCCGTATCGCGCGCAAGTTCCTGCCGAGGACCGATCCGACGCCGCGAATTCCTGCGCGCCGGCGCGCTGGCTCTAGGCGGCCTGACGCTGCCGGACGTTCTGCGTGGCCAGGCCCTGGCGGGCGAATCGCATCGCGAGACATCGGTCATCCTGTTCTGGATGTGGGGCGGGCCGAGTCAGTTGGAAACGTACGACATGAAGCCGGATGCGCCGACCGAGTATCGCGGTCCGTTGAATCCGATCCGCACCAATGTGCCGGGCATCGACATTTGCGAGTACATGCCGCGACAAGCACAGATTGCGGATAAGTTCTCGATCATACGTTCGTTGCATCACAAGATGTCGGCGCACAACGACGGCAGCATCGAGATGTTGACCGGCAAGACTCCGGCGGTTCCCGACCCCACGTCACAAGCCCGCTCGAAGCATCCCGATTTTGGCATGATTGTCAGCCGCATGCGGGGTCTGCAGCGTGATGGTCTGCCACAGTATGTGGGGGCCCGCAAGGCACCGTTCATGACCAAGCCTGTGTACCTGGGAGCGGCGCACAAAGCGTTTGAAACCGGTGATCCATCCCAGCCCGACTTCGCTCCGAAAAATCTGACACTGGCCACGGGACTGAACAACGGACGGTTGCACGATCGCCTGGACCTGATGGCACAATTCGACCGTTTTCGACACACGCTCGGACGCGACGGTGAATCCCTGGATGAGTTCCATCAGCGTGCCTGTTCGATCCTGACCAGCGACAAGGTGGCCACGGCGTTCGCGATCGGCCGCGAAAAGAGCAGCGTCCGGGATCGCTACGGCCGGCATCGCTGGGGCCAAAGCTGCTTGCTGGCCCGCCGCCTGGTGGAAGCCGGTGTGTCGGTGGTCAATGTGGACGCGCAAAAGCCCAACGACACAACAGAGCACTTCAGCTGGGACGATCACGCCAGCGCCTTTCATCTGGACTTTGCTCAGCGGGAACGACTGCCCCAAATGGACCAGGCGCTGACGGCACTGATTACGGATTTGCACCAGCGGGGCCTGGATCGCAACGTGCTGGTGATCGCTTGTGGAGAATTCGGTCGCACGCCCCGCGTCACCTATGCTCCCAAGAATTTTTCCAACCAGCCGGGTGTCGGCCGCGATCATTGGCCCAATGCCTTCAGCGCGTTGATCTCCGGAGGCGGTCTGAGAATGGGACACGTTGTCGGGGCGACAAACTCCAAATCCGAATATCCCCTGCATGACCCGGTCACGCCTCAGGATTTGCTGGCCACCGTCTATCGACATCTCGGCATCAACCACCACCACGAGTTCGTGGATTTTTCCGGACGTCCGGTGCCGATTCTGACACACGGTCAGCCCATTGCATCACTGCTGTGATGGCCAGACGATCGCAGGCCGTGCTGGAGCGGATCCGTTTGGGCAACGCGCAAACACCCAAATGAGGATGGCGCATTCGCTGCCCCGAACGGCCGCGTTTGACGGTTCATGACGTACACGGATCGGTTTGGTTTTGGCAAGGGAATCGGATTCTGCTTAGCATTGAACGATTCGGCAATCTCAGACGACCAGATTGACATGGCATCCGCAGGTCGCGAGCATGTCGTGGGGTCGTGCAGATAACGCGATTTTCTGGAAGGACGCAAAACAATGAAATACGAAATCAAACAACTCGGAATCGGTGGCATCTTGGACCAGGCGATCACGCTGTTGAAAGACAACTTTGGACAGTTGCTGGCTTTGATGTCCGTGCTGTGGGTGCCGTCCCAGCTAGCAATCGGCTTGCTGAATGTTGCCAATATGCCACAGATCCCCGAAGGTGCAAACTTTCTCGAAGCCCTGGAAGCTCAGATCGCAGCGCAGCATCCCCTGGCGCCGATTCTCACTTTGGTCGTATTCACGGTGGTTTATCCTCTGACCAACGCAGCGATGGTCTATACCGTGGCACGCCTGTATCTGGGGAAAGCGATCGGAGTGGGAGAGGCCTATGGGCGCGCGTTGCAAGTGATCCTGCCGTTAATCGGCACCGTAATCCTGTGGTATCTGGCAATCGTTGGTGGAGTGATCCTGTGCATTATCCCGGGGATCCTATTTTTTTTCTGGTTTATTTTGTGGTCGCAGGTGGTCATTATCGAAGGCGTGAGTGGATTCGCGGCATTGAAACGCAGCAAGTTTCTGATGACCGGGAACATCGGCACCGTTTTTGTTCTGTCGCTTCTCCTCGGACTCATCAACATCACAATCAGTGTCGGCATTCAGTTCATTCCGAATCCCTATGTCACAGCGGTCTTACAGGCGGCGGTCTCGGCCGGACTTGTCGCGTTCGGTGTGGCGGCCATGGTCGTGTTCTATTTCTCGTGCCGATGCAAGGCCGAGTCTTTTGATCTGGAACTGCTGGCGGCCGCCGTCGGTACGGCCCCCTCGACGGATCCCGCAGATGATCTGGACGGTAATCTGTTTGATGAATGAGCTTCCTGACCCGCAACACATCCGGCGCACGGCGACCGAGGTGGTTCAGGGGACCGATTACCATCTGGAATCCAGCGAGATTTCGGGAATTTGGCTGTATCGCTGGATCGAACAGATTTTTCGCTGGCTGGTGGCTCCGTTCCAACGATTATTTGAGTCGATACATGCCGTCTCGCCCGTGATCGCCTGGCTGTTCATCGGGTTGCTGATTCTGGTGTTACTCGTTTTGGTCTTCCACATTCTGTATTCGATCAGGAACGCCGTGCGGATGCGCGCCGACGGTCGACCTTTCGATCATCGGGAAACCAAGAATCCGACGAATCCAAAGATCCTGGAACAGCGCTCCATCGAAGCGGCGGGCGCTGGTGACTACATTCTGGCGATCCGTTTGCTGTTTCGCGCCGGCGTGCTCCGCATTGAACAAGCTCAGAAACATGCGTTGCGCCGGGGCGTGACAAATCGCGAGATTCTCAAGCGCTATCAGAACACTCCGATTGCGGAACAGCTGGGATTGTTCGTCGACATGATCGACCGGAAGTGGTACGGCGACGACGTGTGCATCGAGATGGACTACCGGAACTGTTCCGACGCACATGCCACGATCCGACAGTTCGCGGTGAGGAGCGGCCATGTTGACCGCACGTAATGCAATCGTCGCGACCATCACGATCGCAATTCTGTCGATTCTGGGGACGGTGATCTCCTTGCTGCAACCGCCCGACAGCGATGGTTACGGGCACGATTCCTATGGGACGCGCGGAGCGGGATTTCGGGGGGTGTTCGAGACCTTGCAACGTCTCGGAGTGCCCGTGCAACGATTACTGGTACCCGCCGACGCGATCCACGAGACCGACGCGACCCTGGTACTCTGGGCCCCGTATGCCGTTCTGCTGCATCGGGAACCCGTGTACCTGCAACGTATCTCGGACTGGGTGGCCCGCGGCGGACGCGTTGTCATGACACCGCCTGACGGAACGCTGTCGGACATGGTTCAGACGATGAGGACAGGGAATCCCATCGACCCCGTGCATGAGCTGTTCAGCGGACTGGGGCTGGACGGCATGCGCGTGTCCCAAGCCAACCCCGTCGATGAGTCTTCAGACACATCAGGCGGCTTTCCGGACCCGATTGCCGGCATCCGTGACGATCTGCCAATCACTGCGAAGATGCAACGAGCCAAAGCCGCATTGAATCTACCGCGATACGAAATCCAACCCAAATTCACAGGTTGTTTCGCGGACCTGCAAAACGCGGTTGCCTCGATCGACGTCCCGCAAACTGGAGTCGACGTGCTGGTGACGCAGCGTATGCCACTCAGCGGTCGCATCGCGTTCCGAGATGCGGACGGTGACGAGCACACGTTGGCCGCGTCATTTTCGGTCGGCCGCGGCGAGATTGTTGTTGTGGGTGATCCCAGGCTGTTGCAGAACCAGTTCATTGCTCGCCGCGACAACGCTGTCCTGGCCGCTCACTTGTTGGCCGGTTCCAGTCGCTCCCTGTACTTTGACGAATTCTATCACGGTCTGACAATTCGCGGAAACCCGATGTGGTTGGTCACTCAACCCAAGTACGCGATGACAACATTGTTGTTGTTGACGGTGGTGGCTTTGTGGGCCTGGCGGCGTGCGGTGTTTCTGGGCCCCGCGTTAACCGACAACACCACCTCTCGGCGCACGCTGGTCGAGTATGTCGAGGCGATGGCTCGATTTTTCGTGCGGGGCCATGCCAGCCACGTGTTTCTGCTGCGTGAGGTACGCAGTGGTGTGTTGTGGAGTCTGCGTCACCGCCTGGGTTTGAATCCCGGGCAGGAATCCGTGAATGACATCGTGGCCGCTCTGGAAAGAAAAGACCCGGCTGCCGCCGTTGAACTCCGGGCAGCCGTACAGTCGGTCGACAATTTACTGCTGCATCCCAAACGTCTCGCTGGCCGAGACACTGTTATTGCCATGCAAAGGATCTCCGCGTGTCTCTAGAAGATCTCTACCAACGCATTCGTCACGAAATCAACAAGGTTATCTACGGTCAGGACGAAGTGATTAACTTCGCGCTGGCGGCCCTGTTTAGCAGCGGACACGCTTTGCTGGAAGGTCCGCCGGGAACGGCCAAAACGCTGTTGGTGCGTACCATCGCGTCAGTCCTGGACATGCAATATCGTCGCGTCCAGATGACGCCCGATCTGCTGCCGAACGACATCACGGGGTCTTCGATCTACCGCGAAGATGCCCGCGACTTCGAATTCAAACCCGGCCCGATTTTCACGAATTTTCTTCTGGCCGACGAGGTGAATCGCGCGTCGGCACGGACGCAATCCGCGATGCTGGAAGCCATGCAGGAACTCGGAGTCACTCACGACGGAGTGCGACACCCGCTGCCCGAACCGTTTATCACCTTCGCCACTCAGAATCCCATCGAACAGGAAGGTACCTATCCGCTGCCACTGGCTCAGTTGGACCGTTTCATGTTCAAAGTGATTGTCTCCTATCCCGAATCCACGCAGGAGGAACGGATATTGAAGGAACATCACGCCACGGGCAGCTTGTCGAATCCCGACGAAATGGGGGTCACCGCCATCATTCAAGCCAGTGAATTGCTGGAAGCCCGGAGCCTGATCCGCCAGACGCATGTCCGCGACGAGGTGATCAATTATGTGCAGAGACTGTTGCACGCAACCCGCGTCGATGATGCGCTGGCTGTGGGCGCCAGCCCGCGGGCTGGACTCATGCTGATGATGGGCGCAAAAAGCCTGGCTCGATTCGCCGGCCGCGACTTTGTGACTCCAGACGACATCAAAACAGCGATGATTCCCTCGATGCGCCACCGCGTGGTGCTCAGCCCCTCCGCCGAACTGGAAGGGATTCGGGCCGACGATGTTCTCGCCAATCTGTTGGATGTGGTGGAGGTTCCACGGTGAAGCTGCGACCCGGGCGGAATCTGGTACACGTGTTTGCCGCACTGACCCTGTGGTCGCTGTTGATCTTTGTGTGGTCGCCGGCCGTCTGGCTGATACCCGTTGTCGGAACGCTGGCCGTCGCGATGATCTATCAGGATTATCGCGTGGTCAGCCACTCGATACAGCACATCACGCTGCAACGCAGCCTGCCCTCGGTGATCGGCCGATCGATCAAGTTTTGCGTGAGCATTCGGGTGACGAATTCCGGACAACATGCGATCCATGCTCAGGTCCGCGACGTGCTGCCCGCAGAATCGGTACCCCACGTTTGGATTACGGAGTGCGAACTGCCGGCAGATCGCCAGGACGAGATTGTCGGTGAGTTTCAGATACCAATCCGCGGAATGCATGACTACGGTCCAATCTGGCTCAGACTCTCAGGTCCGTACGGCATGTTGGACGGGCAGCGTTCTTTTGACATCGCGGATTCGATCCGTGTCTTGCCCGAAGGCTACTGGTCGCAGGCTGAGTTGAGCAAGGAGCATCGCGCCGAGACTCAGCTACTGGACAAACTGTCGCGCGCGCGGATGCAGGGAATGGGTACCGAGTTTGAGTCGTTATCTGAGTTTCGTGAAGGTGATGACCCTCGACGCATCGACTGGCGGGCCACCGCCAAATACCGGTACCCCATCGTTCGGCGGTTTCAAATTGAACGGCACCGTGACGTGATGATTCTCATCGACTGCGGCCGCCTGATGGGAACAGATGCCGACCGCGGTACGAAGTTGGATTGCGCCGTGGACGCTTCCCTGATGCTCAGCCAGGTGGCTCTGCAAGGAGGCGATCGCTGCGGTCTGGGAATTTTCGATGATCAGGTACTGGGATATCTGGCTCCACAGTCGGGACCCGGATCGATGCGGACGATTGCCGAGTGTGTTTACAACGTGCGGTCGCGGTGGCGAGAATCCGACTTCAGCCAGATGTTTGCCACCTTGCAGTCGCGTCACCCCAAGCGTTCCCTGGTGGTCGTGCTCTCTGATATTGTCGACGCCGACACCACTCACCGGTTTCGAGCATCGGTGGCCCGCTTGGCGCAGCGACATGTTGTCCTGTTCGCGGCTTTGCGTACGCCATTACTCAACCGCGTTTCCACGTCGTCTGTCACGACTATGGTCGATGGATCGAAAAAGGCCGTCGCGTTTCGCATGTTGCGCGATCGCGAAAAGGCGATTCACTCGCTGACGCGAACCGGTATTCACGTCCTGGACGTTGAACCCGCCGAGCTGACGGTTCCGCTGATCAATCAGTTCGTGGGACTACGGCAACGCAACCTCGTCTGAATTCAATGGCAGCCTCTCGCGCAACACTCCGTGCGCAATGTACAGCACCCAAAAGACGACGGTTGATACCGCGAATGCCAACCGGGCGGATGTTGACAGATGGCTTTGTCGCAGATAGCTCTCGATGATCGCGGCCGCCACCAACATGCCCAGCCCACCGAAAAAGATCCGTGTCGCCTCGGCGCTGGTCTGCCGTAGACATTCCACTCGCGAACGCAATCCGGGGCTCACCACGGCGTGTCCCAGCATCAAGCCGATGCCGCCAAACAGAACCACCGCGCCGATTTCGGTTATGCCGTGAGGCAGGATCCAGGCCCACATTTCGGAGTCGATGCCGGCCCGGTTGTGGATGGCCACGAACGTGCCCAACAGCATCCCGTTGTAGACCAGCAGCATCACGGTGGGCACGGCTGCCAGAATCCCTGTCGCCATGGCCAGAATGCCCACCTTCAGATTATTCACAAACAGAAAAGAGGCAAACAAGAATTTGCCGCCGTCGCCGATTTCGCGATTCGACCTCAAGATCTCCCGCAGTTGCTCGGGAGTCGACCCCGGCAGTCGCGTCTCGCCGGCGGGCATCATCGCGTAGGCCGCCATCGGATCGCGCATGACCGCAATGTATGCGATCACGGCTCCACTCAATATCAGCACCAACGACATGGCGTGAAAACGCCATGTGCGGGCGATGGCCCGGACGAAGCCTTCGATCACAAACGTCACGAGTCCCTTCCACACCGGTTGTCGCGGCGGCAGATAGATCAAGCTGTGAGCCGAGGCGGCCAGATCGTTCAAGTAACGGCACAATTGCGCGTCGCTGGTCCGCGACGCCACCTGTGAAAGATGGACCGTGGTACGTCGGTAAAGCACGTCAATGCGTCCGAGTTCTTCCGGAGTCATACGCCGCATCGACTTCCGCGCTCGACGAACCAGTTCTGCCAACTCGTCCCAATCCGACTTGTTGCTACTTATGAAATCACGCATACTGTTTCTCGATTTCAGGAGTCAGATATGACGACGCCGTTCCAATTTGAAACACCCGAAAATGTGGAACTGTCCTATCAGGCCGCGGGGCTGGGGACTCGCTTTATTGCCGTTGTGATTGATCAGATCATACTGGCATTGGTCGGATTTTGCATCGTCATATTTCTTGCCTGTAGCGGGATCGGCATGGAATCCGTTGTCGGCCAGTTGGAAAGCAACTTCGATGAAAACGATCCCGAACAAGCCCTGCAATTCGTCCAGTACTTCGTGGGTGTCATCTGGTTACTGACCGGTTTGGGATCATTCGCATACTACAGTGTCAGTGAGCTGTTTCTGCGCGGCCAGACGATCGGAAAACGGAGTGTTGCCATCCGAGTCGTCAAGTACGACGGATTCGGACTGAATCCCGGTAGTATCCTGCTCAGAAACCTGTTCCGCATCGTGGATAATCTACCGCCGGTGTGGATCGTGCCGCTGATCTCAAAGAAGTCACAGCGACTGGGCGACATGGTCGCGGGCACAATTGTTGTCACCGACGATCCTGAAGAGATCAGCCATGTTCGATCCTCGCTCACACGCCGTAATCCCGCGGAGTGCCGATTTCAGTTCGATGCGATCACGCTCGGCCGCCTGCAACCACAAGACATCCAAGCGATCGAACAGATTCTGGAACGCTGGCACACCATCGATATCGCACAACAGCAAAAACTGCTGGAGCAGATCGTGGGGACAATGGTCCAACGGTTGCAGGTCACGCCCCCCGATGAGACCCACCAATTGGAATTCCTGCAGGATTTGCTATCCGCCGAATTCCGCCGACAGTATCGAAAACTGGGTTAGTGCCAGTTCACCCGGCAGCGACCGCCGTTAGAACCGAGTCACGGCCCGCCAGCCGGTCCGCGACTCCATGTTCCGCGCATGTTCCCTGAACGGATCCAGCGCAGACCGCGGTGGCCCGACAGCGTCAGCGACTATGGAAACGCCACCTTCCACCAAGCGGGGTCCTGTTTGCCTCGTCCATCGGTTATGATGTTCTCGTCACAACATCCGGTGTGAGGTGGTGATGATTGACGTGGGGAGTTTCCGCAGTCGGGACTGCTACGGCATCAGCCGTCGGGCGTTTGTCCGCGCAGGCATGACGTTGCCATTGGCAGCCGGAGCGGGCAGACCGGCCGAGGCAAACGTTACGGCACCCGCGGGACCGGCCCGGTCCGTGGTGCTGCTGTGGTTGTGGGGAGGCCCCAGCCACCTGGACACGTTCGATCCCAAGCCCGATGCACCGCAGGAGGTGCGTGGTCCGTTCTCCAGCCTGGCCACCCGCACGCCCGGTTTACGGGTCAGCGAACTGTTTCCACGCCTGGCCCAACGCAGTCACCTCTACAGCATCGTCCGCTCCAACAAAAACTTGACTTCGACACATCGAATCGCCGCTTCGATCGCATTGACCGGCCAGCAGGGTGCCAACGGAGACGCCGACTACGGACCGGCGATCGGTTCCATTGTCCAACGCGTGCAGTCGGGCCGGCAGGACCTGCCACCGTTCATCGCCGTGACGCCCGGAGCCTTGAAAACCGCTCTGGGCATCGTCCGGGGAACCGGCGGCGGACGCTGGGGTAAAGCCTACGATCCCGTGCCTGTCGCCTGCAGCGACACCGGCCAGGTGTCGATCCCCGCGCTGAAACTTCTCGACGGCTTGCCAACCAACCGCCTGGCCGACCGCAAACTGCTACTGGGCCAACTCGACCAGATCGCACGACTGGAAGGCGCAGCGGAAACCTGGCAAGAGAGCTTTCGTCGCGCCTACCGCTTGCTGACATCGGACGAGGGCCGGAAGGCCTTCGATCTATCACGCGAATCTCCGAGAACACGGGGCGAATACGGCCGCAGTGTGTTTGGTCAAAGCTGTTTGCTGGCCCGCCGGCTGGTGGAAGCCGAGGTTCCATTTATTCAGGTCAACTGGAGCCAGTGGGTCGAAAACCTGTTCGACAGCAAGACCGATTTTGGTTGGGATACGCACTGGTTGAATTTCGAGCATATGGTCGACCGTCACGGCCCGATCCTTGACCGCGCTCTGTCCACCTTCCTCGACGATCTCAACCACAGAGGACTGCTGGAAAACACACTGGTGGTGGCACTGGGAGAGTTCGGCCGAACACCCAAGATTTCGGCCAACGCCGGCCGCGACCACTGGCCCGCCGTCTACAGTTCGCTGTGGGCAGGCGGAGGTGTCATTCCCGGCCAGGTCATCGGCCAAAGCGACCGGCAAGGCGGAGATGCGGTGACCGCACCCGTTACGCCCGACATGGTCGCCACGACCATCTTACAGCAGTCGGGAATTGGCACCGAACAACGGGCTGAGCTGAGGCTGTTTCCCGACAGCCACGTGATCAAGGAATTGACCTGATGCGATCCGCAATCCGCCCGGTTGCAGTGGTCGTTGCGATGCAGATCACTGTGTGGGCCGGAGTCGCTTCCGCCGATCCGCCGCTGCAGTTGACCACAGACGGTCGAATCAAACGCGATCCCGTGTTTGTCGATGGCGGTCGGGCGATTGTGTTTACGCTGCAAAGTGACTCGCCTCGACTGGTGCTGGCCAAGCTGGACCTGGCCAGCCGCCGCATGTCACGCGTCTTTCCCGACGCGAATCTGCCGGAACTCAAGTGCGTCTTCTCCACCGATCAACGGACGCGGGCCTGGCTGCGGATCACGGGCAACGACCGCGTTTCGCTGCTGGTGCATCCAGCCGGCGCCGAGACAGCTTACGTCGTCAAGACCGCCAAAACCGTGTCCTGGAGTCCGGCGCTGACGCCGGACGGTCGACATGTGGTGTTCAATCTGGCCGGTCAATTGATGGTGCACTCCATCCCGCCCAAAGTGATCCGACCCCTGGCCAAGTCGTCGGGCCGAAACGACTGGCCGGCAATCTCGCCCGATGGTCGACGCATTGCCTTCGGCTCCAGCCGCGACGGCAACTTCGAAATCTACGTGGCGGACCTCGATGGCCAGAACATCCGGCGACTCACCCAGCGGCCCGGTCTCGATATGCGCCCCGCCTGGTCCCCGGACGGAAAACGTATCGCCTTTACTTCGGTCCGCGACGGGAACTACGAAGTGTACGTCATGTCGGCCGACGGTCAGCAGTCCGTGAATGTTTCGCGGCACACCGAGCGGGATGACTACGCCAGTTGGCATCCCGATGGGCGGAAACTTGTCTGGGTCCGAGAAGTCGAAGGGCGTTACGACTTGTTCCAGTCGACAGTGGTTGACGAGATCAAGGACTGAGCAGCTCACACGCAGGCAATACGGAGCTTGGCATGACGTCACGTTCGGATCCGGCAAACCTCGACGACCAACGGGTCATGTCGAAATTCCAGTACAAGCAAGAGCTGCAGCGCACGATCCGCCTGTTTGGTTCCTTCGCCGTGGCCTTTTCCTTCATCTCGATCACGACGGGTATCTTCGCTAACTACGAACTGGTGCTCGACCGATCAGGGCCAGCCGGAATCTGGACCTGGCCGATTGTCACGGTCGGTCAACTGCTGGTCGCGTTGGTTTTCGCCGAGTTGTCCGCCAGAATTCCGCTCACAGGTTACTCGTATCAATGGGTGACCCGCTTGGGCGGAACAGGTTGGGGCTGGTTTGCGGGCTGGCTGTCGGTCTGTTTCCTGATCATCGTCATCCCCTCGGTCGACCAGGGGATTGCCAGCATTGTCGGCCACGTTTGGCAAATCCCCGAGGGCTCAAATCAACTGACGTGGATCGTGTGTGGAGTCATCGCCTTGCAAGCTGTGATACATATCTTCGGGGTCCGTATCGCCGAGCGTATCAATTCGGCAGCCGTATTCACCGAGGTTGTGGGGATGGTCGGACTCGTACTGATCTTTGCCGTACTGGCGATCAAGAACCAACCTGCGCCCGGAATTCTGTTCGAACGTGGTCCGTTGGCAGCGGGACAAGCCTATCTGCCCGTATGGTTCATGGCCTGCTTGATGGGTGCCTACACGATTGTCGGTTTCGAATCCGCTGCCAATCTGTCTGAAGAAACCGTGGATGCGTCTCGGACCGTTCCCCGGGCGGTGATCTGGTCGGTCGTCGTCAGTGGAGTCGTGGGCACGCTGTTTCTGATTGTGACCATCCTGGGTATTCGCGACCTCCAGGCGGTGGTCGATTCCGGTTATCCCTTGCCGATGATCATCGAGACCAACCTGGGGAAACCATTCGCAATGGCGTTTTTTGTGCTCGTCGTGATCTCCATCTTTGCGTGCGGGTTGATCATCATGGCCTCCGGTTCCCGGATGATCTATGCCATGGCCCGCGATAACGTTCTGCTGGGGAATACCGTCTTACGACGCGTCTCGTCGAACACCGCCGCCCCGATTCCCGCGATCCTGCTCGTGGCGGTTTTGGGTATCGTGGCCAAGCTGTATTCCGATTCACTGAAACAACTGCTGGCCACGGCCACGGTACTGCCCGCCTTGATCTACCTGTTGACCGTGGCGACCTACGCCGCGCGTCGCAAGTCGCTGTCTACACGGGAGGGCTATTTCTCTCTGGGCCGCTGGGGCGGATGGGTTTCCGGCGCTGCCATCGCCTGGCTGATCCTGCTCATCGCAATCCTGACAATTCCTCGCGAGTTCCACAGTGCAACCCGGGTATCAGCCGCTGTGTGCATCGTGGGAGGCATCGTATATTGGACCCTGATCAAACGAAAAATCACCCGGGGGCTGGCCGGAGTCCACGCCGCCGAAATTAAGGACATCGATGGGTTCGCGGAAAGTCATCCTGGCGATTGACCAGGGCACAACGTCCACCAAAGCACTGGTGATGGACCAGGCAGGCACGATCCTGGGATCGTCCCTGCCGGATCGCTTCACAATTGAAGCAAACTATCCACGGCCGGGCTGGGTGGAATTTGATCCGTGGCAGCTGGCCGAATCGGTGCACCGCAGTGCCGAAACGGCTGTCCACAGAGCGGGGGTGCATCGCAACGAGATCGCGGGTATTGGTCTGGCCAACCAGGGTGAAACGGTCATCGCATTCGATGCTGAGACGGGACAGCCAATCTATCCCGCGATCTCCTGGCAGGATTGCCGCACGGAGCCGATCACATCCGACTGGAGTGCGCGGGGTCTGCAGGACAGCGTGCACAGCACAACCGGGCTCCGCCTCGATCCATATTTCTCGGCCGCCAAATGGGCCTGGATCATGGAACACGTCAGCTCAGCCCGCGAGCTGCAAGCAGCCGGGCGGTTGAGATTGGGCACGAGTGATGCCTGGTTGTTGTGGCAACTGACCGGAGGCCAGCAGTTTGTCACCGACGTGTCCACCGCGTCACGCACCATGCTGATGGATCTCTCGACGCTGGACTGGAGTCCCCAGTTGGCCGACTCGCTGGGCATCGCGGTGAGTGACCTGCCGCGTATCGTGCCGAATGCGGAACCGATCGGTGTCACCAGCAACACCTGGTGCCTGCCCGATGTTCCAATCACCGGCCTGTGCGTGGATCAACAGGCCGCCCTGTTCGGTCACGGCGCCTGGGACGTCGGTCAAGCCAAGATCACCTACGGTACGGGTTGCTTTCTGTTGGCGAACGCCGGCGGTGATCCGACGCGCCGAGCCCCCGGGCTGCTGACCAGTGTCGGTTGGCACATCGGAAACGAAACAACCTACGTCTTCGATGGCGGCGTCTACAGTGCCGGTTCGCTGGTGGATTGGCTGTGCCGGCTCGGACTGGCCGACGATGTCCGGCAATTGGCGGAATTGGCCTTGGCCATCGATTCGCCATCCCCGGTGATGCTGATTCCGGCCTTTAGCGGTCTGGCCGCACCGCGCTGGTCCAGCCGCACGCGAGCGTGTTGGTTGGGCATGGACCCCAGTACGGATCGCAGCCACCTGGCGCGATCGGCGTTCGAAGCCATCGCGTTTCGCGTCAAAGAAATTCACGACGTGATGCACAATTCCGGAATTCCCCCGCGGCAGGTCAATGTGGATGGAGGTTTGAGTGGCTGCGATGTTTTGATGCAGATCCAAGCCGACGTGCTGGACGTGTCTGTGGCGCGCAACAGTCTGTCGGAATTTACCGCCCTGGGAACAGGATATCTGGCCGGTCTGGGTTGCGGACTCTGGCCGTCACCGCGACAGCTTCCTCACAGCACCGGCGAGACGACCTGTTTCGAACCGCAAGCGTCGGTCCGGATCGACTACGCCAACGCGTTTACCAGATGGAAACGCGCATGTTCGGCCGCGGTTCAAATGGGAGAGGATGGATTGTTTTGAGACTGCAGATTCCATACGTAACAAACAGGGCCGGTAACCCGGTTCCGGAGCCCACATCAGATCGAAATCCGTGTTCCGGCGTCGCGGCAAGTCGCGGGGCTTTCGAGAAACATACCCGCAGCGCGGAAAATTGTCACAACACGAGACGTTCAGACGTTCGACACGGCCGCTCATGAAATCTCAGACGACACAACCCGAATCCGGAAAAGTGCGCTACAACTGGCCGGGGCTTGGATGCGATCCGGCCTGTCAATTGTCCAGCGAACACTTTCCGAGTGACCGAGCTTACGATGTGGCGATCATCGGAGCGGGCGTGGTCGGTTGCGCGCTGGCCTACGTGCTGTCGCAATACCGCCTGAGGATTGTGATCATCGACCGGGCCTTCGACGTCGGCGAAGGCACCAGCAAGGGAAACAGCGCCATCATTCACACCGGGTTTGACGCCACTCCCGGTTCGCTGGAATCGCAACTGGTCACCGAAGCTTCGCGGCAATGGCCGGACCTGGCCCACAAACTCAAGATTCCATTCCAGCAAGTTTCGGCGTTGATGCTGGCGCTGAACGCAGAGCAATTGAAGCAATTGCCCGGATTGCGGGACAAGGCGATCGACAACGGCATCCACGACGTGGAACTTGTTTCCGCCGACGATGTCAAACGGATGGAACCACACGTCTCGCCCCTTGTACTCGGCGGCCTGCTCGTTCCGCGCGAGAGCATCGTCGACCCGTTCACGACCAGCATCGCCTATGCGGAAATCGCGGTCCACAACGGCGTGGACGTCGTTTTCGGATTCGATGTGGAGCGGATCGACCAGCCGGCCGCCGCGATCAAGTCCGTGGTGGGAACCCAAGGCACGTCGATTCCCACGCGGTTCGTGATCAACGCCGCCGGGCTCGGCAGCCGCCAGCTGGTCGAGGCCTATGCGGGAGAACAGATGGATCTCAATCCCAGACGCGGACAATTCGTGGTCTACGACCGTGATAGCTCCCGGCTGGTCAGTCGCATCCTGCTTCCGATTCCCACCCGGAAGACGAAGGGCATGCTGGTCAGTCCCACCATCTTCGGCAATCTGCTGGCCGGACCCACAGCGGAAGACCTGCCGGCCGACGACAACCGGGCCACGCAGACGACTCCAGCCGGCCTGGCAGCGGTGCGGAAAAACGGCATTCAGATGTGTCCGGCCCTGTCCGATAGGCCGATGATCGCCGCCTACGCCGGATTGCGGTGCAACTGCGCCCAGGGCAGCTACTGGATGCGTTTCAACGACGGTCACCCCGGCATCGTCACGCTCGCTGGAATCCGTTCGACCGGATTGACCTCGTCCATCGCAACGGCTCAGTACGTTGTGCGTCACATGCAGTCCGAATGCGGCCTCGAACTGCGCGCCAACGCAGCCGCGATCGACAGTCGACCGGAATCCCGCTGGCCGGGCTGGTGGCGGCCACCGCTGAATGACCCGCAACGACTCGCTGACAACGGCGATTACGGACGCATTGTTTGCTCATGTGAAAACATCTCACGCGGTGAAGTCCAGGATGCCCTGGAATCATGTTCGGGAACGGCGACACTGGACGGACTCAAACGCCGCACCCGTGTACTGACAGGACGCTGCCAGGGATTCAATTGTTGCGTGCCAGTCGCCCGCATGATCAGCAGTCACTTTCACATCCCACTGGCGCAGGTCACCAAACGTGGACCGGGGTCGGAGTTCATCGCCGGCGGCAGCAGCGTTCGGGAACATCTTCCGCAGATCACTCATGCCACGCAGCGGGCGATTGCTTCCCGTTATGATGTCGTGATCGTGGGAGCCGGTCCAGCCGGAATCGGGGCCGCGGTGCGACTGGCGCAAGCGGGAATCCAATCCGTCCTGCTCGTTGATCGCGCCGCACAAGTCGGTGGCATCCCGGCCAGATACGAGGTGAAACCCGGCGGTGTTCCCACGTTCGTCGTCCGCTCCCGGGGACGCATCGTCTTTGGAACTCAGTTCGTCGAACGCATTCGACACAAACTCGATCGCACCGAAACGGATGTGCGGCTCGAATGCCAGGTGATCGGCGTGAACAAGGCGGCAAGGTCGCTGACGCTGGTTGGGCCGCAGATCGGCAAGATCCAGATTGCCGCGGACGCCGTAATCTTCGCTTGCGGTGTCCGGGAGCGAACGCGCGGTGAACGCGGCTGGATCACCGGACACCGGCCGGCACGCGAGTTTTACACGATGCAATTGCTGCAACTGCTCGACGAATGTCATGTCTTGCCCATGCAGCGTCCGGCGATCATTGGATCGGACCTGGTCGCTTACTCGGCGGCGGCCAAGTTGCGCGCCGCCGGATCACAAGAAATCTTGATGTTCGACCGGTCGATGCGTCCCGCAGCGAGATTTCTGGAGCGGTGTTACTTCGGCAAGTGGAGTCGCCCCGTGTGGCAAGCGGCGGAGAACGGCGTCGTGATTGCCGACGATGTTTGTGTTAGCAGCATCCAGAATGGACGCCAACAGCACGCATGTGATGGCGTGGTGATCAGCGGCGATCTTGTGCCTAATAGTGAACTGATCGTGGCCGCCGGACTCGACGTTTCGAAATCGCAGCAGACTCCCGTCAGGCTCCGGCGGAATCAACTTTCGGAGCCCGGCTGGTTCATCGCCGGTAGCGACGCGGGCCGATTTCGCAGTGCCGACTGGTGCTACCGGGACGGCCGACGCGCCGGTGCCAATGTCGCGGCGTATCTGCAGCAACGCGCTCACCACAACCGTTGACTCACGGTCCCTCATGGCCGCCTTTCCCTTCCAGGCCAAGCGAGCAATTGCCGAATTCCCGCAACTTTGCCACACTGCCGGAAGCCAGAATTGTGGTGCCGTCAGGGCGACCTGTGTAGAATGGAATTGCTGGTCACGCCTCACACAAGGGGCGGATCCCGCGTCGGCACAGACACCGCTGCCACACGACTCCGCGACCGCTGAACCCCATGGTTAGCCCACCATCCACACACATTCGAAAACCGCCACGGCCACACAGGTTCATCTGAACTCGAGCCATTACCGTTCCCTATGACTTTCAATCGCTTTGCCATTCCATTGTTCGCCTGCGTTTTCGGTTCGCTGCTCGTGCAGCCGAATCATGCGGCGGAGAAACCGCTGGTGTTCGAAACCGACATCCAGCCGATCCTGGTGGCCAAGTGCGGTAAGTGTCACACCGCCAAAGTTCGCAAGGGAGACCTGGACCTGTCCACGATCGCTGGACTGCGGCGCGGCGGAGAGTCGGGTGAGTCGCTGGTCGCGGAAGCCCTGAAAGACAGCTTGTTGTGGAGCATGATCGACGACGGAGACATGCCCCCCAAGGGTCAACCGCGGTTGACTGCCAAACAACGCGGACTGATTCACGCGTGGATTTCCCAAGGCGCCCGATCCAAGACGCCGTTGAAGTCCACCAAGCAGACAATCAACCAGCACCAGGTGTTACCCATCGTGTTGCTGCGCTGCACCGTCTGTCACGGGCCCCGCCGTCAAAACGGAGGCGTGGATTTGCGGACACCGACCAGCATGCGCAGAGGAGGCCAGAGTGGTCCGGCACTCGTGCCGGGCAAACCGAATGACAGCCTCATGATCCAGCGGATTGAGAGCGCGGCCTGTCCGCCCCGCGCAAGCCTGCTGAAGGTCTTTGTCAAACGCCCCTCGAAAACCGAAATCCAGACGCTGCGCGACTGGATCGAGGCCGGCGCGCCGGAAGTGGATGTACGGCCTGATGTCGCCAGCACCACACCCGACCCTCTGGTTACAGACGCAGACCGCCGGCATTGGGCCTTTCAACCTCCACAAAAGCCCCCCGGTGATCCGACGATCGATGACCTGATCTTGAGGCGGTTGCAGGACAAGGGGCTGGACTTTGCCCCGCTGGCTGATCGCGACACACTGATCCGTCGCGTCTATCTGGATCTGGTCGGAATGCCGCCCGCGTTGAACGAATGGAAACGATGGCACGACAACCGCGACCCGGACTGGTACCGGCTGATGGTCGATCACGTGTTGGCGTCTCCCCATTACGGCGAAAGATGGGGCCGTTATTGGCTCGACCTGTCCGGCTACGCGGATTCCGAAGGCGGGGTGTCGGCCGATCCCGTCCGGCAGGTCGCCTGGAAATTTCGCGACTATGTGATTCGGGCTTTCAACACCGACAAACCCTACGACCGTTTTCTGCTGGAACAGATCGCAGGAGACGAATTGCTTGATCACCAACGCGCGACGGATGTCACCGCTGAAATGGTTGAAAACCTGACGGCCACCGGATTTCTGAGGATGGGAATCGATCAGACAGGTTCGCGGACCATGAACTTCGTGCCCGAGAGGCTGGGAGTGATCGACGATGCCATGCGCGTGCTGGGTTCCGGTGTCATGGGACTGACGCTGGAGTGCGCCCGCTGTCACTCGCACAAATACGATCCGATTCCACACCGCGACTACTATCGGTTCAAGGCCATCTTTCAGGGAGCGCTTGACGAGCACGATTGGTTGACCTTCAAGAACCGCGCGTTGGATGTCTCCACATCCCGGCGGCGCCAACGTGTGACGCAAACCAACCCACCGTTGAAACGCGACCTCAAGAAACTCGAAACGCGTTTGAAACAACGGGTCAACGCAGTGCGAACGGAATTGCTGCGACAGCACTATCCGGAACAATCCGAGACGGACCGCAACGAAACGCTACGGGCTTTGAGAGTGTCCGATAACAACCGTACTCAGCCACAGCGGATACTGGTCGAAAATCTGCAACGGGCCGAAGTCATCCCGGATCAAGATCAACCCGCATCCGTTCTCGAGGCTCGTCGCGCCGTTCGAGACATCGAGCAACAGATCAGGGCGGTTCGTCAACGTATGGAACCCGCGCTGGCGATTCGCGCTTTGTGGGATCGCGGACAACCATCGCCCACGTACATTCTGCTTCGCGGGGAACACGATCAACCCGGTCGCCTGGTAGGACCCGGAGTTCCGTCCGTGCTGACCGATGGCCGCACACCCTTCGTCGCCGAACCACCCTTCCCCGATGGAACTCAGAAAACCGGGCGCCGCCTGGCCTTTGCTCGCTGGCTGACGCAGCCAGAGCATCCTCTGACGGCCCGCGTGATGGCCAACCGCATCTGGTATCATCACTTTGGCACCGGACTGGTGAAGTCGATGGAGAATTTCGGCGTGAACGGCGAACGTCCGTCGCATCCGGAATTGTTGGACTGCCTCGCGGTCGAGTTCAGCAAACGCGGGTGGAGCATCAAGCAGATGCATCGACTGATCATGAACTCCCGCACGTTTCGGCAGTCCAACAGCATCACAACCGACAAGCGCAAGCGTGATCCGCAGAACAAGCTCCTGTCTCGTATGCCCATACGCCGCATGAATGCCGAAGCCTTGCGGGACTCCATGCTGTTCGTCTCCGGCAAGTTGCAGAACACTCCGGGAGGCGTGCCCGACACCGTGTCTGTCGACCGGAACGGGCAGGTCACCGCGAATCCCACCGCTGAAGGATTGTGGCGTCGCAGCGTTTATCTGCAGTATCGCCGTACCGAAATCCCGACGATGATGGGAAGTTTCGACTATCCGGAAATGGGGCCGAATTGTGTGGCGCGCAACGTTTCGACCGTATCACCCCAGTCGCTGATGTTGATGAACAACCAGCTGGTGTATCGACTGGCCGGCGCGTTTGCCGAGCGTGTTGCCGGGTTGTTGGATCCCGCGCATCGCCACGACCTTGGTGCTCGAGTTGATCGTGTCTATCAACTGGCCTTGAGCCGTCTGCCGAGCGACAGGGAACGGGAAATCGGCCGGCAGGGATTGCGGGAACTGGAAACGCGCTGGAAAGGAGACCGACAAGCGGCATTGGCAACCTATTGTCATACAATCTTCAATTCCGCAGCCTTCCTGTATGTCGATTGATGGGTACCACTCACCGCGAGCATTCGAAATGAACGGCCAATCGCAAATTACAAACCGCCGCGACTTTTTCGCGCGGACCAGCGATGGACTGCTGGGCGCCGCGCTGACCCACCTGATGTGCCACGATTTCTTTGGAGGTACCGCGGCTCTGGCTGCTCAACCTCAAACACCCGATCCGGAAACGGCCGACCATTCCATTCCACAATTCAACCTCAAACCCAAGACTCCGCACCACGAGGCCAAGGCGAAGTCCGTCATCCACCTGTTCATGAACGGTGGTCCGAGTCAGATGGACCTGTTCGATCCCAAGCCGACCCTGAACCGTATGCACGGCAAGCCGTATCCGGGCAACATCGAGGACATCGGCAATACGAACACGTCCGACATCGGCGTGATGATGGGCGGTCAATTTCCGTTCGCCCGTCACGGAGAGTCCGGGATGTGGATGGCCGACATCCTGCCGCACACCGCCGGGATGGCCGACGACATCTGCCTGCTCAACTCGATGTGGACCGATCATCCGAACCACGACAACGCCTTGTACAAAATTCAAAGCGGCCGCTTGTTCATGGGCTATCCGACCTTCGGAGCCTGGACCGTGTATGGACTGGGGTCGGAAAACCAGAACCTGCCGGCTTACGTTGTGCTGAACGACCCACTGGGACCGCCAAAAAACGGCACCAGAAACTGGACCGCCGGATTCCTGCCGCCCCTGTTTCAAGGCACGCGGTTCCGACCCACCGGATCCCCGATCCTCAATCTCCGCCCACAGTACAAGCAACCGTCGGCGGTCACAGAGTCGGCCCGCGGGTTGCTCAACCAACTCGACAAACTCCACCGCAAAGACCGGCTGCATTATCCGGAACTGGATGCCCGCATCGAGTCCTACAGCCTCGCGGCCCGCATGCAGATGTCGGCAGGCAACGCGCTGGATTTGTCGGGCGAGACCAACAAGACCTTGTCGCTGTATGGGGTCGGCGAAAAATGGACCGACTCCTACGCCCGTCGTTGTCTGTTGGCGCGGAGATTGGTCGAACGTGGAGTGCGTTTCGTGCAGATCTTTCTGGAAGAACAGCCTTGGGACAGCCACGCGGATCTCGCAGCCAACCATCGGGGAGCCTGTTTGCGAACCGACAAACCCGTCGCCGGATTGCTGCGCGACCTCAAACAGCGTGGGCTGCTCGATTCCACCCTGGTGATCTGGGGCGGCGAATTCGGACGCACGCCCACCACGCAGAAATCCGCCGACGGCTTCTCCGGTCGCGATCACAACATGCAAGCCTTCACATCGTGGATGGCCGGAGGCGGAATCAAGGGAGGCACGACCTACGGAACAACCGACGACTTCGGTCACAGCGCCGTGGAGAATCCCGTCAGCGTGCACGACTTTCACGCGACGATTCTGCATCTGTTGGGACTGCATCATCAAAAGCTGTTTTTCAAACGCAGCGGGCTGGAAGAACGATTGACCGGCTTCGATCCGCCCAGGGTGTTGACCGACATTGTGAGTTAGACGAGGCTCGTTTCCCGATGCAGAGACGTGAACTGCTGAAAATGGCCGCTGCCGCCGGCACGGCCTCCGTGCTCGCGTCGCGATCTGCGGAACCCAACGCCGCCGCTGGTCCGCGGATGCAGATCATTGACACCAATATCAGCCTGTTCCAATGGCCGTTTCGACGGCTGCCACTCGATGAACTCAACGACCTCGTCATGAAACTGCGTACGCTGGGCATCACCCAGGCCTGGGCGGGCAGTTTCGAAGGAGTTTTACACAGAGACATCGCGGGAGTGAATCAGAGGCTGGCCGACGCCTGTGCCGGATACCCCGAATTGACTCCCATCGGTTCGGTCAATCCGCAACTTCCCGACTGGACCGAAGACCTGCGCCGTTGCATCGAACAGCATCACATGCCCGGCGTCCGACTGCACCCCAACTACCACCAGTATGCGTTGGATGATCAGAACTTCGCGCGGCTGCTGGAAATCGCCGCGCGGTCGAACCGCCTGGTGCAGATCGCGGCCGCCATGGAAGACACGCGAACTCAGCATCCCAGCATGCGTGTGCCCGACGTTGATCTGACTCCGCTGACGGAACTGATGCCACGCTTTCCGCGAGCCAAAGTACAGATTCTCAACTACCGGCCCCGGAAACCGCTGATCGAATCGTTGGCCAAGACACCCGGTGTGTATTTCGATACCGCGCGCGTGGACGGAACCGATGGCGTGCCGTCGCTCGTACAACAAGTGCCGCAGAACCGTGTGATGTTCGGAACACACGCGCCATTTCTGATTCCGGAATCCGCTCTGATCCGCCTGCACGAATCATCCCGCCTCGACGCCGATGCGTTCCAGCGGGTTCTGTCCCGAAACGCCAACAGCGCATTGAAACCAGCAAAGACATGAATCCTGAAACTGTCCAATTGGGTCTGCCAACCGCCGAGCGGCTGAAAGCGTATCGGATTTGGGATTCCTATTTCACTCCGTCCCATTCCTACCCGGGCCGCGATGGAAACAGCCGGTTGATCGCCGAAATCGAACGCGCACTGCCGGCGATTCAAAAAGCGCAGTTTGAGAAACTCTGCTACTTCCCTCACGTGGGAATCGGCACCACAACCGACAACGACCTGGAACAGCTGCTGCGAACCCAACCGCAACGCATTCTAAAACCGCTAAAGCGGTGGCCCAAACTGCTGCTGGGCATGATTCAGCTCAATCCCAACAACGTCCACGCTTCCCTGGACGCGCTGAACCGTTGGTTGCGCGACGGGCCGATGCTGGGTGTGTACTTTCCAGGCAGCGGCCCGGGAGCACTGACCTGCACGCATCGCAACTTCAATCCGCTCGTCGAGCGTATCGCGGAGCTCAACGGAGTGATTATGCAACACAACTGGTTCCAGACCGGCGGTAAGACCCGAGCAGGACAATCAACGCCGGCGGAACTCGCGGTCCTCGCCGCTCGTTTTCCTCAACAGCGGTTTCTGTGTGCTCATGCCGGAGGCGAATGGCAGCGGGGGATTCGCGCGGTGCGGGATTCGCCAAATATCCTCGTCGAAACATCGGGGTTCGATGCCACCGCCGGATTCATCGAGATGGCCGTGCGAGAGCTGGGTCCGGAGCGGATTGTGTTTGGCAGCCACCTGCCCTCACGTTCCCTGGGCACCGAACTGGGCAAGGTGCTCGGCGCCGACATCTCGCAAGACCAGCGACACGCGATTCTGGGCGAGAATTATCGGCGGCTGCTGCAGCCCATCCTGCGGAAGTCATCCGATTCGACCGATCGCTGAAGCACCGTGAACGTGAGCCGCCATGCGGTGCGGGCACGCAAGACAGTTACACTGCGGTGACCGACAGGCCCGACAACGTGCCCTGGCTGCTGGCGAAGACATCCGTTTCCACACCCAACCTGTGCAGCATGCTCAAATACAGGTTGGCCAACGGCGTGTTGTTTTCGCGATGGAACGCCAGATGCTGGCCGTGCGTGAAGCCACCGCCGGCCAACAGAATCGGCAAGTTCGTGTTGTCGTGCGTGTTCGAATCACCCATGTTGCTCCCATACAGCACCATCGTGTGGTCCAGCAAGCGGCGGTCGCCTTCCCGTTTGTCGGCCAGACTGCGCAACACCTGACGCAGCAGCGTCATTTGTTGGCGATCGGCGTCTTCCAGTTGGCGAACCTTGTCGGCCGCTTGGCCGTGGTGGCTCAGGTTGTGATAACCTTCGGTCGTCTGCTGATTCTCATGCAGTTGGAAAACCGGAGTGGCAAAGGCGTCGACCATCAGCGTCACGATTCGGGTCGAATCGGATTCCAGCGCGAGCAGCGCCGTCGATAACATCAGGTCGAACTTCTCGAAGAACAGCTTCTTGTCCGGAATGTCGACCGGAGCCACTTGCTTTGTCACCGGCTTGGGTCGCGTTTCCCACGCGCGGGCCGTGTGCAGCCGCTGTTCGATTTCCCGTACGGATGTCAGGTATTGGTCGAGTCTGCGGTTGTCGTCCGGCCCCAGACTGCGACCGAATCGGCGAGCGTCATCGAGCAGCGCGTCCAGAATGCTGCCGCGTTCGTCGAGTCGCCGCAGCTGCCGGCTCACGCCTGCACGGTCGTTCTGAACGAACATCCGCCGGAACAGGGCCGCGGCGCTGTCTTGGGCGGGCAACAGAATGCCGTTCCGGGTCCAGGACAGGCTGCGGTTGGCTTTGTCGATGTTGACACCCAGGTTGAGCGTCGGAAAGCGTGTCACGGGACCGAGTGCCTCGGCCGCGAATTGATCCAGCGAGATGCTGTTGCGGAATCCACTGCGTGTCGGCCCCCGCGCACCGGTCAGAAAGCAATTCTCGGTACTGTGACCACCGGCCACATCGGGATGTGACAGTCCGCTGAACACGGTGAAGTCGTCGCGCAGCTCCTCCAGTTCCGACAAATAGGGTGACAGCTCATAGTCGCTTCCCGTCTGCCGCGGGAAAAACGGCTTGGGCAAGACACCCAGATTATTAGAAATCAACAGCATCCGCTGCGGTGGCGCGGGTGACTTGGCCGCTCCGCAAGCACGTGGCGTGCTTTCCAGCCAGGGCAGTGCCAGCGTGACCCCCAGACCGCGGAGGAACGCGCGCCGTGATGGCCTGGCGGGTGTTGGAACGGAATTGCGAATGTTCATGAGCTCAATTATTCCGACTGTGATTCCTCGCACCCGGCCGGACCGAGCACGATCTTGCTGTGCACCAGCGCCTGCAGCAAATCGCCAACGCGATACCCGTTCGCCGCGCAGGCGTCCAGCAATCGTTCGATCTCACGGCGGTCCGAGAATCGCACCGGAGTCCCCGTGGCGTAAATCGTGAATTGCTGTAGCAGGTTCCGCCCCAGTTGTCTTGCATCGGCGGCCAGCAAATCTTTGAGTTGGTGAATGTCGTCAAAACGGCGCCCGTCGGGCAGCTGTCCGCCGGCATCAATGGCGGACGTCAATCCATAAGCGAAATCGTGACCGGCGCGGTCGATGCCGGTGATGCGTTGGCCTGCCGACAAACCGCGATAACGCGTGCGCCAGCCTCCCAGAATGTCGTAATTCTCTAAACCGAATCCAACGGGATCGAACCGCGCATGGCATGCGGCACATGATTTGGATTGTGTATGCCGGGCCAGAAGTTCACGCACCGTCTTTGCACCACGAACGTCCGGTTCGACCGCGGGGACGCTTTCCGGAGGCGGGGGTGGCGGCCGGCCCAACAAGCGTTCCATGACCCACGCTCCTCGGATCACGGGCGAAGTGCTCGAGCCGTTTGCCGTCACCTTGAGAACGGCCGCTTGCGTCAGCAGTCCTCCATACGGGCTGTCCGCTGGCAACAGGATTCTCCGCATCGCCGAACCATGGATCGGCTCCTTCCCTACCGGCAATCGGTAGTGTACCGCCAGACGATCGTTGACGTACGCAAAGTCGGATTTGACAACCACACTGGCCGGCAGATTGTCGCGGACCATCGCTCGGAAAAATGTCCGCGTCTCGCGTTCCATCGATTCGACCAGATAGGCATCGAAACGATATTCCGGATACAAACCGGCGTGCGGTTCGTCGCGATACAGGTGTCTGAGGTTCAGCCAGTAGTCGGTAAAGTTCTTTACAAAGCGATCAAATCCTGGCGACGCAATCAAGCGATGTGTTTCGGTGCGCAAAACCTCAGGATCGCGCAGCTTCTGTCTGGCAGCCAGATCCAGCAGCCGCGCATCCGGCCGCGTGTTGGTCAGCAGATGTGAGAGTCGCGAGGCGATGGCAAAGTGATCGTGGGCGTCGAGCGGCTCGCGGAGATACAGCACGTGTCGCGAACAGAGGAAGGCCTGGTAGCCACTGAACATCGCTTCGGCAAACGGCAGACCTTGTTCCAGCCGTGCCAAAATCAGGCCTTCAAACCTCAACAGCGCCTCGTCGGTCACCGGGCGACGTGCCGCACGTTTCACAAATCTCCGCAACAACCGCCGGGCGTCTGCTTGAGGCTGATCCGTTAGGACTTCCACAGGCAATCCGTTCGCGTCCTGTGAGGCGCGGATGGGTAACGCGTCAAACAGGATGCGATGCGAGGGCGGCGGCCAGGTGGACGGTGAAAGCGGACCTTCAATCTCCAGCCAATCGATGGCCACACCCGGCTGGCCGTGTTCGGGAAACGGCGGATAGCGGTACGTTGGCGGACCGTTGTCGACGTTTCTGGCCAAGGGCACCGGCAGGCCCAGCAGGCTGTATTCAAACGTCTCGGTCTTCAGTAGACGCACGCGGGTCGTGTAGGTCGCACGCTGGGGCTGGATGTCGAACAAACCTCCCGTGGCCCGCACGTCGCCGGAAACGTCCGGTCCCGAACGCTTGCGAGCTCGAAAGGTCATCGGCTGTGGTGCGGTGGCCGGTCTCAGCTTGAAGCCGGGCAACTGCAACACGGCCCGCGCCGAAAAACGCACACGGTATTCTCCCGCCCGCCGGGCGACAAAGTCGCGGGGATAACCGTAGTAGGGCCAGTGCGCCGAGCGAAACACGGCCAGTTCGATTCCGGGATCGTCAGGGGCAGCGTCGAGTTGCTTGTTGTCGAGGGCCACGGAATCTTTCGCGAAAAACATCGCCTGCCGATTTCCGAACGTCGACGTTTCCTGAAACAACTTGCGACCGACCACGCGGAATTTTCGTGTCGCGGGGCGCTCGACACCGCTGGCGATCGCCTGTGACAACGCGGCTTCGGCCGCCTCCAGATAAGCCGTCAGCTGCACTCGGGAAATGTCGAGCGTCTCCGTCGTCTTATTGAACAGGTGTTGTTCGCGGTCCTCCGGCAATATGTCGCGGATGTCCAGCGTGGGCAGCCCCAGCACGTCGCGGAGATTCTGCTGATATTCGTCCCGATTCAGCCGCCGAATGGGACCGCGGCCGTACTGCAGGACGTCTGCGGTGTCCGCCTTGTGGATTGAACTGGCCAGACTGTTGACGACCGCGGCCCGCCGTTGGGGCTCGAGATCGCCGCTGTCCGGCGGCATCTCTCCCTGCTGGATGCGATCGTGCATCAGAATCCAGCGACGGCGCACCGCGCGGTCACTCAGTTCGAAAGACAAACGCGTCACATCGAATCCACCTTCCGCTGTGTCCGCGTTGTGACACTTGCTGCAGATCTGCTGCACCACGGCGCGCACCGGGGGCGTGACAAGAGAGTCTTCCGCAAGACTCGTACAGCGAGCCGTCACGCACACGATGTACAGAACCAGAATTCGGGTCATTCTTGTGGCAATCATGCGACTGGATCAAAGCGCCACGTTTGACGGGCGGCGACCATTCGAGGCCGCGCGACAGCATTTGCCCGGGACACACGAGTTTATCCGCTGGCGGTCGTGTTTGGGAATCGATGACGGCTAAAGTGATCCCGCGCACCACCCAGTCCCGGCACTCAGGCCGATCCACAAATTCGTCGCTCACCCGTCAGGACCAGGGTCATGCGCTACCGCATCCACACGGCCGCCGATCCGGTTGGCAGATTCACACCGGTTTCATCCCTGGTAACCTCTGCGGTGGCGTGCAGCAGGTCCGGTCGTGGAAATTCGTGACAACACTCAAACGACTTCCTGGGCAGCATCTTTGTTTTCTGGAAGAAATAACATTGTCCAACGAATGAACAGTGCCCCATAATGTGCGCAGTCGACTGACATTCAGGCCAGACACAGTCCAACGAGAATGAGCCATGCTACATGGATTGTCCAACCGTCGATTTGCGTTCATGCTGCTTCCGGCCGTAGTGGTCGCATCCGGTCTCAAGCCACAATCCACGTCTCCGGAATCCAGCCCCGCAAAGACCGCAACTGCTCACTTCGAAAAGGGCGTCGATTTCGAGACTCTTCGGAACTGGGACTCTGCGATCGAAAGTTTTTCGGAGGCGATTCGGCTCAAGCCGGACTTCCCACAGGCTTACGCCAAGCGCGGCATCGCGTACCTGAACAAGGGCGACAATGATCAAGCGATCAAGGACCTCTCAGAAGCCCTGCGCTTGAAACCGGATTTCGCGATGGCTTATGCCCATCGCGGCAGAGCGTATCTGCAGAAGACCCAGTCCGACCTGGCGATCAAGGATCTGAACGAGGCGATTCGGCTGGATGCGGAATATGCAATCGCCTACGTCAACCGCAGCGGTGCGTATCTGCAACAGGGCAAATTGGAACTGGCTATCAAGGACGGCAATCAGGCGATTCGACTGCAACCGGACTCCGCGCTGCCCTACGTCAGCCGGGGCACTGCGTATCTGCAACAGGGCAAATTGGAACTGGCCATCGAGGACTGCGACCATGCGATCCGGCTCGATATGGACTCGGTGATCGCTTACACCAACCGGGGCGTTGCGTACCTGAATCAGGGCAAATTCGATCTGGCGATCAAAGACAGCACCCATGCGATTCGGCTGAATCCGGATTTCGTGATTCCCTACGCCAACCGGGGCAGTGCGTATCTACAACAGGGCAAGTTCGATCTGGCGCTCAAGGACTGCACCCACGCGATTCGACTGAAAGCGGACTTCGCGATGGCCTACGCCAACCGGGGCGGTGCGTATGTGAACCTAGGAAACTTCGATCTGGCGCTCAAAGATCTCGATGAGGCCATTCGGCTGAATCCCAACGAAGTGATCGCCTACATCAATCGCAGCAGTGTGTATCTGCAACGAGGACAAGTCGACTTGGTGTTCAAGGACCTCTCAAACGCCATTCGGCTCCAGCCGAACTCCGCGCTGGCCTACGCCAACCGGGGTGGCGCGTATCTGCAGCAGGGAAAAATCGACTTGGCGCTCAAGGACTGCAACCGAGCGATTCGGCTCAAGGCGGATCATGCAATCGCCTACGCCAATCGAGGTGGTGCGTATCTGCAACTGCGCAAATTCGACCTGGCCATCAAGGACTGCAGCCAGGCGATTCGACTGGCTCCGAACTTGTCGGTCGCGTACACCAATCGCGGCGGCGCCTATGTGAACAAAGGCAAGTTCGACTTGGCATTCCAAGATCTCACCGAAGCCATCCGGCTGAATTCCAACGACGCCGTTGCCTACATCAATCGCGGCGCTACGCACCTCAACAAAGGCCAGTACGATCCGGCGATCAAGGACCTCTCGCATGCGATTCGACTGCAGCCCACCGCAGTGATCGCCTACATCAATCGCGGAATCGTGTACATGAAACAAGCCAAGTATGATCTGGCCATCAAGGACTTGAACGAGGCACTCCGCCTGAAACCTGGCTATCCGCCAGCACAGCGTTTGTTGGAACAGGTCAAGAGCTTGAAGGCCAAGCGGCAACCCGCTCCCACCGTGAGATCAACGGCACGGCCGCTGGAACATGACGAGAGCCTTGTTTCGGCTCCGCTTGCTACAGCCGCTGATCGGTCTCTCGCTTCTGTGTGTTTGCAGGCCGAGACAATCTCCTGATTTCGGGCAACGCCGGGGCCTGCCCGGGCCAGGTCATCAACCGTCGCTCGGAAAACGGTCCGCTGTGTTCGTCGACGGCGGATTCCACGGAAGCGGCCAGATCCCGGCCCGGAATCGTGTTTCCTCGGCGTTGCTGCGCGGTCGGGTTATGAGCGACACGCAGGCGTCAAGCGTTGGGGCCCGAGATCGCCGCTGTCCGGCGGCATCTCTCCCTGCTGGATGCGATCGTGCAGCAGAATCCAGCGACGGCGCACCGGCGATGCGGTTCAGGTCATGACAGCCGCGGCCGTCCGTCAACTGAGGATGTCGGTGACGACCTGGCCGGATACGTCTGTCAGACGAAAGTCGCGACCGGCGTGTCGATACACCAGCCGTTCGTGGTCCATGCCGAGTAAATGCAGCATCGTGGCATGCAGGTCGTGTGTGTGCACGGCTCCTTCGGCAGTCAGAATTCCGTGTTCGTCCGATCTGCCGTGCACAACGCCTCCCTTGACACCTCCGCCGGCCATCCAGGACGAGAAGCACAGATTGTGGTGTTCGCGTCCGGCGTGTTGTGCGTTCTGATTGAAGGGCGTCCGTCCGAACTCCGTCGTCCACACCACCAGCGTCCGTTCGAGCATGCCGCGCTGTTTCAAGTCGGCCAGCAGCCCCGCGATCGGCTGGTCGATCGCCTTGGCCAGCCGCTGGTGATCGCCCATGTTGCCGTGTGAGTCCCAGTTACCGCTGGAACCCACGTCGATCAGTTCCAGGAACCGCACTCCGCGTTCGGCCAGTCGCCGGGCGACCAGGCATTGCCAGCCGAAACCACTCGTGGCGCCGCGCTGCAGCCCGTAAAGCTTCAGCGTGGCCGCGGTCTCACCGGACAAATCAAACGCCTCGGGTGCTGCGCGCTGCATGCCAAATGCGGTCTCGAACGAGCGGATCCGCGCGTCGAGGCTCTGGTCGGCGGCGCGGTGTTTGAAATGGGCGCGGTTCAGCCTGCCCAGCAAATCGAGCTCCAGCTCCTGCAATTCGCTACTCGCCACGCGGGGCTGAATGTTGGGTAGCGGGTTCTTACCGGGCACCACGTGTGTCCCTTGATGGCAGGCCGGCAGAAAGTCGCTGCCCCACGTCTGAGCGCCGGCGTACGGAGCGGCGGGAGCCAGCACCATGAACGCGGGCAGATTTTGATTCTCCGTCCCCAGACCATAGCTGACCCAGGAGCCCGCACTGGGTCGAGCGAACTGGGCCGAACCCGTGTGAGCGGCCAGCGTGGCTTTGTCGTGACCGTCGCTCTCGCAATGCATGGCGTTCAACACACAGACGTCGTCGATCACCGATCCCAGATGAGGGAACAGGTCGCTGACCCAGGTTCCACTCTCACCATATTGTCGAAACCCCCATCGTGGCTTGATCAAAAACCGCTTGAACTCACCGGACTTGTTCAACCACCGCGACGCGGTAACGGACTTGCCATGGTCGGCCGTCAATTGGGGTTTGTGATCGAACGTGTCGATGTGGGATGCGCCGCCCGTCGCGTAGATGAAGATCACTCGGTCGGCTTTGGCTGGGTAGTGACCGCGGCGGGCCGCCAGCGGATCGGACGTCGCGGCTTGCAATTCGTTCCACAGACCGGACAGCGCCACCGCGCCGAATCCGCCCGAAGCGCGCTGCAAAAACTCGCGTCGACTGGTTGGGATCGCGTTCATGACAGTCTCGGATCACGGCATCGATTCACGGTGTCAATCCACATAACGGTGTCAATCCACATATAGGAAAGCATTGCTGGTCAACAGGACGCGTGCCAGTGCCGCCCAGACCTCGACCGGCCGTTGTGCGACCGGAATCCCCTGCCGCTCGAGCTGTCGCTGATAAGCGGTCACGAAGGCGGTGATCTCGGCAACCCGTTGCGGTTCGGGCGGATGGCCCAGCGTCGTTTCGAAGGCCAGTTGAATCCGGTCGCGCATGTCGCCGGGCGCACTCAGTAACCGTTGGGCCAATGCTCTGGACTGCGCGTGCACGAAGGGAGAATTCATCAGGAACAAGGCTTGTGTGGGAGTGGTCGTCGGCTGTCGTTTGGCCACGCTCTGGTTCGGGTCCGCGGCATCGAACAGGGCCAGGAACGGGTGACGCCGGTTGCGCTGCACCATCAAATACACACTCCGCCGCTCGCTGTCGTACACAGCATGAAAGGGATTGTGAATCGTAAACCCCCAGCTGTTCACGTCGGGAAACGGATGTGCGGTGGGCCGTGTCTGATCAAGCCGCCCGCTGACGGCCAGCATCGCATCGCGGATCGCTTCCGCATCCAGCGGTTGCCGCGCGTACCGCCAGTGCCATCGGTTGCCAGGATCGGACCTCAGATTAGCCGCCACGTCATGACTCGCCATCCGGTACGTCCGTGATCGCATGATCTGGCGGTGTAGAGATTTGATCGACCAGCCCGACGCGATGAAGTCCGACGCCAGCCAGTCGAGCAACTCCGGGTGCGTGGGACGTTCACCGCGGGCCCCAAAATCACTCGGCGTCCCCACAAGCCCCTGTCCGAAATGCCAGCGCCAGACGCGGTTCACGAACACCCGCGCCGTCAGTGGATTCGCAGGGCGTGTGATCCACTGCGCCAGTTCCA